>Ga0207679_10003145_pt1 | contig 10195 bp, 10 predicted proteins | sample KBSC73metaG_FD_184320 | JGI IMG/M metagenome (GOLD analysis project Ga0207679, IMG submission 184320) | Corn rhizosphere microbial communities from Kellogg Biological Station, Michigan, USA - KBS C7-3 metaG (SPAdes) (version 2) | ecosystem: Host-associated > Plants > Roots > Rhizosphere > Soil ...
TGAAGAAGAAGTTCCCCGAGGACAAGGAACGGCAGCAGATGGAGATGATGAAGGCCTACCAGGAGGCGGGCGTGAACCCCTTCGGGTCGTGCCTGATGATCCTGGTCCAGCTGCCGGTGTGGGCCGCGCTCTTCACCACGCTCCGAAACAGCTACGAGCTGTACGGCGAGCCCTTCACCTCGCACTTCGTCACCGACCTGACCATCAAGGACCCGACCTTCATCCTTCCGGTGTTGCTGGGGGTCTCGCAGATCATCACCAGCAAGCTGCAGCCGCCGGCGCTCGATGCGGCGCAGCAGCGGATGATGGTCTGGTTCATGCCCATCTTCTTCACCTTCATCATGCTGCAGTACCCGGCGGGTCTGCTCCTCTACATCTTCACCAACAACCTCCTCACGGTGGTGCAGCAGGCGGTGCTGAAGCGCATGGTCGGGAGCACGCCGCCGGCTCCGCTGAAGGCCGCGCTGGAGAAGCGGAAGTGACCGACTCACGGGTGGCGGTGGCGGTGGAGTCCGCGGACGAGCGGCGTACGCAGGCGGTGACGGTGCTGGAGCAGCTGCTCCGGACGATGGATCTGCCGGCGACGGTGGAGGCGAAGGATCTGCCCGACGGCAGCATCAGCATCGCGGTGACTCCCGGCGTGGAGCTGGCCGGCGTCGTCCCCGGACGGCGCTCTCCGCTCGGCGATGCTCTCCAGTACCTGGTGAACAAGCTGATCAACAAGCCGGGCCAGGAACGCCGCTGGGTGGCGATCGGTCTCGGTGGGCATCCCGAGCCCCGCGGATCGAAGCCGCCCCGTGCAGCTCCGCTGCCGCCAGCCGCGGCGATGACCAACGGGAGCGCTCCGGCTCCCGCGGCGGCGCGTTCTCCACTCGCTCGACCGGCCGCTCCCGCACGCTCGTCCGAGGTGGACGAGCGCACGCTGGTGACCGAGGGGGATCCGGCGCTCGACGGGGCGGCGCGGGTGCTGGCCGAGCGCTCGGTGAGCTCGGGGCGACTGTACGCGGTGGTCACGCTCGGACCGATCGAGCGCGGGCGACTGCTGAAGGCGGCCGACGCCGTCGAGGGAGTGAGCGCCCGCGCCGAGGGCGAGGGGCGCCTCCGCCGCGTGGTGCTCACGCCGGACAAGGTGGTTCCGATGCCCAGGCAGCGGCTTCCGGTGGATGATGTCCCGGAGGACGACTGAGGCGAGGAGGCTCGCGGTGGGGAAGCCCAAGGCGCTGAAGGACAGGCTGTTCGGAGCCGCGGTGCTGAAGATGAGCTTCCGCCTCCGTGGCGACGAGCAGTCTCCGGCGTTCAAGGGCATCTACCCCGGCGTGCTCCGCGACCTCGAGCTCGAGGACGAGGCGGTCGAGAAGTACATCGAGGAGAACCAGGCCGCGGTGAAGGCGGCAGCACGGGGCAAGCCGCCCGCCTGAGCGTCCGAGTGGGCCGAGGCTGGGGCCGGAGCGATGTCCGGAGTCGGTTCGTCGATCCCACGGGCGGGACGGACCGGACGACCAGACCCAGGCTTCTACGCCTGTCGTCGATGGCACGGTTCTGGCCTGTGGCCCGGGCCATGACCGGCTGGTTCGCGGACGCCCGCATCGCTCTCCGTCTCCTCCGTCGACGTCCCGGGTGGACGGCCTCCGTGCTGGCGACCCTCGCCCTGGCCATCAGGGCGAACTCGGCGTTGTTCAGCGTGCTCGATGCGGCGCTGCTGCAGCCACTGCCGTTCCCCGCGCCCGAGCGACTGATGCTCATCGGCGAGACGGCGCCCTCGTTCCCACAGATGTCGGTGAGCTACCCCGACTACGTCGACTGGCGCGCCCGGACGCGCTCCTTCGACGAGATGGGCGTGTACCGCGGCGGGGAGGTGAATCTCACCGGGATCGGCGCCCCCCGTCGTGCGAGCGTCATCCAGGCATCCGCGAGCTACTTCCGCACCATCGGCGTCGCTCCGCTCATGGGCCGCACCTTCGAGGAGGAGGAGGATGTTCCGGGCGGGACGCCAGTCGTCGTCCTCGGCGAGGCGCTGGCGCGGAAGCTCTACGGGCAGCCAGCAGTGGCTCTCGGGCAATCGCTCCAGGTGGACGGGGTGTCGTCCATGGTGGTGGGTGTGATGCCGTCGAGCTTCCGCGTCGAGGGACGACCGGAGCTGTGGATTCCGGTGGGCCAACGGATGGTGGGTCGGACCGCCGAGCGCGGGAACCATCCCGGACTGACCGGCATCGCCCGGCTGAAGCGCGGCGTGGGCTTCGGCGAGGGACGGCTCGATCTGGAGGCCGTCGGCCGTGGCCTTCAGGAAGCGTACCCCGGGAGCAACAAGGCCGTGCTTCCGAGGCCCGAGCCGATGCAGCAGGCCCTCACCGAGGACGTCCGTGGGTCGCTGTGGCTGCTGATGGGTGCGGTCGTGCTGGTGCTGCTCATCGCCGCGGCGAACGTGGGAAGCCTTCTTCTGGCGCGCGGAACCGGACGGATGCGGGAGCTCGCCATCCGCGGGGCGCTGGGGGCGGGGCGCTCCAGGCTGGTCCGGCAGCTGCTCGTCGAGAGCCTCGTCCTGGCGCTCCTGGGCGGCGTGCTGGGAGTGCTCCTGGCTGCCGGAGCGATGCGGGTGATCGAGGGGAACCGGCCGGCGTCGCTTCCCGAGTACGTGGCGCTCGCCCTGAATACCCGGGTGCTCCTCTTCGCTCTCGGCGCCTCGATGGTCTGTGCGGTGCTCTTCGGCCTGGTGCCGGCGGTCCTTGGTTCGCGGACGCAGCTCCACGAGGCGATGCGCCAGGGAGACGCCCGGATGTCGGGTGGTCACCACCGGCTCCGCGTGCTGCTGGTGGTGGCGGAGGTCGCCCTCGCCCTGGTGATGGTGGTCGCCGCGGGCCTCACCTCCCGGGCCCTGGCCGGGTTGCTCCGCCTGGACACGGGATTCGACGGGACCGGCGTTCTCACCTTCCGGCTGTCGGTACCCGAGGCGCGGCAGCGCACGGCACAGGACCTTCGCGACTTCTACGAGCGACTGGTCGGTGAGCTGCGCACCCTTCCCGGGGTGGAGGATGCGAGCTACTCCACCTTGCTCCCTCTCGACGGGCCCTGGGAGACCAGCTTCCGGAGCGATACCCAGCCTCAGCTCCCACCGGAGCAGGTTCAGTTCGGGGCCTTCGGGTACGTCTCGCCGGGGTATGCGCGCACGCTGGGATTGCGGTTGAGCGCCGGCCGCTGGTTCGAGCCGGGTGACACTCGAGAGAAGCAGGCAGTCGTGGTCATCGACGAGCGGCTGGCCAAGGACTACTACCCCACGGGAGCGGTGGGGAGACGGCTGCTCTCCAATAATGGAAAGCAGGATCGTGAAATCATTGGCGTGGTCCGCCACGTCGCCGCCTACGGCGTGGTGGGGCGGGAGCCCGCCCGGCATCAGTTCTACCTTGCGACGGAGCAGCAGTCCGAGGAGGACTACGGGCGCGCTCTGCGCTCGGTGAACGTCGCGGTGCGGAGCCGGGTCGCGGCGGAGCAGCTGCGTCCCGAGCTGGTGCGCACCGTCAGCCGGATCGATCCCGAGCTGCCGGTGTACGAGATGCGAACGGTCGACCAGCTTCTCGGCGCGTCGGTCGATGCGCAGCGTTTCGCGACGCTTCAGCTGGTGCTCTTCGCTCTGCTGGCACTGGTGCTGGCGGTGCTCGGGCTCTACGCGGTCCTCTCGTACAGCGTGGCGCAGCGGACGCACGAGATCGGGATCCGCATGGCTCTCGGTGCTCCGCCGTCGCTGGTACTGCGGCAGGTCGTCGGGCAGGGCGTGGCCTGGGCGGGGGTCGGGCTGGCGGTCGGGCTCCTGGGGGCGGTGGCGACCACGCGGTTGCTGCGGAGCGTGGTGGAGACGGTCCGTCCGCTGGACCCGTTGGTCTATGCGCTCACGGTGCTCGGGCTGCTGGCGTGCGCCGTGCTGGCCTCGTGGCTCCCGGCGCGTCGCGCGGTGCGGGTCGACGCGTCGGTGGCGCTCCGGGACGAGAACTAGGTCACGGCGGCCGCATCACTGAGCGGGCGCCTGAATCAGCTCTCGGCCTTCCGGTAGGTCAGCACCGTCCGCCCAGCGCCGGTGAGCGGGAGGCGGAACTGCTCCAGGTGCGGGCGAGTCCAGCCTGAGAGGGGCGCCGCGTCGGCATCGCTTCCTGCCATCACGACGAGGGTTCCGCCCGGCCGGACGTAGGGGGAGGCGAGGGTGGCCCACCGGGCGGGGTCAGCCAGGGCTCGGGAGACCGCCACGTCGAAGGGGGCGAGGCCCTCCCTGGCAGGATTTCCTCGAAGGCTCAGGTGCATGGCCCGCACACGGGGGGCGAGCGCGAGATGGGCGATGGCGTGCTTCAAGAAGCCGACCTTCTTCGCCACGGCGTCGACCAGGGTGACCGAGAGGTCCTCGCGGACGATGGCGAGCGGAAGGCCCGGGAAGCCCGCGCCCGTCCCGGCATCGAGAAGCGTCAGTGGGCCAGGCTCGAGGGCCCGGAGGACGGTCAGGGAGTCGAGAATGTGCTTGTCCGCCATCTCGATCGGATCGAGGATGGCCGTGAGGTTGATGCGGGAGCTCCACCGAGCGAGCTCGCCCGCGAGCCACGACAACGCGTCCGCCTGGCCCTGGGAGAGGGGCAGGCCGAGCGCGTGGGCCCCCTCCACCAGCATTCCGGAAATCGCCGGTTTCTCCACAGGCACGGGCAAAGCTACAACGTGGAAGCCACTGAAACCACTCAGGGAAGCCGCTGGCACGTTGTTTTCCCCAGGTCTCCCACAGCGGGCCCGGCGGCCCCCTCAGAGGGGCGCTGCAGGTCGCGGCAGAGCGCCCGAGCGATCGTCTTCCTGCTCGCTCGCGATTGGGGCATCGCGGCATCCCCCGAAGAGCGCACTCCTCTGCCACGACTCGCGATGAAATACCAGGGTCTTGTTCTGCGGAGAACGATCAGGCCCCCCGCCGAGCAAAAATCGCGGGTTCTGGTCAGTGACGGCAGCTCGTCTTGGCGAAGGTCGAGCAGCGATTGAGCGCGGCCCGCGCGGGAACGGTGCCGCTCGCGAGGCAGTAACGAGGAGTAACGAGGTGTTTGGCACCAGTAGCGAGATGTCTGGCACCTCCGTAACGAGGTGTTTGGCACCTCAAGCGGAGCATCTCGAACGGGGACCTCGACCGGGATCTGGCAGCCCGGCGGCCCCGGGACGGCGTAACGAGGTGTCCGGCACCTCGAGTGGCACCTCGAGTGGGGCCCGCGCGTGGACGGTGCCGATCGGGAGGCAGTAACGAGGTGTTTGGCACCTTGGGCGGGCAGCCCGGCGGCCTCTGGGACGGCGTAACGAGGTGTCTGGCACCTCGAGCGGCACCTCGAGCGGCACCTCGAGCGGGGCAGCTCGAGCGGGCACGGCCAGACTTCCACCGGATGTTCCACGTGGAACACCCCTCAAGTCCTCCGGAGTAGGCATCCGGACGGGCCGGAAGTTGCCCTGTCATCCCACCGTGCTACGCCCCCCGCATCCAGCAGCACTGAACCCGGAGGGCTGCGGTGGGCCGCGTCATCTGTATCTCGAACCAGAAGGGCGGGGTCGGGAAGACCACCACCGCCATCAACCTCGCCGCGAGCCTGGCGTCGGCCGAGCGGAAGGTCCTTCTCGTCGACATGGACCCGCAAGGGAACGCGGGGAGTGGCCTCGGGCTCAAGCGCGACGCGCTGAACGGCACCGTGTACGACGCACTCCTGGGCGAACGGGCGATGGCAGATCTGATTCACCCGACCGAGCTCCGGTTCCTCCAGGTCGTCCCGTCCACCCCCGACCTCACCGGCGCCGAGATCGAGCTGGTGAACCAGCCGCGGCGTGAGTTCCGGCTCCGGGAGGCCCTGCGTCCAGTGGTCCCGGACTACGACTACCTCATCCTCGACTGTCCTCCCTCGCTGGGCCTTCTGACCCTCAACGCGCTCACCGCCGCCGATTCCGTCCTGATTCCGCTCCAGTGCGAGTACTACGCTCTCGAGGGCCTCTCCCAGCTGATGCAGACCGTCGAGCTGGTCCGGCGAGGGCTCAACCCGAACCTGGCGACCGAGGGCATCCTTCTGACCATGTTCGATGGCCGGGCCAACATCGCCCACCAGGTGGCCAACGACGTTCGCGCCTATTTCAAGGACCTGGTGTTCGAGTCCGTCGTGCCACGGAACGTGCGCCTCAGCGAGTCCCCGAGCTTTGGCAAGCCAATCCTGCTGTACGACATCAAGTCCAAGGGCTGCGAGAGCTACCTCGCCCTCGGCCATGAGATTCTCCGGCGAGACCAGGGCCCCACGGATCGGCGAGCTGCCTGATGACGGTCCCTTCGATGCCGCCCGGACCCTCCGATCGGACTCCGAAGCGGGCGCTCGGCCGAGGACTTTCCGCCCTGATTCCGCAGGCCTCGGTCCCCGTCCAGGGGGAGCTCCCTCCCTCTGCCGGAATCGTCCGGCTCGCGGTCGAGCACGTGCTTCGAGACCCCGCTCAGCCCCGGAAGACCTTCGACGAGGCCAAGCTCCGCGAGCTGGCTGAGTCAATTCGGACCCAGGGCGTCATCCAGCCCATCCTGGTCCGCCAGGACGGGTCCGCCTACCGGCTCATCGCCGGAGAGAGGCGCTGGAGAGCAGCGCAGCTCGCCGGGCTGCACGAGGTCCCGGCGGTGATCCGGGACGTCACGCCTGCCGAGGCGTTCGAGCTGGCCCTGGTGGAGAACCTCCAGCGCACCGACCTCAACCCGCTGGAGGAGGCCGAGGGGTACCGCCGTCTCATCCAGGAATTCGGGCTCACCCAGGACCAGATCGGCGAGCGCGTCGGCCGCGACCGGACCAGCATCGCGAACGCGCTCCGGCTCCTCCAGCTCCCGGGCGGTGTGAAGGAGCTGCTCGCCTCCGGTGCTTTGGGAATGGGCCACGCCAGGGCGTTGCTCGGGATGGCCTCCGCACGGGACCTCGTCGCCGCGGCCGAGCGCATCGTCCGCGAGCACCTCTCGGTCCGGGAGACCGAGCGCCTCGTGCGCACCTCGCGTGCTCCCGCGGCCTCTCCGTCCCGAAAGCCGGCGAGCAGCACCGCGGCACGGGCGGTGGTGGAGGACCTTCAGCGCCGCCTGGGGACGAAGGTGCGACTCGAGGATCGCGGCGGGAAGGGGACGCTGGAGATCGACTTCTTCTCGTACGAGGACCTGGAGCGTATTCTCGCGCTGCTGCGGCGGTGAGCCGCGGCGCTCATGGAGCCCGCGCCGCCGCTCGTCGCTCGAGCGTCTTCTCGGGCCTCCCCTCCAGGAAACGGAACGAGGAACTCGATGGCGGTGCTGAAGCGCGAGGAGGAGAACGTGGTCGTTCGCGGTGGTGACGTGCACACGTTGCTGGGCAAGGGGAGCGAGTTCGAGGGAAAGCTCACCTTCGAGGGGCAGGTGCGAATCGACGGGAAGTTCTCCGGGCAGATCTTCACCAAGGACACGCTGGTCATCGGCGAAGGCGCGCGAGTGAACGCCGAGATCAACGCCGGCACGGTCATCGTGAACGGCGTGGTGGAGGGGAACATCCGCGCCACGCAGCTGATCGAGCTCCACACGCCCGGCCGGGTGAAGGGCAACATGGAGACGCCGTCGCTGAGCATCGACAAGGGCGTGATGTTCGAGGGCGCGTGCAAGATGGAGAGCGCCAAGGGCGGAAGCGAGAAACCCACGCCGCTCGCCGCGGCCACGCCTCCCGAGCTGATCAAGCGGTGAATTGGTGGGTCGTCGCCGCCGGGCGCTCGTCTGCTGCGCCGTGGCCGCCGGGCTGCTCGGCGGTTGCAAGCGTCCGCATCCGGCGACGGCTCCATCCGAGGACGGCGGCGTGCTGGTCGTCCGTCCCTCGGGGCTGCTTCAGGTCCCATCGGGCTGGGTGGTGGTGACAGGTGGCGACGGGACGCTGCGGGTTTCTGATGGTCCGGGCCACCCGGTGCTCCGCGCCGAGCTTCGCAGCGGGATGGGCCTCCCCACGCCGGAGACGCTTCGTACCGGCTTCACCGAGGGCCTTCGTCGCTGGAAGGTGCGAAAGAGCGAGGCGGCGGAGGAGCCCGGATACGTGAGCGTCCGGCTTCGGGTGGCCGAGCCCGGCGACGCCGGGTCGGAGCAGGAGGTCTTCCTCTCCGCGACGGCACTCGGATCGGACACGCTCCTCTGCGCCTCCCTCCGGGGAGCCACCGAAGCTACCCTGGACGTCATCGAGCGGGTCTGCCGGAGCGCCGGCGAGCGCCGGGACGGCGGGTAGAAGACGGCGCCGTGGCATCACGATCCGAGACCGCGCGGCCGCTGAGGCACGCCCGTCCGAGCGTCGTCTGCCTCAGGAGCGGACAGCGAGCGTCAGCGCGAAATCCCCGGCTCCGTCCGTCCAGCGAGCCTCGCTGCGCATTCCGGCAGCCTCGAGCTCGCGGTCGATCTGCGACGGGGTGAACTTCGCGCTGATCTCGGTCCGCACGAGCTCGCCCTCGCCGAACTCGACCCGAAGGTCGAGATCGCGAAAGTCGACCGTCTGGCGCGCCCTGGACCGGAGCAGCATCTCGATCCATCCCTGACGCGGATCGTACCGCGCGAGGTGCTCGAACTGGTCGAGGTCGAAGTTGGCGTTCAGCTCGGTGTTCAGGACCGAGAGCACGTTCTTGTTGAACTCGGCCGTCACGCCCTGCGCGTCGTTGTACGCCGCCTCGAGCCGCGGAATGGCCTTCACCAGGTCCGTGCCCAGCAGGAAGGCGTCGCCAGAAAGTAGCTGACCGGCGATGTCCGCGAGGAACCGCGCGCGCGGCCGCGGCGACAGGTTCCCGATGGTTCCCCCGAGGAAAGCGATCAACCGCCGGCCCTCGCGGGGCAGCAGCGGAACGTGCCGCTCGAAGTCGCCGATCACCGCGTGCACCAGCAGCGACGGAAACTCCGAGGCGATTCGCAGCGCGGAGCCGCGCAGCGTGACCGGGTCCACGTCGAAGGGCACGAAGCGACGGAGCGTTCCCGCCGCGGAGAGCGCCCGGAGCAGCAGCCGCGTCTTGTCCGACGTCCCGCTGCCGAGCTCCACCAGGGTGTCGGCACCCGAGCGCGTGGCGATCTCCATCGCCCGTGCTTCGAGGATCTCCCGCTCGCGGCGCGTGGGGTAGTACTCGGGGAGCCGGGTGATCTGGTCGAACAGCCTCGAGCCGCGCGCGTCGTAGAAATACTTCGGTGGAAGCTCGCGCGGTCGGCGACCGAGGCCATGTCTGACGTCCTGCTCGAGCGCCCGGCGCAGATCGCGGGGCCCCAGCAGAACGTCCCAGCTCACCCGCGGGTGCGGACGCCAGTCGAGTGCCTGTGGGTCGACGTTCATGTCGGCTCCGAGCTCCAGGGTCCGCTCAGGCGTCCCGAGCGCACCGAAAGCCAGCGAAGATCTGTCGCCGGATGGGGTAATCCCAGTTCCGGAAGGTGTTCCTGATCGCGTCCGGTGCGACGGCCCAGGAACCGCCGCGGAGTACCTTGTAGTCACTGCCGAAGAAGACGGCCGAATACTCCGGGTAGGGAAACGCGCGAAAACCCGGATAGGGCTGGAAGTCCGACGCCGTCCACTCCCAGACGTCGCCGATCATCTGCTCGACACCGAAGGCGCTTGCCCCCGCCGCGAACGCGCCGACCCGAGCGGGCTGTCCGCCTCGGGGCCAGAGGTTGGCGCGGGAGAGGTCGGGGGGCGCATCTCCCCAGGGGTAGCGCCGGACCTTCCCTTCCGGAGTCGCGGCGGCCGCCTTCTCCCACTCGGCCTCGGTCGGAAGTCGACGCCCCGCCCATCGTGCGTACGCGTCGGCCTCGTACCAGCAGACGTGACACACCGGCTCGTCCGGCGGCACCGGCTCCCAGGTGCCGAACCGACGTCGCTCCCAGCAACCGCGCGCGCGCCGCCAGAACAGCGGATGCGCGAGTCGCTCCGCCTGGCGAAACGCCCAGCCCTCCGCGGCCCAGTGCGCTCGATTCGCGTAACCGCCATCCTCCATGAAGGCGAGGAACTGCCCATTGCTGACCGGAAAGCGGTCGATGAAGAAGGGAGGCACGTCGACCCGGTGTCGTGGCCGCTCGTTGTCGTAGGCCCACGCCTCTCCGGTGCCCATGTGGAAGGGCCCTCCCGGAACGTGAACCTCCCGCGCGAGGACGGAACGCCGGGGCAGCGGGATCTCGGAGGGAAGCGGGTCGAGCACGGTGGAGGTGACCAGCTGCAGG
>Ga0207679_10003148_pt1 | contig 10188 bp, 10 predicted proteins | sample KBSC73metaG_FD_184320 | JGI IMG/M metagenome (GOLD analysis project Ga0207679, IMG submission 184320) | Corn rhizosphere microbial communities from Kellogg Biological Station, Michigan, USA - KBS C7-3 metaG (SPAdes) (version 2) | ecosystem: Host-associated > Plants > Roots > Rhizosphere > Soil ...
TGTGGAGCGTCTCGGAAAACGCCGCGGCATTCGCCATGGCCATGAATGGCCTGACGTTGATGGCCTTGCCGGCGACCATCTCGAAACCCGCGGGCGTGTTCATCCAGGCATTTGCGATGACCACGAAGATTCCCGACAGCACGCCGCTGACCGCCACGACGATGCCGGCGAACAGGTGGGCGCCTCGGCTCACGCGATCCCACCCGTACAGGTAGATCCCGAGGAAGATTGCTTCCGTGAAGAACGCAAACCCTTCGAGCGAGAACGGCATGCCGATGATGGACCCGGCAAAGCGCATGAAGCCGGGCCACAGGAGCCCGAGCTCGAAGGAGAGGACGGTTCCAGAGACGGCTCCGACGGCGAACAGGATGGCGGCGCCCTTGGACCATCGCTTGGCAAGGTCGAGGTAGACGGCGTCACCCGTGCGGGTCCAGCGCCACTCGGCGATCACCATGAGGGCGGGGAGTCCGATGCCGACCACCGCGAACACGATGTGGAAGCCGAGGGACATGGCCATCTGGCTTCGCGCGGCGAGTAGGTCGGGCATGGCGGCTGTGATCTCCGACACGTGCGCCCACCTGAGGTGGACGAATGAGCATCGTCGATGACCCAATAGACGGCGGTAATGCGTATGAAATGTACTTGACAACGGAATCGGTCGATGCTAGTGTGCGCCCCCTGGGAGTCGCGTCCCGATGTTCACGGCACGCCGCGCGCGGCGCGGATGTGCCACCTCGACCGTTCACCGCACGGCGAGTGAGAGCATCGAGGCGCGACTTTCGTTTTATCTGTGACCCGCGGCGGGATTGCGGGGTCTGGCAGGTTGTTTCGAGGGGGTCGCGCGCGCCAGCGCCGCTGACTCAACGTGAACCATATAGATCGCTTCGCCTACAGGAATTCGTATGAAACCGACCGTCTATCTCCCACTCGCTGATCTCTGCCCGACTGGCCCGCGCCAGTCGACCACGAGCTCGATCGCGCGGTTCAACGCCGGTCGCATCTCCGTGCGCCGTCTGTGGATCGAGACGGAAGGCAAGCAGGTCGGCAGTTACGATCACGGAAAGGACACCGCAGGTGGCTCGAGACCGAAGCGAATGCCGTGAGGCATTGCTTCCGACTCGCGGGAGCGAACCGAATCGCCCCACCTGCGCGAAGGCCGCCAGGTGGGGCGATTTGCATCTGGGCCGGTCTTGGAGCAGCAGCGCTGTTTGACAACCGATCGGTTACGAAAGATCAGAACGCTCCACTGCCGGCCGGCGGGGGCGCCAAGCCTGAGGCGTTAGGCGAACGCGACTCCCTGAGCCAATGGTGAGGTGGTCCCCGACGGTCCGTCGGTGGAGTGAGTGAAGTAAGTCGATAGTCGATAGCCGTTAGTCTGAGCTAACTACTACAGACTCACGACTAAAGATTTTCCCGACGCGTATGGGCTCTTGCCGCGCGTCGTCCGGGGTTCGTAGTTCAAAGTCAGAACGTGTCACCGCCGCACGAGTCCTTTGCCCGACGAGGGCCGACGAGTGCGGAAAGCACGGTGACGAGATGCGGGTTCGACTCCCGCCGATCGCCGGTGGTACTATCGCCGCCATAGCTCAGCAGATTCAGAGCGCCTGGTTACGACCCAGGAGGCCGCGTGTGCAAATCACGCTGGCGGCTCTTTCCTCACATGGACACGACTATGAACGCCATCAACATCTTCGGCCAGCACGACGACAAGACGCTCGCGCAGTTGGCGGACGTCGAGCGTCGCGCCACGCGCGTAGCGCTCATGGCCGACGGCCACCTTGGCTACGTCATGCCAATCGGTGGCGTGGCGGCCTACGATCAGAAGGTCTCTGTCGTCGGTGTCGGGTTCGACATCGCGTGCGGCAACTGCGCGATCCGGACCGACCTCACGCTCGACCAGCTGTGCGGACTCACGAGCGCCGATCGGGCGCGAAACCCGTCACGTGTCATCGGCAACGCGATGCTCAACGAGTTCGCCGAACTGCTGCAGTCCGAGCTCAGCTTCGGAATCGGGCGTAAGAACAACGCGGACGACGCGCCAGTCGATGACCCGCTCTTCATGGATGACGCGTGGTATGTCATCCCGAACATCGGGCGCTACCGCGACGATCTCCGCGACAAGGCTCGCCGTCAGCTGGGGACGATCGGGAGCGGGAATCATTATGTAGACGTCTTCGTCGACACGAAGGAGCGTGTTTGGGTTGGCGTCCATTTCGGCTCCCGCGGCCTCGGGCACACGATCGCCACCAATTTCCTCGCGTTAGGCCAGGGCCTGCGCTGGGGCGACAAGGCGAAGGAGCAGGAGGTCCTTCTGGACCTCACAGCGCCGCTCGGGCAGGACTACTGGGCGCTGATGAACCTCGCGGGACGCTATGCCTACGCAGGACGCGAGTGGGTCGCGCGCAAGGTCGTGGAGTGGTTGGGTGGGTCGTCGGAGGAGGTCGTGCACAACCACCACAACTTCGCGTGGAAGGAAGAACACTGGGTGCCCGCGGTGGGAGCCGTTCAGGAGCTGGTGGTGGTGCGCAAGGGTGCGACGCCCGCATTCCCTGGCCAGATGGGGTTCGTTGGTGGGTCGATGGGCGACGACTCCGTGATTTTGCGTGGCGCTACGGAGCCATCACCTTCGCTTACCGACGCCGAGGGGCGCAGCCGACAGGACGCAGCGCTCTTCTCCACCGTTCATGGCGCTGGTCGCGTCATGTCGCGCACCGAGGCGGCGGGGAAGCGCGACCGCCGCTCGGGACAGCTCAAGAAGTACAAGGAGGGTCCGCTTGCGGGTCAGGTCATCAACGCCGGCAGAGTATCGCCGCAGATGATGCAGCAGTGGCTCAAGGCGTCAGGGGTGATTCTTCGTGGCGGCGGATGCGATGAGTCTCCGCACTGCTATCGCCGCCTCACCGACGTGCTCGCCGCTCAGGGCGACACGATCGAAGTCCTCGAGACCCTGAGCCCTATCATCGTCGTGATGGCGGGCGAGAACGAGTTCGATCCGTTCAAAGACTAAGCTATCAGCCATCAGCCATCAGCTCAAACGGCGAGCCAACGAAAGGCGCGACTCCCCTGTTGAGCTGATGGCGCCCTAACGACTCGCGTTCGAGTGGGTCGACCGAGCTCGATTATCGATTCCAACGATCGCCCGACAATCATCGGGCGCTCGAGCTCAACCTTTCATCCGCTCGAAATTCCACGCCTTCGGGTCGACGCAGCGTGGGTTATCGGAACCGTGCGCGGAGCCGCATCCATACGTGCTCCACACGGTATACCCAGCGCAATCCTCATCCGAAGGCCTTTCACCAATCACTCGGCGCCAGCCGACTCGACCACAGGAGGGCGAGATGTTGGACTTCACGAAGCACTTTGCAACTCGCCTGACGCGTCTCGCGACGCCGCAGGCCGAGCGTATCCCCGGGACCAGCCAGGTCCCCAACTCGGCGGGCGGGTACGCCTGGCCCGTCGACAAGTGGACGCGCTTCGACCGATTCCTGATCTTCGGGTCGGAGCGCGGAACGTATTACATCCGCGAGCGCACGCTCACGATCGAAAACGCGACGAACGCGCGCGAGTGCATCACGGAAGACGGGCCTCGCGCCGTGCGTCGAATCGTCGAGATCAGCGCGGCTGGCCGTGCGCCGAGCAACGACCCGGCGTTGTTCGCGCTGGCCATGTGTGCCGGATTGGGAAACGACGCTACGCGCGCGATGGCGCTCGAGGCGTTGCCTGAGGTAGCCCGCACGGGAACGCACCTCTTCCACTTCCTCCAGTATGTCCGCGGGTTCCGCGGATGGGGGCGTGGAGTCCGGCGCGCCGTCGGGCGCTGGTACACCGAGAAGCCGGCACCGGCCCTCGCGTACCAGATCTCCAAGTACCAGGCGCGGGACGGGTGGGCGCACCGCGACGCTTTGCGTCTCGCCCACCCGAAGGCGCCCACCGTCGGGCACGACGTGCTGTTTCGCTATGCGACGAAGGGGTGGGACGGCGTACTGGAGCTGGACGGAGTGAGCGACGTGGATGTGGTTGCGCTGATCGAGGCGATCAAGTCGCTCGCCCACCTCGCGCCTAACGAAGCGGCCACGGTCATTTCGCGCTCGAAGCTCACCCGTGAGATGGTCCCGACCGAGCTGCTCACCCACGCCGTCGTGTGGGAGGCGCTGCTCGAGCGCATGCCGCTCACGGCCATGATCCGGAACCTTGGCGTCATGACGAAGGTCGGGCTGATCGCACCGGGAAGCGAGGCAGCGCGAACGGTCGTGGATCGACTGGCCGACCGAGAGGTCCTGCGTGGGGCGCGTGTGCACCCGGTTGCGGTGCTCGTGGCCATGAAGACGTACGCGCAGGGGCGCGGGATGAAGGGGAGCGGGAAGTGGACGCCGGTGACGCGGGTCGTCGACGCGCTCGACACGGCGTTCTACCTCACGTTCGACAACGCGCCCGTGACGGGCAAGCGGATCATGCTGGCGCTGGACGTCTCCGGATCGATGGGAGCGGCGGTGTTCGGCATGGACTACCTGACCTGCCGCGACGCCTCGGCGGCGATGGCACTCGTGACGGCCGCGACCGAGCCGGATCATCGGTTCGTCGCGTTCACGAAGGGTGACTACCCGTCGCAGTGGTCGGCCACGCACGGATCGCAGTACAACACGGGGCTCACGCCCCTAACGATTTCGCCGCGTCAGCGACTCGATGACGTGGTACGCCAGATCGGGAACCTGCCGTTCGGGGGAACCGACTGCGCGCTGCCGATGGTCGAGGCGTTGAAGCACCGCTGGGCGGTCGACGCGTTCGTGGTCTTCACGGACAGCGAAACGTGGGCCGGCAACATCCACCCGGCGCAGGCGCTCCGCGAGTATCGGGAGCGCATGGGGATCGCGGCCAAGCTGGTGGTGGTCGCGATGGCGTCGAACGGGTTCAGCATCGCGGACCCGGATGATGCCGGGATGCTGGACGTCGTGGGATTCGATACTGCGACGCCTGGGGTGCTGGCGGAGTTCATGACCTGAGGCAGTTCACTGATGCCCGAGAACCAATGACCGACGACACGGAACTGAAAACTGGCCATGACATCTCGTGGTGTCATGGCCAGTCATGAGTGATCGGTCATCAGTTTTCCGTTTTCAGGCATCAGTTTCAAAATTCGCACAACAATCAAACCATGGAGGCGAACATGATGCAGCGACAGAAGCACATTCGTGCTCGCCTGACGCGTCTCGCGACGCCGCAGGTCGAGCGACACCGGGGGACGTGGTTGCTCACGCGTTCCGCCGAGGCGCCGCAGTGGCCCGTCGATGAGTGGGAGCGGCTCGACCGCTACCTCATCTTCGGCAGCGAGCGCGATATGCACGTCGTGCGTGGCAGAATCGAGGCGGATGGACCGCGCGTCGTGAGACGCGTCGTCGAGTTGAGCGCTCTGGGGCGCGTGGTCAGCAACACGCCCTGCCTCAGGGTCTTGGCGATGAGCCTAACGTTCGGTAACGCGGCCGCTCGCGTCATGGCGCGTGAGGCCGCGCCGGAGGTGGCTCGCACGCTCGATGAGCTGCGGAAGATCGAGCAGTATGTGAGCAGGATGCGCGGTACCGCCCTTGGTGCCGCGCCAGGAATCAAATGCGGAGGTGAACGCGGGGCGGTCGTGCCATCGGTGCGGCCGCCCCGCACCTCGCGACTCGTCGCGGGGTGAGCGAAGTTGCAACCAATTCATACTCAACCAATGACAAACAGGCTGAAGCAGTACCTCGATGCCGAGGAGCCGCGGATGCCGGAGGGGGAGGGGGACTACTGGGTTGTCGAGACGAGAACGTCCTTTTTGGTCGTCTCGGCCGACACGGCGCGTGCGATCGAACGCTCGCTCGCCCGCCTCTGGCGCCCGCGATGGCTCGTCTTTCGTGATCTGACCGGTGGACGGCGCCGACTCAGGACGGACGTGGTGGAGTGCGTGTTCGAATGTACCACTCGCCAGCGCGCGATTCGCCGCGCGTTCGAGCGCGACCGTCGCCGCGAGGAGAAAGCAGACAGGCGTCCGTGGGATGAGGACGATTGACATACCTAACGACTGTCGGTTGACGGGAGCGCCCGGAGCGACTCGACCGGGCCCCTCGGGGTCCTGTCGAGCGCGTTCTAGGACGCCAGTATGACGGGAGGATCGTCCATGGAGGATCACGTCGAAGTCCTGGCCGCGGTTCCTACAAAGCGACGCGTGCCGATCGCCTGGTGGGTCGCCGCGGTTTTCGCGCTCGCCATCGCGGCCTACTCGCTCCGCTACGTGTTCCTCGGCGAACGCGCGTACACTCCGGAGCTCGCACCGTCGTTTCGCGCGCGCCCGCTCACTGTGATGGCGCACACACTGTTCGGGCCGATCGCGCTCACGCTTGGCCTCGTCAATCTCCTACCAGCCATGAGGCAGGGACGGCGGTGGCCGGTGCATCGATGGCTCGGCCGAATCTATCTCGTCTCGTCGATCGTCCTTGGCGTGGCGGGTCTGTCGCTGTCGTTTCACGCCACCGGCGGCCCGGGCCCGCGTACAGCGTTTGGACTTCTCGCGCTCGCGACGCTGGGGGCGTCGCTCATGGGTTATCGATCGATCCGCGTCAGGGACGTCAGGCATCATCGCGAGTGGATGCTGCGCAGCTATGCTCTCATCTTCGCGGCCGTGACGCTTCGCGTCTGGATGCCGATCCTCGCCACCGTTTACCAGGGACAGTTCGTGCCAGCCTATCGATGGTCCGCGTGGCTCTGCTGGGTGCCTAACGTCTTGGTCGTCGAGTGGATGATTCGACGCGGATGGCGGCCGCGGTTCGCGCCGCCCCAAGGATTCGCGGCGTCATGATGGGCGCGCCGGTGGCTCGCACAGCGCGCGCGGTCGCGTCCGGCGCTTGGCTCGCGCTCGCCGGGGTGGCGTGTGCCGCCACCACACGGGAATCGCGGATTCCCGGCGCGCGCGACGATTGTGAGGCGGCTGCCAGCCAGGTCGCCAACAAGACGGCGACCGCGGAAACGTTCAAGGCGCTTGCCTGGTGCGACGAGACCGGTCCCTCCGCGCTCGCCGCGACGTGGCGGAGTCTGCCTGCGGACACCGTTAGGCTGCGTACGTTTCTCCTCGCCAGTTCCAACCTTCGAGATGGGCGGATCTTCAGTGCGGCGCATGCGACCGCCATCGACTCCACTCGCCGAGCAAGAGAGCGCGCCGCGGCGCTCCTGATTCTCGTGGCGCAGCTCGACTCGACAGCGACTGTCACCGTTGTCCCGGCGTCGCGCAAAGAGGTGTGGCGGGCGCAGCTCGTGCGCGAAAGTCACGTGTCGCAGATCGCCGGAACGAAGCCCTTGCCGACCGACGCGCACGTCCGCGTGAATGCCCTCGTGCAGCGCATGGCCGTCGGCATCCCCACCGGCGCTGCCGGGCTTCGCGACCCACTCGGCGTTGCAGTGCAAGCGGCCCGATTGGATCTGAAGCGTTTGCCTAAGGTAGTCGGTAGTCGATAGCTCTTTTCAACCGTGCTCTGCCACGCATTGGCGGCCGGCTCCTTGCGGGGATCTCGCGGTCCGTTTCACCCTCACCGCGAGGCGCATATCGATGGCAAAATCCCCGAAGATTGCCCCATGCCTGTGGTTCGACAATCAGGCTGAGGAAGCAGCGAGATTCTACACCGAGATCTTCAGGAAATCGCAGATCGTCGCGATCACTCGCTACAGCAAGGTCGGATTCGAGACTCATCACAAGCCAGCTGGCTCGGTGATGACGGTGGAATTCGAGCTCGACGGACAGCGGTTCACAGCCCTCAATGGCGGGCCGGAATTCAAGTTCAATGAGGCGATCTCCTTGCAGGTCTACTGCGATTCGCAGGACGAGATCGACTACTACTGGTCGAAGCTTGGCGCAGGTGGTGATCCAAACGCGCAGGTGTGCGGCTGGTTGAAGGACCGCTTCGGCGTGTCGTGGCAGATCGTCCCGAAGGGGATAGAGGAGCTCTTCAAGGACGAGAATTCCCCGGGCGCGCAGCGCACGATGGAAGCGATGCTCAAGATGAAGAAGCTCGACATCGCGGAGCTCAAGCGCGCGCACGACGGCGAGTTGGCGAACGTCTAGATCAAAGGGATCAGCGTCGTTTGAATTTCGGCAACCCTGAAATTCAAACGACGCTGATCCCTTTGATCCTGCTACCGCAGCGCTTCCACCGGCAGCTTGGCGCCCAACACCTCCACGCGCTCGATCGCCGGCGGCGTGGCGAACAGACGCGCCGCGTTGTCCATCAACGCCTTGGCGATCGGACCGTTCAGATGGGTCTGCCGACCGGTTTCGTTCTCGAACGCGTCGAAGACGCCGAACGTGGTCGGGCCGAAACGGAGCGCGAACCAAAGCGGGGTCGTCGTTTCCTGATTCGCGAGCTGAAGACCTTGCTGCAGGAGGGCGGCGACTTCGTCTTCTTTGCCGGCCTTTGCCTCGAGCCGGACGAATAAGCTGTGCTTGAGCATCTCATTTTCCTCGGTGAGGGGTTGTCGCTGGATGCTAGGGCAGCGCGCCTCTGGGGGGTATTGGCAAGAACGCCATTCTTAGTATCATACTTGCCATGCGCATCAGCGTCCTCACACTCGATGGCGTGTTCGACCTTGGCCTGTCCGCCGTCCTCGACGCGTTTCAGACGGCCAACGAGCTGATCGAGTTGTCCGACATGGCAGTGCCTCGATTCGACGTGCGAATCGTCGGCGTGCGAAAGAAGGTGACGACCTCACAGGGGCTCACGGTGCCGGTGCACGCGCCAGGAGCGAGGCCGCCCGAGTGTGTCGTGGTTCCGGCGATCGGGTTCAAGATGCCTGCGCCGCTCGAGGCGGCCCTGGCGAGGCCCGACATCGCGGACGCGGCGACGCTCCTTCGGCGCTGGGCCGCTCGTGGATCGACAGTCGCCGCGGCATGCATCGGCACGTTCGTCGTCGCCGAGTCGGGATTGCTCGACGGTCAGCACGCGACGACGACCTGGTGGCTCGCGCCGCTGTTTCGCAAGCGATATCCGAACGTGTCGCTCGATGAATCGAACATGATCGTGAAGTCCGGCCAGTTCGTGACCGCGGGGGCAGCACTCAGCCACATCGATCTCGCGCTCTGGCTCGTGCGCGGGGTGAGTCCGGAGCTGGCCGCGCTCACGGCGAAGTATCTGATCGTCGACACTCGGCCCTCGCAGTCGGCCTACGCGCTGACCGATCACCTGGTGCACGATGATCCTGTCGTCCAGCGGTTCGAGCGGTGGGCGCGCGCGCGCCTAACGCGCGGCTTTTCCCTCGATGAGGCGGCGAAGGCCACCGGGGCAAGCAAGCGCACGCTCGCCCGCCACATGCAGAACGTGCTCGGCAAGTCGCCACTGGCGTACTTCCAGAGTCTGCGCATCGAGCGCGCCGTTCACTTGCTGAAGACGGGGAACGCGAGCGTGGACGAGATCGCGGCTCGTGTGGGTTATGCGGACGGTACCACGTTGCGGACCTTGCTGCGGCGACGCTTGAATCTCGGCATCCGGGAAATCAGGAACTCGTCTCGCCATGCCGAGGTCGCGGCAATACCGCCTAACGCGTAGAGTCGGAAGCGCTGCTCGGTCGCACGAAAGCCGGAAATGATCCGGTCAGAACTCGCCCGTGCCGCTTCACCTGAACCCAAACCGTGTACTTACCCGGCTGCGGGAATGCGTAGGGGAAGTACAACGAGTCCGCCGGATCGAGCGCCGTGTTCATCGGGTGGGCCATCACGCCGGGCGCGTTGCCCGTGAGGCGTGTTTGCGCCGCGAGCGATATGGTACCAAGTGGGTGGAGGTGGATGAACACCTTGCCATCGTCGCGAACCACGACGACATGCCCCGCCATACCCAGGAACGGTTCGAGCGAAGCCGTGTCGCCGGCCGGAGGGGTGGCGGCGAATCGCAGCCCCGCCTCCTCACCCGCGACGAGCGGCGTCGGATTCCGGTTCCACGTAAGCACCGTTCCGTCGGCCAGCACGGAGCGCATCGAATCACCCATCTGACCGATCGCCCAGGTGTCGTCCGCGTCCGTCGTCGTGTCGCGCGTCGCCGAATGACGCTCGCCTGCCACCGTTACCGTGGACGTGAGTGTCTCTGTCAACCCGCTCTGGTGCACGATGTCGGCGAACACTCGGTACGTCCCCGCGGGAAGATCCGGGAGCACAGACGTGAACGTCACCGTGTCGGCGGTGCTCGG
>Ga0207679_10003150_pt1 | contig 10186 bp, 10 predicted proteins | sample KBSC73metaG_FD_184320 | JGI IMG/M metagenome (GOLD analysis project Ga0207679, IMG submission 184320) | Corn rhizosphere microbial communities from Kellogg Biological Station, Michigan, USA - KBS C7-3 metaG (SPAdes) (version 2) | ecosystem: Host-associated > Plants > Roots > Rhizosphere > Soil ...
ATGGCTGCGACTACCGGCTGCCCAAAGCAGCCACGATGTTCAAACGTGCTGCGCGGATCGCGGGAGCCGACGCGCTCAGCAGCGCAACCAGCGCGGCACTGCCCAGTCCAATCGCGACGACCGGCGCTGGCATCGACAGGCCCGGCACGAACTTCGACGCAAGCGGAAACGCTACCAGGGCGAGCGCCAGCCCGAAGCCCGCGGCGACCACGCAGACGACTGCAGCCTCTGCGACGATGAACAGGAAGAGGGCGCTGGTGGAAAAGCCGAGCGTCTTGAGCACCGCGAGCTCCGGCGTGCGTTCGCGCACCGATTGCATGAGCATGGTGGTCGTCGCAAAGAACAATGCGACCAGCACGGCGCCGACGACCGCACGGATCAGAAACTCCAGGTCGCCGATGGATTGCAGCTGCATCTGCGCCAGCTCGCGCAGCGAATCTGTCTTCGTCGCATGCGTGGAATTGGCAAAGTGCCGGTCGATCGCCTCGGCGACCGGCGCAGCCTGTCGCGGGTCGACGATCGCCACGTTGAAGTGACTGACCAGCCCTTTGCCGAGCAACCGCGCCTCGTCGAAGTAGTCGTACTGGATCAGGATGACATCGCTGCCGCCGGCGACGTCGCTGTCGGTGTAGGTGCCGACGATTTCGAACGACCAGGTCGTCGAGCCGTCCATCTGTGCCGTGTTGGTGATCAGCGGAATGCGGTCGCCGATCTTCCAGCCGTACTTGTCCGCGAGCGACTTTCTGATGAGCGTGCCGGTGCGTATCTTGGCGAAAGCAGCCGCGTGCTCCGCAGCGACCGTGTAGGTAAAGGCCGAGAGCCAGTCATCGACGGGGCGGATTGCAACGATGCCGACCTGCTGAGTCGGCTGCTGATAGATGCCGCCGAACAATTCCACCGGGACGACGGCTTTGACGCCGGCCACTGACTTGATGCGCTCGAGCAGGCCCAGCGGCAGCGGGTCGATGAGACTCAGGCTGCCGTGGACCAGCAGCAAATCCGCACGCGCCTGCTCGATCAGGCGCTCCACGCCTGTCTTCATTCCCTGGAGCACGCCGAACAGTGCAAAAGCTACGCTGACCTGGAGAAAAATCAGCACGGTGCGTCCGGGCTTGCGCCAGACGCCGGACCAGATGAGCGGCAGGAACTTCACCCGGGCTTGGACGCGTGAGGATTGGCGTCGGTTGCGCTACTTGTCCCGATACGCCATCAACCCGCCTTTCAACACCGACGCTCTGAAGCCACGCTCCGACAGGATGTAGCACCCTGCAGAGCTGCGGCGTCCGGTATCGCAGCACACGATGTAGTGTGCGTCGCGCTCCAGCGTCTTCAGCTTCAGGCGGATGAAGTACAGCGGCAGGTTGAGCGCGCCTTCCATGCGATAGTTCTCGAACTCGCTCGGTAAGCGCACGTCGAGCCACTTGGCGCCGCCGGCAACCAGCGTGCGCGCTTCGTCCATGTCCACCCATTCGAGCATCGGCTCGTTGAGCAGCGTGCGGAAATCCTGTTTCGCGAGGCGCATCAGCGTGCCTTCGGCCACCATCGTCACGCTCGCATTGCGCTTGGCGTCGGAGATCAGCGCTTCCTCGCCGAAAGTGTCGCCGATGCCGAGCTCGGCGAGCTTGATGCCCGTACGATTGAGCGGCGTCTCGCGCGTGACCGCGCAACGGCCTTTGACGATGACGTAGAAGTAGTCGCCTTCGTCGCCTTGCTTGATGACGACTTCGCCCGGCTTGAAGTCGACGCGCTGCATGCGCATGAAGATCGCCTGGATGTTCGCCGGCGGGATCTTGTGGAAGGCCTTCGTCTGCAGCAGGTTGGTCATCCAGTCGTCGGTGCTCGCAGCCTCTTCGCCGACGTTCTTCAGCTCGTTCACTTCGTAGGAACCGGTCTGGTCCCAGGTGAGCATCATGTCGAGCGTGTCGCTGTCGATGGCGACGTACTCCATGCGCTCCGAAACGACACGCGCCGTGTAGCGACGCGGATTGCCCGGCCCGACCGGATTACGCGCTTCAGGCGAGCCGCCGCGAATGACGAGAACCGATCGACCCTCGTGCAGCAGCTCGAGCACGCCCGTGACGACGTAGTAGGTGCGTTTGTCGGTGTCGCCTTCCTTGAAGAGCGGTCGGCCTTGCGCCAACGAATGCAACACCGTTTTGCGCGCGAGCGCGTGCAGGTTTTCGGACTTCAATCCATCGAGCGGGGAAAACGAACGCAGCAGTCCAAGTTCGAGCGGCTTGCTCTCCATGCGCCGGATGGTAGCACAGGCATTTCGGACGCCAGGCGCCCCGGCACGCGATTTACCGCAGTAATTGCCAGCCTGCGTCCGGTGCGAAGCGGTCGCCGTGAACAGTGCGCAGCTCTTCGAGTCGCGCGAGGATCTCGTCGACGCCGCGCGTACGCGCATACTGGATCGGACCGCCGCGGAACGGTGCGAAGCCGGCGCCGAAGATCACGCCGGCGTCGATCAGATCCGCATCCTCGACGAGGTGTTCGCGAAGCACGGCGACTGCCTCGTTGAGCAGCGGCAACAGCAGGCGGTCCTGCAGATCAGGCGGCGAGGGTGCAGCGCTCGGCGGCTTTTGCGGCTTGTCGTTCTGCCACACGTAGAAGCCTTCGCCGCTCTTCTTGCCGAACTTCTTTTGCTGGTAGCGGATCGAGAGCACGTGCGGCACCTGGGCGCCGGATTGGAAGAACACCTTGCCGACGCTCATCACCACGTCGAGGCCAACGACGTCGGCGAGCTCGATCGGTCCCATCGGCATGCCGAAATCCTCTGCCGCGCGATCGATCAGCGCGAGCGGAATGCCTTCCTCCGCAGCGCGCACGGCTTCGCTCAGGTACGGCATCAGCACACGGTTGACCAGGAAACCGGGCGAGCTGCGGCACGCGATCGCGAGCTTGTCGATCTGTCGCGCGAACGCGAGACCGGCATGCACGTTGCGCGGCTGCGTACGTTCGGCGTGGATGACTTCGACCAGCGGCATGCGCGCCACCGGGTTGAAGAAATGCAGACCGATGAGCCGCTCGGGCGCGGCGAGATTCTGCGCCAACTGCTCCAGCACGATGCTCGACGTATTCGTGGCGAGCACTGCGAGCGGTTTCAGCTTCGGTTCGATCCGCGCGAACAGCTCGCGCTTGGCGTTGAGGTCCTCGAAGATCGCTTCGATGACGATGTCCGCCTTCGCCACGCCGTGACCTTCGACGTCGGGCTGCAACCTCGCCAGCGTCTCGTCACGCTTCGCCTGGTCCGGATAGCGCTTCTCGAGGAACTTGCGGGCCCGCTCGATGGCCGGCGCGATGTATTGCTCGCCGCGATCCTGCAACGTGACGGTCAAACCGCGCGTCGCGCACCAGGTCGCGATGTCGCCGCCCATGACGCCCGCACCGACGACGTGCACGTGCCTCGCGGGTTCGCCGCCAGCCTTCGCCGACGACTTGACTCGGTCCTGCAGAAAGAAAACTCGCACGAGATTGCGCGAGGTCGGCGTGCACAGCAGCTGCGCCATCGAGCGCGCTTCGGCTTCGTAAGCACGCTGACCCCTGCCGCCGTAGCGCTGCCAGAGCGTGATCATCGCGTACGGGGCAGGGTAGTGGTCGGGGCGGGCACGCCGCGCGACCTGCGAGCGCATCTGGCCGGCCAGGATCGGTCGCGCGAGCCATGAGTTGAGCACGCGGTGCAGGAGCTTGGGACTGTGAGGCGCGGGCGGACGGAGCGCGATCTGCTTCGCCATCTTGTCGAGCTGTTCGACCGGCGCGAGCCGATCGACCAGGCCCATCGCGAGCGCCTGCTGCGGGCGGATCGTGCGGCCCGTCAGCATCAGGTCCATCGCAGCGACCGGACCAGCAAGGTGCACAGCGCGCACCGTGCCGCCGAATCCCGGATGCACGCCGAGCTGGACTTCGGGAAAGCCGAGCGTCACCGATGGATCGTCGACGAGCACGCGATAGCGGCAGGCGAGAGCGACTTCCAGTCCGCCGCCCAGGGCAAAGCCGTTGATGGCCGCGATGGTCGGACAGGGCAGTGCTGCGATCTTGTCGAGCACCTGCTGCCCCTGACGGATGAGCTCGTACGCCTGGTCGGGCGTACGGATGCCGACGAATTCCTTGATGTCGGCCCCGGCGATGAAGCCGCGCTTCGCGGACGTGATGATCAGCGCTTTCGGCTGAGCCTGAGCGAGCTCGGTGAGCATCGCATCCAGCTCTTCCATGACGTCGCGCGACAGGCTGTTGGTGGAGGCACCGGCCTTGTCCAGAGCCAGCCAGGCCACGCGATCCGCATCGATCTCACCCCGCCAGTGGGCTATTTTTTTGTTCATGTCGGCGCGCGGCGCACCTGGAAATCGCAGATCAAAGGTCGATGGTCCGAGAAGCGCACATCGGGCACGTCGAATTGCGTGACCTCGATGCCGTTCGAGTAGAGCACGAAATCGAGCTCCTTGCGCGGGTTGCGGCTCGGATACGACGGCAGGCCGAGGCGGTTCGCGCTCTTCAGGCCCGACGCTTCCATGAACAGGTAGATCTCGTGATCGCCCCAGAAGGTGTTGAAGTCGCCGGCGACGATGACCGGCTTGCTGGCGCGCTTCACCAGCTCGTGCAGGTGACGCAGCTGGTCGTGGCGATGGCGGAACTTCAGCGACAGGTGCACCAGGAACACGGCGACGTCTTCCAGCTCGAGCTCGATGATCAGCCGCTTGATGCCGGTTTCGAAGTAGTGGAAGCGCTCGCCCTCGACGCGCGGCGCCGCGAGGAATGCATTCGCCTGCTTGCGCACGATCGGCACGATCTGGTTGATGGAAGTCGTGCCGTATTTGCACTCGTAGGTGGAGTAGTGACCGAGCGAGTCGGCGATCTGCTTCGCCTGATTCACCAGGCCCGAGCGAATCGAGCCGGTGTCGATCTCGATGAGGCCGACCAGATCGGGATTCAGCGATTTCAGGTACTGCGTGATGCGATCGAGGACGCGCGAGTTGCTGCGCAGATAGCCCGCGCCTGGCACCGGCAGATGAAACGCCGGCCCGGTCCCGGTGGCGTACCGGATGTTGTACAAGACGAAACGCATTGTGAAACTGGAACAGTCGCAAGCAGCCCAACGCAGCGCGGCATTCTATCGCACCCGGCACGCGGCCGAACGTGCACGGTGCGCAGGCTAGGTGTTTCCCGGCCCGCCCGAGGGCTTCTCGCGTACAATCGGCCCCAGTGTAAGGAGCGAGCCAGGTGAGCATTTCTCAGCAGAATCCGGTGCGCGTGTTCGTGAGCCACGCTTTCGAGCCGTCAGACGACTATCACCGCGTGTTCGAGTACCTGGAGAGCTCGAAAAATTTCTTCTACCGCAGTTGCAGCGATCCCGATCAGCGCGGCACGGGCGAGCGCGAGAAGCTACGGGAAGAGCTGCGTCGGCAGATTGCGCTCGCCGAAGTCGTGATCGTGCCTTCGGGTCAGTACGGCATGCACCGCGACTGGATCGATTTCACGCTCAACTGCGCCAAGGGCATGGACAAGCCGGTCATCGTGCTCGAGGCATTCGGCGTCAAGGAGAAGGTGCCGGTGCAGCTGGAGGCGCTGAGCGACGAGATCGTGGAATGGAACGAGCGCTCGATCGCGGACGCGATTCGACGCCAGGCGCGTCATGAGGACACGACGCGCTGGGACACCATCGACTTCAAATTGGATTGATCAGTCTTCGCCGACGGCGCGCAGCTTCGGACGCGCCGCGCTCTGATTGCGCGCGATGATGCCGAGCATGTTGACGATGCGCATCGCGACGCCGCCCGCTTCGGTATCCGACATCTTGCGCACAGTTGCCTGCACCGCGTTCTCGCCGCGCAGCGGCGACACGCTCGACATGCAACTCGAGAGGGAGCAGAACTCGTCGCGTATCTCTTTCGGAATTTCTTCAGTGTCGAGATTGGCGAGATGCGTGCGATACGCTTCGGCCAGGCGATGCTTGATCGGTCCATTCGACGCCAGCATCGATGTGGCGGCGAAAAAATGCTCCCAGGCCGTGCTCATGCAACTAAACCCCCGCGTTGGGTCAAGGTCGCCGAACCGCGCGCTTGTGGCAGCGCTGCAATGTTCGGACGACGGCAAATGCTGAGAATCTACTTTAACTTCGCTTGGCTGCTTTTCTTACGGCAGCTCAAGCGCCTAGAGCCGGAATATACTCCTGCAACTTCGAAAGGCAAGCAGGCGTCCACCGCATTTTGCGTAGCCGTTGTGCGTGCGGCCTGGATGCCCGGAGAGCTCCCATGACTGGTGTGAATGCTGTGGTGATGATCAAGGCCGAGACCAGCCTCATCAACGAGCTGGCCGAGCAGCTGGCGGAGCTGCCGGGCGTCGCCGAGGTGTTCTCGGTTGCCGGCCAGTACGATCTGGTCGCGCTGGTACGCGTGCGCGAGAACGAAGAGCTGGCCGATGTGATCAGCAATCGCATGCGCAAGCTCAATGGAATCATCGGCACGGAGACGCTGATCGCGTTTCGCGTGTACACGAAAGCGGAGCTCTCAGCGGGCTTCGATATGGACTGAAAAGCCGGCGTTGCGGGGCCTGGGGCAGCGTCCCGCGGCATATCTATAAGTTCGCATAATGTATATTATGACAAATTACGATATCACTAAATCGGGACTGTCCTGCACCAGAGCTTCTGGGAATCGCTAGTTGATCAACCGAGCACGCGGCGGATCTTTTCTACGAGCGCCTCTTCTTCTTCGTCTGCGCCATCGGCATCGATGAGATCGCTGGCCGTCGAGATCAGCGTCTTGCGCAGATCGGGAGTCAGCGCCTTCTTTGCTTCCGCAAGCAGCGTGTCGATGCCCGCGGCCGAGATTCCACCGCCGTCCTGCGTGGGCAGCTCGGAGTAAACGGCATCCGTCACCTTGCCGAGCAGCTTCGAGAACTCCGGCATGCTGGGATTGCCGAACAGCGGAATCGCTTTCACTTTCTTGTAGAGCACGTCGCGCTCTTCGAGGCTGCCGACATTGTCGGCGCCGAGCACGGCCGCGAGAACTGCAAGAAAGGCTTCCGTGTTCTTCTCGAATTTCAGGGCCATGGTGGATCCGGGTAATTGGCAGCGACGTGCTGCGAGCGCCGGAATCTACTATAGCCAGGCGCGATCTGCAGTGAAATCGACCGTCAGCCAGAAGTTCGGGAAGACCGCGTTCAAGCGTGTCGCGATGTCCCGACGGATGGAATCGGCGATTGCAGTATCGATACGCGAATCCGGCGCGACCAGCACATGGATCTCGATGAAGCGCGCGCGCCCTACTTTCGCCACGTAGCTCGAATAGTCGACGAACGTCCGCTCGCGCACGATGCTCTCCATGACGGAATGCACCTGCGAATCGAGCTCGTCCGGAGCGACCTGCAGCACCTCGCCGAGCGAGCGCCACAAGCCGATCAGCGGCACGGGCAGCATCGCCAGCGCAATGATCAAGAGCGCGGTCGCATCCAGGTAGGGAATCCAGCGCTCGAAGCGCGTGCCGTTCAGCCCCAGGGCAAATCCGAACCCGAGCAGCAGTGCCAGACTCAGGCAGGCACTCACCAGCCAGCTGCGCGAATCGATCTTGAGCATCGGCGACTGCAGCTGCTTGGCCCGCCGGTGCAGGAACAGCGTCATCGCAATCCCGATGATGCTCAGGGCGCCTGCCCAGGACGCGGCCATCCCGTAGGCGACGTCCGTCCCGCCGCTGGCGAGGCCGTTGATTGCATCGACCGCTGCGTACACGCAAGCCACGACGAGAATGCTGTCGCGGAGCACCGCCACCAGCGGCTCCAGGTGCCAATAGCCGTACTGGAACTTGTGGCTGGAGCCGTGGGCGATCAGCTTCACGACGATCAGCGAGACGATCGTCGGCACCACATCGACGAAGCTGTACATGCCATCGAAAATGATCGCCTGCGAGCCCGTGGCAACGCCGCTGGCGACGCCCACCAGGCCCAGCAAGACCGTCAGGGCGATCGAGAACTTGAGCGTGGCCTGTTCGATGTTGGACTGCTTGGACGTCACGGCTCTGGAGCGTAGTCAGCCTCAAGCGGCACAATCTATAGCGTCTGCGGGCAAACCTGGCGGATCGCCAATGGACAAGGGTTACCTCTTTCTTTCCTACGCTCGCGTCGACGCGCCGCTGGTCAAGCTCGCGTCCACCCTGCTGACCGCGCGTGGCTGGAAGACCTGGGTGGACCGCAGCGACATCCCCTCGGCCTCCGATTGGATGAGCGCGATCCGCGCCGGCATCGAGCAGGCCGATGGCTTCGTCTTCGTGATGACGCCCCACTCCATCGCATCGCGCATGTGTCGCGTGGAGCTGTCGATTGCGACCGAGCTTGCGAAGCGACTGCTGCCATTGATGCCGATCGATGCTGCGACCTGGGCAGCCGACACGGCCAAGATCAATGCCGATCCGATGTTGGCACCTGCCGCTGAAGTACCCACCGAGCTGGCCAAGCTCGACTACATCGATCTCGCGGACTTCGTCGACCGACCTGACCCGTTCGCTGCCCTCATGGATGAGCTGGTGACAGCAGCATCGCGCGATCTCGATTGGCTGCGTCGCCATACTCGCCTGCAACAGGATGTCAGGCGCTGGGTCGACACTCGCTACGCGCCGTCAGTACTGCTCCGCGAGCCGCTGCTTGCCGAGGCTGAAAGCATGCTTACGGTGACGGACAAGGATCCTGCGCTCACGCCTCTGCAACGCGAATTCGTCGTTACCAGTCGCACTGAGCTCACCCGCGAGCTCGAGCGCGAGGCGGCGCAGCTCACTGCACGCATTCTCGACCTGCCGCCTGAGCGGCTGCATATCGGGCTCATGCTCGCGCTCGAGGGACGCGAGCGGTATCTCGCATCGCCGCGGCTCGAAGGCGCGTTGCGCACGCTCTTCGCGCGCTGGCCGCACTGCTTCTTCCTCGCGCACGAACCGCCCGTGTACTCGATCGCATTCAACCGCGACGGCACGCGGTTCGCGACTGCAGCCACCGACGGTGTGCGCGTCGTCGAGACAGCAACCGGCCGTCTGGGGCGGAACTGGCGCGGTACAGTGCCGGCGACGTGTATCGCATTCCTCGGCGACGGCAGCTCGTTCGCCGTTGGCTGGGCGGACGGCCGGGTGCAGATCGCCCAGCTCGACACGCAAGACGCGCTCGAATTTCGCATCGGCAAGGAGGCGATCGCAGCTCTGGTGCAGAGCCCTGATGGTGCGCATCTCGCTGCGTATGGCGGCGTCTCGGCCGGAGTAATCGATCTACGCAGCAGCGGTTCCGTGCGGCTGCCGCCGCATCCCGGCGCGGTGCATCGCGCCTGCTGGCGCTCGGCCGATCAGCTCGTGACTGCGTGCGAGGACGGCAACGTCCGCGTGTTCAAGCTCGCCGAAAATAATAGCTACTCGTTCAAGCTCCCGGAGCATGCCGTGGACGACCTGGCGGTCGGCGCCGGCCCGGCGCATGAAGTGTTCGCAGCTGGCATGTTCGACGGCCTTGCCGTGCTGGATGTCGATCCCCCCAACGTGCTCGCGCATGTGCCATTCAGCAGCGGCACCCCCCTGGGCCTGGCTGCGAGCGACGGCATGGAACGCCTTGTGATGCAGAACGTCTTCGGACACGTGTTCGTGGTGGACACTACGAGCCGCAAGGTCGTGTTCGAGCGGAACATCTTCTTCTCTCTGGCGCAAGCGCTGACGCTTGGACCGCGCGGTGCGCGGATCGGAGCCGGCTCGAAGAGCGGCGCCGCCAGCGTGACCACGATCGATACCCAGCGTGAGCAGATTCTTGCGGGACATCAGGGGTTCGTCACAGCGATTGCCATCGACGCTACGGAGCGTCGAGCTCTCACTGCCGGCGCGGACGCAACTGTGCGGCTCTGGGATATCGCCGGCGTACCGGGCCGGACGTCGATACTCGTGAGCACACCGCTGCACGCCGACATTTCGGCCGACGGATCGCGGATTCTCACGGCGTCACGCGACGGCGCGGCGCGGCTGTTCGATCGTGCAAGCGGCGCGCAGATAGTCGCAGTGCCCGGCGCAGGCGAGGCGCTGCGATCCGCGGTGTTCGCGGCGAACGATACACAGATGCTGCTGGCGTATCGCGATGGCCGTCGTGATTTCATCGATGTGGCGAGCGGCAAGTCCGTGCGAACTCTGCAAGGGCCACCGCTCGAGCTCCAGGAATGGGTCGCGCAAACCGCGGATGG
>Ga0207679_10003153_pt1 | contig 10182 bp, 13 predicted proteins | sample KBSC73metaG_FD_184320 | JGI IMG/M metagenome (GOLD analysis project Ga0207679, IMG submission 184320) | Corn rhizosphere microbial communities from Kellogg Biological Station, Michigan, USA - KBS C7-3 metaG (SPAdes) (version 2) | ecosystem: Host-associated > Plants > Roots > Rhizosphere > Soil ...
GGGCAGCGGGCAATATGGAGGCGCAGGGAGAGCGCGACTATCATTATGGGCTAACGCCGGAAGGGCTCTTGTCACTTCGATTCATATTCGGCGACCGGGCGATGATCGACCTCACAGCGCGCGAATTCTATGTCAGCGACGTGCTGTCCCCCGACCAGGCGGCTTGGGAGAATATCATGCGTGGTGAGTCTTCGTTGACGGTGCGAATTTACGACCGTCATGGCTTGGCAGTCCGATACCAGCACGCGCATCGGAATGCGAGTTATTCCAATATCGACTATCGAAATCAGGACGTCGGCATGGCGAGCCTCATGTATGTGTTCCTCGGTGAATCGGGATTCGGAGCCGTGGATTGGCGTTGACGGGCGTGATGACCGGTCATGACCCTCTGTTATTTCTGACAGTTCCGCCCTGCCGTAAGACGTAGTACACCCACAGCGGGTCTGAGCATTTCCGTCTTGAATGTGCTGTTGGGCCAGGACAAGGCATGACGAATCAACTGAGGGAAGGAGACGTGGAGCGGACGGCTGATGCACTCGTCACCTGGACCAAGGTGATTTACGCGCTTCATGCCTTCAGCCTCGTAACCGGCATCGTCGGCACCGCCACCATCGTCGGCGCGTTTCTGACCGGTTGGCCGTCGATCATCGCGGTCATTCTGAACTATGTCAAACGAAGCGAGGTACGCGGCACATGGCTCGAATCGCATTTTCGATGGCAGATCCGGACGTTCTGGTTCGGACTGCTCTGGATTGTGCTCTGCCTCGTGTTCGTCGTGGCGACCTTTGGAATAGGGATCTTGATTGCGTGGCTGCCCATGGGGCTGGTCGGGCTTTGGTTCGTCTATAGAATCATTCGTGGGTGGGTCGCTCTGGGCGATGGGCATCCGATGTATGTATAGGGGGTGGTGCTATCCAGGGAGCATTGGCGTCGTCCACAGGTCTGGAGGGCAGCATCACCTGTCAGTTTTGACAGTTCCTACGATCCAAGCCTGATGGCTACACTAGTCCGCCTTAGTGTCACGACAGATCTCGCGACGACGTTGTGGAGAAGGCCTTGCAGAATGCTGTCGCAGGAGGGTGCGGATGAACCCACAGGGTGACGTGTCGAAGTCCCTGGGACTCTCCATCGGTGCTTTCGTCGTTGGAGTAGTCGTCGGATGCGCGGGAGGATCGCCTCAACAGGACGCTTCCTATAAGTTGGTCCCGATCACCGAGGTCGGTATGGTGGTCGGTGAGTGGGAAGGTCTGGTGAAAAAGGACCATGCCACGCTTCCTGAAGGCTCGGTGCGACTCATGATCCGCGCCAACAGTACGTATTTGTTTGCCGGTCAAACCGTCTCTGCGGCGGCGGTAGGATCGGGGGATCTCGAAGCGCGCGACGGCCGATTGGTCGGAGAGACAGAAAAGCGCGCCGTGAGATTGACCTTGTACGACCATAAGGGCAAGGCCGTGGTATTCGTCGAGTCGACCAACCTGGCAACGGGAGAACGATACCGCGGCGAATTCACCAAGGTGCAGTGAGCAGCAGGGGGATCTTGAATCGGAGACGACGCGTGGACGAAGATGGCGTGGTCTCCGGAGGATCACGGTCATGCTGAGACGGGGTCCACACAGCGCATCCCTATCGGTAGGACTCGGCGTCGCGGCCCTCCTACTCTGGCAGGCGTGCGGCTCCGAGCGATATCACACGGTAATGGGTGCGGCGGAATCCGGCCTTGGATCGCTGACCCTGGCGGACGATTACCGGCATCAGCGCCATCTGCAGCAAGTCCTGCTCGAGGAGCCGGCATTCGCCGGCCTCACGCTGACCGCCTATGTGATCATGGATCACGGATATGTGGTCGGTCATGTGCGGAGCCCCGAGCAAGCCGAGGCTGTCTACCAGGTCGCCAGCAAGGTTGAAGGGCTTCGATCAATCAACGCGTTTCTTCCGATCAAACGAACGGCCGACGTGATCGGCGCTGTCACATCCGACGAGACGCTGAAGTCAGAAGTTCAGGCGGCGCTCGCACGGACTCCGGGCGTTGTGGACTCGCGCGTGCACGTCGAGGTCCTGGATCACCGTGCCATTCTGCTCGGCGTCGTGTCGGGAACGGAAGAGAAAACCCTTGCGGAAGATGCCGCGGCATCGACGATCGGCGTGAAGCGCATCATCAGTTGGCTGTTGTTGCCAGAAACCGACTATCTCGCGATCCGGTCGCAGGTGTTTTAGAAAGCAATGCGATGGACAGGATCGGACATCAGAAAGTCGGCAGGGCATACCGTGTGCGGCGATTGTCTTTCCTCGTCGTGGTCATGCTGTGCGCCGCCGCATGCACGGAACCGACTCGAGAGACCTTCCGGGAGCCGACCGGCATCCCGATGCAGCGGATCAAACTGCTGACGTACAACACGCTCCACGGGCTTGAGCCGAGCGGACTGACGGTCAAGGCCAGTGAATCGAAAGAGGCCAGGCAGGCGCGGCTTGATCTGCAATTTCGACAGCTTTCTGTCATCCAACCGGACGTCATGCTCCTTCAAGAGGTCAATCCGCTCCCTGAAATGGCCGACAAGTACGTCGCGGCGATGAAGCGTGCCGGCTTGGACTATCGGGCCGTGCACCAGGTAGATGCCTGCGGAGTCCGGGTGGCTCCCGGCCTTGCCGTCGTGCCGGGGTTGAACAACGGATTGGCCGTTCTCGCCAGGGCGCCGTTGCTGCTGCGCAAAGTCGAAGGTCTCAAGCTCAGCGGAGGCTTCGGACGCTGCGACGACTACATGGGCTTTCAAACGGGTGAGCTGCGGTATGCCCTGATTGCCGAAGTGGAAAACCCGAATACCGGCAGGAAGCTGTTGACGGTCAGCCTTCATCTGCATTCCGGAATCGAGCGGAACGCGTTCTTCATTCAAAAGATCAATGAGGCTGTGCAGCAGGGAAAGGGACGACGTGAGGACTTCGAAGCCATCGTGGCCGCCATGGAGCAAGACCAGCAGCGACGGCTCGATGAGATTCGCCTGCTCGTCAAGGAAATTCAAAAACTGTATAAAGTAGGAACCTATCTTGGAGTCATCGTCGGAGGAGATTTCAACTTCGAGCCCGACGACCCGGAATACCGGGAACTGGAGCAAGCCGGTCTCAAGGACGCCTTCTCGATGGCACGTCCCGAAACAGAGGTCTATAGTCTTGATCCTCAGCGCAACATGATTGCCGGCCAGGGGCTACGGGAGGTCCCTTCCGCACTTCGTGCGGCGATGATGCGGCTCCCAGAAAGCCAGCAGCAGAAAATTCTTGAAGGGTATCAAAAGGGGATCAGCCAGGCGAGACGGGTGGATTTTCTGTTTCTCATGAGAAAGCCATCGGACAGTGCGACGGGCTGCTTCAAGGAGGAACTCTTTGGGCAATCCGACGAAAGCTTGTCCGCGCCAGGATCGGACCACTACGGGGTCCTGGTCACCTATATCGCCGACAAGACCGAGTGTCACTGAGGTGTTTCCGGAGAGGGAGGATTCTCATGTCGATGCCGCTGCATGACATTATCGGGTTCGTCGCGGGTTTCGGGACCACTTTTGCGGCGATGCCGGATCTCATCGCCATGCTCAAACGGCGATCCTGTGAGGGCATGAATCCGACGATGGCCGCTATCATGGGGACCTTCCAAATCGTCTGGGTGTATTACGGAATTCTGGTCGAATCGAGGCCCGTGATCGTGTGGAATATGATTGCCGTGGCCATCAATTTCCTGGTGGTCGGGGCATATTTCTACTTTGCCTGCAGCGTGCCGCGGCATGCCCCCCTCGCCAATCATCCTCCCCCGGGCGAGGGGACGAAGGGTTCGTCCGGGAGATAAGGCGAATCATTTCCGACAAGACCGAAAGGTGGGGATCATATGCAGAGTCGACGACTCGTCTGGGTTCTGATGCTGGCTCTTGGCCTGTCGGCCTGCAACGCCTTCAAGGTGCAGACCGACCATGACCCGACGGTAGATTTCTCCGCATTCAGAACATTCTCGTTCGCGGGGGTCGCCGAAATGAATAAGGGCAGCATCTATGACAATTCGTTGACGCAGAAGCGCATCGAGACTGCCGTCTCACGCGAACTCACGGCAAAGGGCCTTCGCCAGGTCGGACTCGATGAACCGCAGGATTTACAAGTCCACTATTGGATCAATGTCCTGGACAAACAGCGGCTCGAAAGCGGGGGAACCTCAGTCGGCGTGGCTCGCGGCCCGCGCGGCGGTTACGGGTGGGGCGCGGGGTACGGCGGAGGCGTGACGACGTACGAATACAAGGAAGGAACGCTGATCCTGGATCTGATTCAACCGACGAACAAGCAACTCGTCTGGCGGGCGACAATCATCGGGACCTTAGAGGAATCGAACGCGGACAACGTCGAGCTGGGGAACAAGGCGATCGCCGAAGCATTCGAGAGTTATCCGCCACCTGCGAAAAAACCGTAAACGACATTCAACAAAGGAGGGAACCATGCGGAAGACCACCAACGAGAGTTTGCAACCCGTTCGCGCACGCGCGGGCATGATTGCCGCGTTGATCATGGTACTGATCAGCGCGCCGGTCTCCGGCTGGGCGGATGATGCCGGCGACGCGAAAGGCATTGTCGACCAGGCGGAGGTTGCACTGAAGAATTTTGTGAATGACCCGGACATGAAGTGGTTCAGCAGCCACCTGCAGGAGGCCAAGGGCGTCTATATCGTGCCAAAACTGGCGAAGGGGGCGTTCATTTTCGGCGTGGAAGGCGGCAACGGTGTCGTCCTTGCTCGTGATGAGAAGGGGAGCTGGAGTGAACCGGTGTTCTATGAAACATCCGCCGTCAGTTTCGGTCTCCAGGCAGGAGCCCAGTCACAAGAAGCCATCGTGCTCATCATGACACCGAAAGGGGTCGACTCGTTGCTGGCAAACAAGATCAAGCTTGGTGCCGACGGATCTGTCGCCATTGGGCCGAAGGGAATGGGGGCCGACACAAACCTCACGGCTGATTTCGTGACGTTCACCCGCGCAAAAGGATTGTATGCCGGAGTGTCGTTTGACGGGGCGTCGATCCGGTCAAGAGACGAACTGAATGCCGCGTATTACGGAGCTGACGTTCGGCCGGCCGACATTATCATTGCCCACAAGGCCAAACCCAATCCGCATTCCAAGGAACTGCAGGCGATGTTGAAAACGGCCGAAGCGAAACAATAGAGGGGGCCGATGATCGATACGACCTCACGACAGGCGACGGCAGCGACGGCATGACAGCACATGGGCACGGCGCTGCCGCCTTCCCTTTACGCTCTGTCAGTTTTGACAGTGTCTGCCCGACCTGAATCATGCTAGCGTGTGTCGCTCCGGAACCCTGAGAGCTGGTCCTCGTCATCCCTCAGTACAGGAGGTCGCATGCCGTCTCGCATTAGGCTACGACTGAAGGCCCCCATCGGTTTGGCAATCGCTGCGATCGTCAGCGCGATGATGGGCCCGGTTCCCGTGGCTGCCGCGACGGAGCAAGAGCAGCTGGTCGAGAAAGCGAGCCTCACGGTGGAAGCGTTTGCCGCTGACCCGCAGCAGCAGGAGCTTCACCAATGGATATCGCGCAGCAAAGGCTTGTTTATCGTCCCGCAGATTCTCCGAGGTGCCTTTGTCTTCGGCGGGGCAGGGGGAGGGGGCGTGTTACTCGTGCACGATGAACAGACCGGAGAATGGTCGCAGCCGGCGTTTTATAACATCGGAGCCGTCAGTTTCGGCCTGCAGGCTGGTGCGGACGCCTCCGAACTGATTTTCGTCGTGAGAACACAACGAGGCCTCGAAGAATTTTACCGTTCGGATTTCAAGCTCGGCGCCGATGTGGGAGTGTCGATCGGAACGCTTGGGAGCAGCGCATCCATGGAAGGGATCACGGTCGATCTTATTTCGTTTGGTCGGACCAAGGGTGCGTTCATGGGGATGGCACTCAACGGGGCGCTCATCGCGGTCTCCGACGGCTCCAACGAAGCGTATTACGGGAAGCCTGTGAGACCGGCGGAGATTCTGGTCAAAAAAACTGTGAGTAATCCGGCCTCTGCACGCCTACGCGACCGCGTCGCCGCGCTGGGGAGCCGGGAGTGATTTGGGCTCGTCTCGAGCAGAAAGGAAGACACCATGATGAAGATCGTCGCTATCGTGTTGGCCGCATTGATGGGGAGTGCCCTGCCCGCAACAGCGCAAGAATCTTCGGATACCAATATGGAGATCTTGAAGCAGAAGCTGAAAGCGGACAAGAAATTGATCGTGGCGGGAAACATGGATCTCTCGGAAGCGGACGCCAAAAAGTTCTGGCCGGTCTATGACGCGTATCAAAAAGACCTGGAACAGGTGAATCAGAAGTTGGGGCAGACGATCAAAGAGTATGCGGAGGCCTTCAACAAAGGTCCGGTCCAGGACAACACTGCAAAGAAGCTGCTCAACGAGGTGCTGTCCCTCGATGAGCAGGAAACCAAGCTCAAACGGACGTATGCGGATAAGCTCGAAAAGGTTCTCCCCTACTCGAAGGTCGCCCGCTACATCCAGATAGAAAACAAGATCCGGGCCTTGATCAAGATGGAGTTGGCCCAACAGATTCCACTCGTGTACTGAAGGGCGTTCCTCCGCGGTAAAAGGAAGGAGCCTCATGAAGTCGATTGCTGTCGCCGGTATCTGCATGCTCCCCATCATGATGAGCCCTGCGTTGCAGGCGCAGGAGTCCGCGGTCAACGTCGTCCGCATCCGACCGAACCTGGACACAGAGAAGCTGCAGTACATTCTGGCGACCGAACGAAAGCAGGTGTTCGAGCGGAACATGAATCTGAACGAGGAGCAGAGCGAGATATTCTGGGGCGTCTATCATCGCTATGAAAAAGAAAAGGAGCAGCTCGAGAAGACTCGGCTCCGGCTGCTCGGCACGTACATCGAAAAGTACGCCACGATGACCAATGACGATGTCATGAAGATCGTCAAGCAGTCCGGCGAGAACCAGCGGGCGGATCTGGCCCTGCGACAGAAATATTTTCACATTTACAGCAAAAAATTGGATCCCATGGCCGCAGCCAGGTTCCTTCAGCTTGATGACATCCTCGGTATGGTCACGCGTCTGGCGATCCTGGGCAATCTTCCGTTGATCGGCGAGGTGCCGCCTGTCGCGACATCCGGCGGGACCTCCTCAGCCGGTTCTGACCGTGCGGAGCCGGCGCCGGGCGGCGACCAGGTTCCATCTGCCGGGGAGCCGTCGCCCAAGGAAGCGGCACCCTAACGTCGAACATTCCTGAGACAGCGGGTTGGCGGGTAAGGGAGGCATCATGGTGTATTCACGAGCGCTGCTTATCGTGATGGGGTTGCTATTCACCACCCAGCAAGTCTGGGCAGGCGCCGATGTTTTTGTGTATCCCGGGAAAGGGCAGACGAAAGAGCAGCAGGAACAAGATGAGTTCAGCTGCTACAAGTGGGCGAAAGAGCAAACGGGATTCGATCCCAACCAGCCGATGCAGCAGGCGGCTGCGCCTCCACCCCAGGGCGGAGCCGCCAAGGGTGCAGCGCGTGGCGCCGCAGTCGGCGCGATCGGCGGGGCGATTGGCGGGGATGCGGGGAAGGGCGCGGCCATCGGGGCCGGCGTCGGAGCGGCCGGAGGTGCCATGCGCCGGCGGCAGGCCGAGCAACAACAGGCCGCTGCCCAACAAAAAGCCAAGCAGGCCCATGATACCGAGGTGGGGAACTATAAGCGCGCGTTTTCCGGTTGTATGACGTCACGAGGCTACACCGTCAGCTGATGGCAGCTCATGCCTTGCCACAGGGACACCAATTGAGGACTCACGCACGTCGTTTGATGATCAGGCTCGCCATCGTCTGCGGTTCAATCCTGCTGACGGCCATCTGTGGGTCGGGCGCATGGTCCGCCTCGCAGCTCGACATTCCTAAACCAACAGATCCGCTCAAGCCGGCACCTCCGCCGCCCGCCTTAGAGGCGTCGGTGGTGAATCTTGAAATGCGCCTCCCTGCCGAAGAACTGGCGGCCGCTGTCGATGACGCCTTTCCTCAAGTCGCCGCACGCGAGGATGACTGGAACAATGCCGTCTCCCTAGGGGATCGTGAGGATGTCCGGTTTCTGTACCGGCTCGTCCGCGGCTCGTTTCGATACAAGATGGATCGTGATCATTTCGACGTGTGGTTTGATCAGGTGCGCTATCGAATCTGGGCCCGACAGAGTCAAGGCGAGACGTTCGTCGACGGCCGTTGCGGACATGGCGATGATCCTCCCAAGCGGCTGAATCTGGCCGCTCACTCGGCCCTGTCCTGGTCCGACCGGTGGCGTCTGCAATCCCACACGACGTTTGAGGAACCGGTCTTCATCGAGCCGTGCCAGCTCCCGGGTTTGAAACTTGACGCGACCCCTATGTTGAAGGCCATGCTGCAACCGCGGCTTGCGGCGCTTGCGCAGAGCATCGACCGGATCATCCGCGAGCGCACCGAAGCTAAAAAGCGTGCGGAGACGGCGTGGCAGAAGCTACAGGAACCCGTCGAGTTCGCGTCCAACCAGTGGCTCTTATTCAAACCGCGAGCCGCTCGGGTGAGTCCAATCACGTCGAATGGAAAGCTCTCGGTCAAAGCCTCGGTGAATCTGACGATGGAGCCGCGGATTGTCAACGGGTCGAAGCCCGACGAGGGGCGGATTCCGCTGCCTTCGCTGCAAATGACCCCACTCCCTCTTGAAGGCTTTCACATCGCCTTGCCGATTACCATCGACTATGGACGGATCAATCAGCGGCTCGAGCAGGACATGAGCGGTCAGGAGTTCAAGACGCCTCTGGGTGAGCGTGTGAAGGTCGAGGGAGTCCAACTCTACGGCAGCGGTGACAAACTGATCCTCGCTGTCAGGCTGTCCGGGGGCGTGAATGGAAATCTGTATGCAACCGGGTTACCGGTGTTCGATGAGGCCATGGGAGTGCTCAGATTCGACGATTTGGACTACACGGTGGACACGCGCAACGTCTTGGTGCGTTCGGCCAATTTCATGTTTCATGAAGACATCCTGTCAAACATAAAATCTCAGGCGCTGATCGACCTCTCCGGGCAGATTCAGACGCTCCGGTCCCGTCTCGGCGCGGCATTGACGCGAGACTTGGGCCCGGGTGTCAGCCTTGAAGGCGAGGTGGCGAAGCTCCGTCCCCGCGGCATTTATCCGACGGCGGGCGGGGTCGAAGTCCACATGATTGCGGAAGGGTCGATTTGGGTGGAACTCCGATAACGCGATGGGTGAAACGCAGCGAGCGTGTCTACCAGAGAGGGGCATATGACCGGGTTCAAGTGGATGGCCGGCTTCGTCGGTCTTGTGGGTCTTGGCTGCTTTCTCCAGATGGTTGAGCCCTGCCGCGGCGGGGCCGAGGGGATGTCAGAATCCGATTTTGAGCTCATGCGCTCCGACATACGGACGAAGAAGGGTGCCATGATTGCGGACCGCATGAAGTTTACGGATCAGGAAGCTGCGGCGTTCTGGCCGGTGTATCGTCAGTACGAGGCCGATCTGGCGGCGATCAACGATAAGAAGGTTGCGATCATGAAGGACTACATCAGCCGCCATCAATCGTTGAACGACGCGCAAGCCAAGCAACTGGTGGAAGACGTCTTTGACGTGGATCGGAGGACGCTGGAACTTCGGCAGAAATGCTTCGGGGCTCTGGAAAAAACGCTGTCTGCCAAGACCATCGTTCGCTGGTTGCAGCTCGAGCGGCGGCTTCAACTCCTCGTGGATGCCCAGATTTCCCAGAACCTTCCCGGCATTCAGAAATAACCGCTGTGAGGATCATCGAGGATGCTTGGAGGAGGTGACCAAATCCGGCGAGACGAAGGTGTGTCCGACCAGCGCTTCCCGAATGGCGACCAGCAGGTCCGTACCCAACCGCGGTTTCACGACATAAGCCACCGCCCCCGCTGAAAACGCTTCTTCCACAAACTCCGGATCTTTGTGTACCGTGAGAAAGACGATCTTGGCCTTGGTTCCGACGCTCGTGAGCAGCCGCGCGGCTTCTAGTCCGCTCAGCGTGCCCATCGATATGTCGAGGATCACCACGTCGGGATGGAGCCGTTCCGTCGCCTGCAGGACGGCATGGCCGTCATCGACCGTTCCCACGACATGAAACTCCGGCTCGAGGATCCGGCATGCTGCCTGCAGCATCGGCGGACTGTCGTCGGCGAGGAGAATCCG
>Ga0207679_10003160_pt1 | contig 10167 bp, 8 predicted proteins | sample KBSC73metaG_FD_184320 | JGI IMG/M metagenome (GOLD analysis project Ga0207679, IMG submission 184320) | Corn rhizosphere microbial communities from Kellogg Biological Station, Michigan, USA - KBS C7-3 metaG (SPAdes) (version 2) | ecosystem: Host-associated > Plants > Roots > Rhizosphere > Soil ...
ACATCGGCACTGCCGCGGTTTGTGATGTTTGTCGGCGCGACCGTCGCGCATGCGGCGCTGTTCATGGGTTTGAACGTGGGCCTCGGGCTGCGCGCGTTCCCGTCGCCATGGAAGGCGGTGGCGAGCCAGGCCGTTGGAAATGCGGTCGTGGGTATGGTTGCCTTCGCCATCATCGAAGCGCTCCCCGGAGTCATTGAGCGCCGGCGGATGGGCCGGCGGCCGCGAGGATAGCCAGTTATGTCCCAGGGTGAAAATCGCAGACGAATCGGCGAGCGATTGGTGGGGCTCCAGGTCGGCATCATCGTGGTGTTTGCCGCGCTCGGGATCTGTTTCTGGGTGCTGCAGATCGTCCAGCACGCGAAGTACCAGGAGATGGCGGAGAACAACCATCAGCGCACGCTCGCGTTACGCGCGCCGCGCGGGATTCTGTTCGACCGCAACGGAAGGGTGCTGGTCGAGAATCGTCACTCCTTTACGATCTCCATCCTGCGCGAGCACTCAAAAGATCTCGATCAGACGGCCCGGCTCCTCGCGCGCGTGGCGGGGCTCGACCTGAAGCAGGTGCAGGACGTCATCGAGCGACATCGCGGTGAGCCATCGTACCGGCCGATCGTCATCGTCGAGGATGCGACGCTGGCGCAGGTGGCGGCGATCACCGCCCGGCGGCTCGACTTCGAGTTGCCCGACGTGAGAGTCGAAGAGGTGCCCACTCGCAAGTACCCGGAATCGCTCGCCGCACACCTCTTCGGCTACGTGGGCCAGGTCAGCGACGCGCAGGTGGCGTCCGACCCGGAGATCAAGAGCGGTGACATCGCCGGTCAGTCCGGGATCGAGAAGATCTATAACGCGGCCTTGAAGGGTGCCGACGGCGCCCGCGTGGTGGTCGTCAACAGCATGGGGCGCGAAATGAGCGTCCTGCAGGAAGAGCGGCCGACCGAAGGCAAGCGGATGCAGCTCACCATCGACTACGACGTGCAACGGGCGACAGAAGAAGCGTTCAACGCCGTGAGCATGGCGGGGCTGACGAATGCGGGCGCGGCCGTAGTTCTCGATCCGCGTACGGGTGAGGTGCTGGCGTTCACGAGCCGGCCGACATACGACCCGAACGCGTTCGCCGCGGGAATCGATCGGGGAACGTGGACCTCGCTGAACACCGACCAGCAGCGTCCGTTGAACAACCGCGCGATACAGGGGCGGTACTCGCCGGGATCGACCTTCAAGATGGCGGTTGGGCTGGCCGGTCTCGAGGAAGACGTCATCGACCCGAACTTCCACGTCACCTGTGGCGGCGGCGCCAATTTTTACGGCCGCTATTTCAAGTGCTGGAAAAAGGGTGGCCACGGGTCGGTCGACCTCAAGACCGCGATTGCGCAATCGTGCGACGTCTACTTCTATACCGTCGCCAACATGCTCGGCGTCGACCGCATCAACAAGTGGGCGACGCTGCTCGGGCTCGGGGTGAAGAGCGGCATCGATCTGCCGAACGAGGTCACGGGTCTCGTGCCGTCGACCAAGTGGAAGCAGGAGGCGCGGCATGAGAAGTGGTACGCCGGCGAGACCATCTCGGTGGGAATCGGCCAGGGCGCGGTCTCGGTCACACCGGTATCTATGGCGGTGTACATGGCGACGATCGCCAACGGCGGCACGCGGATTACGCCGCACCTCGTCAAGGCGATGGACGACGGGACCGGAAACGGCTGGACGCCGGTGGCGGCGCCGCCCGTGCAATCGAAATTCGACATCACGCCCGAGAAGTTGCAGGCGATCCGCGACGGGATGTGGGCGGTCGTCAACGGCAGCGGCACCGGCGGCCGGGCCCGTGTCGCCGGGAAGGACATTGCCGGCAAGACAGGTACCGCGCAAGTCATTTCGAACCAGGGACGCGCGGCGGCCCGCGGGAAGCGGGATCTCCGCGACAACGGCTGGTTCTCGTTCTTCGCCCCGCGCGACAACCCGACGATCGCCGGCATCGTATTCCTTGAACACGGGATGCACGGGCCGAACGCCGCGTCGGTCGCACATCACATCCTCGATACGTACTTCGCGAAACAGGACGGTCGTCCGCTCCCGCCGGCGCCGAAGCCGGAGGAAATGCGGCTCGACTTCTCCGACTCCGCCGGCGACAGTGGCCCGCGTGAGTATCCCGATCCGCCGGCGATACCGGCAGATGATCCGGGACCTGTCGAAGCGCAACGCGAGATCGCGCTGCTCCAGCGTCCCGCAGATGCCGCTGCCGCGACGGGTGTGGCGAGGTAGGGAATGTTCGAACGTCGCCTCTACTATCACGTCGACTGGGCGATGTTGGCCGCCATCCTCGCGTTGTGTCTGATCGGGGTGGTTCAGATCTACAGTGCCACCGGTGGATCGAGCCTTTACGTGACGCAGTTGTACGGCATTGTGATTGGCCTGGTCGCGCTGGTCGTGTGCCTGACCCTGGACTATCGTTCCCTCGCCGACAAGTCGCACTTCATCTACCTGGGTGTCGTCGCGCTTCTCGTGTTCGTGCTCTTCTTCGGCGTCGTTCGCGGCGGCTCGCGGCGCTGGATCGATATGGGGCCTCTCAACCTGCAGCCGTCGGAGTTCGCCAAAGCCGCGGTCGCCCTGGTGCTCGCCAAGTACTTCGGCGAGAGCCGGCGCGGCGCCGTCGTACCGAGCGATCTCATCATCGCGGGCGCGATGACGTTCGTGCCCTTCCTCGTGATTTACCAGCAACCGGACCTCGGCACAGCGGCCACGCTGCTGCCGATTCTCTTCATCGTCGCGTTCGCGGCCGGCATGCCGATGCGCATCTTCGGGATCCTCGCGCTGGTCGGTCTGATGGCCGCACCGATCGCATGGAAATTCGCGCTCAAGGATTATCAGAAAGAGCGCGTCTCGACCTTCCTGGACCCCGAGGCGGACGCTCGGGGAGCCGGGTATCAGCAACTTCAAGCCCGCATCACCACCGGGTCGGGCGGGCCGTGGGGAAAAGGATTTCAGAAGGGGACACAGGGTCAGCTGCGTTTCCTTCCGGTGGCACATAATGACTTCATCTTCTCGGCCTTTGCCGAGGAGCATGGATTTGCGGGCGTCCTCGTGGCCCTCGGGTTGTATTTGTTCGTGATTCTGAGGGCTATCGAGTCGGCCCGCCTGGCAAAGGACCGACTTGGCGCGTACCTGGTGCTGGGAGTGCTGGCCAGCTTCACGTTCCAGGTGCTGTACAACATTACGATGTCGGCCGGCCTCGCGCCGGTCAAGGGTCTGACGCTTCCGCTCATGAGTTACGGCGGCTCCTCCATGATTGCCACCCTGGCAGGATTCGGCCTCATTCTCAACGTGCGGATGCGGCGGTTTACGAATTGAGGGCCATCGCGTGATTACGTTGCTCTTCGCGATCGTGCTGACGTGCGTGTTGCTGTGCACGTCTGTCGTCGAAGGCACCGGTGTCTCACGGGCCCCACGGAGTTACGGGCATGAGCAAGGAGATGATCATCTCCTCGAGCGCCCACGAAACACGGGTCGCAATTCTCGAGGACGACCAGGTCGCGGAGATCTTCATCGAGCGCGAGCGCTCGCGCGGCGTTGTCGGCAACGTCTACAAGGGCCGGGTCTCGAAGGTGCTGCCGGGGATGCAATCGGCCTTCATCGATCTTGGGCTCGAACGTGACGGCTTCCTCTACGTAACTGACGTCGTCGCGGCCATCGAGGAGCTGGACCGCTTCGAAACCGAAGAGGAAGATTCGGGAGCAGTGCCGGTACCAGGCAGCGGGAACGGCGCCCCGGCCGGCAGTTCGAGTGGTGGCCAACGCCGGGATCGCCCCTCGAGCCCTGGCGGACGCCGGGACTCGAGAAGCGATCGCGATCGGGAGAAAGGTCCCGAACCGAAGATCGAAGAGCTCCTCAAAGAGGGACAGGAAATCATCGTCCAGGTTGCCAAGGAACCGCTTGGCACCAAGGGCGCCCGCCTGACGTCGCATGCGACGATGCCGGGACGCTTCCTCGTGTTCATGCCGACCGTCGACCACGTCGGTGTGTCACGAAAGATCGAGTCGCGCGAGGAGCGTTCCCGGCTGCGTGGCATCGTCCGGGAGTTCCGTGAGCAGACCGGATTTGCCGGCGGCCTCATCATCCGAACCGCCGCGGCGGGGCGGCCCAAGGAAGACATCGTTTCCGACCTGAGCTACTTCCATCGCGTCTGGACGGACATTCGCCAGAAGGCCGAGACGTCGCGCGCCCCGGCCGTGGTCTACCAGGAACAGAGCCTCGTGGCGAAGCTGCTCCGGGATCTGCTCACCGACGACTACTCGGCCATCCGCATCGACAACGATCTCGAGTACCGTCGCGTGCTCGAGCTCATCGAGCGAATCATGCCGTCGCTCGCGTCGAAGGTGAGGCTGTACGAGAAGGAGTACCCCATCTTCGAGGAGTACGGCGTGCAGGCGGAAATCGACCGCGCGCTGCGTAGCAAGGTCTGGTTGAAGTCAGGCGGCTCGATCGTCATCAACCAGACCGAGGCCCTGGTGGCGATCGACGTCAACACCGGACGCTACGTTGGCAAGAAAACGGCCGGTCGTCTCGAAGACACGATCCTCAAGACCAATCTCGAAGCCGTGAAGGAGATCGTGCGTCAGATCCGCTTGCGCGATCTCGGCGGCATCATCGTCCTCGACTTCATCGACATGGAGGAGAAGAAGAACCGGCTGAAGGTCTTCCAGACGGTGGAGCAGGAGCTGCGGAAGGATCGTTCGCCGTCAAAGGCGCTGCAGGTGTCCGACTTCGGTCTGGTCATCATCACCCGCAAGCGCGTCAAGCAGAGCCTCGAGCGCGTGTTGACCGAACCGTGTCCGTATTGCGCGGGCAGCGCCGTGATCAAGTCGGCGTCGACGATCTGTTACGAGATTCTCTCTGAAGTAAAGAAGATCAGCGGTGATCTGAATGGGCAAAGCCTCGTGCTGCGGGTCAATCCAGACATCGCGCGCGCGTTTCGGGACGAGGAGCGTGCGGTGTTCAAGGACCTGAAGCAGTCGCTCGGGCGTGACATCGCGCTGCGTCCTGACGCCCAGCTTCACCACGAACAGTTCGATCTGATGGCCATTGGGTAGCTGGGTCGCTGGGTCGCTAGTTCGCCAGGTCGAGGCGGTCGTGTAGACGTAGTGTCCGGCTTTAGCCGGACCATGGCCACATCGGCTATAGTTCACGCAACTCTCGTCGTCGCCCGGGACCCTACTTTTCGGCGCCTGTATTCCTGGAGGCTTCCGATGGCTAGACGCGTTCTCACTCCACTCGGGCTGGTCAGCCTGTTCATCGCCCTCATGTTGTTCGTGCCTGCATTCGTGACGGCGCAGGCCCCGGGGGCGGCAGCACCATCAAAGACTTCGAAGCCGTGGAAAGTATCGCGCACGCCTGACGGTCAGCCAGACTTGCAGGGGTTCTGGACGAACACGACGTACGTTCCGCTCGAGCGGCCCAAGAACGTCACCAAGCAGTTCTACACAAAAGAAGAAGTAGCCGAGAACATCAAGAATGCCGCGGCCACTGAAAGCGAGCAGACCGAGCCCGGAACGGTCGCCGACGTGCACTACGACTTCACGCAATTCGGGCTCGATCGCAGCCAGAGCGCGCTGGCCCTGAATCTACGGACCTCGCTCATTGTCGATCCGCCGGACGGGAGAATTCCTGCGCTGACCGCGGAGGGAATGAAGCGGAACGCCGAGCGCGCCGAAGCGAGGAAGCGCGCCGGAGGGCCGCTGGACGCGGCGCAGAACCAGCCGCTCAGCGTGCGCTGCATCATCATGGACCGCATCGGACCGCCGATGCTCGCGGGCGCCTACAACAACAACTATCAGATCGTCCAGGTTCCTGGTTACGTGATGATCCTCGTCGAGATGATCCACGACGTCCGCATCATCCCGCTCGATGGCCGGCCGCAGCTGCCTGCGAACGTCCGGCAGTGGACGGGCAGTTACCGCGGTCACTGGGACGGCGATACGCTCGTCGTCGAGTCGACGAATTTCAATGGCAAGAACCCGTTCCAGGGCTCGAGCGAGAACATGAAGCTGATCGAGCGATTCACGCGCGTGGACGAGGACACGATCCGCTATCAATTCACGGTCGACGATCCGTCGACGTGGACGAGGCCGTGGTCGGCCGAAGTCCCGTGGGCCAAGACGATCGGCCCGCTGTTCGAGCATGCGTGCCACGAAGGCAACTACGGCTTGCCGAACATCCTTGCCGGCGCGCGCGCCGAGGAGAAACGTGCCTCGGAAGGCGCGTCCAAAAACTAGCCCTTTCCATTGCGGAGAACGCCCTAATCTTTAGGCAGGCGGGCGAGGACCGTCATCAACTCGGTCTGACGGGACGTCTGGGTCTTGTCGAAGATGCGGCGCAAATGGCTTCTTGCCGTCTCGTAGGCCATGCCGATTTCGTCCGCCGCTGCATCGATCGGCTTCCCGGTTGAGAGCGCGGATGCCAACGCGGCCTCTCGCCTGGTCAGCCCGAACGCGCGCTTGAGCACGCCGATGGCAGCCGGACGCATGTGTTCGGGATCGACGATCAGCAGGACGACTTCGGGCTGTCGCACGCCTGCAAATGTTGCGAGCCCATGCCGCAGCGGGGACAGCAACAGCTGATACGGACGTTTCGCTGACGTGCGATCGATCGTGACTGTTGCGGGCGAATCGATCGCGCGTCCGGCGCAGGCCGCGGCGCGGAGTGCCTCGCGAAGGCGCGCGTCCAGCCGTGGCTCGGTCGCGTGAAGCCTGCCGTTGATCACCGACAGTCCATCGGCGTTCGCGATGATCGTTTCGGCGGCCTCGCAGCAATGGATCAGTTCTCCGTTACTGGTCATGAACACGATCGCGACGTCGAGCGCATCGAGCACCGATGTCGAGGCATCGAACATCTGCAGGCGTGCGCCAACCGCCTTCGCGCGCGTGACGTGCGGGAGCAGCACCTGCAGACCCTTGCGCTCGGTCTCGCCGAAGGGTGGCCGCTGAGGTCCTCTCATCGCCGCCAGCAGGAGCGCGTCGCTGCCGTCGCCGTCAACCATCTCGGTTGCACCGTGTACGTCGCCCATGGGCGCGGACGAGTCGTTGTAGAACTCAGACCGCACCCGATCAGGGCGGGGGCACATCTGATCGTCGAGGATCACGCTGCCGCGCAAATAGTGATGACGCGCATACTCGGGCGTCAGGCGAGGGGAGCTCCGAATGTCGGCCTCGACGAGCGGCAGGCTGAATCCAATTGCGGAGATCATCTCGAACGCGCGGATCCCGACACACTGGAGTTGATAGAACGCGAGGTCTGCTCCAAAAGCCCCGGCGTATCGCTGGAGGAATTCGGCCCAGAGGGAGGGGTTCTCGGTCGCGTCGTAAACAAGCCCAATCAGACCTATGAGGTCGGATTCGCTCAGAGTCAAGGCAGGCTCAACAGTCAGTTTATCAAAGAAGGGCCGATCTCCTCCATTTGGAGGATGCGTCCTGCGGCGAGATTCACGCATTGTGTCGCACCATGGGGCGCCAGGGACTCCGGATCACCGACGGCGATCGGCAACTCCTCCGTGCGTGGATTCTCGCCGGCACGACACCACCGCGAATCGTCCGGCGGGCGCGGATTGTGCTCCTTGCAACAGAGGGGTGCTCCTCGCGCGAAATCGCGTCGCGACTCGGCGTCAGCACGCACACGGTGTCGTTGTGGCGCAGGCGCTTTCAGACGGGCGGATCGCTCGCCCTCAGGCGTGATGCACCGGGCCGTGGCCGCAAAGTGACGGTTACCGCCAATGCCGACTCGCGCCTGCGCACTTTGCTTGCCACGCCGCCGCCAGCCGGGCGCTGGACCGTCCGTTCACTCGCGATAGCCATGGGCATCAGCCGCGCCTCCGTCCATCGTGTGCTCAAGGCCAGCAAGTTGATACTAGCGAGCCCCAGCAGCTTCGAGGTGCAGTAACCGGCGTTTGCGCCACAGCCCGCCACCGTAGCCGGTGAGATCGCCGTTCTTGCTCAGCACCCGGTGGCATGGAACCACGATCGAGACCGGGTTGAGACCATTGGCGCGTCCCACGGCGCGAATGGCTGTCGGGTTGCGCACACGACGCGCCATGGCGGTGTACGAGCGCGTCTCGCCGTATGGAATCTCCTGAAGCGCGCGCCACACGGTCATCTCGAATGGCGTACCGCGCATGTCGAGCGGCACGGTGAACACTTGTCGTGTACCGGCGAAGTACTCGCCGAGCTCCTTCCGCAGCATCGTGAGATGAGGGTGGCGGCCCGGCGCCAGTCCGGCTTTGAAGCGTCGCCGCACCGCGACGAGCTGGTGCTCGAGCATCCGTCGATCCGTGAAGTCGAGCAGGCACACGCCGCTATCGGTGGCGCCGGCGACCATCGGGCCGAGCGTCGTATCGAGCCAGGCCAGCCGGATGCAGTCAGCCTCGCCCGATCGCCCGGTGGCAGCCCGAATGTCTTCTGAAACGCCTCTCGAAAGCCGCTGTGCGATTCGTACCCGGTGTCAAAGACCGCATCGTCGACCGTCCCGCCCTGTCGAATGCGCTCGAATGCCTGTGCCAGTCGTCGGGCACGACAGTAGGCTTGAAACGTCAGCCCGTAGCGGGTGGAGAAATAGCGTCGTACGCGCGCTGGCTCGACGCCCATGGTACGCAGCTCGCATTCGCGGATCCGCGAGTCGGGACGACGCTCCACGCGTGCAAGCAGGCGATTCACCCACGGGGGCGCCGCATCTCCTTCGAGGGGCCGGCAGCGGAGGCAAGGACGATACCCGGCAAACAACGCTTCTTTCGGCGTGGCGAAGAACTCGACGTTCTCCGGTTTCGGCTTCCGTGCCGGGCATGACGGCCGGCAGAAGATACCCGTGGTGCGCACGGCGATGTAGAGCACCCCATCGTACGAAGCGTCGGAACGCCGGTACGCACGCTCCATCTCGTGACGATGTGGCAGAGGAATCAGCGAGGGTGTCGACGTAGGGTCTGAAGCGATAGCTGCGGACATCATGCGGCGATGATGCGGCACGATGCCCGCAGGGCGCGACCGAAAAAAAGACGTTGATGTCAGAAGTACCGCTTGTACCCAACCGTGAGCGTAAAGCCGGTCGCGTCGGGAAAGCCCGTTGGGTGGCTGACGAGGTCGAACCGTGCCTCGCCTTTGATGGTGCCCTGTTGTGCGACGAAATACTCGACTCCCCCTCCGAAGTTCAACCCTCCACGCGTTTCGGAGTCGGGATCATTCTGGCCTTCCAGCAACTCCCGGACGAAATAGAAACCGGCACCGGCAGTTGCGAACGGGTGCAGCTTGCCCCTCTCCCAGTTGTACACGCCGTTGAAGAGGAACCTGACCTGCCGGAAGTGATCCTCGGTCCGGTTTTCGAACCCCGGGCTCGCCCAGCTAAACATTCCGCGAATACTTGCCCGCGGTGTGACGTAGTACTCGCCGAAGAAGTCATACGTGAACGTCTTTTCAAATGCCTCATCGGGGAAAAAGACGCCGATGTCTCCACCAAGAGCCGTGGAACCCTTATCAGGTGTCTGAGCTGAAGCAGGAAGTAGAAACAGACAGCTGAGTACTGCCGTCATACAGAGAAGTCGTCGCATTCGCATCATGCTTTCGAGAGTAGCATGATCGATGCTCAATCGAAGGTCGCGCGAGTTTTACCTCTTCACGATCACGATGTCGCCGCTGAACGATTGCAGCGTGAGTGTCGCTCCAGCATCGCCAAACGATCCTCGGATCGATCGGTTTCGTCCCGGTCCAACCAGCGAGTTGCTGGTCCCGCCCTGCAATGTCAGCGAGTAGTCGGATCGCACATCGCCACTGAACGTGGAGGCCTCGATCGCAAATCCCTTGGCGTCCACTGGCGTCACGCGTACATCCCCTGAATGCGATTGAAACTGATACCGGCCACCCTTCTGAAGGCGGCCGACGTATTCGATATCGCCGGAGACCGATCGGAAAGACGCATGATTGACATCGACATCGGTCAAACGAAGATCGGCGCTGACGCTCTGGGCATCGAATCCATTCGCCTTCAGCTTGTTCACGATCAAATCGCCGCTGACGGTACTCACGCTGAACTCGTCGGCTTCTGCATCAGTCACCTCGAGATCGCCCGACACCGTCTTCACCATCCGGAGCTTCCTGGTGGACGATGTGATGATGTCTCCGCTGACGCTCTCGGCCCGAA
>Ga0207679_10003163_pt1 | contig 10164 bp, 8 predicted proteins | sample KBSC73metaG_FD_184320 | JGI IMG/M metagenome (GOLD analysis project Ga0207679, IMG submission 184320) | Corn rhizosphere microbial communities from Kellogg Biological Station, Michigan, USA - KBS C7-3 metaG (SPAdes) (version 2) | ecosystem: Host-associated > Plants > Roots > Rhizosphere > Soil ...
GCCCGACCCGGCCACGCTCGGCGACCGGATGAGCGGCAAGACGTGTGCGGGCACCTACGTGACCGGGCTCGGCGTTTCCGGTGAGCCGCGTTCGGTGTACCTGTACCACGTCGTCGACAACGCGTGGTCGATGCGCGAGTACGGCTCGCAGGCCGTCGTCTGGCAAACCGCGGTCAACCCGGTTGTCGCGCTGGAGCTGCTGGCGACCGGTGCCTGGCAAGGTGCCGGGGTGCTGGGGCCGGAGGCGCTGCCTCCCCAGCCGTTCCTCGACCTGCTCACCGCCTACGGAAGCCCGTGGGGAATGCGGGACCAGTAAAGGGTGCAAGTATTCACATCTCTTATAGCCTGTTCCTCATTTGACGCCAGTTCAGGGGAGGGACTGCATGACAAAACGGGTGTTGAGGCTCTTGGCACCACTGGCCGCAGGGGCTCTGATGGTGGCCGCGGTCGCGTCGCCGGCGCACGCCGCGCCGACGCAAGGCGCTGCGGACGGCCTGCGCCAGATCCAGGTGCGCCAGTCGCTGCTCGGCACGCACACCTGGTATCAGCAGACATATCGGGGCCTGCCGGTCGTCGGCGGGTACTACGTGAAGCACGTCGACGCCGCCGGCAAGGTGACGGCCGTCGACCTTCGCAAGCCGGTCACCGGCCTGTCCAGCAACACAGCCGGCCTCACCCAAGACCGGGCGCGGTCCTCGGTGAGCAAGCGGCTGGGCAAGCAGCCCAGCCGGTCCGAACTGGTCGTGGTGCCGGGCGCCAACGGGGCGGGCGCCAAGCTCGCGTGGCAGGTCGTCACCAAGACCGGCAAGGGCAGCGTCAGATCGCTGGTCGACGCCAACAGCGGGGCCACCCTCAAGGAACAGAACACGGTGAAGGAAGCCGACAAGCACAACAGCATCGGCGTCGGCATCGTGTTCGACCCCAACCCGGTGGTCGCGCTGCAGAACGAGTCGCTCACCGACATGGACAACGCCGACTATCCGGCCATCCGCCGCGCCTACAAGGCCGTGGCGCTGACCAAGCTCAACAAGGGTGACACGCTGCAGGGCGCCTACGCGAACAACCTCAGCGACCCGGCCGTGACGTCCAAGAACCACGTGTTCCTGTTCAACCGATCGCAGGACGGCTTCGAGCAGGTGATGGCGTACTACTCCTTCACCAAGACCGAGGACTACATCCACGCGCTCGGTTTCAAGGATGTCAACAACGAGTCGCAGGACTATGTGACGACGGGCTTCACCGACGACAACTCGTTCTACGACCCGGAGGTTGACCAGATCACGTTCGGCACCGGCGGCGTCGACGACGCCGAGGACAACGAGGTGATCTGGCACGAGTACGGCCACGCCATCCAGGACGACCAGGTGCCCGGCTTCGGCGAGTCCGAAGAGGCCGGCGCCATGGGCGAGGGCTTCGGCGACTACTGGGCGGTCACGATGTCTCAGGCGAACAGCCCGAACACCGCGACCACGCCGCAGGCCTGCGTCATGGACTGGGACTCGACCTCGTACACCGACGACACGCCGCACTGCCTGCGGCGCACCGACGGGCCCAAGGTCTACCCCGGTGACCTCGACGGCGAGGTGCACGACGACGGCGAGATCTGGTCCCACGGCCTGTGGGACATCAACCGGGCACTGGGCCGGACCGCGGCCAACCGGATCATTCTCGAGTCGCAGTTCTTCTTCACCCCGACCATCACCATGCCCGAGGCGGCGAACCTGACCGTGATCACCGCGCGTGCCCTCTACGGCAAGCAGGCGGCGGCCAAGGTCAAGGCCGCGTTCCACGCCCGCGGCATCCTTTAGTACCAACCGTTTCCGGCGGGGTCCCGATCCCGGGACCCCGCCGGACGCGTCAGCTGACCAGCACGGGCTCCTTCGGTTCCGCGGTGACGGCCCTCGTCTTGCGGACCGCGACGAGGAGGAGGGCGACGGCGATGGCCGCGAACACCACGTGGCTGACCGGGGTGATCACCGGGCCGCCACCCTCGATCGGGTGCATCAGGAAGGAGTTGCCGGCGTAGAGCAGGACGGCGCCGGCGGCCAGCGCCAGCCGGTGCCGGTCACCCCAGTCGATCCGCCGCGACCAGCGCAGCACGAGCACGGTCACCACGGCGAAGTCGGCGAGCATGACGGCCGGCGACAGCCAGGCCGGCAGGAAGTGCCGGCTGGCCATGAACACGACGCCGCCGGCCAGGCTGGTAGCGAGGACCAGCCACGGGTTGACGGTGCCCGGCTCGGTCGCCTTGACCGTCGGCAGCCGGAACGCGACGACGACCAGCGCGGCCGCGACGACCAGCACGACGAGCAGGTGCGGCCAGGTCGCCCAGAAATGCCCGTCGGCGTACGAGCCGGCCATGACGGTCGCGGAGCCGAGCACGAACAGCACAATGGTCACGATCAGGCCGGGCGCCTTCAGCCACGGCGTGGTGCGCCGCTGCGGCACCAGGCCCTCGACGAGAGCGATCGGCACGCTGATGCTCCAGACCGTGTGCAGGGCGAGGACGAAAATGGTCCACGGCACGGCGATGCCGAGCGCCGGGACGAAGCCCTCGGCCAGCAGGTGGTGGTGGGCGTAGTTGGGGTTGAACAGGGACTGGGTGATAAGACCCTCTTCCAGCACCCCGTACGCGAGCGCCAGGGTCAGGATGCTCGGCCAGCCTCGGCCGGTGCGGCGGACGATCTCGCGGATGAGGATCGCGCCGCACCCGTACATCGTGCCGAGCAGGAGCAGCACGGCCAGGCCGGCGACGGTGAAGTCGCCGAGCAGGTACTCGGCGATGAACGGTGAGAGGACGTACAGCGCGAACGCGGGGGCGACCCGACGCATGACTGCGGCTCCTTCGAACGCGGAATTGCTGACGTTCCCAGGATCCCGGCGCGGGTGCCCGCACGGTCAGAGTCATCGATCCGGACCTACCCCTGACAAATGTCCCGGTTGATATCTCAACGTGGTTGAATGGACCGGTGACCGAACCGCTCGCCGTCGACATCTGGTCCGACATCGCCTGCCCGTGGTGCTTCCTCGGCAAGCGCCGCTTCGAGCGGGCTCTCGCGCAGTTCGAAGCGCACTTCGCCGGGCCGGTCGAGGTCGAGTACCACTCGTTCGAGCTGGCCCCGGACACCCCGGTCGACTTCGAGGGCAGCGAGATCGACTTTCTCGTCGAGTACAAGCGAATGCCAGAACACCAGGTCGAGCAGATGCTCGCCCGGATGACCGGGCTCGGCGAGGGCGAGGGCCTGCGCTACGACTTCGCCGCGCTGCGGCACACCAAGACGCTCCTCGCCCACCAGGCCATCCACTACGCCAAGGCGAAGGGACGCCAGGCCGAGTTGGTCGAGCGGCTTTTCCACGCGTACTTCGAGCAGGGCCGCCACGTCGGTCACGCGGATGAGCTGGCGTCGCTGGCCGAGGACGTCGGTCTGGACGGCGCCGAGCTCCGCCGGGCGCTGGCCGAGGGCACCTACGAGAAGGCGGTCGCCGAGGACATCGCGCTGGCCGGCGAGCTCGGCATCAACGGCGTCCCGTTCTACGTGCTCAACGGCCGGTACGCGGTCTCCGGCGCGCAGAGCAGCGACCTGTTCCTCATGGCCCTCCAGAAGGCGGTCGCGGAGCCGGAGTAGCTCGACCGGGACCGCGCCCAGCCGCGCGACCGCGAGCTCAGACCGGGACCGCGGTCAGCGCGTTGGCGGTCGCGGCCGGCCGGAAGTAGAGCGTGTCGCCCGGCCTGACGTCGAGCGCCCGCGCGCTCGCGCCGGTCAGCTGGGCCCACACGTCCGCGCCCCCGGCGCGGGCCTCGATGCGGATCTCGAAGCCGAGCGACACGATGCGGGTGACCACCGCCTCGACGCCGCCGTCGACCGGGGTCCGCGACAGCTCGACGTCGTGCGGGCGGACCAACTGTCCGTTGAGGACGGTGATCGGGCCGAGGAAGCCCATGACAAACGGGTTGGCCGGGTTCTCGTAGATCTCACTCGGGCGGCCGACCTGCTGCACCCGGCCGTCGGCGAGGACAACGATCTCGTCGGCGACGTCCATCGCCTCCTCCTGGTCGTGCGTGACAAACACGGTCGTGACGTGGACCTCGTCGTGCAGCCGGCGCAGCCAGGTGCGCAGCTCCTTGCGGACCTGGGCGTCCAGCGCCCCGAACGGCTCGTCGAGCAGCAGCACCTCGGGCTCGACGGCGAGTGCCCGGGCCAGGGCCATGCGCTGGCGCTGGCCGCCGGAAAGCTGAGCCGGATACCGGTCGGCCATCTGCTCGAGGTGGACCAGCTCGAGCAACTCGCGGACCCGTGCGCGGACCTCGGCCTTGGGCCGCTTGCGCACCTCCAGCCCGAAGGCGACGTTGCGCAAGACGGTCAGATGCTTGAACGCGGCGTAGTGCTGGAAGACGAAGCCGACGTTGCGCCGCTGTGGGGAGAGCCGGGTCGCATCGACGCCGTTGATGGTGACCGTCCCGGTGTCGGGCTGCTCGAGGCCGGCGATGACCCGCAGGAGCGTGGACTTGCCGCCGCCGCTCGGGCCGAGAAGCGCGGTCAGCGAGCCGGCGGCGATGTCGAGGGTGATGCCGGTCAGCACCGGGGTCGCCCCGAACGCCTTGTTGACGTCGCGGACTTCGATCGCCATCAGAGGACCTCTTTCCGCCGCAGAAGCTTGGTGACCAGCAGGATGAGTACCGCGGCGAGGGCGAGCACGGTGGCCACCGCGAACGCCGAGCCGGTGTCGAAGTTCTGGTAGCGCTCCTCGACGAACAGCGTGGCCGTCTGGGTCTGCCCGACCTGCCGGCCGGAGACGACGGCCACGGCGCCGTACTCGCCGAGCGCCCGCGCCAGGCACAGCACGACACCGTAGCCGAGCGCGCCCCGGATGCCGGGCAGGGTGATCCGCCGGAACGTCTGCCAGCGGCTCGCGCCGAGTGTGTGGGCGGCCTGCTCCTGGTCCTCACCGAGTTCTTCGAGGACCGGCACGATCGCGCGGACCACGAGCGGCAGCGAGACGAAGATGGTGGCCAGGACCATGCCGGGTAGCGAGAAGATGACCTGCAGCCCGTGCCGCTCGAGCCAGCCGCCGACCGGGGCGAACCGGCCGTACACGAGGATCAGCGCGAGCCCGACCACGACCGGGGAGACCGCGAGCGGCAGGTCGATGAGCGCGTTGACGATCCGCTTGCCGGGGAACCGGTGGCGCACCAGCAGGACCGCCATCCCGACCCCGAAGAGCGTGTTGGCCAGCACCGACCACACCGCGACCGACCCGGTCACCGCGAAGGCGTGGATCGCGTTGGGTGTGCTGAGCGCGTCGACGAACGCACCGACCCCGTGTTCGAACGTGCGCCAGGCGACCAGCACCACCGGCAGGACGAGCAGCAACAACAGGTACAGCAGGGCGAGGACGCGCAACGGGAGCCTAGCCATGTCGCGCACTCCGGCGCTGGACGAGGTCGAGGCCGAGCAGCACGACGAACGCGATGGCCAGCAGCAGCGTCGAGACGGCGGCGGCTCCGGTCGGGTCGTCGCTCTCGATGCGTCCGACGATGTTCACGGCGGCGACCTGCGTCTTGAGCGGGATGCTGCCGGTGAGCAGGTTCGTCGCCCCGTACTCGGCGATCGCCCGGGTGAACGCGAGCCCGGCCCCGGAGATCATCGCCGGGGCCAGGTTGGGCAGGATGATCCGCCGGAAGGTGGTCGCCGGGGCGGCGCCCAGCGAGTACGCGGCCTGTTCCATGTCGCGGTCGAGCTCCAGCAGCACCGGCTGCACGGTCCGCACGACGAACGGCAGCGTCACGAACAGCAGGGCGACCCCGACGCTGACCCGCGTGTAGGCGAGGTTGACGGGCAAGGGGCTGCTCGTCCCGTACAACGAAAGCAGGACGAGCCCGGCGACGATGGTCGGCAATGCGAACGGCAGGTCGATAAGGGCGTCCACAATGGACTTCCCCGGGAACGAGTCGCGCACGAGCACCCACGCGATGATCGTGCCCATCACCATGTTGACGAGGGCGACGACCGCCGACGCGAGGACGGTGAGCTTCAGCGCCGACCACGAGTCGGGCCGGTTGACCGCGGTCCAGAAGCCGCCCCAGCCGCCGTCCGTCGAGCGCCACACGACGGCCGCGAGGGGGATCAGGACGATCAGGCTCAGGTAGAGCACCGCGGTGCCCAGCCCGAGCCCGGTCCCGAGACGGAACTCGCGTCGCCGGGCCAGTGGTAACGCGGTCACTTCGGCTTCGCCGACGTCGAGACGCCCAGGCTCTGCTCGATCGCGGCCATCACGCTCTGGCCCGGGTCGAAGAGCTCCTTGTTCACCTTCGACCAGCCCCCGAGGTCGCCGATCGTGAACAGCTGCGGCGGGTCGGGAAACGCCGGGCCGCCGACGCCCTGGACGACCGGCCGGTAGCCGCTCCCGGCGTAGATCTTCTGCCCGTCGGGCGAGTGCAGGAAGTCCAGGAACGCCTTGGCCTCGGCCGGGTGGGCGCTGTTCCTGGTGATCGCGATCGGGTTCTCGATCAGGATCGTCGAGTCCGGCACGGTGTAGTCGACCGCCTGCCCGTTCTTCTGGGCGAAGAGCGCCTCGTTCTCGTACGAGATGAACGCGTCACCCTTGCCGCCGGTGAACGTCTGCAGCGACGCGCGGCCGCTGCTGTCCTGCACCGGCACGTTCTTGAACAGCGCCTGCAGGTAAGCCGCCCCGGCCGCCGGGTCGCTCCCCTTGTGTGACTTCGCCCCGTAGCCGGCGAGGATGTTCCACTTCGCACCGCCGGAGGTGAACGGGTTGGGCGTGAGCACCTGTACGCCCGGCCGGGTCAGGTCGTCCCAGGTCGTGACGTTCTTCGGGTTGCCCTTGCGGGTGCCGATGACGGCGACCGAGTCGGTGATCATCCCGTGGTACTGGTCGCTGTTCCAGCCCTCGTCGACCAGCCCGGCGGTGACCAGGCGGGTGACGTCCGGCTCGAGCGAGAGCGCGACGATGTCGGCCCTGAGCCCGGCCGCGACGGCGCGGCTCTGGTCGCCCGACGCGCCGTAGGACTGGGTGAACTTCACGTTCTTGCCGGCGCCGGTCTTCTGGAACGCGGCGATGAGCTTCTCGTAGGCGGCCTGCGGGGTCGAGTACGCGACCAGGGACAGGGTGACCGCCGCTCCCCCGCTGTCGCCTGAGGCCGACGACGCGGTGCCGGCGCAGGCCGCCAGGACCGGCCCGGCCAGCACGAGCGAGGCAACGGCGGTGACGGTTCTGATCTTCAGCTGCACGGCGTCCATCCACATTTCCGATAATACCTACTGACCAAGTAGAGAAAATATGAATGACGACCCCACGCTCGGTCAAGTCACCGCCAGGGTGATGTGCAAGACTCGGCCGGTGGCGCAACTACCGATCTTGCAGTTCGTCGCGCGGCCGGGGATCCTCGACCTCGGCTGGGGCCACCCGCGCCCGGAGCTGCTGCCGGTTGCCGAGTGGCGGGCCGCGACCGCGGCCATGCTGGACACCGTCGGCTGGCCGGCGCTGACCTACGGCTACGCGGCCGGGCCGGGGCCGCTCGTCGAGTGGCTGGCCGCGCGCAACGGCACCGACCCGGCCGGGATCTTCGTCACGGCCGGCGCGTCGCAGGCGCTGACGCTCCTCTGCCAGCTGCTCACCGAGCCGGGCGACACGGTCCTGGTCGACACGCCCACCTACCACCTCGCGCTGCGGATCTTCCGCGATCACGGGCTGCGGCTCGCGACACCGCGCGACCTTTCCGGCGCCGGCGTCGCCAAGTTCCTCTACACCGTGCCGACGTTCGGCAACCCGACCGGCCGCAGCCTTTCCGCGGATGCGCGGATTTCACTGGTACGGGCGGCGCAGCGGTCGGGCGTCCCGGTCGTCGAGGACGACACCTACCGGGAGCTCGTCTACGATGGCACGGCGCCGCCGTCGCTGTGGGAGCTGTCCGGCGGCGACGGCGTGATCCGGGTCGGGTCGTTCGCCAAGACGGTCGGCCCCGGGCTGCGGCTCGGCTGGATCGACGCCGGCTCCGAGCTGGTGCGCCGGCTCGTCGGGCTCGGCTACGTGGACAGCGGCGGCGGGGTCAACCACGCGACCGCGTTCACCATGGCGACGTTCGCCGCCTCCGGCGAGTACGAGCGGCACCTGGCCCGGCTGCGGGCCGCGTACCGGGAGCAACGCGACGCCCTCGCCGGGCAACTCGGCGTGCCGGGACCGGCCGGCGGCTGGTTCCTGTGGCTACGGCTGCCGGCCGGCCGGACCGGTTCGGCGCTGCTGCCGGTCGCCGAGGCGCACGGGGTGTCCTTTGTGGAGGGCTCCCGGTTCACTGTGGACGGGAGCGGGGACGACCATATCCGGCTCAGCTTCTCGATGCTGCCCCCGGCCGAGCTGGCCGAGGCGGCCCGCCGGCTGCAATCGGCGCTTGCCGCGGATTGAGCTACCAGCTGCCGCCGCCCCCACCCCCACCGCCGCCGCCGGAGAACCCGCCGCCGCCGAAGCCGGACGAGCCGGAGGCCGATGGCGGCGTCGAGGAGATGGCCGTGCCGACCTGGCTGCTGAACGAGTTGATCGAGTGGTTGAAGGCGAGGAAGCTCCACCCGTACGGGCCGGTGTACCAGTACAGCGGCGGGCCGCCGTGGGCGCCGTCGAACGCGCCGATCCGCTGGAACACCGAGGCCCAGTGCTCGGCCAGCCCGAACACGATCGCGTAGGGCATCAGCTCGGAGAAGATCCGCATCCGCTCCTGGAACTGGATCTGGGCCGCCTCGGCCTGCGAGATGTAGAGCCGCAACCCCTGCAGCCGGGACAGCGCCGCGCTGCCCTTGCCGGTGCGGGCCGGGAACGTGCCCGACACGATGAACAGCACGATCGCGGCGACCAGCAGGCCCAGCCCGACGAGGCCGAGCGGGGTGAACGCGGCGAGCACCAGGGCGATCGCGCCGGAGACCAGCACGCCGAGGAACGACACGATCCGGGCGATGTTGCGCGTCGTCCGGGGACTCCGCTTGTACCAGCCCTGGGCCACCATGTCGGTGTAGAGCAGGTCGCGCACCTTGGACAGGCTGGTCGCGAACGTCTGCTTCAGATCGGAGACGGTCACCGAGTCGCGATCGAAGAACAGCGCGGTAAAGAGCGCCTGCTCGTATGGCAGGAAGGACGGGTGGGCGTCGGTCCGCTTGGTGAGCTCCCAGTCGTTGCCGCCCAGTTCCTTGATGTGCAGGTGCCCGCGCACGGCGAAGTCGACGATCGTCGCCGTCACGTCGACCACGTCGGCCCGCTCGTCCTGCAGCGTGCCGACCTGGCCGGGCCGGATGCCGTCGGGCACGCCGAACTCGACCACCACCGGTGGCTTGTCGCCGAGCGGCTTGCGCTGCTCGACGGCCGCCTCGCCGTATCCCGGCACCAGGCCGGGCAGCGTTCCCACGTAGCGGCGGTCACGGCCCACGCGATAGGCGGCGAAGAGCGCCGCCGCCGAGCCGAGCAGCGCGACGAGGACCCCGCCGCCGAGGTTGATCGGGGTCGGGTGCAGGCCGTTGGCGATGTTCGGCCGGCGCTTGAGGATCGGGCCAGGGTTGCTGATGCTGCCGGCCGGGAACGCGACGACGACGGTCAGCGCGCGGGCGTCGCCGATGCCGGCCGTGGTGAACCGGGCCGATGAGCCGTCCTTGGTCGCCTGGTCGCAGGGGTCCTTGCCGCCAAACGGGCCGGCGTAGCAGGTGACCTGCTGCACGGCGGCCGGCCCGGTCACCTCGGCGGTGGCGGTCGCGATCGGCACGGCCCACTCGGCGCCGATGGCGTTCCAGTAGAGCTCCTCGTGATCGGTGAACGCGTTGATCGCGCCCTTGACCGTGTAGCTGATCGCGTACGTGTGCGCGCCTTCGAGCTGCGTGTCCTTGTCGCCGATCTTGATGACGTGCTGCCGGTTTTCGCTCGACTCGGCGAACTTCTCCGCCTTGCCGTCGCGGGTGACCTTCACGTCGTCGATCGGGTAGACCCGGTTGTGCTCGTCGTCGTATTCGAACGTGTCCGGGATGTTGCGGAAGATGCCGTGCTTGCGGTTGCTGCCGAAGTTGTAGGCGATCGTCTCGGTGACCCGCATCGAGCCGTCGGCGTGGACCTCCAGCTTGGCGTCGTAGGTCGAGATCGACTCAGCGTCGCGGGCGGACGCCGGCTCACCCA
>Ga0207679_10003164_pt1 | contig 10164 bp, 10 predicted proteins | sample KBSC73metaG_FD_184320 | JGI IMG/M metagenome (GOLD analysis project Ga0207679, IMG submission 184320) | Corn rhizosphere microbial communities from Kellogg Biological Station, Michigan, USA - KBS C7-3 metaG (SPAdes) (version 2) | ecosystem: Host-associated > Plants > Roots > Rhizosphere > Soil ...
GTATTATTCAAACTCATCTTGAATAGATTGGTGTGGCAGCCGGCCTTCGATCTGGCGCAACGGCAATTCGAACTGAATTACTAATGACGTCTCAGGTCCAGGACACATCTTCAACGGCGGCTTTGGCGGCGGAGCATCCTGCGCCCCTGTTGGAGTTGAAGGAAATCACGAAGTCCTTTCCGAACCGCATCCACATTCTGGGCCCGATCAGTCTTATTGTGCAGGAAGGCGAGTTTGTTGTTGTGATCGGTCCGTCGGGGGCGGGTAAGTCTACACTTCTCCGCACGATAACGGGGTTAACGGAGGTCACCTCCGGTGAAGTTTTGTATCGTGGGAGCCGAATCTGGGGAGTGAATCCCAAGACAGCCCTGGTTTTCCAGAGCTTTGCGCTATTTCCCTGGCTCACCGTAATGGAGAACGTTGCCCTTGGGCTCGAGGCTCGAGGTCTGGACAAACCCGCGCGCTATGCTCGAGCGCGACGCTATATCGATATCGTGGGCCTTGACGGATATGAACGGGCTTACCCCCGCGAACTCTCCGGGGGAATGAAACAGCGCGTCGGCTTGGCGCGGGCCCTGACTGTCGAGCCCGAACTGCTGTGCATGGACGAGCCTTTCTCGGGGCTGGATGCGCTGACCGCATCGAACCTCCGCGAACAGTTGCTCGATATCTGGTTGTCAAAAGAGATCATTACGAACACGATCATCCTGGTGACTCATAGTGTGGAGGAAGCCGTCCTCCTGGGAGACCGCGTTCTCCTTATGGCCGCTGCGCCCGGGACTATTGTTGCGGATCATCCGATCACGCTGGATCGTCCTCGAAAACGCAAGTCACCCCAGTTTGAGGAGAAACTGGACGAGCTGTATTCCCTGATCGTATGAAGAAAACGAAAAAACCAACAGCCATACCCGTGCTCCCCAACGCCCGCGTGGGCTCGATCGTCGGGCTTCTCGAAACGCTCAACGAACAGGGGACCAAGATCGACATCTATAAGCTCAGCGAGTCCCTGGGCTTCAAGTTGAACGACCTGATGCCGATTACCGAAGCTGCCGAATTGCTCGGCTTCGTGAAGATCGAAAGCGGCGACATCGAATTGGCGGATCTCGGCCGCAAAGTGGTCGACGGCGATGAGAACGACAAGAAAGCTATCTTCAGGCAACAAATGCTCGCAAGTGTGCTTCTGGCCCGCCGCATCCGCTCGGAGCTCCAAAGTACGTCCGACTTCCGGGTCGGCCGTGAAGTCATCCTGGAATTTCTGGGATCGTCTTTTACTCCCGATGAATCCGAGCGGCAGGTGCTCGCGATTGTAGATTGGGCTCGTTACGCCGAGCTCTTCGATTACAACCCCGAAACTGATCAATTCTTTTTACCCGAAAAAGCGGAGACTGCATGAAAGCCACCGTTATCGTTACGTTGAAACCGACTGTGCTCGATCCTCAGGGCATGACCATCCAGCGCAGCGTCGAATCTATGGGATTGCCCGAAGTGGCCGACGTTCGCCAGGGCAAATACTTCGATGTCAACATTGCCGATGGCGTCTCGTCGGACCGAAGCAAGGAAATCGTTCAGAAGCTCGCGAAAGAAGTCCTGACGAATCCGGTCATCGAGGAATATCGCATCGTGTGGGAGTCGCGATGAAGTTCGGGGTTGTCATTTTCCCCGGATCGAACTGCGATCACGATTGCTACTACGCAGTGCAGACGGTGATCGGAAAACCCGTCGAGTTTATCTGGCATCAGGACACCTCGCTGAAAGGTTTTGACGCGGTAATCCTGCCGGGTGGCTTCTCGTACGGAGACTACTTGCGAACCGGAGCTCTTGCGAAGTTCTCACCGGTGATGCAATCCGTTAAGGAGTTTGCGGACAAGGGCGGTCTCGTAATCGGAATCTGCAACGGCTTTCAGATTCTCACCGAGAGTGGATTGCTACCCGGTGCGCTGATGCGAAACGTCACACGGCAGTACATCTGCAAGTTCCTGAATATCTCCACCGAAACGGCGGATTCCCCGTTCACGAACCAGATGAAAAAGGGGCAGGCTCTTCGCATTCCGATTGGCCACGGCGACGGGAATTACTTTGCGGATCCCGAGACCCTGAAGAAGCTCAACCATGAGGATCGGGTGGCGTTCCGGTATCACGGAGAGAACCCCAACGGCTCGCTGGAGAATATTGCCGGAATACTGAATGAAGGCCGGAACGTGCTTGGCATGATGCCCCATCCCGATCGATCCAGCGAAGCGATTCTCGGAAGCACGGACGGGAAACTGATTTTTGAATCGATGGTAAATGCCCTGACTCTGACCTGAGGATCCCTCATCCGAGTCACAAACAACTTTATTTGAAATCATGATTACCTCAGATCAACTCTCTCAACACGGACTCACAGACTCCGAATACCAGCGCATCGTTACCATCCTGAAGCGCGAACCCAACCTCACCGAGCTCGGTATTTTCAGCGTGATGTGGTCCGAGCACTGCAGCTACAAAAGTTCTCGCGTCCATCTGAAACGCCTTCCCACCAAAGGTCCTGCAGTTCTCCAGGGACCGGGAGAGAACGCAGGAATCATCGACATTGGCGATGGCCTTGCGGTGGCCTTCAAGATCGAATCGCACAACCATCCCTCGTACATCGAGCCCTTTCAAGGCGCCGCGACCGGTGTCGGCGGCATCCTTCGTGACATCTTCACCATGGGCGCGCGTCCGATTGCCGCAATGAACAGCCTGCGCTTTGGGCCACTCAGCACCCAGCAAAACCGAAGCATCATGGAAGGCGTCGTTGGCGGAATCGCTTTCTACGGAAACTGCTTCGGCGTTCCCACGATCGGTGGAGAAGTGGTTTTCTCAAGTTGCTATTCCCAGAATCCGCTCGTGAATGCCTTTGCCCTCGGTCTCTTCGAGAAGGACAAGATCTTCTATGGACGAGCCTCAGGCCTCGGCAACCCGGTCATCTATGTCGGGGCGAAAACCGGCCGCGACGGCATCCACGGCGCGACCATGGCATCCGCCGGATTTGGCGAAGACGCGGGCGCCAAACGTCCAAATGTGCAGATTGGCGACCCTTTCATGGAAAAGCTGCTCCTCGAAGCCTGTCTCGAAGCCATGCAGAAAGGTCTCGTCGTCGGCATTCAGGATATGGGGGCTGCGGGTCTGACGTGTTCCAGCTGCGAAATGGGCGCCCGCGGAGGCACGGGCGTGGAGCTCGAGCTCGATACCGTTCCTCAGCGCGAAGCAGCAATGTCCGCATACGAGATCATGCTCAGCGAATCGCAGGAGCGCATGCTACTCGTTTCAGACAAGGGGAAGGAAAAAGAACTTCACGATGTGTTTCACAAGTGGGGACTCGATGCCGTCACGGTCGGCTATGTGACCGGTGACGGATTGTTGCGCGTGAAACAACACGGAGAAGTGAACGCGGAGATTCCGAACACAGCCCTTGCCGACGAGGGTCCGGTGTACCAAAGGCCGCTGAAGGCGCCTTCAAACATTTCGATTTCGCCGATCGACCTCTACGCGTTCCTTGATGGCTGCGACGATGCGACAATTCAGAAGTTCCTCGACGGCAAAACGCCCTGCGGCGAGCTATTGAAGCTTGCCGTATCGCTGCCGAATCTCTGCAGCCGGCAGTGGGTGTGGCAGCAATACGACCACATGGTGCAGTCAAACACCATGGTTGGGCCGGGTTCGGACGCTGCGGTCATCCGCATCAAAGGCACGAAGAAAGCGCTGACGATGACGCTCGATGGCCCGGGCTTCCGCGTCGCGCAGAATCCACGCGAAGGCGCGAAGCTCATGGTCGCAGAAGCCTGCCGCAACATCGTGTGTTCCGGCGGCCGTCCGCTCGCCGCGACCAACTGTCTCAACTTCGGAAATCCCGAGCATCCTGAAGTGATGTGGCAGTTCAGCGAAGTTGTCGATGGAATGACGGAAGCCTGCAACGCTTTTGGCACGCCTATCACGGGCGGGAATGTCAGCTTTTATAACGAAACGTTCGACCGTGACATTTATCCAACGCCGGTGGTAGGCATTGTGGGAATCGTAGACAATCTCGCGCATGTCACATCGTCCGACTTCAAAGACGAAGGCGATTCGATCGTACTCATCGAAACGCCAACACGTCTAATCGGCCGCGTTGATCTCAGCGAGGAGCAGTCGCTGCAGAGTTTTGTCTCGGATGCCATACATGCCGGCCTGGTCAAGTCAGCACACGACATTTCCGATGGAGGCATCGGCATAGCCCTCGCGGAAATGTGCTATTCCACGCTGCACCGCCCCGCGATTGGGGCGGCCGCAAAAATTCCTCAATATATGGATGCCTGCAAGGACCTATTCGGGGAATACTCCTCGCGTATCCTCCTGACTACAACACATGCTTCTGATCTGGTGCGCCGCGCTGAACGAGCTGCTCTTCGCTGCACGGAGATCGGCCGGGTGGGCGGTAACCGGCTCATTCTCCAACATGGGGGACAGCAAGTCGTCGACGTTGCCATTGAGGAAGTTGAAAGCGTCTGGAGACGGACTCTGCCGAAGCTGTTATCATAAGAGTCTCACCTTCGGACACCGGCATTTGGGGGACCGATCCTTACTATGTGTGGAATTTTCGGGATAGCCAATCAGGCTGAAGCCTCTCGACTCACCTACCTCGGCCTGTACGCGCTTCAGCATCGTGGGCAGGAAAGCACGGGGATTGCCTCGTCGGATGACGAACAGGTTTATCTCCATAAGTCCATGGGCCACGTCGCCGATGTCTATGACGAAGAAACCCTTGCAAAACTGAAGGGGACGAATGCGATCGGCCACACGCGTTACTCCACAGCCGGAGACAGCTCGGAGAATAATGCGCAACCCCTGATGGTAACGATGAGGTACGGCCCGGTTGCGCTCTGCCACAACGGCAACCTCATCAATGCAGTCGGGCTGCGCCGAGATCTTGAAGCTCAGGGCGCGCTGTTCCAATCGACCAGCGACAGCGAGGTGATTCTTCACCTTCTCGCACGGTCGCAGGAGTCCGACATTGTGGAGGCCTTGAAGGAGACAGTCAGTCAGATTCAGGGCGCATTCTCGATTCTCCTTATCACAAAAGGCGCTATTATCGCCGCTCGAGACGCAAACGGTTTTCGCCCGCTCTGCATCGGCCGGCTCAATAACTCTTATGCTTTCGCGTCGGAAAGCTGCGCGTTTGACCTGATCGATGCGAAATATGAACGCGAGGTTGAACCGGGAGAAATCGTGCTGGTTCGTGGCGACAATCTCCGATCCGTTCTGGCTCTGCCATCCACAAGAACGTCCAAGTGCATCTTTGAACACGTTTACTTCTCGCGCCCGGACAGCATGGTGTTTGGACGCACCGTACAGGCCAGTCGCGACCAGATGGGTCGGCTACTCGCGAAAGAGAGCCCGGTTGAAGCGGATCTTGTGGTTCCAGTTCCCGACTCGGGAGTGGCCGCAGCAATTGGCTATTCGGCGGAATCCCAAATCCCCTTCGCGTTCGGATTGATCCGCAATCACTATGTCGGGCGCACGTTCATCGAGCCGCGCAAAGCCATCCGGCACTTTGGCGTAAAGGTGAAGCTGAACCCGGTAAGGGATCTGCTAAAGGGTAAGCGTGTGATCCTCATTGATGATTCTCTCGTGCGCGGCACAACCAGCCGAAAGATCGTCAAAATGGTGCGCGCGGCGGGGGCAACGGAGGTTCACATGAGGATCACGTGCCCACCGACAACCTGGCCCTGCTATTACGGAGTGGACACACCGACCCGTAAAGAATTGATCGCATCGACGCACACCCACGATGAAATTACAAAACGGATTGAAGCAGACTCCCTCGCTTATCTCAGCCTGCCGGGGTTGCTGCAGGCGGTGAAAGCAAAACCAAACGAGTTTTGCTCGGCGTGCTACACAGGCAAATACCCTCTCGACTTCGTCGATGCCATACCCGATGCCAAGGAGGCCGAACGTCAACTCGATCTCTGGGAAGAGTCTCTTAAGAAATCATGAGCGGCATCACCTACAAAGACGCAGGCGTCGATATCGACAAGAAGATGGCCGCTATAAAGCGAGTCCGAGGGTTGGCTCGCGCAACGTATACGCCAGGTGTTCTCTCGGACATTGGCAGTTTCGGCGGCATGTTCGCGTGCGACTTCGGATTAAAGGAACCCGTACTGGTTTCGAGTGCGGATGGAGTGGGTACCAAGCTCAAGATCGCGATGATGGTGAACCGCCACAATACCGTCGGCGGCGATCTCGTGAACCACTGCATTAACGACATCCTTGTTCAGGGTGCAAAGCCTCTCTTCTTCATGGACTACTTCGCAACCGGGAAGCTGGACCCCGATGTGGTCGTCTCCGTTGTGGAGGGTGTAGCAAACGCCTGCCGAGACGCCGGCATCGCGCTGCTCGGAGGCGAGACCGCCGAAATGCCCGGCTTCTATGCGGATGGCGACTATGACCTGGCAGGTTTTATCGTCGGCGTTGTCGATCGATCGAAAGTTCTCGATGGAAAATCCATCCGACATGGCGACGTGCTCATCGGTCTCCCTTCCGCAGGGCTTCATACCAATGGGTATTCTCTCGCCCGCAAGTTGTTCTTTGAAGTCGCGGGCCTGCAAGCGGACTCCAGGGTGGAAGAGTTGAAGATGACCGTTGGCGAGGCGCTGCTGCAGCCTCATCTCAATTATGAACCTGTACTGCGAAAAGCGCTTGCAGCCGGTATTGTGGAGGGATTGGCGCACATCACCGGCGGCGGCATAACGGACAACCTCGACCGCATTCTGCCCCAGGGTTGCGAAGCTCAGATCGAGTTCGGATCGTGGCCCGTCCATCCTCTCTGCGCAGTGATGGCTCGAATCGGCGATATCGATCGAATGGAAATGCTGCGAGCGACCAATATGGGAATCGGAATGATCGCCGTTGTCCGACCATCCAACGTCAACGCGTTCGTCGCTACTCTGGACACGCCCCACTACACAATCGGGCAGATCATTCCCGGCGAACCGAGGGTCAGCTATCGCGCATGAAGATCCGGCCTCGCAATCGCCGGATCGGAATTCTGCTTTCGGGCCGGGGATCCAACTTTGAAGCTATCGCGGCGAATGTCTCTGAGGGAAAGCTGTGGGCGGAGATCGCTGCGGTCATCAGCAATGTGGAGTCGGCTCCGGGCCTGGCGCGGGCGAGGGACCGCGGGTTGAACGCCATATGCATTCCGTCGAAGGGCAAGTCGCGCGAATCGTTCGATGCGGAACTGGTACGAGCGTTGACTGCGGCCGATGTGGGTTTGGTTGTGCTTGCGGGTTTTATGCGGATTTTCAGCGCGGTAATGCTGCAGGCGTACCCGAATCTCATTCTGAATATCCATCCTTCTCTATTGCCCTCGTTTCCTGGCCGTGATGTCCAACAGCAGGCGCTCGATCATGGCGTGAAGTTCAGCGGATGCACGGTGCACCTGGTGAATGAAGCGCTCGATGGAGGGCCGATTGTGTTGCAGGCCGTGGTGCCGGTGATGGACACGGACGATGCCGATGCCCTTGCGGCGCGCATCCTCGTCCAGGAGCACCGGATTTTTTCGGAAGCGATCGATCTGGTATTGTCCGGCAACTGCGAACTGCAAGGCAGACGGGTGCGTGCGAACCAATGAAAAGAGCGAAGAACCCGCGCGGTTGCCTTCTCCCACCGGGAGAAGGTGGCCCGAAGGGCCGGATGAGGGATGTCCGGGACCCACAGATCCCTCACCCGGGCCCCCGCCCTGATACCCATGAGTGATTTCAAATCCATCCCCATTCCCGACCAGCTCGACTACATCCGCAAGGGCGCCGTCGAAATCATCCGCGAGGAAGAGCTCGCCGAAAAACTGAAGCGCGCGCAGAAAACCGGCAAGCCGCTCCGAATTAAAGCCGGCTTCGATCCCACAGCGCCGGACATTCACCTCGGCCACACCGTCCTCATGCGGAAGATGAAGCACTTTCAGGATCTCGGCCACACCGCGATCTTCCTGATCGGCGACTTCACCACACTGATCGGCGATCCTTCCGGCCGCAATGTCACGCGCAAGCAGCTCAGCAAGGAAGAGATTCTCGTAAACGCGGAGACCTACAAACAGCAGGTCTTCAAGATACTGAATCCTGCCACCACAGTCGTCGATTTCAACAGCCGATGGATGTCAGGGCTGGGCGCTGACGGGTTCATTAAGCTCGCCGCGCGCTACACCGTAGCGCGTATCATCGAGCGCGAAGATTTCTCAAATCGTCTGAAAAATCGGCTTCCCATATCAATGCACGAATTGCTGTATCCCCTGGTTCAGGGTTACGACTCGGTGGCGCTTGAAGCCGACGTCGAACTCGGCGGCACGGATCAGAAATTCAACCTCCTCGTTGGCCGCGATCTGCAACGCGAGTACGGCCAGGAGTCGCAGATAGTCCTTACCATGCCGCTGCTCGAAGGCCTCGATGGCGTGCAGAAGATGAGTAAGTCCCTCGGCAACTACGTCGGCATTAACGACGCGCCCAACGAACAGTTCGGTAAGATCATGTCGATCTCGGATGACTTGATGTGGAAATACTGGGAGCTCGCCACGGACGTCTCGATGAAGGACATCGCGGCAATGAAGAGCCGGCATCCAAAGGAAGTGAAGGAAGACCTCGCCGCAACGATTATCACCCAGTACCACGGTGCGGCAGCCGCCAGCGCAGCCCGCGACCACTTTCGAAGTGTGTTCGGCCAGAAGGAACTGCCGGCAGACATCGAGACGAAAGAACTGCCCATTAATGCGGCGCCAATGAAGCTGACGAAACTTCTCGCTTCACTCGGCCTTGCGCCCTCCATCACCGAAGCGCAACGATTGATCGAGTCCGGCGCCGTCCACCTTGACGATCAGCGTGTAACGAACGTGAAAGCCGAATTCGACGGGACAGCCCCCGGCGAGCACACCTTCAAAGTGGGGCGACGCCGTTTCTTGCGTGTCGTTGTGAAATAAGTCGGAGCGGGAAGGCTGAATTCCGGTGACGGTGCCGCAAAATGTACTTCCTATTCTTATCCCATGAAACCTTCGTCAAATAGGGAAACAGCGCGCCTGGCCCCGATTTTGGTGAGCCAACTTGGTAGGATATTCCGCTTTCTAAGTTCAAATGGAGCCATCACTGTCCGGGGAATCGCAATTGACAGCCCGAGAACGTTTACGTAACGTCTGACAAATATGCCTCTCACTTCGCTTCTTCAGATCCGCGGGAGGGTATCGAGCCAGGCGTCCATACTTCTTGGGGTAATCCCGATACTTGGAATCCTTCTTCTCTGGTGGTTGTTCACAGCTGGTCCTGTCGAAGAACGAAGGATTGCGCCGACGATATTGCCAAGCCCCGTGGAAGTCGTTCAAAGCATCCCTGATCTCGTAACGGGTCGCGATCTGCCGCATCACATCTGGGCGAGCATCCGTCGCGTTGGCGAAAGCTTCATTCTGGCGTTGGTCATTGTGCTGCCACTCGGAATCCTGATGGGCTCGTTCGGCAGCATCAGTGCGATCTTCACGCCGATTGCGACCGCAAGCGGCTATATCCCCATTGCGACGCTGGTGCCGCTCACCATGTCGTGGTTCGGCATCGACGAGTTTCAAAAAGTGATGTTTCTGGCGATGGCGTTCGGGATTTATCTGCTTCCGCTGGTCGTAAACGCGATCGCATCCGTCCCGGACATTTATCTTCGAACGTCTTATACCCTGGGGGCGTCACGCTTTGACGTCATCCGGAGAGTTCTCATTCCTATCGCGCTTCCGGATTTGTGGCACGCGATGCGATTGGCATTTGGAGTAGGCTGGACCTATATCGTTCTGGCAGAGGTCGTTGTCATGGTGGACGGTTTAGGATTCCTTATCCAAAACTCATTTCGCCGTGGCCCGCGCGAGCACATCTACCTTGTGATTCTCGTGATCACACTGATTGCGTGGGCTGCGGACCTTGCCTGGGAACGTCTGGGACGGATTCTGTTCCCGTATCGGCGCCCATCGTGAGCGAATCGAGACGTCCGGAGCCGCCCATCATCGAATTCCGCAGCGTAACTGTTCGCTTCGGGACGTTCACCGCGTTGCACGATGTCTCGTTCACGATCGAAGACGTGCCGGACCGGGGCGAGTTCGTCTCCCTCATTGGGCCGTCAGGATGCGGCAAGAGCACGATACTCAAC
>Ga0207679_10003169_pt1 | contig 10155 bp, 8 predicted proteins | sample KBSC73metaG_FD_184320 | JGI IMG/M metagenome (GOLD analysis project Ga0207679, IMG submission 184320) | Corn rhizosphere microbial communities from Kellogg Biological Station, Michigan, USA - KBS C7-3 metaG (SPAdes) (version 2) | ecosystem: Host-associated > Plants > Roots > Rhizosphere > Soil ...
ACGGTGATGATCCTCGGCGATACCTGCACGCGGGCATGTGCCTTCTGTAACGTGAAGACGGGCATGCCGCGGCCGGTCGATCCGCTGGAGCCTGAACATGTCGCGACCGCTGCCGCAGAGCTTGGCCTCGAGCATATCGTCGTCACCAGCGTCGACCGGGATGACCTCCCTGACGGCGGCGCTTCGCAATTCGTGAAGGTCATCGAGGCACTACGGCGGAACACACCTTCGACGACGATCGAAATCCTGACCCCCGATTTTCGCAACAAGAGCGAGGCGGCGGTGGAGCGGATCGTCGACGCCGGGCCCGACGTTTACAACCACAATCTCGAGACGGTCCCGCGGCTGTATCCCACAATCCGTCCAGGGGCGCGCTACTACGCGTCACTGCGCTTGCTGGAGAGCGTGAAGCGCCATGCGCCGCATATCTTCACCAAGTCGGGCCTGATGGTCGGCCTTGGGGAAGAGCGGCTCGAAGTTCACCAGGTGATGGACGACATGCGATCCGCGGGCGTCGATTTCCTGACCATGGGTCAATATCTGCAGCCGACCCCGCGGCATGCGAAGGTCGAGGAGTTCGTCACGCCCAAGGGGTTCGACGCGTATGCGGCGATCGCGCGTGCCAAAGGCTTCCTCCTGGTCGCCGCCTCGCCGCTGACGCGATCGAGCTATCATGCCGGGGACGACTTCAAGAAGATGCAGGCGGCACGGCTCGCTCAGCTGGAGCGTTCGAACGGCTGATGCCGCGCCACAGCGAGACCAAGCACCTCCCATATACGCCCGAGCAATTGTTCGATCTTGTCGCCGACGTTGCTCACTATGACGAGTTCCTGCCCTGGGTCGTCGCGGTGCGCGTCCGGTCCTCAAGCGAGAAAGAGACGATCGCCGACCTCGTGGTCGGGTTCAACGCCTTCAAGGAGCGCTTCACCAGCCGAGTAGTGAAGGAGCGGCCGTCCCGAATCTGCGTCGACTATGTCGAGGGGCCGCTCAAATTTCTCCACAACGAGTGGAAGTTCGAACGCGCGGCGGACGGCGGGACGACCGTCGGTTTCGCGGTGGAATTCGCTTTTAAGTCGCGACTGTTCGAAAGCCTTGCCGGCGCCATGTTCGACCGCGCGCTGCGGCGGATGACGACGGCCTTCGAGCAGCGCGCCGCGACGCTTTACGGCATCAGCAAGTCGAGCGCACAAAGCGCGGCCTGAAGCCGCACGCCCGAACGGGTCGTCTCGTCGAAGAATTTCTGATCAGCGACGATCTTTGCGGGGTCCGCGTTGCGCTCGGCGGTGGCGAAGACGACGGTGCCCACGGGCTTCTGAGGCGAGCCCCCGCCGGGGCCGGCGACGCCGGTGATTGCTACAGCGATATCGGCGTCCGAGGCAGCGAGCGCGCCGCGAGCCATCGCCCACGCCGTGGCGACACTAACAGCGCCAAAGGTCTCGACCACTTCCTCGCTGACTTTCAGTTCGTGGATTTTGGCAGCGTTAGAGTAAGTTACGTAACCCGCTTCAAACATCTCCGAAGAACCAGGGATTTCCGTAATGGCGGCGCTGACAAGTCCGCCCGTGCAGCTTTCCGCGACGGTCACACGCCTCCCGATCTTGCGATTTGCCTCGACCACCTCGCGCGCCTTGTCGACGAGCCGGTCCGGAAGGAGCGTGTCTTTCACGCGACCAGGCCCATACGGATGCTTGCAACGGCTTGCGCGGCAATGCCTTCACGGCGGCCCGTGAAGCCGAGCCCTTCGGTGGTGGTCGCCTTCATGCTGACCCGGTCGACGCCGAGGCCAGCGATCTCCGCGATCCTTGCCCGCATAGCGGCGCGATATGGCCCCACCTTCGGCTCCTCCGCGATGATCGTACAATCCACATGATCGAGGATTGCTCCCTGCGCGTTAATTAGTGCGACCGCGTGAGCGAGGAAGCGATCGGACGAAGCGTCTTTCCACCGCGGATCCGAGGGCGGGAAATGCTCGCCAATGTCGCCAAGCCCTGCGGCACCCAGGATCGCATCCGTGATGGCGTGCAGCACGACATCGGCGTCGCTGTGTCCGGCTAGCCCGCGGCAGTGCGGGACTGCCACGCCTCCGAGCATCAGCGGACCGTCTCCGGCAAAGGCGTGAACGTCGAACCCCATACCGGTCCGTGGCGTGAGCCGTCCGGCGAGCCACTGCTCCGCACGGCGAAAGTCGGCAGGGGTGGTGATCTTCTCGAGCGCAGGATCGCCTTCGACGGCTGCGACGCGCATCCCCGCCGCTCGAACCACCGTTGTCTCGTCAGTCGGCGCGCCGCCCGGCCAACGGTCATAGGCCGCACGGAGGGCGCTGAGCCGGAAGGCCTGGGGCGTCTGCACCCGGACCAGGCCAGCGCGATCCACGGGTTCATCCAGCGTCTCGCCAAAGCGCGCCAGTGTGTCGCCCACCGCAAGGACAGGCGCCGCGCCTTCGAAGAACTCCAGCGGGGCGAGGAGCCGGTCGACGACTGGGGGCGGGCAGAAGGGCCGGGCTGCGTCATGAACCAGCACGGCATTGCCATCAATTGCCGCAAGGCCTGCCCGAACCGAACCCGCTCGCTCGGCGCCGCCCTCAATGAGCGCGCCCACTTCCAGGCCGGCGAGCGCGGCGGTTGCCTGTTCCTGCTGTCCACGACCGATTACGATCCGCACCGCATGCACCGCAGGATGGTTTGCCAGCGCCTCGGCCGCCCACCGCAAGATCGGCTTGCCGCCGATCGGCAGGAATTGCTTGGACACTGTTCCGCCGAGACGCTCGCCTTTGCCTGCAGCAACAATGAGAGCGGTGACCGTCACAATCCGTAGCCTTGAGATTGTCGAAGGGCTGCCCTTTAGCTCTTAGGACAGCAAAAGGAAGAACGGTCCCTCGACACGCTCGGGACCAACGGTTGTGGGACAGGCTTCAATTCACTATTTCCGTGCCATCCATGAATGCACTGAAGCCCATCAAGATCGGCCCGGTCGAGGTCGCGTCGCCGGTGATCCTGGCGCCGATGACGGCTGTCACCGACCTGCCGTTCCGCCGGGCCGTCAAGCGCTATGGGGCGGGCCTGACGGTGACGGAGATGATCGCGAGCCAGGCGATGGTGCGCGAGACGCGTCAGTCCCTTCAGAAATCGCTGTGGGATCCGTCAGAGGAGCCCGTAGCCATGCAGCTGGCCGGCTGCGAGCCTCGGGTGATGGCCGAGGCGGCCAAGCTCAATGAGCAGCGAGGCGCCGCCATCATCGACATCAATATGGGCTGCCCGGTCAAAAAGGTGGTCAATGGCTGGGCAGGGTCGGCGCTGATGCGGGACCTCAATACTGCCGCCGCGATTATCGAGGCAACGGTCAAGGCCGTGAAAGTGCCCGTGACCCTGAAGACTCGCATGGGCTGGGATCACTCGACCCTCAACGCGCCGGAATTGGCGCGGATTGCCGAAGATCTCGGTGTGCAGATGATCACCATTCACGGCCGCACACGCTGCCAGATGTATAAGGGCGAGGCAGATTGGAGCTTTGTTCGGCGGGTCAAGGACGCGGTCTCAGTCCCGGTGATCGTCAATGGCGATATTTGCTCGGTGGACGATGCCCGCGAGGCCTTGCGCCAGTCCGGCGCCGATGGTGTCATGGTCGGTCGAGGCGCCTATGGCCGGCCGTGGCTTATTGCGCAGGTCATGGCGGACCTCATTGGGGAAGGGCGCGCCCCCGACCCAGAGCTCGATGAGCAGCTGGAGACCATGCTCGTGCAATATGAGGAGATGCTGGCGCTTTACGGAACGCACACCGGCGTCAATCTCGCTCGCAAGCATATCGGCTGGTACACCAAGGGTCTTCCCGGGTCCGCGGACCTCCGGAACACCGTGAATCAACAGGACGATCCGGCGGTTGTGGTTCGAATGCTTCGCGAATTTTACTCGCCTTGGCTCGCCCGTTCGGCAGCCTGACCCGGTCCGCATCGCAACAGCTGTGTTTTTGATGCAACGGCCCCGGCGGCCGTGCTAGGGCCCTGCGCGAATGGATGCTCGTACGGCCGAATCGCGATTGACCTCGAGAGCGGAAAGCTGGCTCCAACGAGAGCGGGCAAGCGGCCGGTTCTACGACCGAATCGCGCTCGCCATCGCCCTCTTCCTGCTGGGAATGATGGCTCTGAGCGCATGGCTTCTGCGCAGCGGCGCCGAACCTGGAACTTTGCTGTCGCCGCCAGTCATCGCATTCTTGCTGGTGGCCAATCTGATTCCAGCCATCGCGCTGATGGCGCTTTATTCGCGCAAGGTTGCGATCCGCCGCGCTGAAGAGGGCGGGCTCGGTAGCGGGCAGCTTCACGTTCGTCTCGTCGCCTTATTCTCGGCGATCGCCGCGGTTCCCACCGTCCTTGTCGCAATCTTCGCTTCGCTGTTGTTCCAGAGCGGCCTGGAGTTCTGGTTCTCAAACCGGGCGCGATCGATGCTCGAGAACACCGTTCAGGTCGCAAGCGCCAGCTATAACCAGGAGGTCGAGCGCGTCGCGAACGAAACCGTCACTATGAGCGGCGACGTCGGTGGCTACCTGAGGCAGGTTTCGATCGACGATCCGACCTTCGCCCAGCCATTCAGCCAGCAGGTCCTTTATCGTAATCTCTCAGAAGCCATCATATTCACCTATGGCGCCGATAAACAGATCCGGACCTTGGCCTTGGTCAATCCGTACAATCGTCCGCTCGACAAGGTCATCGCGCCGGAAAAGATCGCTCAGCTTCAAAAACAGCCGGTAGTACCGATCAACTCCGCTGACCGCGTGGGCGCGCTGACGCGTCTCGACTACGGCCCGAACACCTACCTTTACGCATCTCGCGTCTTTGAACCCCAGTTCCGGGAGCAGATCGACCGCGCGAATGACGTGATGAAAGACTATCAGGCGCTTCTGGCGAAATCGCGGGTAAACCAGCTGCGGTTCAACGGCGCGCTACTGCTCGGCGCCTTGATCATCGTCGGTTTAGCCATCTTCACCGCGTTGAAGATCGCCGATCGCATGGTTCGCCCGGTCGGCGAGCTGGTCGGAGCGGCAGGACGGATCGAGGAAGGCGATTTTTCGGCGCGCGTCCCCGTTTCTGATACCGACGACGAAATCCAGACGCTGGCGACTGCCTTCAACCGCATGGCAGGCCGCCTGGACGAGCAGACCGGAGCTTTACGTAGTGCCAACACGCAGCTCGACGCGCGCCGGGCCTTCATGGAGGCGGTCCTGTCGAGCGTTACCGCGGGCGTGATCGCCCTCGACACCGGCAACCGCATCTTGCTCTTGAACCGTTCGGCCGAGAACCTGCTTCAGAAAAGCCAGAATGAGGTCGGAGGGCAGGAGCTTTTTGCGGTCTCGACCGACCTCGCCGAGTTCATGCGCGGCGAGCAGTCGGAGGCGAATGTCATCGTGACCGCCGAAGCCGTCCAGCGAACGCTCGCGGTGAAGCGCGCACGGTACCAAGACGGGTCGGTGCTCACGTTCGACGACATTACCGACCAGCTCACCGATCAGCGACGTGCGGCCTGGTCCGACATTGCGCGGCGCATTGCCCACGAAATCAAGAATCCGCTCACTCCTATCCAGCTCGCGGCGGAGAGGATGCAGCGCAAATTCGGCGCCGAGATCACGTCCGACGCGGAAACGTTCGAGCGTCTAACCGGCACGATCATCCGCCAGGTCGGCGATTTGCGGCGGATGGTCGACGAATTCTCGAACTTCGCGCGGATGCCCAAGCCGGCGTTCAAGGACGAGAATGTCCATGAGATCGCGCGGCAGGCCTTGTTCCTGCACGAGGTCGCACATCCCAAGATCAGCTTCGTCCTCGAACCTCCCGAGGGTGAGTTCCGCATGGTCTGCGACCGACGTCAGCTAGCCCAAGCGCTTACAAATGTCGTCAAGAACGGCGTCGAAGCCATTGAAGGCCGTATAAATCGCGGCGAGCACAGCCTTGCAGGCGATCGCGTGGAGTTGAAGATCCACGATGAGGACAGTCACCTGGTGATCGACGTCCTCGACACTGGCGTCGGGTTGCCCGAGGACCGCGACCGGCTGACCGAGCCCTATATGACCACCCGCGTCCGCGGCACTGGCCTGGGCCTCGCGATCGTCAAAAAGATCGTTGAGGAACATATGGGCGAGATCGCCTTCCTCGACCGTCCGGGCGGGGGAACCCACGTACGAATTTCGTTTGATGCGGCGAAACTTGCCGCGCTGGCGACGGATGAAGCGCCAGCTTCGGAAGATGACAATGATGACCGAGAGGGTGAGGGCTAATGGCGCTTGAAGTGCTGGTGGTGGATGACGAAGCGGACATCCGCGACCTCGTTAGCGGCGTGCTGGAGGACGAAGGCTATGCGGTTCGCACTGCCGCGGACAGCAATGCGGCACTCGACGCAATTGAGGAGCGGCGTCCATCCATGGTGTTGCTGGACGTCTGGCTCCAGGGCTCGCGCCTCGACGGGCTGCAACTGCTGCAGGAGGTCAAGCGGCGCGACTCGACCCTCCCGGTGCTGATGATCTCCGGCCATGGCAATCTCGACACGGCCGTCGCCGCTGTAAGGGAAGGGGCCGTCGATTTTATCGAAAAGCCCTTCGAGGCGGAGCGCCTCATCTATCTCGTCGATCGCGCTACCGAGACCGACCGCCTGCGCCGGGAGAACGCGACCCTTCGCCAGCGCGTGGGCGACGAAGACCAGCTTCACGGGTCATCAGTGGCGATCAACACCGTGCGCGCAACACTAAAGCGCGTGGCCCCGACGGGGAGCCGGGTGTTGATCTCCGGCCCCCCCGGCGTCGGCAAGGAGATTGCCGCGCGGATGATCCACCAGTGGAGTCCGCGGGCGAAGGCACCCTTCATCGTGCTGTCCGCGGCCATAATGAGCCCGGACCGGGTTGAGGAGGAGCTGTTCGGATCCGAGGCCGACGGAACCATGCGGCCCGGCCTCCTCGAGCATGCGCATGGCGGGACCTTGTTTCTCGACGAAATCGCCGACATGCCGCTGACTACACAGGCAAAAATCCTGCGCGTGCTAACCGACCAGAGCTATCATCGCGTCGGCGGGCAGCGTCCGGTCAAGGTCGACGTGCGCGTACTTTCGGCAACATCGCGCAATTTGCAGGACGAAATCGCGGCCGGACGCTTCCGCGAAGACCTGTTCTATCGCCTCAACGTGGTTCCGGTGCGGCTGCCGCCGCTGCGCGAGCGCCGTGAAGACATTCCAGAGCTTGTCAGTCACTTCCTTGCGCGCTTCGCCACCGAGCGACGAACGCCTCCGCCACGCATCTCGGAGGAGGCAATGGCCGCCCTTCAGGCGCATGACTGGCCGGGCAACGTCCGCCAGCTCAGGAATATCATCGAGCGGACGGTGATCCTGGCGCCAGGGGACCGGGTGGCCTGCATCGAGGTGGACCTGCTGCCCCCAGAGGTGCTCGACAATCAGAATGCCATGGGCGGGGCCAGCACGGCCATGGCGATCATGGGCAGTCCGCTGCGGGAAGCCCGGGAATCATTTGAGCGCGAATACCTCAAAATCCAGATTCGGCGCTTTTCCGGCAACATCTCGCGCACCGCATCGTTCATCGGGATGGAGCGCTCTGCGCTGCACCGAAAGCTGAAAGCGCTCGGCATCGGTGACAAGAGAGAGGGCGAGGAATAGCCCCCGAGGAATTGCGATGGCTGGAAAAACGCTGAGTTTGCAGGATCATTTCCTGAACAGCGTCCGCCGGGCCAAGCAGCCCGTGACGATCTTCCTGGTCAAGGGGGTGAAGCTGCAGGGCGTCGTGACATGGTTCGACGCCTTTTCACTGCTGTTGCGGCGCGAGGGCACGTCCCAGCTCGTGTACAAGCATTCGATCTCCACGATTATGCCGGCCGAGCCACCGCCGGGCTTCGTAGCGAGCACAGGCGCAGCTGAGGGGCCCAAGGCCGCGCTGCAGGACCTGTTCCTCGCCGCGGCCGCGCGCGAAAGTGAGCGCATGACCCTGTTCCTGGTCAACGGAGTGATGCTGCAGGGTCATATCGCGGGATTCGATCAGTTCGCGCTGCTGCTGGAGCGAGGCGGTCAGATCCAGCTCGTATACAAGCACGCCATATCCACGCTGCAGCCAGCGCACGCGCTGACCCTGGGGGGTGAGCCGAACGAGGCTGAAGAGGAGGAGGAAGCCTGAACGCTTTCGACGGCAATGGCGCGATCGAGGTCGCCCGCGGCGAACGTGCCGTCCTGGTCGTGCCCGAATTGCCGCGCGATGGGGCCCGGCGATCGGCCGAGGCTCGGCTCGAGGAGGCCGAAGGGCTCGCGGAGGCGATCGGTATTGTCGTTTCTGCCCAACGAGCATTCCGCGTGCGGACGGTTCGCCCCGCGACTTTGCTCGGCAAAGGACAGGTCGAAGAGGTAGCGGAGCTCGCCAAAGGCAACGACGCGGGCCTGTTGATCGTCGATGCGCCGCTGACTCCCGTGCAGCAAAAGAACCTGGAGGATGAGGCCGGGACGAAGGTGATCGACCGCACCGGCCTAATCCTGGAGATATTCGGCGAGAGGGCGGTCACCGCGGAGGGCCAGCTCCAGGTCGAGCTCGCGCACCTGGAATACCAGGCTGGACGTCTGGTCCGCAGCTGGACCCACTTGGAGCGCCAGCGCGGCGGCTTCGGGTTCCTCGGCGGCCCCGGAGAAACGCAGATCGAGGCTGACCGCCGGATGATCCGCGATCGGATGGCCAAGATCCGCCGCGAGCTCGACCAGGTGAAACGTACGCGCTCGCTGCATCGCGACCGGCGGCAGCGGGCGCCATGGCCGGTGATTGCCCTCGTGGGCTATACCAACGCGGGAAAGTCCACGCTCTTCAACAAGTTGACCGGCGAGACTGTCTTCGCCGAGAACTTGCTGTTCGCAACGCTTGATCCGACGATGCGCGACATCAAGCTGCCCGGGTTCGACAAGGTGATCCTCTCGGACACGGTCGGCTTTGTCTCAGACCTTCCAACCGAGCTGATCGCGGCATTCCGGGCGACCCTCGAGGAGGTAGCCTCGGCCGACCTGCTGGTCCACGTGCGCGATATAGCGCACCCGGATCGGGAAGCTCAGCGTGAGGACGTCGATCAGGTCCTTCAATCGCTTGGTTTGGCGGAAGAGGGCGCGCCGCCCCGGATCGAGGCCTGGAACAAGATCGACCTGCTGTCAGGCGAGGATCGAGATCGTCTTTTCGAAGAGGCAGCGCGGCGGGAGAATGTCGTCCCACTCTCTGCGATCAGCGGTGAGGGGCTCGACAACCTACGATCATGCTTGGCCGACAGCTTACGGAGTGGGGAGCAGGTTCACCGCGTTCGTGTGCCGGCCACGGACGGCGGCAGGATCGCCTGGCTGCATTCTCGCGGCGAGGTCCTCGAGCAAACGCTCGATCATGACGCAATCGAGCTTTCGGTGCGCTTGTCGCCCGACAATTGGGCTCGGTTTCAGGCTTTGGAATCGGCCTGAGCAACCTTCGCCGCTACCCAAAGCGCTTCCTTCTCGTCGAGCGACAGCTCCGCAAAGCCCGGCTTAGTTTCGATGGCGCGGAAACGAGACTCGAACTTGCGGTTGGCTTCGCGCAGCGCGGCTTCGGGCTCGATGTTGAGATGGCGTGCGAGGTTTGCGATGGCGAATAACAGGTCACCGAGCTCCTCCAGCATGCGCTGATGATCGCTTTCGGCATCCAGCTCCGCGAGCTCCTCATCGATCTTGGCCCTCGGTCCCGACTTGTCGGGCCAGTCGAAACCGGTTCTGGCAGCCCGTCGCTGCAGCTTGGCCGCGCGCTCAAGCGCCGGAAGGGCGAGCGCCACACCGGCCAATGCGCTGTCGTCAGGCGATTTCCTTCGCTCTGCGGCCTTCAATTCTTCCCAGTCGGGGCCGTGGCTCGCATCGCCGAAGATATGTGGATGGCGCCGTTCGAGCTTGTCACAAATGTTCGTGATCACGTCATCAAGGGAAAAAAGGCCGGCTTCATCGGCCATTTGCGCATGGAAGACGACCTGGAGCTGCAGATCGCCAAGCTCTTCGGAGAGCCCATGCATGTCATCCCGCGCGATGGCGTCAGCGACCTCATAGGCTTCCTCGATGGTGTAGGGGGCGATGGTCGCGAAGCTTTGCTCGCGATCCCATTCGCACCCGCGCTCAGGGTCGCGGAGGCGGTTCA
>Ga0207679_10003176_pt1 | contig 10144 bp, 9 predicted proteins | sample KBSC73metaG_FD_184320 | JGI IMG/M metagenome (GOLD analysis project Ga0207679, IMG submission 184320) | Corn rhizosphere microbial communities from Kellogg Biological Station, Michigan, USA - KBS C7-3 metaG (SPAdes) (version 2) | ecosystem: Host-associated > Plants > Roots > Rhizosphere > Soil ...
TGATACATTGGCCACCTACCGTGGCGAGACCTATCTTGCCGTAAAGAATTTTTAGTTAAGCAGGGAACCCGTTGTGGCTGCAAATGACCTTTTATTTGTCGCTTGCGTGTAACGGAAAAGTTCCAGGCAGACATCGACTCCCCAACGGCTCCCATAGCTGCCCCCACCTCAAAAATAGCGATATCGGTTATCCCGCCAAGCTATTAAGTTAAGGAGAAAAAAAATGAATGTAAGAAAGTATTGCTATCTATTAGCAGGATTTTTTATTCTTGCTTTCTTTATAAATGTTTCTGTTTTTGCGCAGGCGACAACGGCAGACATCACAGGAACGGTTGTCGATCAAGCTGGTGCTGTTGTGGCCGGGGCGAACGTGACGGTTACGAATACCGGCACCGGTCTGGAGCGCCAAACAGTTACTACCGGTACAGGCGATTATTCGATCGCACTCTTGCCACCCGGAGACTATGAGGTCAAGGTGGGAGCTGCTGGGTTTTCAACTGTCGTACAGAAAGTTTCCTTGGTGATCGGACAGCGACAGACACTGAATATTAGTTTACGACCCGGTGCAGTGACCGAGGTCATTACGGTTTCCGCGGAAGTGCCTCTGGTGGATACCACCAAATCGGAGATCGGTGCCGCGGTTTCACCGTTGGAGGTTAGGGAGCTCCCCATATTGGACCGCAATTTTGCCGGCCTGACCTACGTTATACCCGGCGTACGTCCGGCAGAAGGTTTCGATCCTACCAAGACTCGAGTGGGGAATTTCACTTCGAACGGCGGCGATGGCCGAGCCGTTGATGTCAACGTCGATGGCGGTGACAACAAGGACAATGTTGTCGGCGGCATGCTTCAGGCGTTCACCCTCGAAGGTATTCAGGAATTCAACGTCATCACCGATCGTTATACTGCCGAATCGGGACGTTCAGTAGCTACGATCATCAACGTCGTCACGAAATCGGGTACGAACAATCTTCACGGCAGCGCGTTTGGCCTTTTTATAGCGCCCAACTTTAACGCAAAGGATTTCTTTACGGGAGAGAAAGGTACTCCTCAACACCGCTACCACTTTGGCGGCTCGGCTGGCGGGCCCATCCTCAAGGACAAGCTCTTCTTTTTCGCAGCTTACGAACAAAAGCGTGAGCCAACCAAGATCGGCGTCGACGACGACACTTTTGCCGAACTTTCCCTTTTGCCCATCGCCAAACCGGTTCGCGAGTTGCCGACCAATTACCTCGATCATCTGCTTTCGGTCAAGTTCGACCAGCGCATAGGAAGCAAACAGTCCTTATACTACCGGTACGGGTACCAGCGTTGGACGGTGCCGAATGACCAGTTAGGTAATCCTTTCAATTCCGACGGATCGGGTGGGACGAACAACACCAACCAATTCCATGATTTCGTGGTCGGTCACAGCTACCTTCTTTCTTCCACTATGGTAAATTCGTTCACGTTTCACTTCCAGGATTCCGTCAATAACATTTCGGCCAAACCGTTAACCTCGTTTACACTACCCGTTGCAGGCGGCGGCACGGTGACGAACCCTGAGATATGTTTCAATGGCAACTGTGGGGATGGTTTACCGGAGTTCGAGATCGGCAATAACGTTAACGTCCCTCAGCAAACGTTGATCCGCAAGTACCAGTTCCGGGACGACTTCGTCTGGACGCACGGCCGGCATACGATGAAGTTCGGCGGGAACTGGATCTACAACGCCAAGTTGGGCGGCAACTTCTTTTTTGCGGGCACTGGCTATCAATTGAACTTCGTGAATGATACTCCGTCGACCATTATAGCGAACTGCAGCGCGGCGAGTTTTACATTGACCAACTGTCCTGCCAGTGTGGCGGGCCTGACCGAACTGACGTTCACGGGCGGCCAGGGCGACTTTAGTCAGCGGCCGCACCAACTGGCCTTCTACTTCCAGGATGATTACAAGGTCACTCCGCGCCTGACGCTTAACCTCGGGCTGCGTTGGGACGCCAATATAAAATTCCTTGGTAAACAACTAACTGACGATCCTCTGACAAGTAATCGCGTTGTGTTGGTAATGCGCCAAGTGCTGGCTGCCAATCCGTCCGCAGCGGCAGCTCAGGATGGACTGAATTACATAAAGAGTACCTGGGGAGACGAGTCAGCCCTGCGTCGAACGACGGCCAACTGGAAGGAGTTCCAGCCGCGTGTCGGTTTTGCCTATGATGTGAACGGCAACGGCAAACTCGTCGTCCGTGGCGGCTATGGTATTGCCTTCGACCAGGTCTTCCAGAACTTGACGCTTTTCGGGCTGCAACTTTCCAACCAATTTATCTATACCACGGTGCTCGATTGTACCGGCGATCCAGCTGGTAACTGTCCTGATTTCAATGCGTATCGTCCTTTCACGGATCCGCTGCCTGCGCCGCCGGCATTTTCTACAAGTCTGCCGGTTGGTTCATCTCCGGTGCGTATCAACGACCCGGACCTGACCGATCCGTATTCTCAGCAGTTTTCTATTGGCGGAGCCTGGCAGTTCAGGCCCGACTGGGCATTCTCAGTGGATTACTACCACACGCTCGGCATCCACGAGCAACGAGCCATAAATGCAAACCCGCGTATCAGGACCACGTGTGACCCAGCATACGGCGGGAATCCGGCTGATCCGCGCTGTGTTAGCGGAACGGGTACGCGCTTCCTGGCCGCCGCGTTTCAGGCGGCGGAGCTTGACCCAAACCAAGTCGGTGAGATCCGTAAGCTGACGGCCAACAATCGCTCACGGTATGACGGTATTAATTTCGTTCTCCGCAAGCGCTTCAGCCACAACTACACGATGCAAGCGAGCTACGTCCTGTCCTGGTCGCGATCCTGGGGCGGCGTTCCCACCGCTTCCTACGGTGGCACAGGCGCCCGCATCGACTTCCGCGACCAGTTCAAACCGGAGGAATACGGCCCTACCGTTTTCGACGAGCGTCATAGGGTGGTGGTCAGCGGTGTCTTTGACCTTCCATATGGCTTTGAGGTTTCACCGATCTTTCAGGCTGCCTCAGCACGCCCATATCCCTTCCAGGCGGGAGTGGACGTCAACGGTGACGGGGTCACTAACTTGAATGATCGTGTCTGTATTGGCAGTACGTCGCAGCAGGCCATCGTTACCCGAGGATGCCAGGAAGTATCGCCTAACACTCAGCGGGGTGACCCGTTGGCCCAACTCGACGTTCGCCTTGCCAAGGCCTTTAAATTCAATAAAGAGCGAATGGCTTTTCGGCTCTATTGGGAGTTCTACAATCTGTTTAACACCAATAATTTTGGCAATAACTTCAATGTCGTCTGTGGGGCGGGATTTACTTCTGCCACCGGTGCCCCGTGCGACCCGGACTTTGGAACCCCGGCCGGTTACTTTGGTGGCCAAGGAGCCGGCGCTCCCACAAGCGGCCCACTGCGCTCGCAGTTTGGCTTCCGATTCGAATTCTAACGATTTCCCTTCGGAGGAACTTTTTGTTAAGGCCGTCTGAAAAGAGAGTTTTTGGGCGGTCTTTTTTATTAACGTTGGCACAAATGTCTTGCCATTTCCTTTCCAATTTTTAGTGTGTATATTAGGTTTTGGTTCATTCTATGCCGACTGATGCCCCGGCAAAACGCGATTTTATCCGCGAGTACCTGCTCTATCTTCGAGTAGAAAAGGGACTTGCGGCAAATTCTATCGATGCGTATGAGCGCGACCTCGACAAGCTGCGCGCCTGGGCTGAGAAAAACAAGATTGATCTACTGCATCTGATGCGTCAGGACTTGCGCGAATGGATGATCGATCTTGGGCGAGCGAACCTGGCGGCGACCTCTAAGCAGCGGCTGATCAGCTCATTACGCGGGTTTTATAAGTTTTTGATGCTCGACGGGCACGTTACAAAAAATCCGGCCGAAAATCTCGACGCGCCGCAAAAAGGCTTTTATTTGCCGAAATTTTTAAATCAAGCCGAGATCGAAACACTGCTTGCCGCTCCGGATGTTTCAGCCGAGATCGGTCTCCGAGACCGCGCAATTCTCGAGTTAATGTATGCCTGCGGCCTTCGCGTGTCCGAGGCGGTAAACCTGCAAATGCAGGACCTCGATCTTGAGGCCGGAATCCTGACCTGCACGGGAAAAGGCAGCAAAACCCGGCGCGTTCCGATCGGCAAAAGCGCCGTCGAATGGGTCAAGAGCTATCTCGCCGTCCGCCGCAGAAAGGAAAACATCGAAATTGGTAATCTTTTCGTCACGCCGCTCGGCCGGCCGATAAACCGGCAATTAATCTACGAATTTATCAAGGCTTACGCCGAAAAATGCGGGTTTGAAGGAGTTTCGCCGCATACGCTGCGGCACTCGTTCGCAACGCATCTTGTCCAAAATCGCGCCGACATACGTTCCGTTCAGCAAATGCTTGGCCATGCCGATATTTCGACGACACAGATCTACACGCACATGACCGACGCGCACCTTCGGAAGTCGTACGAACGGTTTCATCCGCGAGCGCGTCAACGCGATGCGGAGGCAAAGGGACACGAGGACGCGGAGATAGAAGGACAAGAGTGAAACGAGCAGAAAACAGGCCTTTCACTCAATGCTGCGGAGACTTTTTCTTTATTCTTCGCGTCTCCGTGCCTCACCTTTCTCCGCGTCGTTTTTTCTTGTCCGCCGCTTGCGCTTTGGACGAATCTTCGCTAATATTGGAAATTTGCTAATTGGCTCGAAAAGTCGATTGTTGCAATCATTATAGTAGGCAAGGGTGGTCGAGTGGTTAATGGCACCGGGCTGTAAACCCGGCCGGCGAGAGCCGTACGTAGGTTCGAATCCTACCCCTTGCACCATACGGGCGGGAGTAGCTCAGTTGGTAGAGCGTCAGCCTTCCAAGCTGAATGTCGCGAGTTCGAGTCTCGTCTCCCGCTCCAAAGTTTCTTTTGGAGACGTTTTAGTAAAAGGCCTTGCCCGAATAGCTCAGGGGTAGAGCGTTTCCTTGGTAAGGAAAAGGTCTCGGGTTCAAATCCCGATTTGGGCTCCAGTTATTTTTGTTTATTTTATTAGCTGATAAAAAGAGGAAAGATAGATGAGTAAGGAAAAATTCGACCGGTCGAAGCCGCACGTGAACATCGGGACGATCGGGCACGTGGACCACGGCAAGACGACATTGACGGCGGCGATAACGAAGGTGTTGGCGAAGCACAACCCGAAGATCACGGTGCGGGCGTTCGATTCGATCGACAACGCCCCGGAGGAGAAGGCGAGGGGGATCACGATCGCGACCGCGCACGTGGAGTACGAGACGGCGAACCGGCACTACGCGCACGTGGACTGCCCGGGGCACGCGGACTACGTGAAAAACATGATCACCGGGGCGGCCCAGATGGACGGGGCGATCCTGGTGGTGGCGGCCACCGACGGCCCCATGCCGCAGACGCGGGAGCACATCCTGCTGGCGCGCCAGGTGGGGGTCCCCGCGATGGTGGTGTTCATGAACAAGGTGGACGCGGTGGACGACGCGGAATTGCTCGAACTGGTGGAGATGGAGGTGAGGGAGCTGCTCTCAAGTTACGAGTTCCCTGGGGACGACATCCCGGTTATTCAGGGGTCCGCGCTGAAGGCCCTGGAAGGCGATGCCGCCTGGGAGCCCAAGATCGACGAGCTGATGCAGGCGGTGGACGACTACATCCCGACACCCACCCGCGAGACGGACAAGCCGTTCCTCATGCCGGTGGAGGACATCTTCACCATCCAGGGTAGAGGAACTGTTGCCACCGGGAGGATCGAGCGCGGCGTCATCAACGTCAACGAGACGGTCGAGATAGTCGGGATCAAGGACACCCGCAACACCGTCGTGACGGGGGTGGAGATGTTCAAGAAGCTGCTGGATCAGGGGCAGGCGGGCGACAACGTGGGGCTGCTGCTGAGGGGCGTCGAGCGGAAGGAGATCGAGCGCGGGCAGGTGATCGCGAAACCGGGCACCATCACCCCGCACACGAAGTTCAAGGCGGAGGCGTACGTTCTTACAAAAGAAGAGGGCGGCCGCCACACACCGTTCTTCACGGGTTACAGACCGCAGTTCTATTTCAGGACGACCGACGTGACGGGGGTCGCACACCTGCCGCAGGGGGTGGAGATGGTGATGCCTGGGGACAACATCCAGATGGAGATCGAGCTGATCGCCCCGATCGCGATGGAGAAGGGGCTCCGGTTCGCCATCCGCGAGGGCGGCAGGACCGTCGGGGCCGGCACGGTCAGCGAGATCGTGGAATAATTGGCAGGGGCGTCGGTCGCGGCCCGCAAGCCACGATCGACGATCGATGAAGGACGAACAAATTAGAGGTTGAAGTAATGCCACGAGACAATATTATTTTGCAGTGCACCGAGTGCAAAGAGCGGAATTACGTGACGACAAAGAACAAAAAGAACACGCCGAACAGATTGGAGTTCAAGAAGTTTTGCCGTCGCTGCCGCTGCCACACGCTGCATCGAGAAAACAAGTAGTTTCGAATTTGGGAATGCGGATCAAGGATTTGAGAACCAGTTGGCACCAGTGGCAATAGGCAGTTAAAACTAACGTGCCGAGTGCAAATGCTTACTGACCTAGATCTAAAATCCGCGATCCAAAATCCAAAATCGCCACAGGGGTATGGTGTCAATGGTTAGCATGGAGGTCTCCAAAACCTTAGGTCCGGGTTCGAGTCCTGGTACCCCTGCCAGATTTAGAATTTTCGACAAACCAAAGTTTGTCGCACGGGAGATATGCAAGTGTCAGAAGCTGTCGGCACCGTAGAAAAAAAGCATAAAGAAAGCGTCGGCGAGTTTATTAGAAAGACTCGCGGCGAACTGGATAAAACTACCTTTCCGCCGTCGGACGAGGTAAAGAATACGACGATCATCGTGATCGTCAGCGTTATTTTCTTTGGTATTTATCTGTTTGCGGCCGACTACTTCTGGAATTATTTGCTCGAAGGGTTGAGCTGGCTGATCGGCAAACTCGTCGGATAAGGATTTTTAGCAATGAAGCAGTGGTATTTTATCCACACATATTCGGGACACGAAAATAAAGTGGTCGAAAGCCTTGGGGCACGCATACGCGATATGGAGCTCCAGGACCAGATCACCGAAGTTTTGCTGCCCAAGGAAACCGTCGTCGAAATGCGCGGCAACAAGCGTATCGAATCGTCGCGAATGTTCTATCCCGGCTATGTCCTTGTCGAGATCGAGTGCGACGAGAAAGGCAAAATTCCCGACAACGTGTTTCACGTGATCAAATCGACGCCGAAGGTCACAGGCTTTTTGGGCGGCAAACAGCCGACGCCGCTGACGCAAGCCGAAGTCGATCAGATCGTACACAATATCGAGGTTGCGACCGAAAAACCGAAGCCGAAATTTACTTACGAGATCGGCGAGGTTGTGCGTATCAAGTCCGGTCCGTTCGCGAGCTTTACCGGCAAGGTCGAAGAGGTAAACGAAGAAAAGACCACGCTGAAGGTGACAGTTACCATCTTTGGACGTTCGACCCCTGTCGAGCTCAGTTTCCTGGATGTCGAAAAGGTTACCTTTGCGGAAGAAGAGTAGTTTTGAAAATAGTTAATGGGAATTGGGTCCGATCCGCAGCGTTTCCAGTTAGCGATCGCGATCAACCTTTAACAAGAATGAGGACATTCCTAAGCCTAAAAGGGTTTAGGATCGTTAATCGAAAAATATATGGCTAAGAAGATAGAAGGTTACATTAAGTTACAGATCCCGGCGGGCAAGGCAAACCCGGCTCCGCCGATCGGCCCGGCGTTGGGCCAGCACGGTGTGAACATTATGGAATTCTGCAAGGCGTTCAACGCCAAAACGCAGAATGACGATCCGGATATGAAAGTTCCGGTCGTGATAACGGTTTATGCTGACCGCTCGTTTACTTTCGAGACGAAAACACCGCCGGCGGGCGATCTTTTGAGAAAGGCTTCGGGCATCGCGAAAGGATCCGGCAAACCGAATAAGGAAAAAGCCGGAACCATCTCGCGTGACAAGATCCGAGAGATCGCTGAGAAGAAATTGCAGGACCTCAACACAACGAACATCGAGGCCGCAATGCGGACGATCGAGGGAACTGCAAAATCTATGGGATTGACGATCGAAGGCTAGAATAGGACCTATAGGTCTCATTAGGGAGAACGACGGAAGTCGTTCGTTAACACCTGGAGGAAAAATGAAAAGAGGAAAGAAGTACCTGGCGGCTCTGGAAAAGATAGAGCCGAACAAGAAGCACACGCTTGAAGAAGCGGTCACCAAACTAAAAGAGATCGCGTTCGCCAAGTTCGACGAAACTGTCGAACTTACGATGTGGCTGGGCGTTGATCCGCGAAAGGCCGATCAGCTGGTTCGCGGCACCATCGTTCTGCCGCACGGCTTGGGCGGAAAGGCGAAGACCGTCGTTGTCATCGCACAGGGCGACAAGATCAAAGAAGCCCAGGACGCCGGTGCCGATCTGGCAGGCGGCGACGACATAGTAGAACGCATCAAGGGCGGCTGGCTTGAATTTGACGCACTTATTGCCACGCCTGACATGATGGGCAAGGTTGGCCAACTGGGCAAGATCCTCGGTCCTCGAGGTTTGATGCCAAATCCGAAAACAGGAACGGTCACGATGGATGTCAAAACCGCTATCGAGGAAACGAAAGCCGGTAAGGTCGAATATCGTGTCGATAAAACGGGTGTTATACACAGCCCGGTCGGCAAAGTGTCCTTTGACGAAGGAAAGCTTCTCGAGAACACGAAAGTTTTGATCAACGCGGTCATGAAGGCCAAACCGACGACCGCAAAAGGCCGTTATTTAAAGAAAATCAACCTGGCTGCAACGATGAGCCCGGGTGTGCTGCTCGACGAGCTTGCATACGTTTAAGAAGTGAGGTGCGAATAAAGAAATGAAAACAAGAGAAACGAAACAAAGAGATCTGGACGCACTCACTGAGTCGCTGCAAAATTCTAAATCGGCAATGGTCGTTAGTTTTACCAAGCTTACGGTCAACAAGGATCAGGAACTCCGCAACCGGTTAAGAGAAGCGGGTGCGAAGTATCAGGTTGTAAAAAATACCCTTGCGCGTATTGCGGTTAAAGGAACCGACTTTGAACAGGCGAGCGAGTCCTTTAAGGGCGTGACGGCGATAGCGTGGACGGAAAACGATCCGGTTATCCTGTCCAAGGCGATCTCGAAGTTCATGAAGGACAACGCCGACATTTATACGTTCAAGACTGGCGTTGTCGATGGAAAACTGGTCGATCTCCAGCAATTAACGACGATCGCCAATCTGCCTTCGAAGGAAGAGCTTATTTCCAAACTTCTTTATGTCATCAACGCACAGGCGCAGCGTCTGGTCACGGTCATCAACGCAGTACCGCGTGACCTGGCCGTCGTGATCAAGCAGATCGGCGAAAAGGCTCCAGCCGCTCCGGCAGCCGAAGCCAAAGCCGAAGAGCCGAAAGCGGAAGCACCGGCAGAAGTAAAAGCTGAAGAAACTGCACCGGCTGCTGAGGAAGCTCCCGCGCAGGAAGCCGCTCCGGTGGAAGCCGCGCCGGCCGAAGAAGCACCGGCCGAAGTAAAAGCTGAAGAAACTGCACCGGCTGCTGAGGAAGCTCCCGCGCAGGAAGCCGCTCCGGTGGAAGCCGCGCCGGCCGAAGAAGCACCGGCTGCATCGCCTGAAGAAGCGCCTGCTGCCGAAGCTGAGGAAAAAGCTGAATAGTTTTTGAGATCAGAGGTCTCAAATTAGGATTGCGGGGGATTTGACCCGCGCAGGGCCGTACTCAAGGAAACGAGCGGGGCGATTTGTCAGGTCGCCCCGGCTTCGGACGATATTTCCGATGGAGATGCAACCGGAAGAAAGAAGTCCCGTGGGTTCTAGCGGCTGACAAGCGAGGCTGAAGGATAAGGGATGAGGGATAAAAAAAATCCTCAATCAAACCCTTCTTTACTCGGATAACAAAAATGGATGTCGCGGAATGCGGGTAGGGAATTTCTTCCCTTATCCTTCATCCCTCATCCTGTGGAAAGAACCCTATAAAGGAGATAGTTAAAAAATCATGGCAATCACAAAAGATGAAGTAGTTGAGTATTTGAAAGGTATTACGCTTCTCGAAGCGTCGGAATTGGTCAAGGAACTTGAAGAAGTTTTCGGTGTATCGGCTGCTG
>Ga0207679_10003178_pt1 | contig 10142 bp, 5 predicted proteins | sample KBSC73metaG_FD_184320 | JGI IMG/M metagenome (GOLD analysis project Ga0207679, IMG submission 184320) | Corn rhizosphere microbial communities from Kellogg Biological Station, Michigan, USA - KBS C7-3 metaG (SPAdes) (version 2) | ecosystem: Host-associated > Plants > Roots > Rhizosphere > Soil ...
GGTAGGCAGCAACAGGGCACAAGCGGGATAAGGCCGGGGCTTTGAAGGTGGTGCCTTGATATTGCCGGTCGCCTTTCGTTTGCGGGAAATAGCAGGTCATGCCCTCGCCGGGCGTGACCTCGACATACTCCACTTGCAAGCGCGTCAATTCATCGCCACGAAAGCCGCGCCAGAATCCGAGTAGCAATAACGTCTTGTTGCGGACATGGCGCAACTCCAGGGCGCGATTGCCGGCAGACCGCGCGGTGCCGGCTTCCTGATCCAGCCATCGAACTACCTGCTCCAATTGCTCGAGCTGTAGCGGCTTGGCCCGCTTTTCTCGGGCTGGGTGCAATGCCTGGATGCCACGAAAAACCTGGCGTACCACAGGTGCCTTGGTCGGATCGGGAAATCCTTGGGAGATATGCCATTGCGCCAACGCAGCCAGCCGTTGCCGAAGAGTATTGATCGAGAGTTTATCGGCATGGTCTGCCAGATACCGCGCGATATTGTCGGCAGTCGCTGGCAAAAAGCCACCCCATTCGATCTCGAAGTGCCGAATGGCTGATTGATAGCTTTGCCGGGTGTTGTCGCGCGTGGCGGCGCGGATGTACTGGTCGAGCTTGCTCATAAATGCTCCTTTGCTCCTTTTGCCGGTCAAGCCCGGAATGAGCGGGAGGAATCCTTGAAAAACTCCTGGATTTCCATATAACACCGGATAATGCATGTTTATCCCGTGTGAATTTTAGCAAAAGCTTTCTTGTGAATTCCCTTTATTTATTATGTAATTACGTAACATGTAATTCAGCACATTATTCTTTGGAGCAGCAATGGCCCGTACCGGACTCTATAAATCGGAAATCAAGAAAGCCCGCGATGCCTTGATCGCACAAGGCAAGCATCCATCTGTCGATGCAGTACGTATCGAACTTGGCAATACCGGCTCGAAGACGACCATTCACAAATACCTGAAGGAACTCGAAGAGGAAGACGGTGGCATCCACGGTCGCAAGACCTCGATCAGTGAAGCGCTTCAGGATCTGGTCGAACGGTTGGCTGCGGGCTTGCAGGATGAAGCGAACGCCAAGGTTGACGCGTTGCGCGCCCAACATGCAGAAAAGGAACAGCAACATGCCGCAGCATTGTCTGCCGCTCACGAAGAAATCGAGCGTTTGCGTAACCAATGGCAGGGCACCGAAACCGCGTTACGGGAGGAGCAGCAGACGCACGGTCGCACACGCGAGGTGCTGCAAAAGGAAGAAATCGCGCGCCGCACCGCCGAGCAGCATGCCGCCGATCTGCGCGATCGCCTGAGCGACAAGGAGGCGCATTGCAAATCCCTTGAAGACAAGCACCGGCATGCATACGAAGCTCTGGAACATTACCGGCAATCGGTCAAGGAGCAGCGCGACCAGGATCAGCACCGGCATGAACAACAGGTTCAACAGTTGCAAGCCGAGCTGCGCCAGGCGCAACAAACCATTGCCGTTAAGCAAGAGAACATTACGCGGCTGAACCAAGAAGGCGCACGCCTGGTCGCCGATCTGACCCATGTGCGTCAAGCGCTGCACACAACCCAAGAGAACCTCCGTAGCGTCACACAGCGGGCTGAAGCACTGCAGGCAGTCGAGCAGCGCAACGGCGTGCTGGCGGTGCAGCTCGCCGACAAAGAAGCATATGCGCAGGCGCTGCAGCAGCAACTGATAGCCGCGTCGGACAAGACCGAGCGGCTATTGGCACAGGTGCGTGATCTTGAATTGGGTCTGGTGCAGTCGCAAGCTAAATTCGAAGCGCAGCAAGGTATCGTCGCCGAATTACGTTCCTATCTTGACAACCGCAAACCAGACAGCGGCCAGCCGTGAGACTGGGAAACCCACAATAAAAATTCACGTCTTTATTGAGCGATGATGCACGCGCCGAGCATGTGCTCAACTTGGCGTTTTGTCGCTCACCGCCGCCCCCCTTTCTGAGTTCACCTCCCGGGGTTGTAAGCCCAAACCGCCGAAAATTCCGTCGGAAAACGTTGCAAGCGAGGTTTCAGATCGCTGAGATAGCGCCTGACACGATGGGGGTGATGACTCCAAAAATGCGTTCCCCGGGCAACACGTTGAACGAAATGTTGCGCAACGCTATCAACTGGCCATAATGAACAACCAGTAGCATCAATGAGAAACATGGAAGGCCATAAGGAAGAGTGGGGCCTGTGGATCGCCCAGACTGAGAATCCCCAGTCTGATTCATAACACCCTCAGTCATTCCAGGTAGCCGTTCACCATGCTCAGGATGGCCTGGGATTGGTAACCCCTGGCCAGCAAACTCAACCGGTTGGCAAAGGGACGATAGCGTTCGTCCAGTTGAGCCAACCGGTCTGCCTGCGCCATAATGTGCTGCATGTTGCCCAGTCTGGCCAGCTGATGCAGCTTCTCCATCTCGTGCGCCGGCGGCACTACAATCGATCCCGCCTCCGGCTCCGCCTCTGCCGGCGCTGTACCATAAACCCATTCTAGCTGGAGCAGCTTGGCCATCTGCTCCAGCAGCTTGTCCGCCTCGAGCGGCTTGGGTAGGAAGGCATTCATCCCGGCGGCCAAGCTTTGCTCGCTGTCGCTGGCCGACACGCTGGCCGACATGGCAATGATAGGCACTTCCCGGAGGGCTCCCAGTTGGCGCAACAGGCGGGTGGCGGCCAGCCCATCCAGCTCCGGCATGACAATGTCCATCAGGATCAGGTCCGGCCGCAGGCGGTGCGCCAGCTCCAGTCCTTCGCGGCCGTTGGACGCCTCAGCCACCTCGAATCCCAGCGTCGTCAGCAGGTCGATCACTACCGCCCGGTTCTCGGCGATATCGTCCACTATCAGGATCTTCTTGCACGGCCCCGCATAGCCGGTCACGGTTCTGGAGGCGGTCACTGCCGTGACCGCCTCCACCGGCGGCGCTTCCACTTCGATGCGGAAGGTGCTGCCCTGACCGGGTCGGCTTTCAACCTGGATTTCGCCACCCATCAGGCGCACATATTGGCGGCTGATGGTCAAGCCCAGGCCGGTACCGCCCAGCCGCCGCCGCATGTCGCCGGCCTGCTCGAACGGCTCGAAAATGGTCGCTAACTGATCCGGGGCAATGCCGATGCCGGTATCCTGCACTTCAAAGCAGAGCCGCTGCGGCGGCGCAAAGCGTACCCGCAACGTGACTTGGCCGCGGTCGGTGAACTTGATGGCGTTGGACAACAGGTTGAGCAAGACCTGACGAAGTCGCTTCTCGTCGGCCCGGACTCCCTGCGGCAGACTGGAACCGAGGTCGCACACCAGCTCCAGCCCTTTTTGCGCCGCCTTTACGCCCGCCATGTTAGCGATACCCTGCACAAAGGGCAGCAACGTGAAGTCGGCCAGGTAGAGGGCCATCTTGCTGGCTTCGATCTTGGACAGGTCCAGTATGTCGTTGATGAGGGTGAGCAAATGCTCGCCGCTCTTCTTAATCACGTTCACCCCCGCGAGCTGTCGTTCACCCAGAACTGGATCGCGTTCTAGTATCTGTGCATAGCCCAGAATGCTGTTCAGCGGCGTGCGCAGTTCATGGCTCATGTTTGCCAGGAAGGTGCTCTTGGCCCGATTGGCCGCTTCGGCCGCTTGCCGCGCTGTCCGTTCCGCCTCTGCTTGCTTGCGCTCAGTCAGGTCGAGCACAAAGGCGACGCCATTTTCTTGCGACCCTTCCAGCAAGGTGGCGCCGAGCAGCACCGGGAGGCGCGTCCCGTCCTTGCGCACAAATGCCTTCTCGTAGGTAGAACAAGACCCGCTTTGCCGGATTTCTTCAATTGCGCGCGCATCGGCGGCGACGTATTCGGGCGGCGTCATTTGCGCCCACTGAACTTGGCCGGACAGCAACTCTTGCCGGTCGTAGCCGATCAGGCGCAGAAAAGCGTCGTTGGCGTCGCTGATGCGGCCCTGCAGATCCCAAAAGAAGATGCCGATGATATTCGAGTCCACCAGGCGCCGGATGCGCGCCTCCCGCTCCCGCAAGGTTTCCTCGACCCGCTTGCGCTCGCTGTTTTCCTGCTGCAAGTCGGTATAGAGCAGCGCATTTTCCAGCGAAATTGCGGCCTGGGACGCCAGCAATTCCAGCACCGTCACGCGTTGCGGCGTGAAGGCATGCGTGATGAGCGTGTTTTCAAGATACAGCACACCGATCAGCGTGGTTTGCCGGACGATGGGCAGGCACAGCACCGACTTCGGCTGGCGGCGGGCCAGGTAAGAATCGGCGGAAAACGGGTTTGGTTCAGTGGCATCGGCCAGCAGCACCTGTGTCTGGCTGCGCCGCACGTAATTGAGGATCGCCGACGGCAACGGCGATGCTGGCAACGCCTGCCCGAGATGCGGCCGCACCTGCACCGTCTGCTGCTCCACGCTGGCTTCGGCGGCGAGGACCAGGTCCTCGCCGCGGGCGAGAAGTAAATAGCCGGTTTGGGCGCCGGCGCTTTCGAGCACGATGCGCATCAGCGTGTCGACCAGTTCGTCCAGCAAGATGCTGCCGGAGATCGCTTGCGAGGCTTTGGCGACGGATAGCACATCGAGTTCGACGCCGTCCGGAAAAACGGCGGATGGCGACGCCGGCCGCGCGCGCAGTTGTGGATAGCGCTCGTCGAGCTGCCTGACCTTGCCATCGGCGCCCCAACGCACAAAGCAGCCGCGCGCCTCCTGCAGATACGTATCGGCGATTTTCTGAAATCCTCGCGTCCGGTAAAACGCCGACGCCAGTTCATAAGCGATTCCCTGGTTGTGTACAAAGCCATTTTCACCGGCTGATTGAATGGCCTGCTCATACAAATGCATTGCGTCGAGGGGCCGTTCTTCAATGCGGGCCACTTCGGCTGCTACCAGAGCGTGCTTGTCAAGGAAAGTCGCTGAGCCACTCTCAGCCCATTCCTGTAGCTGCTCTCGATGTGCTGCCAATTGCACGCGCAATGCGTTTCTCTGCGCCGGAGGAGGCGTCTCACAGATCGCCGCGATCGCCAGTGCGGTGTAGTAGTGGTAGTCAAGCAGTTGGATGAAGCCGCCTGACGACCATAGTAGCGACTTCGCCTTTTCCGCTGCGGCGATCGCCACCTCGTAGTCGCCTGACATGAAGCGGGCCTGGACCTTTAGTATCCAGTACCAGCAAATCATCGTCGCCATGCGATCCTCGCTCAGCTGCGCCTCGAATACCGCTTCATCGAAGGCGGCCCAGTCGACCGCGACCCCGCCTAACGCATCCTGGTCGAACTGCGCATCGTCGAACGTGCCGAAGTGCAAGGTATGCCCGCGCATGTTTTGGATGAAGCGCTGCTGACTCACGACGATGTCCGCGACGTCATAAAACTTGAACTTGCTGGCGAAGGCCAGCCCTTTCTCCGACTCGTGCCATACTTCGTCGAGATGATCGCCGCGCGCCAGAAGGGTTGTGAGGATGCTGCTGCAGCTGTAGCAGGCGTACGTGAGGTCACCCGCCTCAATGCCGGAGTGGAAGGCTATCCGGAAGAAATCGATCGGAGTCTTTAGCGGTTGCGTCCAGCAGGCGACATGCCCTTTCGCTAGATAGAGCTTCGCCTTGTAAGCGACGAAATTATGCTTTTCGACGATCTCCACGGCGAGCGTGGCGAATCGGTAGCCGTCCACATAGCGATGGAACACCGGACCGAGAAACGAGCCAAGCCATGCATAACCGTGAGCGGAGGCGCCAGTCACCCCGTGCTTCAGCGTCAGGTTCGCCATATGGACGAGGTGCAAGTGAGTCAGGTTGAGGTCGGTGACTAATGCGGGTGTAAACAGGGACGACAGCATATGCATGGCGGCCAACATTTCCGCGTTGGTCATCAGAGGCAGCTCGATCAGGCTCTCGATCGTCCGCTCACCCAGGTTCTGCCAGAACTTGTCGTACTCGGCCTGAACCTGCTCCCGGCTCGGGTGTGCCGGCATCTCGATACCGAACAGGCGCAGGCACTCCAGCGCATTCTCTACGGCGCGCGGAAATTCCGACCTAACTTCACAGATCTCAATTTGCAAGTGATAGGCTGCCGCCTTATCGGTTTTCGACGCGCCCCTTCGCAGTAACTCGGCAATGAGCCGCTCGGCGAGCTCGAAGTTGCTTTTCAAAAACTCACAGCTCGCTCGTTCCAGCCACAGGTTGAACGTCAATGCATACCGGCTGCTCCAGCAACTCTCATCGAGCAAGGCCATGCCGGCCGCAAGATAGACGCACGCCGACGGGTAGGCCGTCGATGCCTTCGCTTTTCTGCCTGCGCGCAGATTGAGCTCCGCTATCTGTGCCTTCTCGTTTCGGTCGATCAGCAGCGGACCACCGTGGTTGAGCTGGTTCACGACATCGAAGAGCCGCTCGGCCATGTCGTCTGCAGCCAGACTCGTCATGAGCACGCGACCAATGCGCAAATGGACCTCATCGCGCTGCACTTCCGGAATGAGCGAGTAGGCTGCCTGCTGGATGCGGTCATGCAGGAACTTGGCGCTGCCATTCGTACGGATGATCAAGTCCTCGTGGACCGCTGGTGCGAGGCGTGGTTCAACGTCCGACATACCACTGACCAGGGTGAGACTACGTAGGTCAAACTTATTACCGAGGCAAGCTGCCAGTTGCAGCATGTCCTGCGTTTGCACCGGAAGTTTCCGTAACTTGCCGACCATTAAATCGACAACGTTATCAGCAAAATTCCTCGCCTTGATCTTGCCCAGATCCCATTTCCAGGCCCAGTCTTTCGTGTCATGCCAAAACAAACCATCCTCATGCAGCGAAGTAAGGAACTGGATAAAGAAGAACGGGTTGCCTTCGGTTCGTTCAAAGACCAGGCGCGTGAGCGGTTCACATGCTGTCTTGTCCGCATGGAGCGTATCGGCAACGAGCTGATTCAAATCCATGACCGAAAGGGGGGCGAGCTTGATGTCCGTTACCGATACACCGCTATTGCGGAATGCCTCGACACTGGTCATCAGGAAATGTGCCGCGTCAACCTCGTTGTCACGGTAGGCGCCGATCAGCAGCAGATAGCGTGTGTCCGCGTGCGAAAGCACATCCTCGATGAGCGTCGCGCTGGGTGCGTCAATCCACTGAAGGTCATCGAGAAAGAGAACAAGTGGATGTTCTTTGCGCGTAAACACGCCCAGGAATTGCCGGAATACCATGCGGAACCGGTGCTGCGCCTCCACAGGCGGCAGATCCGGCACAGGTGCTTGCTTGCCGATGATGAGTTCTATCTGGGGCAGGACATTGATGATCAGTTGACCGTTGACGCCGACTGCTTCCTGTATTTTATGACGCCAGTTAGCGATACGCGCTTCGCTTTCAGCAAGAAGTTGTTGCACCATTCCCCGAAACGCTTGGGTCAACGTGGCGTACGGAATGTCACGCATGTACTGATCGAACTTGCCGGCAATGAAGTAGCCGCGTGCGGGCACGATCGGCTTGTGCAGCTCATGGACCAGCGATGATTTGCCGATCCCGGAGTACCCTGAGATGGTCACCATTGCCGCCTCTCCCGTCGCCGCCATGTGATCGAATGCGGCGAGGAGCAGCGTGATTTCCCGGTTACGTCCATACAGCTTGTGCGGGATTTGAAAACGATCTGAACGATCTGCCGCCCCGAGCGGGAAGGATTCAATGCAGCCGGATGCCTGCCATTGCGCAAGACAGCGGTCGAGATCAACCTGCAATCCGTGTGCGCTTTGGTAGCGCTCTTCCGGGAGCTTGGCAAGCAGTTTCATCACGATGTCCGATACCGGCTGCGGCACCGTGGGCGCGATAGCGTGCGGTGGCGGTGGAGTGCGTGCGATGTGACAATGCGCCCATTCCAAGGGATCGTTTGCGGTGAATGGTAACTTTCCTATCAGCATGCGGTAGAGCGTGATTCCCAGAGAATAAAAATCGGTCCGGTAATCCACTGGACGATTCATGCGCCCGGTTTGCTCGGGTGACATGTAAGCCCAATCGGCAGTGTAGGCGGCGCACTGCCCGGACGAGACAGCTTCTCGCTCCTGGGCAATAGCGATGGTCAAATCCATGATCCGGATCTGATTTTCCGGCGTGACCAGAATATTGGGAGGACGGATATCCTGATGGATGACTTGGGCCGCATGCATTCCCGCCATGGCGTGACTCAAGTGGCTGGCGATGGCCAGGCTGCTGGATAAGTCCATGCGGCGGTTGTTCGCGAGAACGGCATCGAGCGACTCGCCTGCGAAGTCTTCCACGACCATTGCCAGGTAACCACCTTCATCAACGAGCGCAATTGGCTTGGCAATTTCCGGGACATTCAGGGATTGAAGCAGCAGGTATTCGCGTCTGAAACAAGCTGTTTTGGCCGCGCTTGCGTCTTGAGGATCCAGCAGTTTCAACATCACCGGCGTCCCATCCTTCAAGGCACGGCCCCGGTAGAGACAGGAGCCGGTTGGGGTACAAATCCGGTCAACTACCTGATAGTGCGCAAGTATCATAGGCTATGCCGTGGTTCTCTGCTGAAATTGGCTTGTGTCTGTCTGATTACCGTAGACAAACACAAGCCAAAACGAAGGATTTGACCGCTGATGGTCAAGAAAGTTGTCTCCAGCTTCTTCCCGACCATTGTGACCAGTAGAGCCACACAACAGAATCCATGGCCACTCCTGTTCAATATGTACTGACCGCCAAGCAACGCGGGACCTTGATCTCGATGTTTAAACGCAGCGGGATTATTGGCAGCCGACCAGACAAGCGTTGTAAATACACAGAAAGCCTTTCCCAGAAGGCCCCGAAGGCAAGTGCTCCGGAGCGGACTTCCCGCCGCACCAGTCGATTTTCTCGATCCCAGAACCCGCTGGGGACGACCATCTTCATTCCAGGTTGAGTCCCTGGACAACCACATCCAGATCGATGGGCTCCACGTCGTCGCGGAATGTGTAGTGACCGTTCAGGTGAATGTGACGCCATGCCGCCGGCGACATCTGCGTAATCAGCGCCAACGCCTTCTCGTTGCCGTTCGCCTCATATCTCGTGAGCAGGCGCGACAGGATCGCCGAGTTGTAATAGATGATGGCGTTGGCGATCAGCCGCGCGCACTGGTTGCTGATCTCGATTTCGAGATCGGTCCTGCCGGTCAGCTCCTTCTTGCCGCCGACCTGCGCGATCGCGGATCGGAGCTGGTGATACGACTCGATGCGGTTCTGTGAGCGGTGCACGTTGCGCTGCAATTGCGGGTCGCGCAGGTAGCGCAGCGTGTAGATGCTGCGCACCAGCTTGTCGTATTCGAAGATCGCCCGTCGCGTCGGGTTCGCATCAGAGTAGGTGCACAGCTTGCGAATCAGCGTGCCTTGCGTCATTTCCTTCTGACCGAGCGTCGCGACGATGCGATCGATATTGGCTTTTTCGTCGAGGATCGCCTGCAGGTCGATCTGCCCGGCGGGACGCACCAGGAAGTCCTGATACAGCACGGCATCTTCGGCGCAGTATAGTTCAGACAATTGCTCATCGGGATCGGTGAAGCGCGGCTCGAAGCGTCCTCCGAACCAGTGCAGGATCGCGAAGTTCGCCTTGTTCACGCTGTGCATGTCGCCGGTGATGGCATCGGGCACGATGTCGGAGGTGTTGCGGTACCAGATGTCGAACACATCGTAGATCGTATAAAAATTCGCCAAGCTGGCGTAGTACTGCACGTTCTGCTGCGAGATCCCGAGCGTTGGCAGCAGGGTCTTCGCGATCCGGTACAGCGATTCGAGCGTGGCGCGTTTGTCCTGCTCGCGCACCATTTGTCGCCATCCGAAATCCCGGGCATCCTGCTTCAGAGCGGCCAACATGGGATGGCGGGGGTGTCGGAATTTTCGGCGGTTTGGGCTTATACCCCCCTCCCGCCACATCTCGATGCCAATAGTCCCCTAAACCGTAATGACTATACGGGAGGGGATTGCTGCACACCAAAATTCTTTTACGGATGGAACTACTCTCGAATCTATGCCACTCATAAAGAGTTCACATTAATAGATTGCTAATTTCTTTTTCATCTTTGCTACTTTTGTCATGAGAAATCTTATTGGTAGAGGCACCTCTACTCCTGGCCGCCCTTGGGGAGCAGGCAATAACGATGCTACCCAACACAAATCAACTTCCATTCACTCGGAAGGAGAAGCTTCAACGCAAATTGCGGCAAGACTTCCTGA
>Ga0207679_10003181_pt1 | contig 10133 bp, 7 predicted proteins | sample KBSC73metaG_FD_184320 | JGI IMG/M metagenome (GOLD analysis project Ga0207679, IMG submission 184320) | Corn rhizosphere microbial communities from Kellogg Biological Station, Michigan, USA - KBS C7-3 metaG (SPAdes) (version 2) | ecosystem: Host-associated > Plants > Roots > Rhizosphere > Soil ...
GGACTGTTTGACGTGTTTTTCTGCCATCACTTCCTACGAACGATCGACGTGAGCAAACCTGACTATGGTCCATAATGTGTCAACCATGTCCCCGCACATGTGTCCACCATGTGTCCGGTCCATACAGGCTCTTTTCCAAAGTGACCCGCCGTAAGGGCGGAACCGCCAGCCGCCGTTACCGCAGCAACGGATATGTACCCGGTCTAATCCAAAAAAATGGTCGGCCCAAAGGCCGCCATCGGGGGCAAGCCCCCTCCCACACTTAACCGAGTACACCAGCCACAACTCCGGTCGGTTCCAGGACCGCAAAAGCCAGAACAAAACCAAACCGAAATTTACCTGATGGATGCAGATCCAAATGTGGGAGGGGGCTTGCCCCGATACAGTGGGTCAGCCACAGATGCATCAACTGACACGCCCACATAGGCTCACAACCCCCGCAAGAGGTACCCCCACAGAGGCATATCAACCCCGCGCCAAGCCCCCTACGCTACCCCATTGCGGAGGCCCAAACATGCTCACCCATCCCCACATTGTCCTCACCCTGCGTCGCCATCACCTGTTCAGCCAGCTCCCGGAAAAAACCTTCCAGGACGTCTGTACCCTGGCCAGCCTGAAGCGCCTGCCCAACCACACGCCACTCATGCACCAGGGCGATGCCGCAGACCGTTTTTTCCTGCTGGTCAGCGGTCAAATCAAGCTGCACCGTGTCACGGGTGAAGGCCAGGAACACCTGGTGGAAGTCATCCAGCCCGGCCAGACCTTTGCCGAAGCCCTGCTGTTCACCCAGGCCAAGGCCTATCCGGTGAGCGCCACCGCGCTCAAGGACAGCGTGCTGGTCAGCATCGAAGGCCAGCATTACCGCCGCGCCCTGGAGGACCAGCCAAAAATCTGCCTGGCGATCCTGGCGAGCATGAGCATCCACCTGCACCAACGCCTCAAGGACATCGACACCCTGACCCTGGCCAATGCCAGTCGCCGGGTGATCAATTTCCTGCTCCAGGAGCGCGATGCCGTCAGCGGCGAGGTGGTCTTGCAAGTGCCTAAGCGCTTGGTGGCGTCGAAGCTGGGTATCCAGCCGGAGACCTTTTCAAGGATCCTGCACCGGCTGGTGGAAGGTGGGATGATCGAGGTGCAGCGGCGTACCATTCGGATCGTGTGTGAAGAGCAACTGATGAGCTACCAGGCCGGCTGATTCAATGGCCGCTGTGGGCCATGCCCGCTGGCTGTTGCAATAGTGCCAGGTCGATCTCGGCAAAGCGCAACACGTGCCCGCCGGTGTCCGCCGCGACCTTCTGCGCCTTGGCCTCATCGGCAAACGAGGCCAGCACCACGCCCATTGCCCCCTTGAGCCCGGTGCCGATCACGTAAAAGGCGCTGCGGGCGTCGATCAGGTGCATGTCATTGGGCGAGTCCCACGGGCTGCGGCCCATGTCGTGCACATACAGCTTGGCGTCGTCACGGTGGTTCTCCGGTTGCAGCCACCAGCCGAGCATTTCGGCGGTGGAGCAGAATTTCTTCACCGCGCCCCGCTCCACCACCTGCCCCTTGGGCCCGGGGAATTCGTTGATAACCATGCCGCACACGTGGCACTCATCGTTGGGATGAAATGCCACCGGCGCGTCACTGAAACTCGACGCCTGTTCCTTATCGCACGCCGTCAGCAGCAAACCGACCAGCAAGGCCGTCAGTACCCGTGTCTTGAAACCCATATCACTTACTCCAGCCGTCAAAAAAATCGTCAAGCGCCGCGGCGCAGAAACATCCCATAGGCCAGCGCCAACGGCCCGGCCACCCAGGCCAACAAACACGCCCACAGGGCCTGCGGCGGTACTTCGAGGTCCGTGCCCAGGGCCATGACCCCGATGGACTGTGTGCCCGTGCCGAAGCCGGACAGGTTGATCAGCCGATACACGTCGGTAGGGTTGAGCAGCAACAGCCAGGGCAACCCCTGCGGGTTTAACTGGCCCTTGCCGACCACCAGCAGGGCCAGCAGCGCCAGGTCGAACACCAGCACAAAGAAAAACCACACGCCCAGGGCCAGGCCGGCAGCCGTGGATTTTTCCGCGCAACGGCTGCTCAGGGCATAGGCCAGGCCGAGAAACACCCAGCCCAATAACGTCGAGGTCAGCATGAAACGGCCAAACGCCCAGAGCAGCACGCCGAGTTCGACGTCATCCACCAGCAGCGCGATGGCAAGCATCGCGCAGCCAAACCCGAGCACCGTGGCCAATGCCAGGATCAGCCCGTGGCCGACAAACTTGCCCAGCAGGATTTGCCCGCGTCCCAGGGGATAGGTGAGCAACAGCAACAAGGTGCCGCTTTCGTCCTCGCCGACGATGGCGTCATAAGCCAGCAACAACGCAATCAGCGGCATCAAGAAGGTCGCCAGGCTGGCCAGGCTCGCGATGGTCGCGGCAATCGAGGTGAAGCCCAGTTGCCCGGCGGCGGCGGCCCCCAGCCACGCAATACCGATGGCCAGCACCGCGAACAACAGGCTGATCGCCAACAGCCAACGATTGCGCAGGCCGTCGCAGAACTCTTTGCGCGCCATGTTCCAGACCGGGCTCATAACGCCGCCTCCTGTGCCGTGATCTGGTGGCTGTTCATGTAATGGCGGTAAAGGTCTTCGAGGGAAGGCGCGAGGATTTCCACATCGCTGGGGCTGTCTTCGGCCAGCAACTGGCGCAGCAGTTCCACCTTGCTGCCGTTGCACGCCGCCACCTGCAGCCCTTCGTCGCCCCAGGGCCGGGTCACATGGCCGGCAGCGCTCCAGCGTTGTTGCAGCACCTCGACACGCTGCAAACCGCTGCCGCGGATCAACGTCGGCAAGCCGGCCTCGGCACGCAGTTGTGCCAGGCTGCCCAGCGCCAGCAGGCGGCCCTGGGTGAGGATCGCGGCGCGGTTGATATGCGCTTCGACCCCCGGCAGCACGTGGGAACACAGAATGATGCTGGTCCCCGCGGCGCGCAGGCGGTCGAGCAGGCGATACAGGTCTTGGGTCGCGAACGGATCGAGCCCCACGGTAGGCTCGTCGAGCAGCAACAGGCGCGGCTCGCCGAGCAGGGCCTGGGCCAACCCCAGGCGCTGGCGCATGCCTTTGGAATAGGTCTTGACCCGTCGCGTGGCGGCCGCTGTCAGGCCGACGTCCTCCAGCAGGCTGTCGACCTGATGCATCGGCGCGCCCTTGAGCCGGGCAAAGTGGCGCAGGGTCTCCACGCCACTGAGCTGCGGGTAGAAGGTGACGTTTTCCGGCAGGTAACCGAGCCAGCGGCGCACGTGGGGATCACTCGGTGCACGGCCGAACACCCGCACCTGGCCGGCACTGGCGCGCAGCAGGCCGAGGACCAGTTTCATCGCAGTGGTCTTGCCCGCGCCGTTATGCCCGAACAGCCCCAGCACTTCGCCGGGGGCCAGGTTCAGGTTCAGGCCGTGCAGCACCGTGGCACGTCCATAGCGTTGGCTGACGCCGTCGATCTCGACCACGTTCATCAGGCAGGTTCCTTATGTGAGGGGGCTTGCATCAGGGGGTGGCTGTCCATCACCCCCGGCGACTTCATCACCGGGAACGCGCGTTGCACCCAACGCAGCAACTCGATGCCGGGGCTGTTGAGCAACAGGCGCACCTGGGGGTAGAGCCAGAGCAGGCGGTCGACGTTGTCATTGGGCTCGTAGGCCACGTCACCCAGGCCATCGCCGTTGCGGTCCCAGCCCAGGTAGTCGCTCCAGTAGTTGCCCCACCCGTCCGCCGACCATTCCTGCAAGCGGCTGGCGACGTACTTGACCTGACGCTGGTTGTCGACAAACGCGTTGCCGGCAATGCGGTTGTCTTCTGAGCCGGCGGTGAGGTGAATGCCCACTGCGCTGCGCGCGAAGCGGTTGCCTTCGATGCGGTTGAACAGCGAGTTATAGATAAACAGCGCCTTGCCTTCGCCGCCGGCAATCATGGTGTCGCCGGTGGAGCCGTCGCGCACATCGGTAACGACGTTGTCCTGCAAGGTGGAATAAGTGATGTAGTTCATCAGGATGCCGTAGTTCTGGTCCTGTTCGGAGCGGTTGCCGGTCACCGTCAGTTGGCGGCTTTGCATCAAGGCATAGCCGGTGCGTGTGCGGCGGGTGGTGTTGCCCAGTACCCGGTTGTCGTTGGAGAACATGTAGTGGATGCCGTAGCGCAGGTCTTGCAAGGTGTTGCCTTGCAGCAGGTTGCCGTTGGAGGTGTCGATGTAGATGCCATCGCGGGTCTCGCGCACCTGGTTATCGATGACCCGAGCGCCGTGCACGGCGTACAGGTGGATGCCGTTGCCACGGTCCTGGGAGCGGATCGAGGGGTCGCCCTGGATGCGGTTGTCGAACAGGCTGACGTCCGCAGTGCCGTCGACCCAGATGCCAAAGCCCGGGCCCTGCAGGCGATTGCCGCGCACCTTGGCGCGTTGGGCGTCGGCCTGGATGAAGATGCCGGCGTTCATGGCGGTGAGGTCGCGGCCCCAGTCGAGGAAGGTGCAGCCCTCGACGCTGACATCCGGCGCGCCGATGAGCAGGCCGTTGCCCTGCCCTTCAGCTTGGAACACGGCGCCGGGCGCGCAGGTCAATTGCAGCGGTTGGTCGATGCGGAACGCGCCCCGGTATTCGCCGGCAGGCAGGTGCCAGCGGTTGGGGCCGTCGGCTTGCAGGGGCAAGTCGGTGATGGGACGTACGGCAGCGTTCACCCCGAACGAGAGCAGTGCGAGCCCTATCAAGGTGATGAGTGATCGAGCCACAGTGATGTCCTTAAACTGAATGCAGTCCAATGTGGGAGGGGCGGTGCGACGATTCGACTTGCTCCCGATGGCGGTGAATCAGCCACGGATGCATCAACGGATACACCCCCATCGGAGCAAGCCCCCCTCCCACCTTTGTCCTGCGGTGTGCCTTGGTCAGGCGTGCTCGACCTTCATCCGCCCCACCATCTCCATATGCAGGGCATGGCAGAACCAGCTGCAGTAGTACCAATGCAGACCCGGCTTATCGGCGATGAAGGTGATGGAGGAAGTCTGCTGTGGGCTGATCTCCATGCTCACGCCGTGGTTGACCATGACAAAGCCATGGGTCACGTCCTCGATCATGTCGATATTGGTGATGGTCACGGTGACTTCATTGCCCTGCTTGACGGTGAATTCCCCCAGGCCGTAGGCCGGGGCCATCGAGGTCATGTACACACGCACCTTGTTGCCGTCGCGAATCACCTTGTTGTCGGTTTCCAGCTTGATCCCGTCCTTGGCGGCGATGGCCACGGTTTCGGCGAAGAATGGATCGTTGCGGTCCCAGATGGTCCTGGTCTTGATCTGGTCGCGGCGCGCCATCACGCAGTCATGGGGTTCGGCAAAGGCCGGGCCGTCGTGGACCAGTTTCATCTCGTCGCCGGAGATGTCGATCAACTGGTCGTTCTCCGGGTGCAACGGGCCGGTGGGCAGGAAGCGGTCCTTGGAGAACTTGCTCAGCACCACCAGCCACTGGCCGTCGGCGTCGCGGGTTTCGGTCAGCGACGCATGGTTGTGGCCCGGCTGGTACTGCACATCGAGCTTCTGCTTGATGTAGTTGACCTTCTCGCCGCCATAGGCGCGGATGGCTTCGGCGATGTTCCACTTGACCACCTGGCTGTCGATAAACAGCGTGGTGTAGGCAAAGCCGCGCCCATCGTAGGTGGTGTGCAGCGGGCCCAGGCCCAGTTCCGGCTCACCGACCACCACGCCGCGCGGGTCGGCGATCTTGCCGCTGAACAGGTCGTCGAGCTTGTCGATGGCAATGATGGTGCAGGTGGGCGACAGCTTGCCGTTGGCGATGAAGTACTTGCCATCCGGCGAGGTGTTGCAGCCGTGGGGGTTCTTTGGCACCGGGATGTAACGGGTGAACTCGCTGTCCTTGCCGTCCTCGGATTTGCGCCCGTCCACCACTGGCACCTTGGCGCCGTCCACACTGATGAACTTGCCGGCCTTGATCGCCGCTTCGATGCGCGGAATGTTGAACACCACCACCCAGTCGCGCTCGTTGCGCATCATGCCGGCGAGGTCGGTGGCCTTTTCCGAGTTGTAGCAGGTGGCGGCTGCGTATTTGCCGGTGTAGTCCATATCGGCATTATCGAGGTTGCCGTCGACGATCACCTGGAAGACCATTTCCATTTTCTCGGCGTCGATGGCGTTGAACATGGTGAAGGCGTTGCGGTCTTTCAGGTCGAAATTCTTGCCGTCATTGGGGTGCGGAATGATGAACTCGGCGTTGCAGAACACGTACTTGGTGTAGGGCACTTTTTGCAGGCGCAGGCCGTGGATGGCCTGGGCATTCGGTACGGTGAGGATCTTGTCGCACTTCATGATATCCAGGCGGATACGCGCCACCCGGGTGTTGGCCTTGTCGTTGATGAACAGGTACTTGCCGTCGTACTTGCCGTCGGTGGTGGACAGGTGCGGGTGGTGGCAATCGCCGTTGGCGTACTTGGCGCCCTCCCCCAGGATGCGCTTGCTCTCGTTGGTCAGGCCCCAACCGGTGGCCGAGTCGATATTGAACACCGGGATACGCATCAGCTCGCGCATCGATGGAATGCCCAACACCCGCACTTCGCCCTGGTGGCCGCCACTCCAGAAGCCGTAGTAGTCGTCCAACTGACCGGGCTCCACATGGATTTTCGACTTGGCATCCTTGGCCGCCGCGGCAAAGGATTCACGCGTGAACACCGCGCTGCCAAGGGCCGAAGCCCCGGCCAATACTGCCCCGGTCACCGCCCCCGTACCGAGGAAACTGCGCCGGGTCAGGCCGTCATGGTTGTCGTCTGTATCGTTCATGGGTCGCTCCTTCAAGGGTTGGGATTTATCTGCACTACGGGAATCTGTACGGGGGCCGCCTTGTTGCGCTTCTTGCGCTTGTTGATCAGCGGCGGGCACTTGTTTTCGTTGTGCCAGGTCATCTGGCAGTCGAGGCAGTAGTGGCATTCATTGGCGTTGATATGGCCGTCCGGGTGGATGGCCTGGATCTCACATTCCTTGGCGCACAGCTGGCAGGGGTTGCCGCATTCCTGGCGGCGCTTGAGCCAGTCGAACAGGCGGAATTTGCTCGGGATCGCCAGGGCGGCGCCGAGGGGGCACAGGTAGCGGCAGTAGACTTTGCGCGTGAACAGGTTGATCACCAGCAATGCCACGGCGTAGAGCACGAACCACCACTGGCGGTCGAACTTGAGGGTGATGGCGGTCTTGAACGGCTCCACTTCGGCAAAACGTTCGGCGGTGGCCATGGACTCCAGCGACAGGCCGAACAGCACCAGCAGGATCAGGTACTTGATCGCCCATAGCCGCTCATGCACCGCGAAGGGCAATTCGAACTGGCGGATCTTCAGGCGGCGGGCGGCTTCGTTGAGCAGTTCTTGCAAGGCGCCGAATGGGCACAACCAGCCACAGAACACGCCGCGTCCCCACAGCAGGATACTGGCGGCGGTGAACACCCAGAGCATGAAGATCAGCGGGTCGGTGAGGAACAGTTCCCAGCGAAAGTCCTGGGCCAGTGCGTGCACGAAGGTCAGCACATTGACCACCGACAGCTGCCCCAACGCGTACCAACCGATAAACCCCACGGTAAATACCAGGTAGCCGCGACGCAGCCAGTGCAATAGACGCGGGCGACGCGCCAGGCTGTCTTGCAGGAACAGGATCACTGTGAGCAGCACCAACGCAACACCGAGCACCAGCACCTGGGTTTGTTTCTGGTACCAGATGCTCAGCCACAACGGGCGGTTGGCTTCATCGATCGCCGCTTGTTCCTCGGCGGTGGGCGGTAGCCGTTCCAGGTATTGTTCCGGCAGCTGGTAAGGCAATTCGAAGCTGCTGAAGGTACCACTGACCGGCCCGGTCTGGCGCCGCACCAGCAACTCCAGGGTCCAGGGCGAACCGGGGTCGAACGCCGCCTGTGCCCGCACAATAAACACCGACATCTCGGTGAAGTCCGGCATGCCCGCGGCGTAGGCATCATCGATGCGCCGGTGGTCGAGGTCGCGAAAGCTGATCACATTGCCGAACTGGCGCAACTGCACCCGATCGAAAATACCGCCTCGCACATAACCCGAGCCCTTGAACGAAAACAGCCCACGGCCCAGCACGGCGATGGCCTGCTCACCCGGCTTGAGCGCCTGCATCAACGTGGCGTAGTGCGCATCCCCCAACAGGTTACGGCCGATACTCGGCGGGTTGATGTCGGCCACATAGAGATCGATGAAAGTCTCATCGCCAGCCTCCCCCGCTTCGGCGGCGGTGTCCTTGAAGGCGGCGTCAACCTGGCCACGGGTCAAGAGCAGGCGGCGAATCGCGCCATTGCCGGTCAACTGCTCCCAGGTGGCGGGGGCAAATTGATCGGTGCGGATCAGCGCGGCTTTCTGTGGGGTCGCGGCCTTGCCGTCGATCAACTTGAGCGAGACCGCCACTTCATGGGCCGCGCGCATGACCACTTCGTTGACCACCATCGCGGTGACCGTGGCGCCGGCAATCGCATCCACCGTCACGGCCTTGGGGTCACTGGAGCGCCCCACCACGACGCGTTGGCGCACGTCGACGCCGGCATAGTGGCCGGTGAAGTCGTGGAGTTTGACCTCGGGGATGCCGATCAACAGGATGGGTTCGTGGTGTTCCAGTACGTAGGCGTCACGGATGATGCCGGCGGTGTCGAGGATCACCTGGGTATTGATGGGTTTGCCTGAGTAGGCGGGGATCGCCATCACGTCCAGGCTCTGGAATACGTAGCCGATGGGGGTGTTGGCTTGGGTGATGGTGCGGACGTTGAACTTGCCTTCGGGGGCGGAGACGGCGTCGTGCTGGGGGAAGGTTTTGTCGATGCGTTGCTGTTCGATCGCGCCGTAGGGTTGGGCGTGGGCGCTGGTGAAGAGGATGAGCAGCACCGACATGACCAGCCAGTGGAGTGTCAGGTGCGAGGAGCGGGCCATGGGATCCCTTTGTTGACGACGCTGAAGATGGGACCGATGGTAGGTGCGGTGATGGCGGGTAGCCCTTGATTGAAATCAAGTTGGTCAGAGGGGGGTGATTGGGGGTGGCGGGTGGCGGTTGGGGGTTCCGTGTACATATCCGTTTCTGCGGTAACGGCCACTGGTGGGTTGGGGTACATATCCGTTGCTGCGGGAATGGCCACTGGTGGGTTGGGGTACATATCCGTTGCTGCGGGAATGGCCACTGGCGGGTTGGGGTACATATCCGTTGCTGCGGGAATGGCCACTGGCGGGTTGGGGTACATATCCGTTGCTGCGGGAATGGCCACTGGCGGTTCCGCTCTTACAGCGGGTCACTTTTGGAAAAGAGCCCCAAAAGTAACCAAAAGGGCTCTTGCCCCACCACTCGGCACCTCGCTCAGGCTCGGTGTGCCCTCACTCCGGCTTGAATCCGTGGGCCGCCGTCATGGGCCATCCCTGGCCCAGGACGGCTAACCCGGCGTCCTGCCGGGTTACCCACGGATTCAAGCCTGCGTTCGGCCAGCGTGGTTTAACGGGGCGCCTAAGATCAAGATCAAAAGCCAGAGCAAAAGCAGAGCAAAAGCAGAATGAGGTCTACCTGACTTATGGAGATATCTGACCTGTGGAGATCCAAATGTGGGAGGGGGCTTGCCCCCGATGGCGCCGGGTCAGTCAACAAATAAGTGGCTGACACTCCCTCATCGGGGGCAAGCCCCCTCCCACATTCCCAACCGAGTACACCAGCCACAACTCCGGTCGGCTCTAAGGCCGCCGCGCTTTGGCTTTTGATCTTCGGCGCCCCGTTAAACCACGCTGGCCGAACGCAGGCTTTGGAGCGTGGGTAACCCGGCAGGACGCCGGGTTAGCCGTCCTGGGCCAGGGATGGCCCATGACGGCGGCCCACGCTCCAAAGCCGGAGTGAGGGCACACCGAGCCTAAGCGAGGTGCCGAGTGGTGGGGCAGGAGCCCTTTTGGTTACTTTTGGGGCTCTTTTCCAAAAGTGACCCGCCGTAAGGGCGGAACCGCCAGGGGGGTGTCAGAAATTTTGTGTTCGGGCATAACATGAGTAAGAGGTGCATGTATGCCAACCAAAAAGAAACCCGCGTTGCGAGAGCTGCCGAAAATCCCGAAAGAGCTGCTCGAGCAATTCACCGAT
>Ga0207679_10003185_pt1 | contig 10122 bp, 7 predicted proteins | sample KBSC73metaG_FD_184320 | JGI IMG/M metagenome (GOLD analysis project Ga0207679, IMG submission 184320) | Corn rhizosphere microbial communities from Kellogg Biological Station, Michigan, USA - KBS C7-3 metaG (SPAdes) (version 2) | ecosystem: Host-associated > Plants > Roots > Rhizosphere > Soil ...
CTTGTCGGCCAGCTTCGGCGGAATGTTGGGGCCCTTGAAGCCGTCCCAAGCGTGCCGCGCGTGACCGCGCAGATAGGCGTCGGTTTCGATCCGGTCCCACATGAAATATTGCCGGCCGGGGAAGGCTTCCGAGATCTTCCAGACGTTTTCGTACGGGCTGTCCGGTCCCTTGCGCCAGCCGTGATCCCATTTGGGAAGCATGACGCTCAGACGATAATCGTCATCCAGAAAAGCGAGATATTTCTGCAGCCAGCGATCGAGCCAAAGGCCCGTCAGCTGCGACGGCTTGTTGTTCTTGTCGTAATTGTGGATCGCATTGCCGGCGAGGCCGATGACCGGCATGCCGAAATACATTGTGTCCGCGAGACCTACGATCAACAGGCCGTGGAAATTGGGATCGTTGGCGAAATGCTCGAGAAGCGTGCGGCTGTTGGTGCCGACGTGGCTGACCTGAACCGGCCTGATCCCCGTTAGCGCCTCGAAACGGGCCTGATCGGTGTCGAACAGGATACGGCTGTCGCCGACGATGGCGACCTCGGCGTAGTCCGCGGCACGTCGGGCCTCGCCCCACGCCTGGGGACTGTCCCCGATGTCGCCCGCGCGCAGCCCGATCTGCTCGCGGGCGATCCATTCCCAGCCAGTCACCAGCAAGGCGACGGCAGCGAAAACGGACAGCCCCATCTTGACCCATGGGCGGTCCGGGACGTCGCGTACGGGTACGGGCTGCGCCTGCCCGGGCCTATCTGCCGCGGTCTTCCTGAGCCCCGGCGGCAGCGCGCCGTCACGGGCACCCGTGAGCCCTCGCTCAGAAGGCGAAGTAGATGAATGCACTGCCTTGCCCCTGCTCGATGATGACGGCGAACAACAACAACGTCCAAATGCTCGCGATCGCGACCGACGGCGTCCTCTCGACCACCGCCTCCAAAGTCGTGTTTCGCATCGCGAGATGCGTGCCGAAGATGGTCGACACGATGACCATCGCGATGATCATCGGCCCCGCAGCAATCAGTGGAGCCGGCTTCACCTGCATTCCGGCCATGCCTTTCAGGATCACGCCCGCGCCGGCGAAGGTCTTCGCCCGGAAAAAGACCCAGGTGATGTTGACGAGGATGAAGGTCAGCAGCGCGAGGCCGAGCATCGACAACCGACCCGGCGTAACACCCTTGAAGCGCGACCGCAGCCAGCGCTCGACCGACAAATAGGCGCCGTGGAGCCCACCCCAGACAACGAAGGTCCAGTTCGCGCCATGCCACAGCCCACCCAGCAGCATCGTCCCCATCAGAGCCATGTAGGTCCGCCCCTGGCCGTGACGGTTCCCGCCGAGCGGGATGTAGAGATAGTCCCTCAGCCAACTCGACAGCGTGATGTGCCACCGCCGCCAGAAATCGGAGAAGCCCACCGCCCCGTAAGGGAAGCGGAAGTTGTCCGGCATCGCGAAACCCATGCACAGGGCCACGCCGATCGCAGAGGTCGAATAGCCCGCGAAGTCGCAGAAGATCTGCCCCGCAAACGCCAGTGTCGCGACCCAGCTGTCCAGCATTCCTGGAACCTTGCCGTGCGCGTCGTAGACCGCCTCCACGACGGGCGCGAGAAAACCGTCAGCAAGAACGACCTTCTGGAACATCCCCAGGGTCAGGAGCGCGAGTCCGAAGAATATCTGGTTCGGCTTGGCCTGCCGGGGCTTCTCGAACTGCGGCACCAACTCGGTCGGACGCATGATCGGACCCGCCACCAGGTGCGGGAAGAAGGTCACGAACAAGGCATAGTTGAGGAAGCTTCCCGCCGGCGCCGAGCGCCTGAGATATACGTCGAGCGTGTAGGACAGGGTCGCGAAGGTGTAGAAGCTAATCCCGACGGGCAGGATGATGTCCCAGCCCGGCGGATGGTAGATGATCCCGAGGGACCCGGCGACTGTCACGAAATTGTCGAGCAGGAACCCGCCATATTTGAAATAGCCGAGCATCCCGAGATTCACGACGACGCTGGTAAGCATCCACATGCGACGAGTGCGCTCGCGCTTCGCTCGCACCATCCATTGGGCCGCCCACCAATCCACCACGGTCGAGATCCACAGCAGCGCCACGAACGGTGGATTCCAGGCCGCGTAGAATAGGTATGAAGCGATCAGCAGGTTGATCTTCTTCTGGTGCCACGAGAAGAACGGCGCGTAATGAAGCGCCATGACCATGGCGAAGAAGACCAGGAAGGTCAGCGAGTTGAAGATCATCGGACGCCGCTCCGGCGCCCGTCCGCCCCAATCATCATACAGTGCCCCCGCGACTGTACGCACCAGGCCGCCGAGACTCAGGAAGCCGAAGCGCCGGACGGTACACGGCCAATCGCTGCGGCGCAAAGACTTGTCGTTGCTCGGCCCCGCGGCGATGATGCGCTCGTGCATGCCCGCGCCGCTTTTATCTCCCTTCTGCTTCTCATGAGCGGCCCGGCTGCCTCCGAGCCAAAACCGCGGCCCCGCCTCGCCGGCATCACCTTCGGCATTCTGCCCACCGGACCGTTGAACGCCATTACCGACGTTGCCGGGGTGAAGGTCGGTCAGGTCACGCTGGTCGAAGGTACGAACGTCCGCACGGGCGTCACGGCAATCCTCCCTCACGGCGGAAATGTCTTCCAGGACAAGGTCCCGGCCGGGTTCGCGGTCGGCAATGCGTTCGGGAAGTTCATGGGATCGACGCAGGTCAAGGAGTTGGGCGAGATCGAAACGCCGATCCTCCTCACCAACACGCTCAACGTCCCGGAGGCGGCAGCAGGCATCATCCAGTGGACGCTCCGACAGCCCGGGAACGAGGAAGTCCGCTCCGTGAACTCCGTCGTCGGCGAAACCAACGACGGATACCTGAACGACATCCGCGGCCGGCACATCACGCCCGCTCATGCCGTGGCGGCAATTGAGAATGCGCGAGAAGGGCCCGTGCAGGAAGGCGCCGTCGGCGCCGGGACCGGCACGGTCGCATTCGACTGGAAGGGCGGAATCGGCACCAGCTCACGCCTGCTCCCGAAGGGGCTGGGCGGCTGGACGGTAGGCGTCCTTGTGCAGACCAATTTCGGCGGCGTGCTCCAGGTCGCCGGCGTGCCGGTCGGCCAGGCGCTCGGCCGTTATTTCCTGAAGACCCAGCTCGACAAGGCCAATGCGGACGGCTCTGTCATCATCGTTGTCGCGACCGACGCGCCCCTTAGCGACCGCAACCTGGAGCGCCTGGCTCGGCGGGCGTTCCTGGGCATCGCGCGCACCGGCTCACCGATGACGAACGGTTCCGGCGACTATGCCATCGCCTTTTCTACCAGTCCGGAGGTTCGCCGCACGATGGCGCGACGCGCGCAGGCAAGCGCCTTCGTCGAGCTTTCGAACGAACAGGTGTCGCCGCTATTCGAGGCTGCCGTCGAAGCGACGGAGGAGGCCGTAATCAATTCCCTGTTCGCGGCGACGCCAAGCGATGCAAACGGTCATCACGTCGATGCCCTGCCGGTCGAGCAGGTCATCAAGCTCTATCGTGAAGCGAGACCGAAGCAGGCGAAGACCAAGTGAGGGCCCACTCCCGACGAATCGGAAGCGGAACCCCCACTTGGATGCCAAGCTTGCGGAGGTCGTCCTCAGCCTGGACAGCGCCGCATAGCAAATTAACGAGAGTTTAACAGCTTTTTCTGTAGGCCGCGGAAACTGTCAGGCCCGGCAACGTGCCCCTGCCACCCGTCGCGGAGGCAAGCGCCGCGTGGCCGCCACCCGCCATTGTCACAGGTCAGTAGAGGGAACCGCCCCCACCCCGCTCCCGTTGGAGAAGCGTGGACAACGTGCATACGCTCGAGCGAAAGCCCGCCCTGATTAAGCCGCCGCCCGCGGCAGAGGCCTTCTACTCAGAAGTGCTTCAGCTGATGGCGACGTCGGAAATCCCGTTCCTCGTGTCCGGCACATATGCGCTTGCCAGCTACACGGGCATCGATCGTCCTACCAAGGACGTCGACGTCTTCGCCAAGGCAGGCGACGCGCTGAAGATGCTCCATCAGTTCAAGGGACACGGCTTCGACGTCGAGATCGTCGATGAGCGCTGGCTATACCGGATCACCCGCGGGGAGCTGTTCGTCGACGTCATCACCAACATGCCGACGGTCACCACGCACGTCACCGACGAGTGGTTCGTCGGTGCTCCCGAGACCGAGCTCTTCGGAGCCAGGGTGAAGCTCGTCCCTCCGACCCAGTTCATCTGGTCGAAGATCTTCGTGCAGGACCACCACCGCTACGACATGGCCGACGTCGCGCACATGATCCTCAAATGCCACGAGGCCGTCGACTGGAAGCAGTTGCTGAGCCACATGGAGCTCTATTGGGAAGTGCTGTTGATGGCGTTGCTCAACTTCCGTTTCGTCTATCCGAGCGAACGCAACGTCATCCCCAAATGGCTGATGGATGAGCTGCTCGAACGGCTGCGCGACCAGTCGGATGTGAAGGGCCCGGGCAAGCGCGTTTGCCGCGGCCGCATCTTTTCGCCTCGCGACTACTCGATCGACGTCGACCAGTGGGGCTTCTCCGAAGCGGTCGGCAATCTCGAAGAGCAATATGGCGAATAAGCCGATGCGGGTGGCAGCAATCGGGGACCTTCATGTACAGGAGACCGACGACGCGCCCTATCGCGAGGTTTTCGCCGAAATCGCCAACCATGCGGATGTGTTGCTGCTGTGCGGCGATCTCACCAATTTCGGCAAGACGAGGGAGGCCGAGATCCTCGCCGAGGATATCAAGTCCTGCACGATTCCGGTGCTCGGCGTGCTCGGCAATCACGACTATGAATGCGGCTGCCCGGAGAAAGTCACGGAAATCCTGACTGGGGCGGGGATGATCGTGCTCGATGAGCAGGCGCATGAGATCGACGGCGTCGGCTTCGCTGGAGTCAAAGGTTTCATGGGCGGTTACGGTCGTGGCGAGCTTGCACCCTTTGGAGAGCCCATCGCCAAGGCGTTCGTCGACGAAGTCATGAAAGAAGCGCGCAAGCTCGAAAATGCGCTCCGCACGCTCCGAACAGAGCGCAGCGTCGCGGTCCTCCATTATTCCCCGATCACCGGCACGCTCGAAGGCGAGCCTGCCGAGATCTTCCAATATCTGGGCGCCCAGCGCCTCGCCGAGCCCATCGACCGCTTCGACCATGTGAAAGCCGTCGTTCACGGCCATGCGCACCACGGCACCTACGAGGGGCGCACACCGCTAGGCAAACCGGTCTACAATTGTGCGCAGTTCGTGCTGAAGCCGTTGTTCGGCCGCCCCTACGCTCTGCTCGAGATCTGACCTTGGCAAGCGAGCCCGCCCTGTTCATCGGTCACGGGAGCCCGATGAACACGCTGGAGCTCAACGGTTTCACCGGCTTCTGGCAGGACTTGGGGAAAGGCCTTCCGCGCCCGCGGGCAATCGTCGTCGTATCCGCCCACTGGTTCTTCGGCGCGACGGCGGTTACCGCGATGGAGCGTCCCCGCACGATCCACGATTTTTACGGCTTTCCCCCTGAACTTTTCGGCTTCCAGTATCCCGCACCGGGAGCGCCGGATGTAGCGCAGGAGGTTTGTGACGCGGTGAAGCCTGTCTGGTGTGGCCTCGATCGCGACCAGTGGGGCCTCGATCACGGTACGTGGAGCGTGCTGGCGCACCTTTATCCAGAAGCTGAAATCCCAGTCGTGCAGCTGTCGATCAACGCGTTGAAACCGCTCAACTACCACCTCGACCTCGGCCGACGCCTCGCGCCGCTACGCGAAAGCGGGATACTCATTCTGGCTAGCGGCAATGTCGTCCACAATCTGCAGCGCATCGAATGGGACAATCCCGACGGCGCGTTTCCGTGGGCGGAGCGGTTCGACGATGCGGTGGTGGAGCAGCTTGCTCATGACCCGGGCGAGATCCTCAAGCTGACGGAGCATCCGGACTACAAGTTGGCAGTACCTACACCGGACCACTTTATCCCGCTGCTCTATCTCGCCGGGGTGGCCGCGGCGACGGGCGAGCGCCTCGACCCTTTGGTGCGAGGCTATGCAATGGGGTCGCTGTCCATGACCTGCTACGGCGTGGGCGTCGATCTCCGCTGCCGCGAGGAAGTGGGTGCGGCAGGCCTGCCGCACGACGTTCCCGCCGACCAAACCAACATCTAGATCTCGCCGGCTTCCGGCAGCGGCCAATTTTCAAGTATTTCGACGAAGCGGCTGAGCCACGCATTCGTCTGGTGGCCGTCGACGACGCGATGGTCGATGGTCAGCGTCACATAGGCCATCGGCCGCACGAGGATCGCATCCTGGCCGCCGACCTCGCGGACCACGACCCTCTTCTCGAGCTTGCCGATGCCGAGGATCGCCGCCTGTCCCTGATGCAGGATGATCGGCGCGGCGAGGAGTGACCCCGAGACGCCATGATTGGAGATGGTGAAGCTGCCGCCGGACACATCGGACCGCTCCAGCTTGCCGTCGCGGGCACGGCGCGTGAGCTCGTCGAGCTTGGCGCCGGTCTGCTCGAGGCTGAGCGAGCCGGCACCCTTCACGACCGGCACGACAAGGCCTTTCTCGCCGAGCGCGGTCCCGACGCCGATATCGATCGTCGGCGAAATGGCGATGCGATCCTTCTCCCACCGCCCGTTGATCGCGGGCGCAACCGCCATCGCTTCGGCGGCAGCCTTCACGATATAGGCCGTGTAGCTGAGCTTTACGCCGCGAGCCGCCATTGCTGCCTTATGCGCGGCGACCGCCGAGAAATCCGCTTCGAACACCGCCGTCACGTGCGGCGCGTCGCTGACGGCGCGGACCATATTCTCGGCGATCGTCAACCGCATTCGGTCGTGAGGAATGTCTTGCGGCGAGGACTGCCGGGACTGTGCCGCTGCCGGCTCGCGAACGCTGACCACGGTGGCTGAAGCAACCGCGCGATCCACGTCCTCACGAGTCACGCGCCCGTTGCGGCCGGTTCCTTCGATACGCGACGCGTCAATCCCGTGCTGCAGGCAGGCCCGCCGAACCGAGGGGCTGAGCCTGGTCTCGCCACCGCTCCCTGGCGAAGACCGGATTCCTGGAGCGGCGGCAGGCGCTTCCATGGAAGTCGCAGTTGATGGCCTCGCCTCCGGGGCCCCGGCCTTCGCCGGGGCACTGGTGCTGATCCGCGCAAGCAATGCACCCGGCACCGCCTCCGCATCCGTATCGAGCACTATCTCAGCCAGCACCCCCGCCGCAGGCGCGGGCACCTCCTGCGTCACCTTGTCGGTCTCGAGCTCCACCAGCGGATCATTCTCGGCGACGGCGTCGCCGATCCGCTTGAGCCAGGCGCGGACGACCGCCTTGGTGCCCTCCTGCTCGTCGGGAACGCGGACATCGATCACCCTCAGAACCCCACCAGCCGCTCGATCTCGGCGCGAATGCTTGCCGGATTGGGAAGCGCCCATTCCATCAGCTTCGGATGGTGCGGGCTCGGGATATCCGGCATGGTCACCCGCGCAACCGGTGCATCGAGGTCCAAAAACGCTTCGTCGGCAACCACGGCCGCGATCTCCGCGCCGAAGCCTCCGGTTCGCAAGTCCTCATGGACGATGAGGCAGCGGCGCGTCCGGCGTACACTGTCCAGCACCATGTCCTTGTCCCACGGCTGAAGCGTGCGAAGATCGATGACATCAGCGCTGAACCCTTCAGCAGCCGCCTCGCAGCGCGGCACCATCGCGCCCCAGGTGACGATGGTGATCCTGTCGCCCTCGCGCGTCTTCTTTGCGCGCCCGAAAGGCAACACATAGGCATCGCCCGGCCACGGCCGCCGCGCCCAGCTGTCATCGAGCATCGCGCGATGCTCGAAGAACAGCACCGGGTCGTTGCCGCGCAGGCTTCCGCGGAGCAGGCCGACGGCATCCTCGGCGTTGGACGGTACTGCGACCTTCCATCCCGGATTGTGCACGAACTCCACCTCGTTGGTCATGGAGTGCCAGGGATCGCCGCATTTGAAGAAACCGCCCGGTACCCGCAGCACCATCGGCGCCGCGAAGCGATTGTGCGTTCGCCAACGCATCGTCCCGCAATCGTGGATCTGCTCGGTCGCGGGCTCGGAATATTTGCGAAACTGGATTTCGGGCACCGGCATCAGGCCCGCAAGCGCCATGCCTAAAGCGCGCCCGACTATGCCTTCCTCGTTAAGCGACGTGTCGAAGACGCGATCGCGGCCGAATTTATCCTGAAGCCCAAGCGTCACCGCATGAACGCCGCCCTTCGGCCCCACGTCCTCTCCGAACACCAGCACGCGCGGATTGGATTCAAGCTCCTGATCGAGCACTCGCCGGATGGCTGTGACCATGTTGATGCGCTGGCCTTCGGGCGCCGGCTGATCGGTCGTTCCGTCGAGGCTCAACCCTGCCCGCCCGCCGACCTGCTGCAGCTCGCCTTCGAAAAAAACCTGGCTTGTGACCAGCTCGGGCGTCGAGACTCCGCGAGCCTCCGCTTCCGCGCGCGCGGCTTCGACCTGCCACGCAACCTCTCGCTCCATGTCCGCCCAGGCTTCGTCGCCGACCTGCCGCTTCGCGCAATGGGCCTTCAGCTTGGGCAATGGATCTCGCGCCCATTCCGCCTCGACCTCGGCTTCGCTTTTGTACGTCTGAGTGTCCTGGAAGCTGTGCCCTTCAAGCCGCGGCACCATCAGCCGTAGCAGGGCAGGCGCGCGCTTCGTCCGAACATGGCCGACAGCTTCGCGGATCAGGCGCGAAGCTTCCTCCGGATCGGTCCCGTCGCCGTTGAAGATCGTCAGTCCGGAAAAGCCGGCGAGATTAGCGGCAATGTCCTTGCCAGGTGTCTGATATTCCGACGGGACCGAGATGCCATAGCCATTGTCTTCCACATATATGAGCAGCGGCAATTGTTGCGTCGTTGCAATGGTTAACGCGGACCAAAATCCGCCCGTTGCGCAGCTCGCATCACCGCCCAACACCAGAGCGATTGCATCCGCCGGCCCATCGTTCAGAACCTTTTGCTTATAGGCGATCGCCTGAGCCCAGCCGGCTGCCGGCGTATATTGCGCCCCCACCCCGCCGCACATCGGCAAGGCGTGAGCTCCACCCGGATTGGGGTAATTGAACACGACTCCAATGTCGCGGCCGTCGGAATAGCCGCCCGCCAGGCCCATTCCCGAACCCAGTGCATCCGCAAGGGGGACACCGAGCGCCAGCAGCAATGGCCGCGAACGATAGTAGCCGCAGGCCGCGTCGCCGTCCTTCAGCTGCATCCCCAGCAGCACCTGCGCCATGTCATGGCCGCGGGCGCTGAACTGGTAGAGCACCTTCTTGGCCGGAACGAGCTCCTGCTCCTCCAGCCGGTCCATTTCCCGGCTGGTCAACACCAGCCGCGCGACCTCGCGCCAGTCCACGTCTGCCGACACCCGGCCCGGGTCGCGGTCTGCCATGGCCGCTACGCGTCCAGCGCGCCGACCACGGCGGCGATAAACCGATCGATCTGGTCGTCGCCGAGACCGACGACGTTGAAGCGGCCGCTATCGGCCATGTAGATCGCATCGTCCTCGCGGAGCTTCAGCACCTGCTCGCGGGTCAGCGGCAACATCGAGAACATGCCGAACTGGCGGCCGATGAAGGCCAGCCGGGGGTCGGCAGCTGCGATGCGCTGCCGGACCGAATTGATGCGGTCGCGCATCGCCGCAAGCTCGACCAGCCAACGCTCGTGAAGGTCCGGATCTTCGAGGATGATGTGGACCGCGGCCGCGCCATGATCGGGCGGCATCGACCACATCTCGCGAGCCCGCTGATGGACATGCGCCATCGCCTTCTTGCTGGCCTCGGCGGATCCGGTCTTGATCCAGAGCGAGCCGACGCGATCGCGATAGACGCTGAAATTCTTGTCGCAGCTCTGCGCGACGATCACTTCCTCGCAAGCATCGAGCATCAGGCGAACACCGAACGCATCCTCATCGAGGCCACGCCCGAAGCCCTGATAGGCAATGTCGATCAGCGGGAAGAGGCCGCGCGCCGTGACGACTCGAACGACCTCGCGCCACTGGTCTTCGCTGAGGTCCGCGCCGGTCGGGTTGTGGCAGCAGCCGTGAAGGAGCGCGACGTCGCCCGGCTCGCCGGCTTCAAGCGCTGCTACCATATCCTCGAACCGGAT
>Ga0207679_10003188_pt1 | contig 10120 bp, 5 predicted proteins | sample KBSC73metaG_FD_184320 | JGI IMG/M metagenome (GOLD analysis project Ga0207679, IMG submission 184320) | Corn rhizosphere microbial communities from Kellogg Biological Station, Michigan, USA - KBS C7-3 metaG (SPAdes) (version 2) | ecosystem: Host-associated > Plants > Roots > Rhizosphere > Soil ...
TGTCAATGCCGTGCGGACGAAGGAACGCTTGAATGAATTGACGAATCGCGTTCTGGTCAGGAGGCTGTGACAACGCAGCGTCCAACTGCATGACATGGTCGGCGAACGAATATGCGGAGGACACGAAGCCACCTTGGTCCTTCGTCAAGTAATGGAAGTGAATCGTGCTGCTCTGTCCATCGACCGCACGGTCCTCGGCGACGATAGTGAAGACCGGGCGTCCGACGATGCCGGCTTCGAGCTCCGCGGTGGTGTTCAGTCCGACGACGGCGTTGCTGTGGACGATTGACTCATACAGACCCTGCGGCGTCCCCAAATCCGTCTGCAGGACAACGGCGCGCTCATCGTCGAACGGACGCGCGGCGCGCGCGATCAGATCTGGCGCCGCTGGCCATCGGTGACGCGGCATCCTGAAATCGTCGGGCAGGAGCGCAATGTCCGGATGCGGGCGAACGACGACGTTGCAACTACGAAGCGCTCCCGAGGCGCTGCCGCGCAGCTCGGCAAGCCAGCGTTTGATGAACGGAAGCTCGCCCTCTGACACAAACCGCGACGAGCACACGTAGAGCAACGTCGGACGCGCTGGTTCGAGGCCGAGCGGCTCGTGAAACTGCTCGCGACTCATCGCAGGTTGCAACGAGAAGAACGTATCGAATCGCGGAGCGCCGATGACCGTGACACGCTCGTTCGGAAACCCGTGTAGCGCTTCGGCTTCCGCGCGCTGCTGCTCGTTCCAGACAAACATCCGATCCGGCCACCGATGAAGCGTGCCTTTGGTGCTCAGGTTGTCCCAGCTATAGAGCAGCATCCAGGCAGGAACACGCATGCGTCTGGCACTGGCGACGAGATCGGCTTGCGCCGGACCAAAGTGGACGAGTGGCGACACGAGCAGCACGTCCGGCTTTTCGCAGCGCAGGAACTCGTCGAACAACGGATCGGTCGGCACGCTCTGTTCGGCGAGCGCAAACACCTGATCCAGTCGGTGCACCTGACCCAGGGGAATCTTCAACAAGCCGTCCGCCATCGCCTCCGTCGAGGCGTCGAACTGCAGGTCCTGGCGCAAACGGTGAATGATTCTCGCCCGAAGCTTCGTGGCCGATCGCATCACCGGTTTCAGATAGTGGACGCAATCGCGGAGTCGGCGGACGAGGCTGGCGAGTTCACTCCACTCATCGGTGCGGACCGCGGGACAGGCTGTCACCCGAAACAACGGATGGCTCAACGAGAGATTGATGCGCGCTTCCGTCTTTTCATCGCGCTCCTGGATGGCAAGCGTCACCGAGTGACCACGCTCCAGCAGGCACCGCAGCGTGCCCAGGAATGCGTCGACGTTCCGTTTCTGCTTAACGACCAGGAGAAATCGCATCCGGTGTGTCAACGGCCATCGCATCGGCGGGCTCGCGCGATGCGCCTCGAGCCGCTGCCACGCGTTCAAGCGCATCACAGAGATGCGTGTTCGCGTCTGTGGTCATGCCGAGAGGCCGCACGAAACGCGCGACGAACGCGTCGCTCTGTCGGAGATCCGGTTCGCCTTCCGCAAACAGCTTTTCCAGTAGCCGCACGTGCTCCGGTAAATCATCGGCGACGACGGTGAACCCGCCTGCAGCCTCCGACAGATAGCCGAAATGCAGTGTCTGCTGCTGGCTGTGAGCGAACGCCGGATCGCGGACTGAGAAGACGGGGCGACGGACGACGGCAGCTTCAATCATGGCGCTCGTATTGATGCCTACCACGGCGCTGCTGGCAAGCAGCGAATACCGGAATGTCTCGAGGTCGCCATCGCTCATCAGAACGCCGGACGCATACGACGTTGGATGCACGACCGCATGCGAATCGCCGAGATCCGCCTGCTGCCAGGGCGAGGTGTTCCCGGGGTGCGGTCGGATGATCACGAACGCATCGCGTACCTGAGCAGCGTCCGCGGTGCGCAGAGCAGCAATCCAGCGGCGCGCGAACTGCACTTCGGAATCGCCAGGCGCCATGTTCCGGGACGACCCGACCAGCAGGAGCACGCGCCGGTTCGCGTCGATGCCGAGGCTGCGGCGAAACGCGTCAACGGCATCGGGCCGCGTCCGATCGAACCATCGATCGAAAGATTGCGCGCCGGTCACCATGATTCGGTTCCGCGGGATCCGGTGCAGCTGTTCCGCTTCCCGCGCCTGAATGTCATTCCAGACGACAACCGCGTCCGGGACCAGGCGAATCAGCCCTTTGCTAGTCAAATGATCCCAGCTGGCCACGGCAACCACCGTTGGAATTGCAAGCGCGCGGGCTGCCTTGAGGACTTCCGTTTCCTGAACACCACTCCCACCGATGATCACGAGCGGACTCACGACCACGAGATCGGGCTGCAGCTGCGTCAGGAAATCACGCGTCGTGGCGTTTACGGGCAGCATTCGCTCGAGCAGGCGCTCGACCCCGATCGCCGCCGTCACCACAACGCGGGGTGCACGGCGGATGTGCTTGATGAAACCAAACCCCGGCGACAGTTCGCGCTCCGCTCGTCGGCGGAGGTACTCGGCCTTTACAAAGGCCGGCTCGAGGTAGCGTGCGCAATCGATCGCAATCCTCAGATTCTTCGCGACCGGCGACACACCCCCGGGAAGTGTCCCAAGCGAACGAACACGCTCGCCCGCATCGACCGGCACTTCGAGATCAGGTCCTCGCTTCTCCGGTTTTCCGTAGACCAGCGACACATTCCAGCCTCGCCGTTCGAGTTCGACGATCGCAGGACCGTAGAATCGCAAATAACCGGGCTCGTTGAGCGCAAAGAGGACGCGGCGCGCGTGATCTGGCATTCGATGGTGGATATGAACCCGGCGGGGAACGTGCCTCGTGATTATACGTTCGGTACAATGACACTGAATCCGATGAGTGTCATGAGCAGGGTCAACGAGGGCGCGATTCGCGCGTACATCGAGCGTCGCCTGGCCGGCGCGGTTCGCGTCGATGACCCGGTCCCCCACGTCATCGTCAACGACTTTCTCGAACCCGACTTTTACCGGGAGCTCACGGCCGCCTGGCCGCCGCTCGAACTCTTTCATCGCGACAAGGCGGGCCTCAAGTACGACCTCGTTCCCGGGTCGGCAGACGTCGATCGCCGAAGCGCCGGATATCAACGACTGGCTGCCGAGCCGCGCGCGTTGTGGGATTTCTTTGTCTCACGAGTGAACCGCGAGATCGTGGCGCCGCTCCTCGTCAGTCGGTTTCAACGAGAGGTCGACGAAAGACTGCAACGGATCCGCGAGGCCCATGAAGCTGGTCTTATCGAATACCCGATGGCCGGGGCCCGAGACTGGTCATATCGGGCCAATGTCGGCCGGTTCATGATGCGCGCCAATGGCTACGAGTTGAAGCCGCACGTCGACTCGATGCCGTACCTCGTCACCGTGCTCCACTACTTTCCCGATGATGCCGGCGACGATCACTGCGGGACCATCTTCTACAAGGCCGAGCGCCCGCTGGATTTCCTCGCATGCGTCCGCGACGGCAGCACACAGTATTTTCACGAAGCAGGTATCGCCTGCACCGAGGTGATGCGTGTGCCGTTCCGGGCCAACACGATGGTGGCCTTTCCGAACACGCTCGGGGCTGCCCACGGCGCCATCGCGCCGTCAAGCAAACCGCGCAGAATTTTTCAGTACCACATCTCGCTGAAGGGCGACGACGAGAAGGTGTAGACCGCTATACCTTGTCGGCCGCGTCACCTTCTGCGCGTCCAAAGAACCAGAGGCCGGAAATCAACGTGGTCAGGGTCGTTGCTCCGCTGATGATCCATTCCGTCGCGGAGACGCCGCCGATCCCAAGCACACCGTACTTGAATGCGTTCACGGGCGCGACCATCGGATTCAAGGCGAGCAGCCACGCGTATTTCGGTGCGATGTTCAGCGGATAGAGGACGGGTGTGAGAAAGAGCCAGAAACCGAGAACGTAACCAATCGTGAAGCGAATGTCGCGCGCCTGCATCGCCGGTACCGACGTCCACAGCGCGATACCGAGCGCGAGCGCGGTGGCCTGCACCACGGCGAGCAGCGCCCATCCAAGATGCGACGGCGCCCAATACAGGACTCCGGTCGTCACCCGATAGTAGGTGATGGCGATCGCGAGCACCCCAAGATGGATGGCGAAGTTGAGAAACGCCGGCGTCATCGTTGCCACGGGCAGGATCAGCCGTGGCAGATAGATGCGCGTCATGAATCCGCGATTGAGCTCCAGACTTCGTGTCCCCCACGTCACCGACTGTGAAAAGAGTTCCCACACGGCGCCGCCACAGTTTATGAACAGGAAGTAGGGGACGCCGTTCGAACCGACGCCGAGCACGCCTCCGAACACGATCGTGTTCACGACGAGCGGAAATAATGGTCGGATGAAGATCCAGGCCGCGCCCAGGACGGTGCGTTTGTAGAGCTTCTGCAGCGACTTGACCGCGAAAAATCGCAGCAGCCGGCGGTAACGCCAGACGTCGCGGAGGCGGTCCAACAACGCCTCGCGGCGCGGCTCGATGACCCAGGTGTCGAGTGGCGGAGGTGCCTGTTCGACTGTTGCCATCTACTGGTGCGTCCTCCCCAAACCACGACTGGGCGCTCCGCTCCCACCCCACCGCGCAGGCGCGGTGGGGACCCCGGGGCTGTCGCGCCCAGCAGAATCGGCGTCGAATGCCTGTCGTAGGTAGTAGGTCATCACTTGATACACGCCACTAGTTGGAATTGACCCGCGCTCGCACCACGCTGCCGAGAACGCCTTCAAGCAGCCGAATCGTGCGGACGTCGACGGCCTCGAGCGGATCGCTGCCAGTTTCCGCGAATGCTTTCTGCGCGACGCCGAGGTGATAGGTGAAGTAGTTACGTTCGGAGAAGAACGCCGTCGAGCGCACGCCGCAGAAAGGGGCCAGGTACGCAAAACCGCCGTAGGTCCCCACAAAGGCCTGCGCACCTGCGATGATCGCCGTCTGCCACGCCAGGTTTTCACCTGCGTGACCGCTCATGTCAAACGCGTGCACACGGGGATGCGAGGCGGCCGAAAAGTCGGCGTGATCGTCCGGCCTGAACCCCGGATTCAACATCACCACATCGTGATGCTCGGCGAGCGCTTCGATCGTGCGTGAGACAAAGGAACGATTGTCGGCGGTATCGGGGAAACAATTGCTGAAATAAAACCGCACGGCGACGTACTTCGCGGGCAGCGGCGGCAGGGCGGCGGGTTGAGGCGGTGCAATCCGCCGATAGCGGACGTGGTCGAGCACGCGGCTCAGCGGCGCCCGATCCTTCCAGAACGGCATGAACAGCGCGTACATCAACGCCGGGTGCAGCAGCTGCGTCGCGCCCCCACCGAGCGACGCGCGAACGCGACCGATCACATCGCGGTCGAACGCGCTGACACCACGCTGCTTCTTCGTGGCCTCGGTCCGCAACCGGAACTCCTCGGGCGCTGCCACGGAGAACACATCCACATAGCGGCTGTTCGTCAGGCCGTACCACGAGGCGGTGCCACCGCGCGAAACGACGACCAGCTGCTCGGACGGCAAGTCGAATTTTTCCACCGCCCACCGCACGAAGGGCGCCCAATACAGCAGCTCGAAGCCGATTTCTCCCGTCCACGGGCCGACGATGATTGGCTGCGAGCCGCGCCGCATCCGATCGAGACGATCGATGACGCGCTGTTCGGTGAGCTCCAACTCGGCTTCGATGCCGCCCCGCCGCGCGAGCCGGCGCAGCGCTGTCTCATGCCGTCGCACTGCGACGCGCAGGTCGGCAAGGCGCCCTTGCGTTTCGACGCTCTCGTCGCGCCTGGAGTCGATCAGCTTCCGTATTTCCGCTCGGGAGGCGGCGACCTCCGATACGAGTGTCTTGATGAGGCGTTGCTGGTCGCGCGACTGTTCGGTCAGACGGTCGACGTGGGCACGCTGCGCCTCGGCATCCGGAGCAAGCAGCGGCTCGAGGGATCGGCCAAGCCGACGCAACACGCGGTTGATCAATGAGCTCATTCGACCGCGAACCGAAGCTGCCCCTCGTCATCGAACTCGAGCGTGCCGCTCGCGAGCCCATGCTCAATGGCGCCGGCCCACTCGTCACCCAGGCGCTGGCGCATCTCCACAGGGAGCCGGAGAATGGCGCGATCGCGTGACAGTCGATACGCCTCGATCCGCTGCGTGAGCTTGGCCGGCAAGATTGGTGTCCAGGAGACCTTGTCCTCGGCTCGGCGCGCGAGCACGAGAAAGCTCGAGTTCCGTGCCTTGATGAACGTCACTTCGAAGCCGCTGGCCGAAAGCGCGCGAACCATGGCAGCCCGATCGAACGTCTGCAGGTGCAGCGGATTCAGATGCGCAATGATCGACTTGCCTTTTTCGAGCACCTGACGATCCTCGGGTTCGTTGTACAGGTACACGTAGCCGCCGGGATTCAGATGGACGTGCAATTCGCGCAGGAACTCCGCAGGCCGCACCGAGTGCACGAGGATGTGGTTGCAGACGATCAAGTCGAAGCGACCTTCAAACGGTATATGGAAATGGTCGTAGTCGATGAGGCCCTGTGCGTCGAAGCCGTAGAGCTCCTTCAACAGGAACTTCTGGCTTTCCCACATCGGCATCACTGATACGTCGGCGTTGTACAGTCTCCGGAGACTTTCGGCGATCGTACCGGCTCGCGGGCGGATTTCCAGCACACGCGCGTTCGTCGGCTTCACCAGGTTCCCCAGCAGGTCCACATGCACGCTGTTCTCGAACCGGTCCTTCAGCACACCCTCCAGGTACTCCGTCGTCTTCAAGCCGGAATGCTCGGACACCCAGACGCCGTGCGCCGCCATCCGGCGGAGTTCCTCTTTATCCTTATCGCTCAGCGGGTACGGATTCAGCAGAGGGTTCGGCAGGACGCCGTCGGCGACCGCTTTTCCGGTGACCTCGCCGAAGTGCTCCAACAGGAAGAGGAAGCGCTGCCCACACGGCCGTCTCGCGGCGTAGACGACGCCGCAGCGATGGCAGCAGCTGTAGTTGTAGCGCGCGGACTGCTGATCCGGCGCCTTCGGCAGCATGATCAGCTTGTTCCATTCGACGACCAGCGTCCGCTCGCCGTGGCCGCAAAACGGGCAGGTGTCGAGCGAGAGCCACTCCTTGCCGTCGGGGTCCGGGTGAATTTCGCCGCCGATCACCGGCGACCATTGCGGTTCTTCGGCGTTCACCGTGAGCGGGACGGCCCGGCCGGACAGCAGCTTCGTCCCGTTGGCGTTTTCGCCGTGACCGTCGGTGGAGGCGCGCAACTGCTGCACCACGCGCATCACGGCATTGAGCTGAAGGTTGGTCTGCCGCAACTGATCGGAAACATCCTGCCGCACGGCATCGATGTCGCGCCGCAACGCCGTCAGCTGTTCACCATGCTTGTCGAGACGATCGCTGGTACGGCGCGCGTTGGTCACCGCGTCGCCAACGGCCTTCCTCGTGTCGGCAACGACCTTCCTGGTGTCGCGCGCAAGCTCGCGCACGTCGCCCATCTGCCGTTCGCCGCCCACCAGAAAGCGTACGGCGCGCAGCGGCGAACCGGCCAATGCGGCGAGGCGTTTAATGACCCTCACGGCGAATCAGTCTAGCGCATCCGTGCAGGTGCTCACCCCGGCACGGACGATTGCTGCGCGGCTTTCGACGTAAGCAGCCGATCCCTATAATCGCGGCGAGGGTTCTGGTGAGCACTGTCCATATTCAGCTCGTCCCACTTGCCGAACGCCATCTCGGCGCGACACTGAACTGGGTCAACGACGCGGCCATGATGCGGCTGCTCGGCCGCGCCGCACGTGTCGATTCGGATGAACATCAACGATGGTTTCAACGGCTGCAACACCGAAGCGATTGCCGGTATTTCAGCGTCGAGACAATCGACGGCGGTCGTCATGTCGGCAATATCTGGCTCTGGGACATCAACGCCACCGATCGCAAAGCCGAAGTGCGAATCCTCTTCGGCGACGAGAACGCTCGCGGCCGCGGCTACGGCAGCGAGGCGATCCGGCTGCTCGCCGATCTGGCGTTCGACACAATGGGTCTGCACCGTCTGTTCGCGTACGTGTTCTCCATCAACCCGCGCGCGAAACGCGCGTTCGAAAAGGCAGGCTTCAGATCCGAGGGAGTGCTCCGGCAGGACCGTCGCGTCGGCGACGAATACGTCGACGTCTACCTACTGGGCCAGCTCGCGGCCGACCGCGGCGTTTGAAATACCGTTTTCGACAGCGGCGCGTCGGCTCGAAGAGAGCCACGCAATCGCCATCAGCACGATTAGTTCAGTCGCGATGCCGACGCAGAACAACGTGGCACGGACGACGGGCAGATACTCGATGGTGACGCGCCGCTCACCGGCAGGTATCTCGAGGCCGACGAGTTGTTCGGCCGCGCGGACGATGCGCGCCGATCCCTCCTTGACGCGCCAACCCGCCTGATACCACTGCGTGATGAGCAGATGGCGGGCGCGATCGGAGGGAGCAAACGTCAGCGTCATACCGTCGCGGTGCCGATCGATGGTGATCGCCCCCGCTTCGCGCTCGATGCCCGCGGCATCGAAGTCGACACACAGAAACCGATCGTGGCCGCAGTCGGGAACGCGTGGCAGCGGGGTTTTCGGCCAGTCGCTGACGAAGAAGGCTTCCGGCCACGGCGCCGGGTTCTCGAAGATCCGGACGTCTCCGACCGTTCGCATCAGGTGCAGGCGATCCGATACCGTGTCCTGCGGCATCGCCAGGACGTACCGCACGCCAAGCACGTTGAGCGTGGACGGACGGTTCACCATCGTCTCGGTTGGCGGGGAGATGCCAATGAACGCATACCGCATCGGGGCGATTGCATCGAGCGTGATGCCGTGGGCTTCCGCATACAGCGACGGGAGGCCGGCCGCCTGGAGCTGGTTGGGTGCAAGGCCGTCACGTGTCAGCATGAATCTGCGCGTCAGGTCGGCGGTATGCGGCGCGAACGCAACACGGCCCGGCGCGTTCCTGTAGAGGGCCGCGACCGCGGCGGTGACGCCGTAGTTCTCCTTCACGCGCTGGCTGCGTGCGCGCAGCTCCGGATCGGCCCAGGCTCGCGTCGTTGCTACCCAATGCGGCCAGAATGCGGCGCCCACCGCCACGACCTGCAATGCGATCACCGCTGCGGCAATCCGGGCGCGGCGGGGCGCCTCGCGCAACTGCGCGATCGCGCAGGCACCGAGCACGATCCCGAACAGATTGATTCCGGAGCGATACCCCCAGCGGTGCGTCATCAGGTTGAACAGCCACGATTCGGGCATCCACAACAGCACCAGACTCGCGACCAGCGCCAGCTTGAACGGGCCGAGTGCAGCGCGCTTCACGCGGAAAACGGCGAACGCCGCCGCAATAGCCATCGGACCGCCGAAGTAGATCGTGCGCCACGATGTCTCGACACCTGGTTTTCGAAGCGGCGCGATCAACGCGGAAGTTGCATACGTCAGCAGAGTCGGCTCTTCATGGTTGTCTCGACCGACGCCGGGCGGCGTCAGCCGATACTGCTCCGCCAGGTGATATACGTGTGCGCCGCAAATCAGAACGCCGACGAGCGCAGCCAACACCAGCCAGTGCCACCGCGAGATCGTCGTGCGCGGCTGGACGAGGAAGAAGATCGCCGTCGCGGCCAGCACCGCGAATGGAAAGAACATGCTCAGCGTAAGGCCCGACACGCCTCCAAGGACGAGGCTCCACTTTGCTGCATCCCGTGCGCGCTCGGTCTTCAGCAGTGCGTATGCCGCGTAGATCATGATCGGCAGCGAGGCTTCAGGGATCGCCGCCGTCGACCAGTCATCCAGGTACGTCGGCTGCACAATCGACGAGCAGAACAGAAACGTCAGGCCGGCAACGACGGCGACCAGTTCGTCCGACGTCAGTCGCCGTACCAGCAGCAGCATGAACCACGCGCCGAGAAGCGCCTGACACGCGGCCGCTCCGCGCAGCACCGTTCCGCAGTCGGCGACGCGACAGAGCGGCGAAAACGGGTGCGTGATGAAATGAAAGCGGAACGGCTGTGGAACGCCGAGTGCGGAATCCATGTTCCAAAAGGGCCACGACCCTTCCGCCACGGAGTCGATCACCATCTTCGTGGAGACGACGCCGGTGTAGTAGTCCTCGACGTCGTTCG
>Ga0207679_10003195_pt1 | contig 10104 bp, 7 predicted proteins | sample KBSC73metaG_FD_184320 | JGI IMG/M metagenome (GOLD analysis project Ga0207679, IMG submission 184320) | Corn rhizosphere microbial communities from Kellogg Biological Station, Michigan, USA - KBS C7-3 metaG (SPAdes) (version 2) | ecosystem: Host-associated > Plants > Roots > Rhizosphere > Soil ...
CTCGGGCGGCGCCGCGAAGGAGGGCGACAAGGCGAGCGCGTGGCTCAACAACAATTCGGCGGGTACGGGCGCCTACCGCCTGACCCGGTGGGAGCGCGACGCGCAGATCCAGCTCGTCGCCAATCCGAGCTCGTGGCGCGGGGCGCCGCCCTACGAGCGCGTAGTGATCCGCCAGATTGGAGACGGCGCGGCGCAGCTGCTCGCGGTGCGGCGCGGCGACATCGATGCCGCGTTCAACCTGCCGCCCGAGCAGATCGCGAGCGTGAAAGGGTCGGCGGACGTGCGCATCCAATCGGCGAACAGCCTCGACTTCGTCTATCTCGGCCTCACGCAGAATGCCGAGTTCAACAAGGCGCTGGCGATCAAGGAAGTCCGTCAGGCGGTCGGCTGCGCCATCGATTTCGACGGCATCAAGAATTCGCTGCTTGGCGGCGCGGCGAATCGGGCCGCCCATTTCCTGCCCGTCGGCGTGCGTGGATCGACCGACGCGATCGCGCGCGAGATCGGCTTCCGCGAGGACCTCGCGCGCGCGAAGCAGCTGCTGGCGAAGGCCGGCTATGCGAACGGCTTCGAATTTCCGCTCGCGTACGGCAACACCTCCTTCGCGGGCATGCCCTACCAGGCGCTGGCGCAGAAAGTCCAATCCGATCTCGGACGCGTCGGCATCCGCGTCACGCTGCGCCCGATGGACCCCGTGAACTTCCGCACCATGCTCACGGGCGGCAAGGCGGAAGGCGGCGTGCTCGGGCCGTGGATTCCGCCGGCGGTCGAGAATTCGCTGTGGGCCTCCGCGACGGTCGAGCGCGTCGCGAAGCGCCTGCACTGGACGCCGCCGGCCGACATCGTGAAGCTCGTGCACGACGCCGCGGTCGCGCAGGATCCGAAGCAGCAGACGCAATTGTGGATCGACTACCAGAAGGCCATGGTCGACCAGGCGCACTTGATCGTGCTCTTCCAGCCGATCTACCGGGTCGCCGTGTACAAGAGCGTCGGCAGCTTTCCGCTCACCGGCGCGGGGTGGACGCTCGACCTCGAGAGCGTGAAGCCCGCGTCTTGAACGCAGCGCTAGAGCGCACTACGACGCAGACGCCGCGCTACTCCGGCGTGATCCCTGCCCGCTCGATCACCGATTTCCAGAGCTTCGATTCGGTGTCGATGCGCCGGCTCACCTCCGCCGGCGTGGTGGCGCCGGGAATGACACCCGCGCGCTCGAGGCCCTGACGCACGTCCGGCTCGGCCAGCGTCCTGACGATCGCTTCGTTGATGCGTGCCACGATGGCGGGCGGGGTTCCGGCCGGCAGCGCGAGCGAATGCCACGCGGTCACGTTGTAGCCGGGCACGCCGCTTTCGGCGATGGTCGGCAGGTCCGGGTACGCCGCGAAGCGCCGCTCGCCCGTCACGCCGAGCGCGCGCAAGCGGCCCGCCTGCACGTTGGCCATGGATGTCGAGATCGTGCCGAACAGCACGTCCGCGTGGCCGCCCAGCACCGCCGAGGCCGCCTCGCCGCCGCCCTTGTAGGGCACGTGCAGGAACTTGACGCCCGCGCGCGACTGGAACAGCTCGCCCGCCAGGTGCAGCGGGCTGCCCACGCCGGCGCTCGCGAAGTTGAGCTTGCCCGGATTCGCCTTCGCGTACGCGATCAGCTCCTGTACCGTGCGCGCCGGCACCGACGGATTGACCACCAGGACGAACTGCGTCTCGGCGACGAGGCTCACGGGCGCGAGTTGCGCAGGATCGAAGCCGAGATTGCGATACAGCAGCGGATTGATCTCGAAGATCGTCGAGAAGCCCATCAGCAGCGTGTAACCGTCGGCCGGCGCACGCGAGACGAATCCGGCGGCGATGTTGCCCGCGGCACCCGGCTTGCTCTCCACGACCACCGGCTGGCCGAGATGCTGTCCGAGCGACGGCGCGATGAGCCGCGCGACGGCTTCGCCCTCGCCGCCCGGAAACGGCAGGATCAGCTTGATGGGACGATCGGGATATTGGGCTTGCGCGACATTGCTCACCGTGAGCGCGACCAGCCCGACGGCGAGCGTGCGCAGGAGCGCGCGTCGCGTCATCCGTGCAGCGCGGAGGCCGGGCGAAACGTCGCGCTGTGCCGTCGCCATCAATCCGGCTTCACGTTCGCCGCGCGCACGGCGCTTCCCCAGCGCGGATATTCCTTGGCGTACAGCGCCGTCGCCTCGGCGAGCGTGCCCGCGGGCACGTCGCCGTTCTGCACGATCTTCTCGCGCACCTCGGGTGCCTGCAGCGCGCGCACGAGGTTTTCCGAGAGCTTCTCGATGATGTCGCGCGGCGTTCCCGCCTTCACCAGCAGCGACGTGTAGTGGATCACCTCGAAGCCCGGTGCGACGGTCTCGGCGAGCGTGGGATAGTCGGCGAGGCTCGGCGTGCGCGTAAGCGAGGTCGATGCCAGGATCACGAGCTTGCCGGCCTTGACGTTCTGCATCACCTCGATGGGCGCGGCGAAGTACGCATTGGTCGTTCCGGCGAGCACCGCCGTGATGGCTTCGCCGCCGCCCTTGAAGGGCACGTGGAGGAGATCGATGCCGGTCTGCTGGCGCAGGAGCTCCATCGCCAGGTGCGGCGTGCTGCCGTTGCCGGCGGATGAGAACGACAGTCGGCCCGGCTGCGCCTTCGCCACCTGCACGAACTCGGCCGGTGTCCTCGCGCCGCCGGGATGGGTGATGAGCACCAGCGGTGTCGTCATCAGCAAGCCGACCGGCACGAAATCCTTTTGTCCGTCGTAGGGCAGATTGGAATAGACGTATTGGGTGATCGAGAACGTCGGCGTGACCACGAGCAGCGTGTAGCCGTCGGCGGGCGCCTTGGCGACCTCGGCGGCGCCGATCGTCGCGCCCGCGCCCGGCTTGTTCTCGACGACGAAGGGCTGCCCGAGCTGCTTTTGCAGCTGTTGCGCGACGATGCGTCCGAGGATATCGGCAGTGCCGCCGGTCGAGAACGGCACCACGACACGCACCGGCTTGTTCGGCCAGGTCTGCGCCGCGCCTTGCGCGAGCGCGCTCGAGGCGACCAGGAAGAGCGCCACCGCTGCGAGCACGGCGCGAAACGTCCGGAGGGTTGCGGGGAAGAGCATGTGACGATCCTTCACTGATCGATCAGGCCGGCGCGCTGCCGCCGGCATCGAGCGCACGCAGCGCCGCGATCTCCGGCCGCGCGGCCATCATGAGATAGCTCACGTCGGAGCCGATCGTGAGATAGCGCACCCCGAGGCGCACGAGATCTTTCTGCAACTCGCGATCGCCGCGCGCGCCGCCGACACCCATGGCCTTGCCGTGGCGCCGGCACGCGGCTGCGACCTTCTCGAACGCTGCGCGCATGCGCGGCTCGCGATAGCCGGCCGGAATGCCCATCAGGTTGCTCACGTCCAGCGCGCCGATGTGCACCATGTCGACACCGGGTACCGCGGCGATCGCATCCGCCTGCTCGATGGCCTCCGGCGTCTCCAGCATCATGACCAGCAGCTCGCGCTCGTTGAGGATGCCGTTGACGTCGCCTTGCGCGACCGGCGCGTATGCCAGCGACGGCCCCGTGCCGTACGCGGAGCGCACGCCGAGCGGCGGAAAGCGCAGGTTGCGTACGATGGCCGCGGCTTCTTCGGCATTCTGCACGTGCGGCACCATCACGCCCTGCGCGCCGGCGTCCAGGACGCGCGCGGCGTGGAAGGGTTCGTGCGAAGGAACCCGCACGATCGGCGTCACGCCGGTCGGCAGCGCGGCCACGCAGATCTGCGTCGCGGTCTCGAGCGAGGTCGCGCTGTGCTCGAGATCGACGAAGATGGCATCGAATCCGCACGCCGCCGCGATCATGGGCGCCTCGGCGCTGCGCATCTGGTTGACGCCCAGGCACAGCACCAGCTGGCCCGATGCAAGCTTCCGCTTGGCGTGGTTGATCCAGGGCTCGGGCATCGCAGGCATCGGCAAAGGTTGACCCGCCAGCGTAGGGTCGGGGCTGGCCGGACCTCAAGCGACATTAAGTCACGCCAGCGTGACGGCGAGTGAGGCCGACGCGCCGGGCTTGCATGTGCCGCTGAACGTGCCCGAGGCAGTCAGCCCGCAGCCCTGCGCTCTTTGTAGCTGGCGACGGCAAAGTCGACGAGCGCGCGATTGGCGCGCGACAGGTAGCGGTCGTCGCGCCAGCAGAGGTGGAAGCTCAGGATCTGCCGCGGCTCGAACGACAGCGCCACGAGGCGCTCGTCGGCCTCCGCCAGAGAGCGCAGCAGCGTGACCGCCCCCATCCCGTTCGCCGCGGCTTCCCGGATCAACGGCACGTAGTTGCTCTGCAGCGTCGGCTTGACGCGCGCGCCCGACTGCGCGCCGATGGAATCGAGCAGCTGCCGCTGGATGAAATGTGAATCGAGCACCGCCATCGGCAGCCCATTCAGCTCCGAGCCCTTGATCCGCTTGCGGTGCGCGAACGGATGCGAGCCGTTGACGCAGAGCACCATCTCGTCGCGGCCCACGAGAACGCGCTCCCATTGCGCCCGGATGCGCCGCACTTCCAGCATGGCGAGGTCGATGCTGCCGTCCTCGAGCATGCGGCTGATCTCGCCCGCGCTGCCGACCGTCGCGGTGATCACGATGCCCGGATACACCTCGCGAAAGTCGCGCAGCAGCTTCGGCAGGCTGTACATTCCATACATCGGCGGAAATCCGAGCCGCACGTCGCCGGTGCGCAGCTCCTGCGAGTCCTGCAGCTCCCGCTTCGCCGAATCGAGCTCCTCGAAGATGCGCTCGGCACGATGCAGCAGCATCAGGCCTTCCGGCGTCGGTACGACCTGGCGCGCCTCGCGCGTGAACAATTGCACGCCGAGCTCGTCCTCGAGCTTCTTGATCGAGATGGACAGCGCCGGCTGCGCGATGCGCAGGGCCTCGGATGCCTTGGTGAAGCTGCGCAGGCGCGCGATCGCGGCGACGTAGCGAAGCGTGCGGATGTCCATAGCGATGCGATATGGCCCAGATATGAATTCAATATTTCACGCGCGGCGGCGCACGGGGTACCATCGTTTCGAAAGGTCGCGCGCAGCGCTCGGCGTGTCGAGCTGCGCAGCGCGCCCCGGTCCGGCACGCGTCCGGGCAGCAGGACCTCCGAAGCCTGCGCGATGGACGCGCGCGAACGTGCCCCGGCAGTCGGGCGCGACGCCGGCGAGCCGAACACACTCGGATGCCGCTCGGGTTCTATCACGCCCCAGCGCAGGAGGGCAACATCGATACCAGGGTCCACGTCGCCCGGCGCTCCGTAGCGCAGGCGGTCCAGGCGTGAACGTCGGCTTTTGCGGGCTCGGCCGGATGGGCCGGCCCATGGCGCGCAACCTCCTTCGCGCGGGCACGCGGCTGGCGATCAGCAGCCGCCGCCGCGACGTGCAGGACGAGTTTCGGGCGCTCGGCGCCGACGTGGTCGGCGACACGCGAGAGCTCGCGCGAGCCGACATCGTGTTCCTGTGCCTGCCCGACGGCGACGTCGTCGAGGATCTGCTGCTCGGCCAGCGCGGCCTCGTGCCGGCGATGGACAGCGGCCGGATCGTCGTCGACCTGTCGACCATCTCGTACCGCACGACCCTGCAGCTGGCGAAGCGCTGCGCAGCGCACGACGTGGCCTTCGTGGACGCGCCGGTCTCGGGCATGGAGCCGCGCGCCATCGACGGAACGCTTACCGTGATGTGCGGCGGCGAGCGCGACAGCGTCGAGCGCGTGCGCCCGTTTCTGCGCTGCGTGGGCAGCACGATCGTGCACATGGGACCGAGCGGCAGCGGCCAGCTCGCCAAGCTCGTGAACCAGCTGCTGTTCGACATCAACGCCGCGGCACTGGCCGAGATCCTTCCCATGGCGGTGAAGCTCGGACTCGACCCGCGCAAGACCGCCGACGTCGTGAACAGCGGCACCGGCAAGAGCTATGCGTCGGAATATTTCATCCCGCGCATCCTCGAAGGCAGCTTCACTAACGGGTATCCGATGAGCCTCGCGTACAAGGACCTCGTGAGCGGCTTCGAGATCGGCGCCGGGATGTGCCTGCCGATGCCCGTGCTGAGCGCCGCGACGCACACTTACCAGACGGCGTTGCTGCGCGGGCTCGGCGATCTCGACAAGGGCGCGATGATCCGCGTGTTCGAAGACTTGCTCGACGTGCAGTTTCGCGCCGCCACCGTCGACGCTGCCGTGTCAGCCGCATGAGCGACGACACCAAGCCGCTCGGGCTCGACCGCGGGCTCACCAATTACGGCGATCCGGACTTCGCGCGCTTCCTGCGCCGCTCGTTCGCGCGGTCCATGGGCATCTCGACGGAGCTGCTCGCGCGGCCCAGCGTCGGCATCGCGGTCTCGGGCAGCGACTTCAACAACTGCCACCGGCTGATGCCCGATCTCGCTCAAGCCGTGGCGCGTGGCGTGCTCGCCGCCGGCGGCCTGCCGCGGCAGTTCCCGACGATCTCGCTGGGCGAGGTCTTCCTCAATCCGACCAGCATGATGTTCCGAAACCTGATGTCCATGGACGTGGAGGAGATGATCCGCGCGCAGCCCATGGACGCGGTCGTATTGATCGGCGGTTGCGACAAGACGGTGCCCGCGCAGCTCATGGGCGCGGCGTCGGCGGATCGGCCGGCCGTGCAGCTGGTGACCGGACCGATGATGACCGGACGCCATCGCGGACAGCGGCTCGGCGCGTGCACGGACTGCCGCAGCTTCTGGGCGCGCCATCGCGCAGGCACGGTCGATGCTGCCGAGATCGCCGCCGTCGAAGGGCGCCTCGCCGTGACGGCGGGCACGTGCGCGGTGATGGGCACGGCGAGCACGATGGCGTGCATCGCGGAGACGCTCGGCATGGCGCTGCCCGGCAGCGCGGCGATTCCGGCAGTGCATGCCGATCGCCTCGTCGCCGCCGAGGCGAGCGGCCGCGTCGCGGTGCGGCTCGCGCACGAGGCGATCCGTCCGTCGCAGATCATCACGCAGCGCTCGGTGGAAAATGCGTTGCGCGTGCTGCTGGCGCTGGGTGGATCGACGAATGCGATCGTGCACCTGACCGCCGTCGCGGGGAGACTCGGCATCGCGATCGATTTCGATCGGCTCAACGCGATCTCGGACGAGACGCCGGTGCTCGTCGACCTGAAGCCGGTCGGCGAAGGCTACATGGAAGATTTCCATGCGGCGGGCGGCGTCGGCGCGGTGTTGCGCGAATTGCGTCCGCTGCTCAACCTCGACTGCATCGGCGTCGACGGGCGTGCGCTCGGCAAGCGTCTCGAGCAACCCATCGAATGGGTCGATCGCAAGGTCGTGCGTCCGTTCGACGATCCGATCTCTCCGGTGGGCGGGCTCATCGCCGTGCGCGGCAGTCTCGCGCCGGACGGCGCGATCATCAAGCGCGCGGCCGCGACGCCCGCGTTGTTCGAGACCGAGGGCCGCGCGGTGGTGTTCGAAGGCCTCGAGGACCTCGCCCGGCGCATCGACGATCCGAACCTCGACGTGACACCCAACGACATTCTCGTGCTGAAGAATGCGGGTCCGCATGCCGCGGGCATGCCGGAGGCGGGCTATCTGCCGATCCCCGCCAAGCTCGCGCGCGCGGGCGTGAAGGATATGGTACGCATCTCGGATGCGCGCATGAGCGGCACCGCGTATGGCACCATCGTGCTGCACGTGGCGCCCGAAGCGGCCGCGGGCGGTCCGCTCGCCGCCGTGCGCAACGGCGACCGCATCGCACTCTCGGTCGCGCGCAAACGCCTGGACCTGCTCGTCGACGCCGGCGAAGTGCAGCGCCGGCTCGCGCAGCACGTCGTACCGCCGATGCCCGAGCGCGGCTATGCGGCGCTCTACCGGCGCACCGTGCTCCAGGCGCCGCAGGGCTGCGATTTCGATTTCCTCGCAGGCCGGCGCAGCGCTTCCCCTTACATCCAACCGACGGAATCACCATGAGCACGCTGTCCGCCACGGCCCCCGGGGCCGCCACCATCGCGATCAATCCGCTGGACCCCGTGATGGGGGCGGAGATCGTCGGCGCCGACGTGTCGCGCCCGCTGAGCGACGCCGAGCTCGCGCGCTACCGCGATGCGCTGCACCAGTACAAGGTCATCGTGTTCCGCGACCAGGACCTCACCAAGGAGCAGCTCCTCGCGTTCTCCAAGCGCTGGGGACCGCTCGGCGAGCACATCATGCCGGGCGCGGCCAGCGAGGACTACGAAGAGATCAACGTGATGTCCAACGCGACCAAGGACGGCAAGCCTTCCGGCAAGCATCCCGATCCGACGGCCAAGCGGTGGCACACCGACCGCTCGTACATGCCGCGCCCCGCCATGGCGACGGTGCTCTACGGCCTGGAAGTGCCGGAGGTCGGCGGCGACACGCTGTTCGCCAACGCGGCGATGGCCTACGACGCGCTGCCGGACGACGTGCGCGATCGCATCGATCGCTTGAACGGGATCCATTCGGTCGAGCATTCGCGGCGCGACGGCGGCGTGATGCTCGCCACCGAATACGAGCTCAAGAAGGCGCCGCCGATCCGCCATCCGCTCGCGCGCCCGCATCCGGTCACGGGGCGCAAGGCGATCTACTGCGGCTGCCACGCGTGGAAAGTGGAGGGCATGTCGGAGCAGGAGGGCCGCGAGCTGCTCGACTACCTGATCGGCTTCGCCGTGCAGGATCGCTTCGTGTACCGGCACAAGTGGAAGCGCCACGATCTCGTCATGTGGGACAACCGCTGCACGTTCCACGCGGCGACGGATTACGACACGGCGAAGTACCTGCGCATCATGTATCGGACCGTGATCGAAGGCGAGCCGACGCAGCCCGTCGAAGCATAAGCACGGAACCAGCACGGCCGCTCGAGCGGCCGGACGACCCGCAAAAGGAGGAGGAGCTCATGAACGAAGATCGTGTGGTATCGCTGTCCCGTCGCGACCTGTTGCGGCTGCTCGGCGCAGGCGGCATCGCCGCGCTTACCGGGCTGCCGGCCATCGAAGCGCTGGCGCAATCGCGGCGCGACACGCTCGTGATCGGCATCGACACCAGCGATTCCACCGAGCTCGATCCGGTGCGCGACCTGCACTACACGCCGCCGATGACCGTATCGGCGTGCTACGAGACGCTCGTCACGATGGCGCCCGGCGACTACATCAACCTGAAGCCGCTCCTGGCGACGCAATGGGCGCGTACGCCGGACGGCAAAGGGTGGCGCTTCAAGCTGCGCGACAACGTGAAATTCACGAGCGGCAATCCCATGACCGCGGCCGACGTGAAGTTCTCGCTCGATCGCTGCCGCTTCATCAAGTTCCAGTCGTCGCAGTATCTCGACAACGTCACCAGCGTCGACGTCGTCGATGACCACACCGTCGATCTCGTGCTCAAGAATCCCAATGAGCCGATCCTGAACATCCTGGCAGCGCCGAGCTTCGTCGTCACCGACCGCAAGGTCGTCGAGGAGCACGGCGGCGACGCCACGCCGGAATCCAAGGCCAAGGACAAGGCCACCGAGTGGCTGAACCAGAACTCCGCCGGCACGGGCCCCTACAAGCTCACCGGGTGGATCCGCAACGGGCAGATCCAGATGGTGGCCAATCCCAACTACTGGGGCGGCAAGCCCGCGTTCCAGCGGATCGTCATCCGCCACTTCGAGGACGGCGCGGCGCAGATGCTCGCGCTCAAGCGCGGCGACATCGACGTCGCATTCAATCTGCTGCCCGAGCAGGTGACCTCGCTCAAGAGCGAGAAGGACGTCTGGATCGCGAAGGCGACGAGCCTCGACTTCGTCTATCTCGCGTTGACGCACGACCCCGAGCTCAACAAGGCGCTCGCGAACAAGCAGGCACGCCAGGCGATCGGCTATGCGATCGACTACGACGGCATCCGCGACTCGCTGCTGGGCGGCTCGGCGACGCGCTCGGCGAACTTCATCCCGGTGGGCTCGCTGGGCTCCTCCGAGGACACGACGAAGGAGATCGGCTTCCGCCAGGACCTCGAGCGGTCGAAGAAGCTGCTCGCGCAAGCCGGCTTTCCCGACGGCTTCGAGTTCGACATCATCTACGGCAACTCGGCGATTGCGGGAACGACCTACCACGTCCTGGCGCAGAAGGTGCAGTCCGATCTGGCGCGCGTCG
>Ga0207679_10003197_pt1 | contig 10103 bp, 10 predicted proteins | sample KBSC73metaG_FD_184320 | JGI IMG/M metagenome (GOLD analysis project Ga0207679, IMG submission 184320) | Corn rhizosphere microbial communities from Kellogg Biological Station, Michigan, USA - KBS C7-3 metaG (SPAdes) (version 2) | ecosystem: Host-associated > Plants > Roots > Rhizosphere > Soil ...
TTATGATACAGAAGCGACCGTAATAACCAGGATAAAAGCGGAGTTTCCTGAATGGACAAAGAATGACGGTTTGTGCTCTCGCTGTCTTGATTTTTTTCATACGGAAATCGTTATCGAACAACGGATACTTCCTTCTGTCGGGCCGCATTTTCCAGTAAAAACATCCGACGACTTTCTCGTTATCCCTACGGGACTTCGTATCAACGCCGATCCTCGTTTTACAGGGAAAGGAGTTACCATATGTTTTATTGACAGCGGATTTTGTCGTCATCCCGATCTAATCATTACGAAAAACAGGATTAAGAAAATCGTTGACGTAGCTACTGTCACTGAAGAATTTCAAGTTTCCTCGGACGAAAACATATCGTCGGCATTGTGGCACGGTACGATGACCTCAGTTGTTTGCTCTGGTGATGGTTATTTAAGTGCAGGGTTGTATAAAGGGATCGCCAGTGACGCTGAACTGGTATTGATAAAAGTGATGAATCAAAATGGACATATTACCACGGAAAATATTTGCAAAGCTCTGCGATGGATTCTAGATAACCATAATAAATATGATATCCGCATTGTTAATATGAGCCTTGGCGATGAGATTGGCGGTTCTTATAAAGAAAGTGAGGTAGATAGTTTATGCGAACAATTGATTGAAAAAGGAATCACTATAGTTGCAGCTGTTGGGAATGAACAGCATGGTGCAATAAAACCACCTGCCAATGCGCCTGATGTCATCGCCGTTGGTGGCGTGGATGACGAAAACATGCTGGGGGCAGTTCCTCAAAAACTCTATCACTCTTCGTATGGAACAACCGTTGATGGATTGACGAAGCCGGAATTGATGGCCCATGCTATATGGATCGCTGCACCTATTCTGCCAAATAGCAGTGAGCAAAAAGAATCCGAAATATTGCATCGACTTCTACAATTCCCTAATGAGGATTTAATCAATGAAACAAGAAAGGTGCAATCTGAAACGAAACTGGGTATATCGCTCTATGACAACATCCAGCCAGACGCTCTGCGGCATCAGATTTTAACCCGCATACGGACATGTAAATATATTTCTCCGCATTACATGCATGTCGACGGTACTTCTTTCGCTGCACCTATTGTTACTGCGGTCATTGCGCAGTTACTACAGATTGACCGATCGCTGAGTCCGAAGGCTATCAGGGATATCCTGTTTTCAACCGCCAGGAGATTAAATGATTTACCTGCGGAAAAACAAGGATTTGGATTGGTGCAACCGAGGAAAGCAGTATTAAAAATCTTACGAAGGGGAATAGCGATGAAAGGAAAACAATCTCCCTTCATTAACACTCAAAACAAGACAATAGAATTTTTCGTGGGCCACGATTGTGCCACGCAGGTTTCATTGGCAGGAAGTTTTAATGGCTGGGCAGAGGATGTGCTACTGATGGAGCCTGGAGCAGGCGGTTTATGGACTATTGAAATTCCGATGTTACCGGCCGGGCATTATCAATATAAATTTTTGGTTGATGAACAAAATTGGATCGAAGATTTTTCAAATCCTTATCGTGAGCCGGATGGGTACAGTGGTTTTAACAGCATACTTATAATTGAACCAAGCGCAAATTAAAGATATGGTGGCGATTGGCATTATACTATTAGTGATCGAAGTTTACCTCGCCTTAGGCTTACTGTTTTCGATACCTTTTGTTATAAAGGGAGTGACCGTCATTGATCCCGATGGGGCGCAGGGAACGAAATGGACCTTTCGTGTAATCATCATTCCGGGCATTATTGTTTTTTGGCCAGTCCTGCTAAAAAAATGGATAAACGCAAAAAGAAACAACAAATGATCAGGCCACTTCGAAAACGACACTTGCAGATATGGTCAGCACTTGCAATATTGATCCCTGTTAGTATTGTGAGTGCCCTCCTCGTCAGACCAAAGGATATCCCAGGTAATCTGTTGCAGCCAGCGAGTACCGAAGCATTGCCTGTCATAATTAAAACGGTGGAAAGGAAGCACTATGTCGTGAGGCTTCGCGGCAATAACCAGGTTGCAACACAACTGGAATGGATCAATAAAAATGTTCTGACGTTCCCGACGGCGGTAATCTATAAGACTCCCAGAACATTTTCGCCCACCCATGACGATCTTATTGGAAGAATTGAAGCAAGAGGCACATATCGGTTTGGCCTAAAGCCGGACGCAAGGAATGAATATCATTTCATCTTGTATGACTTTATTCATCAGCAGAAAATTGATTCAATAAATTTCTAAGTGGAGGATCCTTTATGAGCACATCATATCAGGCAGTCGGCTGGAACCGTCAAAAGAAGATATATGACTGGATCATTTTTGGTTTCTGCGTCGCGTATTTGGCCATTTTTATTTTTCTTAATCTCATTTTCAATCCACAGGTTACTTTCGAGACACTGCTTATTCGCTCCACTTCTACCCTTGCCGTTTTATTATTGCATGTGATACTAAGTATTGGTCCCCTGACGCGTATCAACAAAAAGTTTTTGCCACTATTGTACAATAGACGTCACCTGGGAGTTACCATGTTTTCCATCGCAGCAATACACGGAGTGTTTGGCATTATACAGTTTCATACATTGGGAAACGTAAACCCTATCGTTTCTTTATTCACATCAAACACAAGGTTTGATTCGCTAGCTGGTTTCCCATTCCAGGCTCTTGGTTTCTTTGCATTGGTCATTTTCTTTTTAATGGCCATAACCAGTCATGATTTTTGGCTGCACAATCTTTCACCAAAAGTCTGGAAGACTCTGCACATGTTTGTCTATGCAGCCTATTTCCTGGTTATACTTCACGTAATGCTGGGTGTGATCCAATTTGAAACCAATCCAACATTCATAGTCATCCTCCTCATTGGTACTACAACTTTAATATCACTTCATGTAATTGCCGGTACCAGGGAAGTCCAGATCGATAATATCAAATATGATTTGGAAAAGGACGGATTCAGAAAGGTTTGCGATGTAAATGATATTGAGGAAGACAGGGCGAAAATGTTTTGCATCGGGAAAGAACGCATTGCGGTATATAAAACACAGGGAAAACTGTTTGCAGTAAATAATGTATGCAAACATCAGAATGGACCATTAGGGGAAGGAAAAGTTTTAGACGGATGTATCATTTGTCCGTGGCACGGATATCAATATTTGCCTCACAATGGCCAGTCGCCGCCACCTTTTAAGGAAAAGGTGAGCACTTATGATGTAAAGATCGAAGGGACCACGGTCTGGCTCAACCCAAAACCCTATCCTGAAGGGACCGAAAGGCCAGGGGCAGTTATTGCGCTTCCAAATTCGAAGGGAAAAATCATTGAAGCACTGATCTTAAATAATTAGCCATGCAACGATGAATAAAAATGAATTTTATATCGGGTGGATGCCAAAAGCTCCTGACAGCTTTCGCTCCTTTGTGAAGAAATACCTCCTTATTCTCCTTCCCATCGTTGCGGCATTAGCAACGGTCATCGCTCTGTCGCAAAAAAAATTTGACACAGGTAATTTTGAATTTGGAAAACTGACAGAAATAAAAGGCATTTACTTTAAAAATCCGGTTCCTAATCTTAAAGTGATAAACGGGAAAGATATATGGGGAAATTATTCCTATATCACAGTGCCCTTGATTGGTTATGGAAAGCATGGCGTAGATGGAGTAATCGCTGCCCTGGAAAAAGAGCAAAAAAAATCACTTGATAAAAGACAAATAACATTAAGGGGAACTTTGCTATACAATGATGGTAAACTATTAATGCAAATCGATGGAAATGACAAACCACTTGTAAATGTCAATGATGCGGTTATTTCAAACGACTTGTTACCCCATTCAGAAGATCTCGGTATACAAACAATCAAAGGCGAGATCGTTGATCCCAAGTGTTACTTTGGGGTGATGAAACCTGGTGAGGGAAAACCGCATCGTGACTGCGCCATTCGTTGCATCTTGGGTGGTATTCCTCCGGTGATGAAGGTTCGGAATGCAACGGGGGAAACAAATTACTATTTAATGGTTGGCCCCAATGGTGAAAAGTTGAATGAAGCCGTCCAGGATTTTGTAGCAGAGCCAACGGAACTGCAGGCACGAGTTGTAAAATATGATGACTGGATCGTCATGTATGTCAATAAGGATAAGATGCGGCGCATCTCTTTTTTCAGTTTAATTGGATATGATACGCAGCCGGCCACATGCGGTAAGAATTGTTTTAGGAAAGGATAAGTTTGATGAACGTGTGGGCAAGCCATGCTGGCGGTCGGTTTTATCTATCATTCCTTAATGAAATTCTACTTATTAAAAATATATTTGCAGTGGCAAGCAGCAGAAAAAAGCCAGGTATAAATGGGGGCTTTATTTTTAAAGGCAAGACATTGGCAGGAACATCGGGATGCAGGTGTGTGCGTATCGCCGTCGCCATTATCATAATCGCTATTGCAGATGCCAAGATAATTGTAAGGCTAAATACTTTCTTCGATAATTTTTTTCTAAATAAACCACTGAGAAGAAAAAGCATCCCAACAGAAATCTCCCCTATTATGCCAAGCCAGTATAAGGACTCACTCATTCCACTATTCATTATTTGAACGGAATACCAGCCTTTAAAAGGGTTTACAAATTTTAAGATACCAAACATAAAGATTGAGAGACCAAGAAATGCCGAAATTATTCTAACTGCCTTCATACCATTTTTATTGCAAAAATCAGCATGAGAATTTTGCTGCTTTTGACCGAAAAGTCCAATAATTGGTCAGTTTAGCTCATTTTGCAAAAGGTTGGATCTGTCCCGGTATTCAGCGGGAGAAATACCAATGTGCTTTTTGAAGGCTTTGCTGAAATGTGATAAATCGTTAAATCCAACCTGATAGCATATTTCAGAGATTGAAAGTGTTGAGATACGAAGTAATTTTTGCGCTTCATTTAGACGTTTTATCCTAATGTAATTGGCAGGTGAATCATTGTATTTTTTTTGAAAATTCCTTTTAAATGAAGAAAGACTTTGTCCTGCAAGCGTTGCAAGTTCGCCAATAGTCATATCCGAAAACAAATGTGTTTGAACGATATCTTTTAGCTTCACCTCTCTTGGTGTAAAAAGTTGGTCAAACAAATCAGCAATGGTAGCAGCCTTGTCTGTTTGTAAAAGCAAAAGAATAAGTTCACGTAGCTTCAAAATAAGTAGTTCAGTTGTTACAAGCGTGGGATTTTCAAAATAGATATTCAGTCCGTTAACAAACTGGGTAATAAATACAGTATTCTGTATTTTTTTTGAATCTATTTTGATGTAGCCTGGTTTAAGTGAGGGCGGGTTTTCTGTGTGATAAATCTCTTTGAGCAGGTCGGGATATAGATGAATGGCAATTATTTCAATTGTCCCGCCAGATGAATGTTGAATAAAATCGGCAAAATAATTTCCGCAGTTTAGCAAAACGCTTTCAGAAGCCTCGATTTGCGTCTTCCCGGTTGCGGAAGCAAGATTAAGCTGACCACGTTTGAAATGCAAAAAACAAGCTTCGTTAGGAAAAATTCTAATATACCGCATCGGTGTCCTTACGGTAACTTTTTCGATAACGCATCGATTATTTATGTCAAAATGTTGTCGGTTTAAAATCATACGCAGGGTTCTCGTTTCGGCTCTCCGTAAACTGACCGCCAACATGTTCATCGGTACATGGTCTCATATTCAAATACAGATTCATTAAGATAATGGTCGTCGTCCGAAATAATTCTGCCTATTTCCCGGACAATGTCACTGGCAACTTCTGTTTTTGATTTCAATGGAAAGTCTTTTTGGGAAAAATCATTTTTGATGATAGTGATTTTGTTAGTATCGAACCCAAACGTGGCATTCGAATCATTCATTGAATTGAGGATCACCATATCAAAATTCTTTTTAGCAAGCTTACCAATAGCATGTGTCAGTTCATCATTCGTCTCTAGCGCAAATCCAACTGAAATTTGCCGGTCAGTTTTGATCTTACCAAATTCATAAGCAATGTCAATATTCTTTACCATCCTGATGGTAAATGATGACTCATCCTTTTTGATCTTCTGATCGGCTATCTTATCCGGCCGGTAATCTGCAACTGCAGCCGCAAAAACCGCTATGTCTACTTCTTCAAAAAAATGGCAACACGCCAGGTACATTTCATTTGCTGACTTAATTTTCACGATCCGGAGGTTGGGATGTTCCAACACTGAACCGACCGGGCCTGATACCAGGAACACCTGTGCTCCTTCTTTAAGGAATTGCTCAGCGATTGCATAACCCATCTTGCCGGATGAATGATTGCTAATATAACGAACCGGATCTATAGCCTCCTGGGTTGGCCCGGCGGTGATCAACACCTTCTTTCCTGCAAGTTTTGATGAACGCATTGGTTTACTTTTAAACAAATATATACGTCGCCCGCGGAGTCAACTGTCAGTTGGCCAACAGTTCCTAGTAATTCATCATTGCAATAAATAATGTCGCTTGACTTCTGTGGCTTGATGAAAATGATATAGCGATTTTTATCTTGCTTTTCTAATTCGCTTAGCATAAGTTGTAGACAAATCCATTCCCTGATGCATCGATGCGGCTAATGACAGCCGCGAAAGAACTTCGATTGCCATGAAACCTGTATTCGCTTGGCATAAGTTTACTAAGTTTTCTTTACACTGTTCTCATGCATTATTATATACCTTAATGACCGGTTCACGAAGGGCCGCTGCCTGTTCGCTGGAATAAAAGTATATGATATCGGCAATTTGTTCTGTTTTTACCCAGGCATTAAAATCAGCATTGGGCATAGCCTTCCGGTTCGATGAGGTGTCAATTGTACTTGGAATTACAACGCTCGTCACTATATCTTTTCCGGCTGCTTCATCGTTCAATATATCAGCCAATCTGAACAAAAGTGATTTGGCTAATCCATACGCTACCATGCCTTTTCCATTCCTGGCATCAAGACCGGGTCGGGAGCCAATAATAAAAAGGCGACCCTGGCTTTGCCTTTTCATCTGCACAAAAGCGGGGCGCGCTATATTGTACGCTGTTTCGAAATTTAATTTGTATTGCCTATTGATATCACTTGTTTTTGTTTCCGCGATATTTCCTGCGGCAAATCCCCCCACCGTAAGGATCGCCACGTCAATCCTTCCATACTTAGATATGACTGTATCGACAAATTCTTGCGAGTCGTCCTCATTCAAAAGATCGACAACTACCCTTTCAAAGGAGCTGGCAGGGAAATTTATATTCATAGGATCACCTGATACTACAGTGCCAATCACAAAATATCCTCCTTCAATAAACTTTTTGATCGCAGCCTGCCCTAAATTTCCCGAAGCCCCTGTTATGATAGCAATTTTCATGCATACAATTTTTGAATTACTGCCAGCTGAATTTTCCGCCTGTATTCACTCTTATTTTATATAAACTTGAATGAGCGGTGAGATATAAGGTTTTTGCATCTTCATCTCCCCAGGCGAGGTTTGCAGGCCGCTCAGGCGTTACGATCTTTCCTAACAACTTCGCATCAGGAGAAATGACCCATATACCGCCGGGCGCCGACACAAATAAATTCCCCTCTTTGTCAATTTTTAATCCATCCAATGCCTCTTCATCTTCGGTAAAATTGAAATCGAAAAATATTTCCCCATTAGCCAGGGTTCCATCCGGATTTACTTCATACTTCCAGATTGTTTTGGTATGGTGAATATCACGGATGTCCCAGTTGGTGACATAAAAAAACTTCTCGTCGGGAGAAAACGCCAGGCCGTTGGGTCCTCCCAGATCTTTGGAAACAAGAATTACTTCATTATTTTTTATCATGAATACACCAGAGTAGTCAAGTTCTTTTCTCTTATCGTCAAAAAAGTTCGGCAACCCATAGGGCGGGTCTGTAAAGTAAATCGTCCCATCACTTTTTAAGACAATATCGTTTGGACTGTTAAATCGTTTTCCGTTAAACTTATCAGCTAAGACGGTGACCGGCCCTTTCTTCTCAATTCTTATTACGCGGCGATTTCCGTGTTGATCGATGATCAATCTGCCGTCCCTGTCAATGACTAAGCCATTACTGCCGGGTTGACCATATTCTCCAATGTCAGCGCCCGTGTACCCACTGTGACTTATATATACGGATATGTTCCTTGTTATTGGATCATATCGATAAATGGTATTTGTATTAGGATCACTGAACAGCAAATAACCATCAGGATGCCATACTGGTCCTTCGGTAAACTGAAAGCCATCGGCAATTTTTTCAACTTTGGTTCCTGGCGCTATAACACTGTTCAATTTTGGATCTATGGTATAAATTTTTCCAACATCCTTCCATGAATTGTTCGACGGTAACTCTTTATAAAAATCAATGACAGCATTGCGAACCCATATATAGTTATCAGGTAATTTGCCAAGAGCTCCATTGATACCCAAAATGTCAATTCTGAATTTTTGGCCTGCGTGTACATTGCTTGAAAGAATCACGCGGTTCCTGGTATTATAACCGGCAATTAGTCCATTTCCGCTTTGTCCAAACGCCTGCGATTGTTTTCCATCAACCCAGATCTCGCTGTAATCGTCCATCACAATTTCAAACACCGCAGTCGTTCCTTCTGCATTTAATCTGCCGATGCTCTCCGGAATGGTAACTTCTACTTTATACCAAACAAATGAAAATAATCCAGTGCCTTCTCTTGATTCCAACTCCGTTGGGTTGATTTCTTTGAATCCCTTGTCAAAATCCAAAGAGCCGATTTGCGGACGAAGTAAATGACTTCGAATTGCGGTACCCGTAGGATATAAGGCGAGCGCATCTGCCGCATAGGGGCCAGGAGCTTTAAAATCTACATTTACGATATCACCGTTTTGTACGAACCATTTGGCGGACACCACTGCTGCACCTTCTTTTGTTTTCAGATCAGCGATCGCTTGCGGCTTGTCAACGGCCAATTGCCTTGTTTCCTGCGCAAATACGACAATTGATGCGCCAATCAACAGGATGAGCAGGATATAGAATTTCAGCAATGTATACAGCTTACTCATAAACTTATATTGAATGATGTTTCTAGAATCCTTTTTCAGTCAACTTTATTTTGGCGCCGGCGTTGGCCATGTCCTCGTCCTGCTGCGCACTTGCACTCCCGCTCACACCGATAGCACCGATCACTTGTCCGTCAAAAATGATGGGAATACCGCCTTGCAAAAAGGTATGACCAACGGTAATGAGCGCTTGTCTCCCTCCATTGATTGAATTCTCCAGCTTTGAAGATGGAGCTTTGAATATTGCGGCTGTGTTAGCTTTCTTTATAGCTACTTCAGCTGCTGCTGCAAATGTGTTGTCCAGCCGTTCCAGGTACACAAGGTTGCCTCCTGCGTCAACTACAGCAACGGCACCACCCGGAGCATTGTTGGCTTTAGCATAGATCACTGCTTCGGCAACAATTTTTTTTGCACCATCCAGAGAAATGTTTTTTGTGTTAATGATCTGCGCGGGGCAAGTTGCTGCAATGGAGATCATTGTAACTACTAGGAAAAAAATCTTTTTCATTTTTAAAAATTATTGGTTGTTATAATTATTTCACTTCATCATCTGGTTGCGCCTGTGCTTGTTTATCGAACTTTATTTTTTTCCCGGCATGTTTCTCTACCTGTCCGGGCCAGTTTGCGTTAGCTTTTGCCACATTTCCCGGTACATCTTTATTGAATTGTTTGTATGCATCCTGGGTATGCTGAAGAATTAACTTACCATCAACGATTTGAAAAATGGTGGGATCAATTGGGCGCAGCTTATTCAGACTCATTGCGTACCCACAAAACGCACCATACAGCGGCACGAACATTTCAGGATGATCTTTGAACATGCCTGCATGAGCTTCCGAAGCAAACCAATAAGTAGCGCCATCATAGCGAGCAGAAAATTTTGGATCGCCTTGTTGAGCTTTGCTATCTGTGAAATATGAGACTGCATCAAATCCCTGTAAAATCACTCCATTCTTATCGGTGTTATTTAAAAATGCTTTCTCCGCATCCGTTTGAATTTGCTTGCCACCGCGTTCAGAGACTTTCGGCCAGTACTTATCGGCCAGGGCAAGATTACCTTGTACATCTTTGCTCCATCCA
>Ga0207679_10003202_pt1 | contig 10093 bp, 11 predicted proteins | sample KBSC73metaG_FD_184320 | JGI IMG/M metagenome (GOLD analysis project Ga0207679, IMG submission 184320) | Corn rhizosphere microbial communities from Kellogg Biological Station, Michigan, USA - KBS C7-3 metaG (SPAdes) (version 2) | ecosystem: Host-associated > Plants > Roots > Rhizosphere > Soil ...
ATTGGAAGCCCAGCGGTTCGACGAGCGCCGCGATTTCCCGCAACTTGCCGGGATTGTGCGTCGCGATGACGAGCCTGTCGCCGATATCCCTCATGCGGTAGCTTTTAGCTGAGCCTCGAAGATCTCGCCGCAGCCGATCCTGGCCAGCCGCAGCAATCGCAACAGACCTTCTTCGTCGAAAGTCTCGCCTTCGGCCGTGAGCTGGGCTTCGACGATCGCCCCATCGGCGGTGAGGACAAAATTACCGTCGCTGCCCGCCGTCGAATCCTCGTCATAATCCAGGTCGAGGACCGCTCCTCCGCCATGAACCCCGCAGCTGACCGCAGCGACCTGCGTACGAATGGGATCGACGGATAACGCCTTGGATTCCAGCAGCTTGTTGACCGCGATGCGCAGCGCGACCCAGCCGCCCGAAATGGCTGCAGTCCGCGTTCCGCCGTCCGCCTGGATGACGTCGCAATCGACGATGACCTGCCGTTCGCCAAGCTTGGGAAGATCGACGACGGCGCGAAGCGAGCGCCCGATCAGCCGCTGGATTTCCTGAGTTCGGCCCGATTGCTTGCCCCGCGCCGCTTCACGGTTGCCGCGCGTATGAGTCGCTCGCGGCAGCATGCCATATTCAGCCGTCACCCAGCCCTGGCCCTTGCCGCGCAGGAATGGCGGTACCTTTTCCTCGACGCTGGCAGTGCAAAGCACGCGCGTGTCCCCGAAGCTGACGAGGCAGGCGCCTTCGGCGTGGCGGGTAAAGCCGGGCTCGAACTTCAGTTCGCGCATTTGGTCGGGGGAGCGTCCGGAGGGGCGCATGCAGACTCCTTGATCCTGATAATGGTGCGCGGGCGCCTTAGCCTTCTTCGTCATTCCCGCGAAAGCGGGAATCCCGCTTTTCTTCGTTCGACGCTGGTGAAGGAAGCGGGACCCCCCTCTTTCGCGGGGGTGACGGAATCCAGGTCAATGGTTAGATCGAACGCATGGCGGAGCCGATTGGCGAACTCACGGACCGAATGCGCGACATCTTCGGGCGCGTCATCGAGGCCTATCTGGAGCGCGGAGCGCCGGTGGGGTCGAAGATCCTTGCGGGCTCGGTCAACCTGTCGCCGGCATCGATTCGAGGCGTGATGCAGGAGCTGGAGGAGCGGGGGTTGCTCACCCACCCGCACACTTCGGCCGGCCGCATCCCAACGGAGCGCGGGCTCAGGCTGTTCGTGGACGGCATCATGCAAACCGCCGCGCCGGACCCACGGGAGCGGCAGGAGATCGAGCGGCAAATCGTGCGCGACCAGCCGATCGAAGATGCGCTGGCGGCGGCGTCGGCGGCACTGTCGGGCCTGTCATCCTGCGCCGGCATCGTGATGGCGCCGAAGCAGGAACTCCGCCTCAAGCAACTGAACTTCGTGCCCTTGGGGAGCAGCCGCGCGCTCGCTGTCCTGGTCGGCGCCGACGGCAGCGTTGAAAACCGCATCGTCTCGCTCGATGCCGGCACCAATCCGGCGGCGCTCAGCGAGGTCAGTAATTTCGTCAACGCACGGCTTTCGGGCCTAACGCTCGACGAGGCTCAGCTGCGCCTTCGCGCGGAAATTCACGAGCGCAAAGAGGCGATCGACGCGACCGCCGCAGAACTCGTCGCATCGGGACTCGCGGCGTGGAGCCAGGACCATGCGCGGCGCCCGGTGCTGATCGTGCGCGGCCATGCGAACCTGATCGACGCCGCCGCTGCCGAGGATTTGGAGCGCGTGCGTTCGCTGCTCGGAGAGCTTGAGGAAGCGCAGGAAATCGCGAGGTTGCTCGAAGGCGCCCGCGACGCGCCGGGATGCCGCATCTTCATCGGCTCAGAGAACCGCATGTTCGCGCTTTCCGGCTCATCGGTGATCGCCGCACCCTATCGCGGGAGCCAGGGCGAGGTCGTCGGCGTTGTCGGCGTCATCGGACCGACCCGGTTGAACTACGCCCGCGTGGTCCCCATGGTGGATTTCACAGCGAAAGCCCTGACGAGATTGATGGCATGACCGACGACGAGAAACTGCACGAAGAAGCGGAGGAAATCCGCGCGAAGACGGCCAAGGACGCTCCCGAGGTCGCGGAGCACGACCATGTCGCCGAGCTCGAGAAGCAGCTCGAGGAGGCCAAGGCCCAGGTGCTCTATGCGGCCGCCGAGAGTCAAAACGTCCGGCGGCGTCTCGAGGCCGAGCTTAAACAGGCGACAAGCTATGCCGCCGCGCAGTTCGCTCGGGATATGCTCGCGATCAAGGACCACCTGGAGCGCGCGCTCGTCGCAGTGACCGACGAGTTGCGGGCGGACAAGACGGCGAGTCAGTTCCTGGCAGGTATCGAAGCCACGGCGCGGGAACTGGAAGCCGTTTTTGCCCGAAACGGTGTCAAGCGCATTGAATCGATTGGCGAAAAACTCGATCCTAATCTCCATCAGGCGATGATGGAGATTCCCACGGATCAGGTGGAGCCGGGGCGCATCGTCGAGGAGATGCAGGCCGGATATGTGCTCAAGGACCGGCTATTGCGTCCGGCCCTGGTCGGCGTGGCAAAAGAGCCGGACTAATGCACCTCGCGACGGTGGCTCTCGCCTTTGCTCGCGAGTGAGAAGCGGGACTCCGGATCGACTGAGCCGAACAGCCGCGCCGCCGCGTAGCGACCGACCTCAGGGCCATGCTTGAACCCGTGGCCTGATCCCCCGCCAAGAAGCAGCACGTTGTCCCAGCTCGGATGCAGGTCGATGAGGAAATCGCCGTTGGAGCTATTCTCATATTGGCAGACTTCGGCACCGATCATCGGGGCATTGCGTAGTGCAGGGAAGCGCCGGTCGCGGTAGACGACGACCTCGGCGAGCTCGGCTTCGGTCGGGCGCCGGTCCTGCGTGTCCGCATCGGTTTCCGGCCCATGCAGATCGTAAGCGAACTTCACTCCGCGTCCCTCGAGATCGGGCATCCCGTAAAACATGTCGCCGTGATTGAAATCGACCCAGCCGGGCATCGCGCCAGGCACGAAATCGCGACTGCCGGCGGGCGGCGCGAAGTAGAAGATTTCCTGCCGAGTGACGCGAATTCGCGGACCTATGACATCTGGGAAGAGCTTGGGCAGCCACGGGCCGAGCGCGAAAACGAACCGGTCTGCCGATATCGTCTCGCCCGAAACGAGCCGAAGCTGCTGCAGTTCGTGCCCTTGTGGACGCTGCACCGCGCCTTCGAGATACGTCCCGCCGCAGCGCACGAAGCGGTCGACAAGGGTTTGCACCGCGCGCCGCGCGATCAATACGCCGAAGTCGGGCTCAAGCAGGCCCAGGGTGATCCCAGCGAAATCGATCATTGGAAAGCGCTTCGCAAGTTGTGCCTGGGTCAGGACCTCGGTCGAGAGATCGAGTGCCTTATGAGCCTCAATGGTTTCGCGAACGTAGGGCTCTTCCGTGGGGAAAAAGAACATCACGCCGCACTGATGAAGTATCGGCAAGCCCGCCGCAGCGCTGAGGGATTGCCAGTCCGGCAGGGAGTCCCGCGCCATGCGCGTGTAAATGGCGTCCTTGCCGTAAGCGGCGCGGATCAGGCGCGATCCTCCGCCGGACGATGCGCGGCTGTTCGCCGGCCCGTACGCATCGATCAAGGTGACGCGGTGACCGGCCGCATGCAGATAGTGCGCCGTCCAGGCCCCGAAGACGCCGGCGCCAACGACCGCGATATGCTCGGTCACGCGACTTGCCCGAACGGGAGGAGACCCGTGGGCGGGCAAATGGGGGGATGGCCGCCTCGCTCCGCGAGGAAGGCGTGGCGCACGATCTCGGCCTGCTGCTCGAGGCCGTAGCTCTCGAAACCCCGGCCGGGCTCGAGCGCATAGGAATAGCGGCAGAAGGGATGACGCATCAGAGGCAGGTAGAACCTCCCGCCCTTTTGCGCCTGCCAGACATGGGTCATCTCGTGAATGAAGAAGCCCTGGCGCGGAAGCGGTTCCTTTGAGAAGTCGTCCGACCAGCCGCCTCCGCTGGGATGGAAATAGATATTACCCATCGGCGCCATCGCGCTGCGCTTGGGCTGGAAGGGCCACCATTTGCCCTCGACGAGCCGAACCCGCCCGGTGTCGATCGCGTCCCCGAAGACAGAGCGAACGAGTTCGACTTCTCCGGCCGTAAGATGGCGCCCGCGCATGCATCAGAGGTAGCGAGCCATGGCTCCGTGCGCCACTTGCAGCGTTCAAGGTGCATCGCTAGGGCATCAGCCAAAGACATAACGGAGGAAGCTTTCCATGAGCGAGACTGCCGATCGGGTGAAGAAGATCGTCGTCGAACATCTCGGCGTCGAGGCCGACAAGGTCACCGAGGACGCGAGCTTCATCGATGATCTCGGCGCCGACAGCCTCGATATCGTCGAGCTTGTTATGGCTTTCGAAGAGGAATTCGGGGTCGAGATTCCGGACGACGCCGCCGAGAAGATCACAACCGTTCGCGACGCGATCGAATATATCGACCAGAACAAGGGCTGATCGAAAACGGTCCGTTCGCCCTGAGCTTGTCGAAGGGCTGCCTTTTCCTACTTAGGACGTTTTAAGACAGTACAGGGCTTCGACAGGCTCAGCCCGAACGGGTTTGGGCCTGTTCTTTTAGGAGGCTAAGATGCGCCGTGTCGTCGTGACTGGTCTCGGCTTGGTGACGCCGCTGGGAGGCGACGTCGAGACCACTTGGCAAAACCTGATCGCGGGTAAGAGCGGCATCGCCGCAATCACCCGCTTCGATACGACCGACCAAAAGGCCAAGATCGCCGGTGAAGTGAAGCCGAAGGATCACCCGTACGGGTTCGATCCCGACAAGCGCGTCGACCACAAGGTCCAGCGTCAGGTCGACCCGTTCATCGTCTATGCGATCGACGCCGCTGGGCAGGCGCTGGAGGATGCCGGGCTGACCGAAATGGACCAAGATCTCAAGGAACGGACGGGGGTCTCGATTGGCTCAGGCATTGGCGGCTTGCCGGGCATCGAGAGCGAGTCGCTTGTGCTGGCGGAAAAGGGCCCCAGCCGCGTGAGCCCGCACTTCGTCCACGGCCGCCTGATCAATCTCACTTCGGGCCAGGTGTCGATCAAATATGGGCTGATGGGACCGAACCACTCGGTCGTGACGGCCTGCTCGACCGGCGCGCACTCGATCGGGGACGCGGCGCGCATGATCAAGGACGGCGATGCGGACATCATGCTCGCCGGCGGAGCAGAGAGCACGATCAATCCGCTCGGCGTCGCCGGATTCGCACAGGCGCGCGCGCTCAACACTAGCTTCAACGATCGGCCCGAGCAGGCCAGCCGCCCCTATGACAAGGCCCGCGATGGCTTCGTGATGGGCGAGGGCGCCGGCGTCGTCGTGCTTGAGGAATATGAGCACGCCAAGAAGCGCGGGGCGAAGATTTATGCGGAAATCGCGGGCTACGGCCTGTCGGGTGACGCCTATCATGTCACCGCGCCGCATCCGGAGGGCCGGGGCGCCGAATTGGCGATGCAAATGGCGCTTAGAAAGGCCGGGCTGAAGCCAGAGGATATCGACTACGTCAATGCCCACGGCACTTCGACGATGGCCGATACGATCGAACTGGCCGCGGTCAAAAGAGTGCTTGGCGACGACCTCCATGGCGCATCGATGAGCAGCACCAAGTCCGCCATCGGCCATCTGCTAGGCGGGGCCGGCGCAGTCGAAGCGATTTTCTGCATCCTTGCCATTCGCGACCAGATCGTGCCGCCGACGCTGAACCTCGATAATCCGGACGAGGGCACAGAAGGCGTCGATCTCGTCCCCCACAAGGCAAAGAAGCGGCCGGTTCGCGCGGTCCTCAACAACAGCTTCGGCTTCGGCGGAACGAACGCGTCACTGGTGATGAAGGCGGTGTGAGGAAGCTTATCGGAATAGCGCTTGTCCTGGGCATCGCGGCGCTAGTTCCTCTTTATCAGCTTTGGTTCGGCGGCGGAACGAGTCACGCGAACACCATCATGGTCGAGGAAGGCGCGACGCTGAGAAGCCTGTGCCCGGGCCTTGAGCGCAAGCAGCTAATCCCGGGCAATTGCACAACTTTCCGGATTATGGCGCGGGTTCTCGGTTCAGGAGACCCGATCCAGGCCGGGGAGTTCGAGGTTGCCGCAGGAACGGGCGGGGCAGCCCTGCTTGATCTGCTCCAGCATGGTCGCCCGGTTCAGCGGCTGATCACGGTGACGGAAGGCATGCCCGCCATCATCGTCTCGGAGAAACTGGTGGCGAACCCTTATCTCACTGGCCCGGTACCCGCGATTGCAGAGGGGTCGCTACTGCCCGACAGCTACAGTTTCGAACGAGGCGAGGCGCGCGCGGCGGTTGTCACTCGAATGCAGGCCGCGATGACCAAGGCGCTCGACCAGCTTTGGCCAAAACGCAGTGCCGATTGCCCGGTCGCCACCAGGGACCAGGCAGTCATTCTCGCGTCGATCGTCGAAAAGGAGACCGGCAAGCCCTCGGAGCGGCCGACCATCGCCGGCGTTTATTGCAACAGGCTGAGAATCGGCATGAAGCTCGATGCCGATCCGACCGTTATCTACCCTGTGACCAAGGGTAAGCCACTCGGACGCCGGATTCTGAAGTCCGAGCTCAACGCGACCAACGGCTACAACACCTATCGCAAAACGGGCTTGCCCGAGGGGCCGATCGCAAACCCCGGAAAGGCAAGCATCGCCGCCGTGCTGCATCCCGCGCAAACGAAAGCGCTCTACTTCGTCGCCGACGGCACCGGCGGCCATGTCTTTGCCGAAACCCTCGCCGAGCAGCAGGCCAATGTCGCGAAATGGTTCGCGATCCGGCGCGCCAGGGGCCAAATGTGAGGAATCGCGGTATCGGCCGAGCCCGGATGTTCTTTGGCGGCCTGATTCTGTTCGCTGCAGTGATTGCCTGGGCAACAGCGCTGATGATGAGCCCGCACAGCGAAAGCACCGTTGCGCACGGGACGGAGCACGTACGCAACGTCGTCGTCATCTTTATCCGCAATAGCGCCATCGGCACGCTGCTCTTGTCGGCGCTCTCGGGTTGGCTCCTGTTTCCGGCACGCCGGCCGAAGACGCCCTGGCGTGACCGAGCGATCATAGGAGTGCTTGCAGTGCTCGTTTTGACCAGCCTGTATCAGCTTTTCTGGCTCAGAACGGTGGTCTAGGGATCGAGCGATTCGCTCTGAAGATAGCCGACGCGGCGATCTTCACCGGCATAGCCCCACGCCCAGCCCACGCTGTCGTCGAGCATGGCGAAGCGCTCCCCAATCTGCAGCTCGCGAATGGTCTCGCCGTCTTGCGATGGGATTGCTCTCAGAATCGTAGCTCTGGAGACACTGCGGTCCACCGGGTCGGCGTAATGGGAGGCAATCACGCGAGCGACGAGGGCGACGTCGGCAAGGTCCTTGCGATAGGCGTTGAATTCCGGATTCGGGGGGTCCGAAGGACCCTTGAGCGCCGCTTCAGCGCTGATGGGCGTAAGCGGGAGCTTGTCCGATGATCGGCCGGTGCGCCGGAGGCTGTCCGCCGTCGCTATCGCGGAGGTTGCGTTTGAACCCTTCAAGAAAATCTGCCCCGGTGCTGGTGCGGACGACGAACACGTTGCGCCGGTCGTCCTGGTCGCGCTCGCGGCGGAGATAGCCGAGCGCGCCGAGTGTATTCAAGGCGCGAGTGACGACAGGTTTGGACACGCCCAGAACCCTCGCGAGACCACGGACCGTGTGCGGTCCGGGCGTCAGGTAGACCAGCATCAGCAACGCCATCTGGCGATTGGTGAGATCGGGTTCGCCCGAGCGGACGTAGGCGATAAGCGCCTTCATCCAGCCGATCAGCGATACCTCGCCCATAGCTGCCTCATTTCCATCCCGTGCCGCGTATTGCCAAAGTAAACCGGTAAGGACGCGAAATGTTGCAGGGAAATGAGGGAAAAAGGCTGGAACTTTCGCCGAACGGCGGTTTCAACGGGGCGGATACCGCGCTTCCAAGGCAGCAAAAACAGCGCGCAGACCCAGCGCATCCCCGCCTTTTGGACGTCCCGGCTTGCCCGCATCGCGCCATGCATAGGTGTCGAGATGCGCCCAGGCGATCTCGTTCGGAATGAAGCGCCGCAGGAACAGTGCAGCGTAAACTGCACCGGCCATCGCGTTGCCCGAGGTGTTTGAGAGATCCGCCACCTCGCTCTTGAGATCGGCGTCATAGGGATCCCACAGCGGCATCCGCCAAATCGGGTCCTCCACCTCCCGCGCGGCCCGTTCAAGATCAGCGGCAAGCTCGTCGCGGTTGACGAAGGTCGCCGGGAGATCGGGGCCCAGTGCCGTTCGCGCAGCACCGGTCAGCGTCGCGAAGTCGATAATAAGCTCCGGCTCGTCCTCTGCAGCGCGGGTGAGGGCGTCGGCGAGGATCAGCCGCCCTTCGGCATCGGTATTGTCAATCTCGACGTACTCGCCCTTGCGCGATTTGATGATGTCCCCCGGACGGTAGGCCGCCCCGGAGACCGCATTTTCAACCGTGGGGATCAACAGGTGCAGCCGGACCGGAAGCCGCGCCATGCTGATCAGCCGCGCGAGAGCAAGCGCATGGGCCGCACCACCCATGTCCTTCTTCATGTTCCGCATCCATGCCGGCTGCTTGAGATCAAGCCCGCCGCTGTCGAAGCAGACGCCCTTGCCGACGATGGCGATCCGCGGATCCCCTGCCTTGCCCCATTCAAGCTCGACCAGGCGCGGCGCGCGGCCCGGAATCGCCGCTCCTCCGACCGCCGCGATCAGGGGATAGTCCTTGGCAAGATCTTCCCCGAGCGTAACGCGGATGTGGCCGCCCGAACGCTTCGCCTCTTCGCGGACCGCGGCTTCGATCTCCGCCGGTCCCAGATCCGCCGCCGGCGTGTTGACCATGTCGCGCACCAGGGCAGTGGCTTCGGCGAGCCGGACCGTTGAGTCTATTCGCGCCGCCTCGCTGGTCACCAGGACACGCGGGCCGCGCCGAGGATCATCGATTTGGTCTCTGTAGGTCTCGAAACGATGCTGCCCGAGCAGCCAGCCGAGCGCCGCAGGGCCGGAGTCCCCTTCCGCGAGCTTGTACGCGCCTTCGGGGAGGCTCCCGGCAAGCTTCGCGAGACACCAGGGCGACAGTGATTCGACGTCCTTGACTGCGCTCGCGACCTCGAAATCGCTACCGCGCGGAAGAATGACGAAGCTGAAACCGCTCTTTGCGTCGAACCTGTGGGCTTCGAGCAAGGCGCGGTCCTCGGGCGGCCGCTTCTTCGCCCAGGCCGCAAAACTGTCCTTGTCGACAAGGTGGATCGCGCGGGTCTTTTGCCCGCGGTCGGCGACGAGAAGCGCTGCGAAATCGGTCATGGGCCGCCGCTTAGGCGACCGAGACCTCCAAGGGAACGCCGTAGAGATCGTGCTCGTCGGAGTCCTCGACGCGGACGCTCACGATGTCGCCGGGCTGGAGACCGCCTGCGTCTCGGAGGTGCACCTCACCGTCGATCTCAGGCGCATCGGCCTTGGAACGGCCCGTGGCGCCGCCTTCATCGTCCACACGATCGATCAGGACGTCGGTGGCGGAGCCGACCTTCGCGGCAAGTTTTTCGGCGCTGATGCGGGCAGACAGCGCCATCACGGCGTCGTAGCGTTCCTGCTTGATGTCCTCAGGCACTTGATCGTCCATCGAGGTCGCAGGCGCTCCGTCGACCGCTTCGAACTTGAACGCGCCGACGCGGTCGAGCTGCGCTTCCTCAAGCCAAGCCAGCAGGTACGCGACATCCTCGTCAGTTTCTCCCGGGAAGCCGAGGACGAAGCTCGAGCGGATGGCGAGGTCCGGGACCAGCTCTCGCCAGTTGCGAATGCGCTGAAGGACCTTCGCGTCGTTGGCGGGCCGGCGCATGCGGCGCAGGACGGCTGGCGACGCATGCTGGAAGGGAATGTCCAGGTAAGGAAGGACGAGACCCTCGGCCATCAGCGGGATGGCGTCGTTCACGTGGGGGTAGGGGTAAACGTAGTGCAGGCGCACCCAGGCGCCGAGCTTGCCGAGCTCGCGCGAGAGATCCGTCATGTGGGCCCGGACGTCCTGGCCCTTCCACGGCCACGCCTTGTGGCGGATGTCGACG
>Ga0207679_10003205_pt1 | contig 10089 bp, 8 predicted proteins | sample KBSC73metaG_FD_184320 | JGI IMG/M metagenome (GOLD analysis project Ga0207679, IMG submission 184320) | Corn rhizosphere microbial communities from Kellogg Biological Station, Michigan, USA - KBS C7-3 metaG (SPAdes) (version 2) | ecosystem: Host-associated > Plants > Roots > Rhizosphere > Soil ...
GCCATGTTGCACGCGCACGTGCCTCAACGATGTCATCGCCATCACGCCCATCACGATCACGAGAACAGCACAAACGGCGGCGACGAGCGGCAGCGTGCGAGGCAGCGACTCGGCGGCGAAGGCGCTGCCATAGGCTGCGGTGCCGAGGCTGCCGAGGACGGCGATGCCGAGCGCGCCGCCGAATTCGGATCCCGTCTCCGAAATCGCTGAAATCGTGCCGGCCCGCTGTGGCGGCGCCGCCGCGACAATCATGTCGTTGATCAGCGTGAACATCGGGGCAAGACCGAGCGAGTAGACGACGAATCCGGTTACGAGCAGCCCGAGGCTCGGGATCGTCGCGACGCGGGTCAGCAGGCCGAAGCCGATCGCGGCGAGCGCGAAGCCGGCCGCCATGACATCGGCCGGACTTGCCCGGCGCGCGAGATGAGGCGACACGAGCGAACCGACGAGAAACGCCACCGCGAACGGCGCCGTCCAGAGGCCGGCTCTCCACGGATCGAGTCCGAGCACGAGTTGCATGTACTGCGTCACGTACAGGAAGCTGCCGAACGCGACGAACGTACCGAGCGCGTAGATCGCGAGCGGCGCGACGAGCGGCCGGACACGCAGCAGCCCGAAGTCGATCAGCGGCTCGCGCAACGCTCGCTGCCTGCGCACGAACGCGACCCCGAGCGACGCGCCGATCAGGATCGCCACCAGCGACAGCGGGCCTGCCCCGCTTTGCGCGATCGTCTTGAGGCCAAGGACGATCGGCAGCGTGGCGGCAAGCGAGAGCGCCGCGCTCGGCACGTCGATGCGCCCGGCGCGGTGGTCGCGGAACTCCGGCAGCACGCCGGGGCCGACCACCAGCAGCGCCAGCAGCAAGGGAATGCCGGCGAGAAACACCGAGCCCCACCAGAAATGCGCGAGCAGGAAACCGCCGAGCGACGGACCGGCGGCGCCGCCTGCGGAATAGCTGGTCGCCCACACCGAGATCGCGATCGAACGCTCATCGGGATCTTCGAACATGTTGCGAATCAACGACAGGGTCGAAGGCGCGAATGTGGCACCTCCGATGCCCAGGACGGCACGCGCCGCGATGAGAATTCCCGGGCTGGTCGCGAAGGCGGCGACCACGGAGGCGACACCGAATGCCGCGCCACCGATCAGCAACACGCGACGATGTCCCACGCGATCGCCAAGCGTTCCCATCGTGATGAGCGAGCCGGCGACGAGAAAACCGTAAATGTCGACGATCCACAGCAGCTCGATGTTCGAGGGCCGAAGATCCGCGCTGATCGCCGGCAGTGCCAGATCCAGCACGGTCAGGTCCATCGCGTAAAGCGCGCAAGGCAGCGCGATCACCGCAAGGCCGACCCAGTCGCGGCGTGTCGCGCGAGCCGGCATCGCCAGCGGCCGGATTGCATGCTTCTGCAACGGCCTCATCCCCGGTCGAGGCTGCCACGACCCACGATGGCATGCAGCCTTCGCTGGAAAGGATCCGCGCGCGCGAAGCCGATGACGCGGGCGCCTTGCACTTCGCGCCCCTGACCGTCGAAGAAGATCGTGGCCGGCGGACCGAACAGTCGAAACCGCGCGAGCAGCGCCTTGTCGCGATCGTTGTTCGCCGTGACGTCGACCCGCAGCAGCCGGAAGTCCGGCAAGTCGGCTGCAATCCGCGGATCCGCGAACGTGTAGCGCTCCATTTCCTTGCACGACACACACCAGTCGGCGTAGAAATCGAGGAGCAGCGGCTTGCCGTTCGCGACCGCGAGCGCAGCCACCGCGGCGAGCGAGATGCCGCCGATCCACTTCGTGGTCATCGTACGTTTCATCGTGCTTCCGATCGTCACCATCCGCTGTTTGCGACCGAGGCGTGCGCGGCTTGGCGCGACCGGCTTGCGAGCCGGCCGCGCCGCGGCCACGCTATTGCTTCGACGCGTCCTTCGACATCGGCTCGTGGGACATCGAGTCACGGGGCATTGCGGGATGCGACGCGTTGTCGCCGGTCGCGTTCTTCGCGGTCTTGTCCTTGGCTCGCCTGCTCTTGTTCGAATCGCTTTTGGCCATCGAAGGCTTCGAAGTCTCCTTCGACATTGCGTCCTTCGACATTGCATCCTTCGACATTGCATCCTTCGACATTGCATCCTTCGACATTGCATCCTTCGACATGCTGTCCTGCGCATGGACGGCCGTGGTGGCGCTCATCAGGCATGCGGAAATCACGGCGACGACGAGTCTGTTCATTTCAATTCTCCAAAATGGATCTTCGGGGCGGCACGGGCGCGTGCCGTTCTTTCGGCCGTCCCGACGAGTCGGATGCAGCCGAACGGGCAGGGGCGGCCCGACACTGCGCAAGCCGGCCCATGTGCTGTCGAAGCGTTCGCGATGTCAGTCGGTCCCATCACGCCAGGCATTGCGAAGCGCCTGCGGCCTGGAGTACCTGTCCGCTTAGCCGATCCTGGACGAAAGCGACGACACCGAGCTCCGCCGCATTCCAGGTCCGGCGCACCGTCACCGTTCGCTTGAGGCGGGTGTCGCCGTCCTGCAGCGCGATCGGCCCGATCAATTCGCGCACGACGTGATCGTGCAGCAGCGTCACGCCCCGGTTTTCGCCGGCGGATATGTTCGAAACGAGCTTGTCTTCGGTGACCGCCACGAAAAGCGCCACGTCTCCCTTGATGCTCGGGCTCGGCAAGCTCACCGAGCCAGCGATGGCAATCGTGCCGCTCGGCGCGGGTTCGGCGCGAAGGCGGATGTTTGCGCGCGCCGGCTCGGCAGTCGCGCGCTTCAGTTCCTGCGCCAGATCGCCGCGCCAGTCGCGGACTTCCTTTCCCGACACGAAGAAATGAGGCGTGAACACGGTCTTGTGGCCGTTGGCGTTGACGAGCCAGCGCTGGCGCTCGGCGAACCCGGCCTGCGCGAACGGATCTTTCCAGCCCAGGTCGTCCCAATAGTCGACGTGCAGCGAGAGGGGCACGACCTTATCCATGGCGTGCGTGGCCGATGAAAACCCGGTAAGCCGCTTGTCGGCGGGCGGGCAACTCGAGCAGCCCTCCGACGTGTACAGCTCCACGAGGGCCGCCGTCGCGGAGCCGCTGCGGACATCGCACGCCGCGAACGCCAGACCAGGCGAGAGAAGCGTGATTGCGAGGAGCGCCTTGCTGCGTCGTTTCATGGAAGACTCCTGCTGGTGATTACACACGGATTCACGGTGGGGGCGCGCGACGCGATCGGCGCACGGTGATTTCGGTGCACGGGCTTTAGCGGTCCGCGTCGTCACGACCGCTGAAGCCTGTGGAGCCGTTCTTGCCGCCAGGCATCGACCGACAGTCGTCCCGCGCCGCCGCTCGCCAACGCGGCAAGGCTCGCTAGATAGAGCAGGATGATTTCGTAGCCCACCGTGCCGAAGCGCGTGCCGGTCGCGGTCACCTCGACGAGCTTCACCGAGAAGAAACCGGTATGGCCAGTGGATCGTCACGAGCGCCGTCAACAGGACGACCGCCATCGGCACGCTGGCGAAAGGCACGAAAGCACCGATCAGAATGGGGAAGCCTCCGGCAAGCTCGACGAGCGTCGTCGCCCATGCAAGCACGTGCGGCGCCGGAACGCCGATCGTGTGCAGGACGACGGCGAACGCGTCGGGCCCGCGTGACAGCTTCGCCCATCCGTGCGCGAGGAATCCGTATCCGACGATCAGTCGCAGGGGCAGTGGCGCCCATTGGCGCAATTGGCGGGTGTCGATCAGGGGCATGACTTTCGAGTCGCGAGACGCGATGAGTAGGCGTTGGTCTCCGGCCCGCCCCGCAGGCTTACAGGTCGGCGCTTTCCAGCGCTGCGACAAACGCCTATAGTCGGTATTCCAGATTGGAATGGAATAAGCGCGGCCGGATGGATCGATTGAACGCCATGAAGGCATTCATCCGCTGCGTGGAGCGAGGTAGCTTCTCTGCGGTCGCGCGCGAGCTGGAGACGACTCAGCCGACGATCAGCAAGCTGATCGCGTCGCTCGAGCGACACCTCGGAGGCAAACTCTTCGCGCGCTCGGCCCGGGAGCTGTCGCTCACGCCGGAGGGCCAGCGCTTCTACGAGCAGTGCCGGCCGATCGTCGATGCGGTTCGCAACGCCGAGGTGTCGTTCCGATCGGGTCGCGAGGAAGTCGCCGGAACGCTTCGCGCTGCGACGTCCGTCAGCTTCGGGCGGACGCAGGTGATGCCGCGGTTAGGTGCGTTCATGCGGGCTCATCCGCTGCTGCGCGTGGACCTGCAACTCAACGATCGCTTCGTCGACCTGGTCGAGGAAGGGATCGACGTCGCCTTTCGCATCGGCGAGCTGACGCACGACAATCTGCTCGCGCGGCGCGTCGGAACGACGTATCGCGTGACCGTCGCCACGTCCGATTACCTGAAGCGCCACGGCCGTCCTCGGCATCCCGACGAGCTGAAACAGCACGACTGCATCCTGTACACGGGGCTGGCGACGCGTGACGAATGGCGCTACGTTCGTGACGGCCAAAGCTTCTCGGTACGGGTATCGGGATCGTTTCGATCGAACAGCGCCGAGGCGGTGCGCGCAGCCGCGCTCGACGGCATGGGAATCGCGTTCGCTCCCCTTTGGCTCTTCGGAGACGATATCCGTGCGCGGCGTATCCGCGCGATTCTCGTCGACTACCCGCCGAAGCCGTTGCCGATTCACGCGGTGTCCCCGACGGTTCGGCGCCACTCCGCGAAGATCAAGGCATGGGTCGACTTCTTTCACGCCGCGTTCGATGCCGATCCCTTCGTCTCGGCGTCTGAGCCGCCTACGCGCTAGCCCTGGTTCGCTCCCGCGGGTTTCCGAAAAGTGGCGCGCGCCGCGGCCCGCCTTGATTGGCGCCTGCTTCGTCGTACGGCTTCGCTACGCGGACGGCGCTTCGTCGCGCGCCAGGTTCTCGATGATCGCCAGCAGCGCGCGGCGCGTCGCGGCGACGTCCGCAGCGGCGACGCCACGCACTGCGCGGCGATTGACGTCCTCGGCCAGCGGCACGAGCTTGCGCTTGAGCGCGCGCCCGGCCGGCGTCAGGAACACATAGACGTTGCGCCGGTTGCCGACTGCGCGCCGTCGCACGATGTAGCCCAGCCGCTCCATCGCCGCGAGCGCCGCGTGCGTCGTCGGCTCCATCACGCCCGCCTCGCGGCTCAGCGCGCGCTGCGTGAGGCCATCCGATTCCCACAGGATGCGCAGGAACGTCCAGTGTCCGAACGGCACGCCGTGACGGGCGAGGCGGATGTGCAGCGCGCGCACCAGCGCACGCGTCGCGTCCTTCACCAGATGCGCGAGCCGATCGTCGGGCACCGCCTCCTGCCAATGCCGCAGGATCACTTGCGCATCGTTCGCCGGGGACGGCGGTCGAGCACGCGCGGCGACATCCTGCCTGGAAGACCGCGTACCGCGGGCACGCGGCGTCATGCCGGTGCTGCGCCCTTCGGCGCTGCCACCTGATGCACGAGTCGAATGTCCTGCCCGGTGCGCGCGGATTCGAGCATTGCGGCGCACGCCTCGAGCGTCGCGCGCGCCCAGAGCCCGTCGTGCAGTGCAGGCGTTCCCGTCGCGATCGCATCGTGCATTTCGTCGATCACCTCGTGCCGCGGTATCGCAGGCGGCGGAAGTGCCTCGAAGCGCGCGCCGCGGCCCTCGTAGATCATGACGCCGTCCGGCATCGGGCGCAGGTCGGCGCCATCGCACGAGACAATGAACGTCCCGAAGTGCTCGTGCGTTCGCGGCTCGCCGGCCGACGGCCGATACGCCGATCCGCCATAGTTGCGCGCGTGCTTCAGCGCGAGTTCGGCGGCCGGCTCGGCGAGCCTCTCGAGGCCACGCCGCGTGGCGCCATGGCCCGAAGCGTCCTTCGGCATGCCGAGCTCGCTCGTCCAGGCGCACCATTCATCGGAGTCGAAGAGACCGTATCCGTTGTAAGTCAGCGACGCGAAGGCGCCGTCGTCGAACGTCAGCAACGCCGCGTACGCGCCTTCGGTGTTCCGGTCCGGGTCCCAGTTGCCGGTCAGCCCACGCACGCGCGCCACGCGGCCGCCACCCAGCAGGCGGACGATGTCGACCTGGTGCGCGGCCTGGTTCCACACGGCGCCGCCGCCGCGCGCGGTGTCGAGCTCCTCCGGACGACGCGGGCGATACAGAAAGTCGGTGTAATACAGCGCCTGGATCATGCGCACGGCACCGAAGGCACCGCTGTCGATGATCTCGTGCGTGCGGCGAATGGGCGCGTCGTAGCTGTGGCTGTGACCGACGCAAAGCTGTACGCCGGCCGCTTGCGCCGCCTCGATCATGTGCGTGCACTCCGCAAGCGACAGCGCCATCGGCTTTTCCACCAGCACGTGCTTGCCGTTGCGCGCGGCGAGAACCGCGTGCTCGGCGTGCAATCCGTGCGGCGTCGCGACGTAAACGACGTCGACGCCGGCATCGCGGCACAGCGCGTCGACCGACGCGTGCGCGCGCGCGCCGAACTCGGCGACGAACCGATCGCGCGCCTCGGGGCGCGGGTCGGCAGCCGCCGCCAGCCGAACGCGCGGGTCGCGGACGAACGTCGGCAGCATCAGCGTGAACGCGCGCCCGAGGCCGGCCACGCCCCAGCGCAAAACGGGCGCCGTGCCGGGCGCGGTGACGGCGACGTCAACGCTCATCGGTCGATGACGATTTCCGGCGAGCGCGCACGCGACACGCAGACCATGATGCTGTCGGCATGCTCGGCTTCGGACAGCACGAGGTCGCGATGATCGGCATCCCCGGCAAGGAGCCGCGTGCGGCACGTGCCGCAGGTGCCGCTCTCGCACGAACTCGGCACGTCAAGGCCATGCTCGCGCAACGCCTCGAGGATCGACTGGCCTGCGCCGACGTCCACCGCCGTGCCGGTGCGCGCGAGTCGCACCCGGAACGGCCGGTCCCCGGCAACGGCGAGTGTGCCCGCGTCGGCGAAGCTCTCGATGTGGATCGTCGAGGCCGACCAGTGCCCCGACATGTCGCGCACCGCCTGCAGCATCGCCCGCGGCCCGCAGCAGTAGACGTGCACCGCGCGAGGTCGCTCGAAGAGCGGCCACAAGTCGAACGAGCGCGCGGAATCGCCGCCGTCGTGGTGGATCGCCACGTTCCCGGCAAAAAGCGGCGCGGAAAGCTCGTCGCCAAACGCCGTTTCCTCCGGCGAGCGCGTCAGGTAATGCAGCTTGAACCGGCGGCCGTCGCGCAGCGCCAGGTGCCGGACCATCGACATGATCGGCGTGATCCCGATGCCCCCGGCGATGAACAGGAACTCCTTCGCCTTGTCGGAGAGCTCGAAATCGTTCTGCGGTGCGGAGCACGGAAGCACTGTGCCTTCGCCGCAGGCGTCGACGAGGCTGGCGGAGCCGCCGCGGCCCGCCGCCTCCCGCTTGACGGCGATCACGTAGCGATGGCGTTCGCCGCAATCGTTCGCCAGCGAATACTTGCGCAGCAGCCCGTTCGGCGCCTGCACGGTGACGTGCGCACCTGGCGTGAACGGAGGCAGTTCCTGCCGCCGGGCCGCGACGAGCTCGAACGCGTGGATGCCTGCCGCGGCGGGCACGATGCGCGCGACGGTCAACGGCATCAGCGGTGGATATCGCTCGCTCATGGCTCGCCGGCCGCGTTTTCGGAGACGGCTTCAGGCATCGAGGCACCGCGAGCTGCATCGGCCGCGGCTCGACAGCGCCGCTAGTCCCGCGGTATCGTTACTTAGACGCCTAACATTATGCGACGAAGCGCCGGCTCGCAGTCGAGCCGACCCCCCTGCTTCGTCGCAGAGATCGCCATGCTGACCGCCGAAGAGAACGACCTGTTGTGCCGCGTCGAAGGCGATGCCCCGATGGCGCGCCTGATGCGCGCGCACTGGCTCCCGATCTGCATGTCCGAGGAGGTGAGCGAGCCGGACGGCACGCCACTGCCCGCCCGGTTGCTCGGCGAGGATCTCGTCGTGTTCCGCGACTCCGACGGCAGGCTCGGCGTCGTCGGCGAGCATTGCCCGCATCGGCGCGCCTCGCTTGCGCTCGGCCGCAACGAAGAGTCGGGGCTGCGCTGCCTCTACCACGGCTGGAAGATCGACGTCGACGGCAATGTCGTCGAAATGCCGTCGGAGCCCCCGGCCAGCTGTCTCGCGGCGAAAGTGAAGCACACCGCCTATCGTTCTGAGGAAGCCGGCGGCTTCGTCTGGGCCTACCTGGGGCGCGGCGAACCTCCACCGTTCGAGCCGCCCGCGTGGGCGCCCTCGCCCACCACGCGCATTAGCATCGTGAAGATGCGCATCGACGCGAACTGGGCGCAAGTGCTCGAGGGCGCGATCGACTCGGCGCACAGCTCGACGCTGCACGCGACCGACATGCCGCCTGCGCGCGTCGACGGCGCCAGGGCGACGGCCACCGTGTGGCCGCGCCCCTCGACGGACAAGGCACCGCGCCTTGCCGTGGAGCAGACCGACTTCGGCTTCCGCTACGCCGCCATCCGGCGGCCGATCAAGGATGCCGAGACTCACGTTTACCTGCGCGTGACGCTGTTCGTCGCGCCGTACACGGTGCTGATCCCGCCCAACAACCTGTACAACCTGTCGATCCTCAACGTGCCCGTCGACGACACGCACACGATGTTCTACTTCATTGCGTGGAGCGACCGCGAAGGCGGCGGCATCGACCAGGAGGCCTGGCGCAAATTCTGTGGCGCGCAGCCCGGCGTGGATCTCGACCGGAACTACCGTCACCGGCGCAATCGCGACAACGGCTACCTGCAGGACCGGCAGGCGATGCGGCTCGGCGATTTCACCGGCATGCGCGGCATCCCGACGCAGGACATGGCCATGTGGGAAACGATGGGGGCGATTGCGGACCGCTCGTCCGAGCGACTTGGCGCGAGCGACCTCGCGATCGTCGAGTTCCGGCGCCGGATGGTCGATGCGGTGCGGCGCCACGGCGCCGGGGAGCCGGCCATCGGCACGGCCGGGAGCCGACCGCCGTACGCGACGCTACAATCGTTCGAAGGCATTGTCGCAAAGGACGCCGACTGGAGGACGCTCCCGAGCGGCACGAACGCCGCCGCAGCGCGCGAGCCGGCGCTCGGGTGATGCGCCCGCCCGGGCCCACCCGAGCCCGGGCGACGCCGCGAAAACAACGATCACCGACGGAGGAACCCCCATGAAACTGCAACACCTCGCAAGAGCAACCTTTGCGGTGCTCGCCGTTTGTCTCGCGCTGCCCGCGAGCGCGCAGGACACGCTGAAGCTCGCCATCGGCCAGCGCGGCAACTGGGACACGTCCGTCTCGGAGGTCGGGCAGCGCGCCGGCATCTTCAAGAAGCACGGGCTCGTGCTCGAGATCCTGTGGACGCAGGGCAGCGGCGAGACGCAGCAGCCGGTGATCTCAGGAAATGTCGACATCGGCGTCGCCGTCGGCGTCATGGGCGCGCTGTCGTCGTTCTCGAAGGGCGCGCCGGTGCGCATCATCGGCGCGCAGACGACCGGTGCGCGCGACCTGTTCTGGTACGTGAGGGAGGATTCGCCGATCAAGTCTCTGAAGGACACCGCCGGCAAGACGATCGCTTACTCGACGAAGGGCTCGTCGACCAACGGCATCGTCACGGCGTTCATGAAGCAGTACGACCTGAAGGCCACGCCGGTCGCCACCGGAAGCCCGTCGTCGACGCTCACGCAGGTCATGTCGGGCCAGGTCGACGTCGGCTGGTCGGCGCCGCCGTTCGGGCTCGACCAGCTCGACGAGAAGAAGATCCGCATCATCGCGAGCGGCAACGACGCCGACGTGTTCAAGGGCCAGACAGTGCGCCTGCTGATCGCCAATGCGCAAGCGCTGCAATCGAAGAAGGCGGTCTTCGATCGCTACATGAAAGCGTATCGCGAGACGATCGACTATATGTACAACGATCCGGCCGCGCTCAAGGTCTACGCCGACTTCGTCGGCATTTCCGAGGCGAAGGCCAGGCGGGTGCGCGACGATTTCTTCCCCAAGGCGGCGATCGATCCGGACAAGATCGTCGGACTCGACACGATCGTCATGGATGCTGTCGAGCTCAAGTTCACGGCGCAGCCGCTCACGAAGGCGCAGC
>Ga0207679_10003208_pt1 | contig 10085 bp, 5 predicted proteins | sample KBSC73metaG_FD_184320 | JGI IMG/M metagenome (GOLD analysis project Ga0207679, IMG submission 184320) | Corn rhizosphere microbial communities from Kellogg Biological Station, Michigan, USA - KBS C7-3 metaG (SPAdes) (version 2) | ecosystem: Host-associated > Plants > Roots > Rhizosphere > Soil ...
CCATAATCGTTAGCTAAATCCGATTGGGCAATTACCGGCTTTGATTCACCTTCAACATCAAACCATTCCAATGTATTCAAATATTGGCCACCAATTTTTACATTGCCCTTCTCTGCAAATAAAGAAAGTGATCCTTCTACATTTTTGGAAAAGCTATTGATGGTATAATTCAATGTACCAATAGCTCCGGATTTCATTTTTAAAATAGCTACTCCTGTGTCTTCCAGTTCGAACTGAGATCTTTTTCTGTAAGTATTTTTATAACCCTCCACCGTATCAATGTCTCCCATAAACCAATGTAAAAGGTCAATAAAGTGGCTGAACTGAGTGTATAGAATTCCACCGTCTAAATTTCTTGTCCCTTTCCACGAATTCAAATAATAGGCCTGGGGGCGATTCCAGAAACAGTTCAATTGAAAGCTAAAAATTTTTCCGAGTGTGTTATTATCGATAAGTTTTTTGATACACCGTACCGGTTCGTTATAACGGTTTTGCTTAACAATAAAAATCTTTTTTCGACTGTTGCCTGCAGCTTCAATCATTTTGGCGGCATCTGTACTCGTCAGGCACATTGGTTTTTCACAAAGAACATGTTTACCCGCTTTTAAAGATTTAATGGAATGCTCAGCATGTAGTCCGTTAGGCGTGCAAACAACAATTACATCAGTATCGAGTTGAGATTCCAGAAGATCATCAATAGAATAAAAGGGTTTTGCATCAAATTTGGCAGCTATGCCTTCGGCTTTTTCCAGAATGATATCACACACAGCCACCAGCTTTCCCACGCGTTTAATATTTTCAGCATGCCGCGATGAGATGTTTCCACAGCCGACAAGTCCAAATCTGTACATGGTTCAAAAATAGTCAGTGTAAAATAAATAGCCCCGCAAATGCGAGGCTAAATAATTTAATGAATATAGTTCTAAAAGTTTCCGGTATCCATATTCAAATTACCTTCCGCTTTGGTGTCCTTACGTTTGAAAAGATTTGCATCAAATTTTCCAAATCTCCAATTGAAGTTTAAACGAAACATCTGTGCATCTCTCCAGCGTTGACTATCCTGGATGAAAAACGCAGTTTCGGTGTACGAATCATATTTCCTTGTTTTGAAGATATCATTGACATTTAAAGAAATGGAAGCTTTCTTCTCTTTCAGGAATTCAAACCGAATTGCTGCATCCACACCATAATTTGGTCGAATATATCCCTGTGCAGCAGACAAAGCTCCACCACCAAACATACCACCCATTCCGCCACCATATCCTCCGCCTCCGCGGCCACCTGCATTACCACCTGGCGAAGAGATGATCTTCGATTGGTAATCCCCGGATACTTGCAAAGAGAAATTTTTTGGAAGCCTGATATTGTTATTGATCTTAATAAAATAACTTGGAAACTGGTCAGGATCCGGTTGGTTATCCAAATCTATTTTTGAAGTGAATAAATTTAAATTGCTTGTAAGATCCCAAAATTTAGTGATCTTATTTTTACCAATAAGCTCAAGACCAGTAACGTAGCTTTTGTTCGCATTTATGTATGTGCTTACAGGCATCACGCTGTCGTAAGCCTTAACATATTCCGGCTGAAGATACCTGGTGATAAGGTTGTTCGTATTCTTGAAATACACCGATGCAATAAAATTATCGCGGTTCTTGAAAGTTTTAGAATACGTCAATTCAATGGAATTAGTAAACTCTGGTTTCAAGGCAGGATTGCCATGACTAATATTTAAAGAGTCTGAAATATCAACAAACGGAAACAATTGCCAGAATCCTGGGCGATTGATTCTCCGGCTGTAGTTTAATTGCAGGTCCGTATTATCATTTATTTTCTGGCTCAGGAATAAGCTTGGGAAAAGGCTGATTGGATAATCAGTGTTGAATTTTTGTCCCTTGTTGTTTCCTTCATAAACCGAACTTTCTGCACGCAAACCCACCTGGTATCCAAGTTTCTTGAACCGGTTTGTATACGTTGCATATGTTGCATACACCTGGTCTTTACTGTCAAACTCTATACTTTGCAATGTGTCAAGAACCTTAAAACTATTATCCACCGCGTAAATACCTGTCCCGCTGGTTGTCTTTCTAATAGACGCCCTCGCTCCAAGTTCAAATTTTGATTTATCAGAGAGGGGGTTCGAATAGTCTGTTTGAAGAATTAAATTTTCATTATTACCATTTCCTAACTGCTGTTGTATGTATGTGTGAGTAAACGCTTCTCCTGGCAAATTGTAATAATTAGAATTGATCAACGCATCATTTTCATTTTTTCCCTTGTTATATGTGGCGTCAACCGTCCATTCATGTCCAGCTTTTGGAAAATTATGTTTGAAACTAATCTGTGAGCTTGTATTACGGAAATGATTATCGGAATTCGTTTCTCTTTTTTGTAAATCATCGTATGTTCCATTGCTGGTAGAATCTGTATAAATGTAACTGTATGCATTTGGATCCATGTTCGCTTTCATAAAGCTTTGGGTAAACGTAACCGTATTGCGATTATCAATAAAATAATCAAATCCAATTCGACCAAAGCCAAACATTCCTTCCATAACGCTTTTGTCCTGCTGTAATGAATTATTTGGTCTCATACCAAGTGTAGTTCTTGCAACAGAACCTTCACCAATTGATTTACGTTGGTTGATATTGGCGCTTGCAAAAACATTTATTTTATTTTGACGGACATTAATATCTGCGCCCAGGCCGACCTTACCCCTTGAATCAATATTTGTTCTAAGGTTTCCACTATATCCAACCCTTTTATTTTTCTTCATTACAATATTCAAAATACCAGCGGTTCCACCAGAAGCATCAAATTTTGCTGAAGGATTGGTAATGATTTCGACACTCTCGATGGCGTCGGCAGGAATTTGATCCAATGTCATATTTGTTGGCCTGCCATCCACAAATATTTGTGGAGCTGCATTCCGAAGAGTAACATTCCCATCAATATCCACGTTTACAGATGGAACATTTTTCATCACATCCACTGCGGTACCACCTGCAGAAACAATATTTTTCTCTACATTGAAGACTTTGCGGTCAACACCTAATTGCAATAATGGTTTAGAAGCGGTAACTGTTACAGTGCCCAGGACTTGATTATCTACTTCAAGTTTAAGGTTACCAAGGTCCTTATCTAAAGCACCAAGCATAGCAGATGGATCATTATTGCTCATTGAATTCCGGTTGGGCATTTCAAACCCAACTTGCTTTTCAATTTGCTTATAACCTATGCCTGAGATTTTTAATTTATACTTACCCATGAGAGGTACGTTTTCAACGCTGAAATCGCCTGTTGATGTAGTAAGCATTCCTCCCACGATTACCTCTTTTGGTTTCTTGGTAGCAGTATCCATTTTTGTAGTTACTAATACTACAGAAACGGCTTCAATGCCTTTATTGGCTATGTCTACAATTTTACCATAAAACCTGCCTGTTGGCATTTGCCCTTGTTGACCATTGCGCTGCATACCGCCTGGCATCTGGCTAAAGGAAAAAACCATGATCATACTAAAAAGAGCTGAACAAATAACTTTCTTCATTAGAATTAATTTCTGGCGGCAAAATTAATTGAGTAGAGGTGGGTTAGGTATTCCTGTTAACTATAATTAACCTAAAACTGAACTTATTAATCAGAAATGAAAGATGAATGTTTAAAAACGCTAACAACTATTAACCATAAAAGCAAACAAGCCTCGGGGTGAGGCTTGTTTGGGTGGCTAACCGGGCTCGAACCGGCGACCCTCAGAACCACAATCTGATGCTCTAACCAACTGAGCTATAACCACCGTTTAAGCCGCAAAAATAATGAAAGCCTGTTGAAAAAATTCGTCTCAGATAAAAAATCAATCACAACAAATCCATGCTTCAACATACTCTGAAAATGTTTTGGCATCTTTATAGTATTAATTTAGGCTGAATCAACTTCATCGATGAAAATTTTCCGCCTATCAAAAACGTTTGTTAAAGCAAAATGCAAAGCTTTTGAACCTTTTATTTTGAACTAAATTTGAGAGATATGCCTAAGGCAATAAAATATCTAACTAGTATGAAGCGATTACCGATAGTTATAGCAATGGTGATAGCCGGAATTTTCCTGGCATTCAATACAATGGGCAAATCCACTACACCGCCTCCGGGCAGGTATGAAAAAATATTGCAGATTGTAGGTGAATATTTGAAACAAGGACATTTTAGTCCAAAAGATATTAATGATGATTTTTCTAAAAAGGTTTACAACAGGTACTTCGAAGAATTAGACCAGGATAAGGATTTTTTTCTTCAGCAGGATATTGCTTCACTAAACCAATATTCAACAAAAATTGATGATGAAGTAAAAGGCTCGCCGGTACAATTCTTTTTAGAAGCAGGCAAGTTGTTTAACAAAAGAGTAGATGAGACATCCCAAATCTATAAAGACATTCTATCAAAACCGTTTGATTTTACTGTTAGTGAATCTGTCGTTACCGATCCAAAAAAGATAAATTTTCCTTCCTCTGATGATGAGCGCAAAGAAGTTTGGCGCAAGCGTTTAAAATATCTCACACTTCAACGCTATTCGGATTTAGTTGATGCAAGAGAATCGAACAAAGGAAAAGAAGGTTTTGTTGTAAAAACTGACCAGGCACTGGAACAGGAAGCCCGTGAAAAAGTAAAGGCCTCAATGGATAGGACGTTCGAACGTTACAGAACAAAATTCGATAATGATGAAAAGTTCAGTGTATTTGTAAATACCATTACTGGAATGATGGATTTACATACAGAATACATGCTTCCTCTTGATAAAAGATATTTTGATGAAACGCTTAGCGGTTCATTTGATGGTATTGGTGCGCAGTTGGGCTATGATGAAGGCAATATTAAAATTGTTGCTGTGATACCTGGCGGCCCTGCTCAAAAGTCTAACCAGGTGGAAGTAGGAGATGTGGTGGTAAGAGTTGGCCAGGCTGCTGATACACCGGTTGAACTGGCTGGCTTTGATGTTACAGATGCGGTTAAGCTCATTCGTGGAAAAAAAGGAACGGAGGTTCGTTTGACATTAAGAAAGAAAGATGGTTCATTGAAAACTGTTCCAATCATCCGCGACAAGATTGTTCAGGATGAAACTTATGTTAGAAGCGCAGTAATTAACCAGGGCTCCTCAAAAATCGGGTATATATTTCTTCCTGAGTTTTACGCCAATTTTAATGATCCTTCCGATCCTCACCGCAGTGCTGTGGATGTTGAAAATGAAGTAAAGAAACTAAAAGCGCAGAAAGTTGATGGTATTGTTATCGATCTAAGAAATAACGGTGGCGGTTCATTAAACGATGTGGTTCAAATGGCCGGGTTGTTTATAGATCGTGGTCCCATTGTACAAGTGAAAAGTCGTGGACGCCAGCCTGAAGTTTTAAAGGATAATGAAGACGGTGTTTTATGGGATGGCCCTTTAGCCGTAATGGTAAATGAATTTAGCGCATCTGCTTCCGAAATTTTTGCAGCCGCCATGCAGGATTATGGAAGGGCAGTGATCATTGGTAGCACAAGTACTTATGGTAAAGGAAGTGTTCAAAGAAGCATTGGACTTGATCCAGATAATTTCATGTCTTCCAATTCTGATCTTGGATCTTTAAAACTAACATTACAAAAATTCTATCGCATCAGCGGTGGATCAACTCAATTAAAAGGAGTGATTCCTGATATCGTGATTCCTGATTTTTATGAGTATTTAAAAGTGAGAGAAAAAGACAATCCCAATGCTTTGCCTTATGACGAGATCAATAAAGCCAATTACAACATATTCCAGCCGGGTTTTAATTTTCAAACAGTGGAGAACCTGGCTAAGGCGAGAGTAGCAAATGATTCTGTGTTCAGGTTGATAAAACTAGAGACTGATATTTTGGAAAAACAAGATGATAAGGAATATCCTCTCGAGATGAATCAATTTAAAAAAGAACAGAAAATAACCAGAAATGCGGTGAAAAAAATTGAAAACCTGGTAAAACTGGATAAAGCTATGCAGGTATCATTTTTGCCTGAAGACCAGGATCGTTACTTTTCAGCAGATAAAGATAAAACAGAAAGATATAAGCAGTGGTTGAGTAACCTTAGTAAGGACCTTTATGTTGACCAGTCAGTTAAGGTAATTAATGATATGGTTACCCAGCAGAATCTGGCAAAAAGTAAAGCCACAACACCTTCTAAGACTTTTTGATTCAGGTTATAATATTAGTTAAAACCATTTGTTACTTGCAAATGGTTTTTTTATTTGTGTCTATTCTGACACGAGTGCTTCTTTTCCGTTCTTATCGATATAATACCATTTCCCATCCGTTTTTAAAACCTTGGCAGTTGCCTGATAAAAGGATACAGCATAATTATACTTCAATGGTATTACCACTGTTCCTTGCGTATTAATAAAGCCCCATAGTCCTTTTTTATTAACCGCGGCCAGGCCTTCAGAAAAACATGAAGCGTTATCGTAGAACAGAGGAACTATCAACTTTCCATCTTTATCAACAAAACCGAATCGGTTATTTTTTGAAACAAGACCTAATCCGTTAGCAAAACTATTGGCATCATCGTATTCGCAAAGGACCACTTCCTTGCCAGTACTGTCAATGAATCCCCATTTGCCTGATTTTTTTACTGCAGCCATTCCATCGTTAAAATGCAAGGCGTCGTCGTATACTAGAGGAACCACCAATTGACCTTTGGGGTTAACAAAACCCTTTTTGCCTGATTTGTTTACCAGTGCAAGGCCATTATTAAAATCATCGTAGTTATCGAATTGCCTCGTCCATTCCTGGCTCCATGAAAAAGTTGAAAGCATTAGTGCGGCAGATAATAGGTAATATTTCATACCCGGATTTTTTAAATGAAGACAATTGTTAGCATTAGAAAGCTAGGAAGTAAAGAAACATTAATGACTGACCATGGACAGCCAATCTAATGATCGTGGTTAGTTGCAGCTGTAACCAGCAAATTTAAAATGGAGGAACCATCCACTGGATTAAAGCGAATAGGGATATCAATGAAGAAATTGTAAACGGCCCAAATCATCCCTGTGAAACAGGAATACCAGAACTGACTGGATTTATTTCAAGTACCGCTCTTCCAAAATGTCCTTATGATGCAGAGCATGTCCAAAAACAATATATGCGATGCCTTTTACATAAGTAGGTTTTTCACTGGCTATACCGGATTGATTCAATTGTTCATCATCAAATGAATCAAACATTTGTGCTGATGACGACTGCACTATTTTTAATTCTTTAAGTAAATCCTTTTTGCTTCGATCGTCTGCTTTAGAATTGGCGGCAAAAGTATTTTCGTCAAAGCTTGGAAGGGGCGTATGATCTTTTCTCGCAAAGCATAATGCCCGGTAGGTAAAAATTCTCTCAGCATCAATAATATGTTGAACTACTTCTTTGATGGACCATTTACCTTCAGCATATTTATAATTCCATTTCTTTTTTGGAATATCTTTCAAAAAGGAACTTAATTCAATTTGATGTTTTTCCAAAGCAGTTTTCAAATCATCATTAATAGCAAGATTGATATACTTATGATAGTATTCGAAAACACGTGAAAGATCAACATGTGACATAACATGGTGGTTTTGGACTATGAAAATAAAAAATCCCGGCTATGAACCGGGACTGAATTTTTATTAGTGGATGCGATTATGCTCTCTTTGCCTGCTTTACTTTCATTTTTGTTTTAACCGGTTGGGATTTTTGCGAAGTCATCTCCTGCGCCAGTTTAGAAGCCTCGTACGCATTGATTAATCCCCCCGTTTTACTTAATTCTGAAAAGCTTACTTCTTCGCCCTCACCTGGCTTTTGCGCCTTAATTGTTGGTTTGATAGCACTCTTTTCCAAAACAGTTTTCAATTGTTCTGGCGTAAGGGTTGGAAAATATTCCAGTAAAAAAGCTGCGACGCCGGCTGTCACTGGAGAAGCCATACTTGTTCCGGAAGCATTACCATATGTGTTACCCCCTGGAATTGTTGAATAGATATTAACTCCCGGAGCAAATACATCAACCTCTTTTTTACCATAGTTTGAAAAGCTTGCAGCAAGACCGCCATTACCAGGATCACCGCTTGCACCAATTGTCAACCAGTTTGTTGGCCTACCACCATTTAAAAGCATGGGGTTAGGAAAATTGAAGTCTGAATCCAAATTTTTTGCATCATTACCGGCTGCATGTACCAATAGAACACCTTTGCTTTCGGCATATTTTACGGCATCATCAACCCATTGTTTTTGGGGAGAATAACTTTTGCCAAAACTCATATTGATGACTTTTGCCCCGTTATCTACAGCATAACGAATGGCCAATGCAATATCCTTGTCATGCTCATCGCCATCAGGAACAGCCCGAACCATCATGATACGGACATTGTCTGCAATTCCATCAATACCCTTTCCATTATTGCGAACGGCACCTATAATGCCGGCAACATGTGTTCCGTGAAAAGGCGTGCCAGCCATAATATCGTTATTTCCATAAAATTTATCGTTGATGTCATTTTCGTTATCTTTTACAATGTCACCACGATAATTTGGTGGAGGTGTGCTCACAGTTTCCGCTTTACGCATATCACCTTCCAGCTCTTCTAAAAGCATGCTATTTGTAATATCGTAGTTGTTGCTATTCAGCTCACAAATTTTCAAAATGATTTGACGTGTAGCAATGGCATCCTGGTTAGTTGGCGTATATGACTGAAGATCTTTACCACTATATTCTTCCTTTTTCAAATCTTTCCTGATGACTGAATCGCCAGCTTTCATTTTTTGATACATCATTTTAGCCTGGCGGAGTTGTGTCAGGTCAACATTATCAACAACGTCGGCTTTTGCCCTCGTCCAGGTTTTATACAGCTCCTGGTCTGCCTTGCTTAATGTAGCAGCGTCAGTAACATTTTCAAACTTGCTTTTATAAGTATGATAAACTCTTGCTGCTTCGTATGAATCTTCTTTTACATTTCTGCCATCGCGGCCACCAATAAAGTTCCACCCGTGAATATCATCGATATACCCGTTTCCGTCATCATCAATTCCATTTCCGGGAATTTCTTTTGAATTTGTCCATAACACAGGTGTCAGGTCCTCATGTGTTGTGTCAATACCTGAATCGATAATAGCGACTAAAACTGTTTTGCTTTTCTTAGTTTTTACAAAATCATAGGCTTTGTCCATACTAATACCATAAAAGCCATTTGACTTCTGATCTTTTAAATGCCAACCGTTCGGAACTGTTTTTAAAGAACTTGTTTGCGCACCGGAGGCAATGCTGATTACCGTTATTGAAATTGCTAATACGGATCGTTTAAATTTTTTCTGCATGCAAATCATCTTTTTTTGATTGAGTATTTGTAAAAATACTAAAAGCCTACCTACAGGATTGTGAATAAAAGGACAAGTGGTTGTTAAAACACACCGCTTATGACAGGTTAGGCAAATTCATCTGTTATTTATTTTTAATTTCTGAAATCCCTTCTAAAAAATCACCAATTCTACTCTTCGGTCTTCCGGGTTTTCTTTCAGATTTCCATCAATACTTATGTGTTTGCTTGAACCGAAACCCTGTGCAACAATTCGTGTTGGTGCAATACCCCTGGTAATAAAGTACTCCTTTACACTTTCAGCACGTCTTTGTGATAAGAGTCTATTTGATTCGGTTTCCGGACCTGAGCTGTGGCCGTCCACTCTAATTTTAAATGACACATTGTTCTTTAATATTTCAGCAACATCATCTAAGACCTTGAAAGATGATTCTAACAAATCGGCTTTCTTATACTCAAATTGAATGCGTTTTGCGGCATATTCAATTTTTTGCTGTTGCTCCTTTGTGACTTTAGGACATCCAAGGTTGTCTTTATCACCGGCAATTGCAGGACAGTGGTCTTCTTCGTCGTTAACGCCGTCATTATCCGAATCTGGCACAGGGCAACCGTTGTATTTTTTAAGGCCAGCAAAATCGGGACATTTATCTTCTTCGTCGATAACACCGTCGGAGTCTTTGTCAAAAATGGGACAACCTCTGTTTTGTAATGTTCCGGGCTGTTCCGGACATTGATCATCGATATCGGAAATG
>Ga0207679_10003214_pt1 | contig 10077 bp, 11 predicted proteins | sample KBSC73metaG_FD_184320 | JGI IMG/M metagenome (GOLD analysis project Ga0207679, IMG submission 184320) | Corn rhizosphere microbial communities from Kellogg Biological Station, Michigan, USA - KBS C7-3 metaG (SPAdes) (version 2) | ecosystem: Host-associated > Plants > Roots > Rhizosphere > Soil ...
CTGGTAACGGCCCGGGCGGGCGTGCGAGCAGGGTGCTCAAGGCGTTCTGCGCCTGGCGCAGTGCGGTTTCCAGCTCCGGCAGCGTTGCCAGTGTGCCCAGATACAGCGATCTTGCTTGTTGCACGTCCAGTTCGGATTCGTTTCCGCTTCTGAACAGACTCTCGGTGATTTCCAGGCTCCGCCGCTGAAGTTCAGTGTTCTCTTGTGCGATACGCCAGCGTAGTTCCAGTGTGCGAATGGTGACGTACAAGCTGGCAGCCTGTGCCGCGAGCAGAACGTGAATATCGTCGTACTGCGCAATGCTTGCCAGGTAAGCCGCATCGGCCGATTCGATGCCGCGCCGGAATTTTCCCCAGAAGTCGATTTCCCATCCCACAAACAAACCGACACTGTAGCTTTCACCCAAAGTCGACGGCTCTCCCGTTTTTTGTTCGCGCGCCCGCGACGCGTCGCCGCTGAGTTGTTGCACTTGCGGGTACCGCCCGCTGCTGGCAATGCCGAGTTGCGCACGCGCTTCCATGATGCGTAGACCTGCAGTGCGCACGCCGGGATTCAGGCGCTGCGCATCGGTGATCAACTGATCGAGGACCGGGTCATTGAAGTTGTGCCACCAGTCGTCCGGTGGCGGCTGATCGGGCTGCGGCAGTCCTGCGGTGGCGGCCTCGGTCGATGCATCTTGCCAATCGTCGAGCCAGGCGGAGTCAGGGCGTACGAAATCGGGTCCGACAGATTGGCAAGCCGTGAGCAGCGTGCAGCCGGCAAGTGCAGTCACGAGCACTGCCAAGTGTCCTTTCCGCGTGCCAGGCATAGCCTTGCTCTGCGCGTGGACTCGCTGTTTCATTCGTTCTTGGTCGGCAGCGCGTCCGGTTCTTCGTTGTTTGCGACCCAGGTCATGAAGATCCGATACCCCATCGCCAGCACCGTTGCGCCGACAAACATGCCCAGGATTCCGGCGCTGGCCATGCCGCCCAACGCGCCGAAAAGAATCACGGGCATCGGCGCATCGACGCCGCGACCGAGCAAGAGTGGCTTCAGCACATTGTCCGCCATGCCCGCGACCACCAGGATGATGGTGTGCGTCGTGGCCATCCCGGTGCTGTAGTCACCGCTCGCCCAGATATAGCCGATGGCCGGTAGTGTGACGATCAGTGCCGGCACCTGCGCAATGCCCAACAGAAGAGCGACGATCGCAAAGATGCCGGCAAAGGGTACGCCGGCCAGCAGCAGGGCCAGTCCGATGATGATGGCCTGTATGAAGGCCACACCGATGACCCCCTGCGCGACTGCGCGAGTGGTTGCCGTGGAAAGGTCAGCCAGGGCTTTGCCTCGTTTCTCGCCGACGATGCGCTCGAAGATGGCACGAGTGGCGTGCGCGCCCGATACCCCATACGCCATCACGATACCGGCGATGATGAACGAGGCCAGGAATAGCAACAATTCGCCGCCGATGCTCGCGACGACCGCCAGCGCAGCCTGTGCCAGATTGCCAATTTTCGGTTGCCAGCTCTGCACCAGTGCCGGCAGGTTCGTGTGCGCAGCCGACCAGGTGCTGTAAATGCGTTCGCCAACTGCCGGCCACTCTTTCACGCTTTCTCGTGGCGCTGGAATCACGAGCGTGTTGTTCCTCACGTCGTCGATCAAACCGCGCACCGAATCGCCAAGCGAATTCATCAGCAGCGCGGTGGGAGTGCCGATCACGAGAACACCCAGTATCACTAATACAGTGGCCGCGAGGCCTTGCTTGCCGCGCATTCTGCGCGCGAGCATTTGATGCAGCGGATATAGGGTTACGGCCAAAATCAACGCCCAGACCATCAGGGTCAGGAAGGGCGAAAAGACTCGATAGCAGAGCCCTACCATCGCGACAATCAACCCGGCGCGAATCAAGACGTCGAGCAGTCGAGAGGACATGCGGTCTGCCAACTCCTCGTTGGCAGGCGAGAGCATATTCATTCGAGTTTTCCTGTCGCTGTGTTCCACTGGGTGTGCCTGCGCCTACTCCTTAGAGTCTGAGGCCGCGTGACAGTGGCTCAATCACGCTACATAGGCTTGTCCGCGGCATCCTTGCAGCGCGCGAAGACGACATACGACCCTTGGCGGTCGGCAATCGAGACCGTGAGGGTGGCCGATGGTAACGCGATCACGAGCAACGACCTCGTTGATGAGTTAACGGCGAGCTACCGTAGCGTGCGCGCTCATGCGGCGATATCGGGATCGCGTGCAGGCGATCGTGCCCCCGATGATTGCCGCTCGATCTGATTCATGCGCGGATTCGCCTGGCAGCGCCGGGCTACATTGTTGCGCGTGTCGGTGGCGGACGAGATGCATCGAACCATTCGAGGGCAGGTGCGCGACAGTGGGAGGCTCGGCCGTCAAGCACTTCATCAATGCCTGCAATGGCCTCGCTCACGCCTTCAGGACGGTAAGGTTTCTCGATCAAACCCAACGCCGCATCGGCGTTCTCGCGAGCCAGCGTCGGTTGCGCCGTCATGAACACGGACGCGATGCTCATTTCGTTCTTCAGTTTTCTGGCAAGAGAAATGCCTTCTATCTCACCGTCGAGCGTGATATCGACGAGAGCCAGCCTCGGTGCGTAGCGTGCAGACAATTCAATCGCCTCATCGCTTGATGCCGTGGGCCCGACAATTGTATGACCTGCCTCACGCAGGGCCTGCGCCAGGCTCCACGCCACGATCGGCTCGTCCTCGACTATTAAAATGAGCATCGTTCCACGAGTGGGTTAACCAACTACCCTCGGTCAGTAGCTGCAGAGTAGGAAGGCCTGGCCAGCAGTGCTCGGTGAAAGAGAGCGGCGGGCGAAGGATTAGCGACTATGACGCTATGACATTTTCCGGCAGCTAGTATGTACGGTACCGCACGCATCAGATCCCGACCGCGACGGTCGGAGTGGTCGGGCGGCTCTTCCGGAACCACGCAAGGTAGTGCCAGAACTAGAACCTGGGAATGAGGCGACCAGTGCGCCGCATATACGCGCGATAGTCGTCGCCAAACTGGTCGATGAGCATCTGCTCTTCGTCAGCCACGCGCGCCCAATACATAAGCGTCACCGCCGCGAGATTGGCGATCGCAACGATCCAGTTGGCGGACAACAGGCTGTAGGCAAGAGCCATGAAGAAGATCGCTGTGTACATAGGATGGCGTATGCGCCGATACGGGCCGGCAACGACGAGTTTGTGGCCGTCTGCGATTTCCAGCTGACCGGACCAGTTGCGCCCCAGCGCGCGATGCGTCGCAATCAACAGGGCAATGCCGAGGATACCAAGCAGCGCTCCGGTCCATCGAACGAGTGCGTGCAGCGGGATGTGGGCGAAATCCAGCGCGGGAGTGAACGCATACACGAACACCAGCAGGAACGCTGCGAATACGAGCCAGTAGTAGACTTGATCGCGTTGCAGGTGCCGTGCGCTCACGCGTCCGACACTCCGCGTGCGCAGCTGATAGTAAAAGCGGACCGCGAATCCCACTGCGCCGAGTGCGGCAGCGGCCGCCCGATAGGCAAGCTCTGATTCGACCATGGCGTGCTCGCGACAGACATTACGCCGCGAGAGTGCGCTGAGGAACTGACTTTCGTCAGGTCAGCGCGGAGCCGGGACTGAATGCATGGATTGGCCTGGTGAGGCACCTCGCTTCGGGCATCTCATGCATGCTCGAGCAGGGGATGGCGGAGTCCGCAAGGGCTCCGCCGTTTTCTATCACGTCGAAGTCCGCTTCGAGTCCTCATCCTTTTCAGCCTCCAGCCAGTCTTCCAGCTCGGCGCCTGGTAGAAATCCGCGGCGCTCCGCTCGCAGATATGCCGCAGTTGCAATGCGGCGCCTGCGATCTTCGTCTGAGCTCGGAGCAACATGTGCTTGTCCGTCTTCCGTGCTCTGGTCGTTGTCACTGACCGGAAACTCACGCTCGCCGATACCCGCGTGCTGCTCGTCTAGGGTGTTGTCCTCAACCTTGGAGACAGGCGGCGGCGCTGCACTCGGTGCACGCTGACGTTGCGTTGTGACCATGCGGATTGCTCCGTGGATGCGTTGGCGAAAAAACGTACAGCAATGCGGGCGTGTTCCTCAATGAGTTTTGTACGGGCAGGGGCTTCATTGACGCGGCGGCTGATCTCCCGCGTCAGTTGCAGTTTTATTCTGTGCGGGATCGCTCGCCGGAATGGAAGGCGGGTCTGTTTCGCTCAATGGCCCCGGTGCCGCATCGCGCGCAGAGGTCGCGTTGGGCGAGGCCGCCGGTTCACTCCTGTCCTCCTTGCCACATCCAGATAGCGCAAACAAGGCGCACGCAGTGATCGTGAAGACGTTTGCTCTCATATCCGCTTGCTCCCGGGCGCACTTGAAACAGAAGCGAGGTCAGCACACATTGTTCCGCGATGGACGTCGTCACTGTCACCGAGAACGGCCTGTATTGTGCAGCCGGCAATTTCTACATCGACCCCTGGCGCCCGGTGGCGTGCGCAGTCCTCACGCACGCGCACGGCGATCACGCGCGAGCGGGTAGCGAACGATACTTCGCTGCGCGGGCTGGTGCGGGTCTACTGCGGCAACGACTCGGCCTCGGTGCCTCGCTGATAGAGAAGGAGTACGGTGAGCCGTTCGAAATCGGCGCGGCGCGCTTGTCCTTGCTTCCCGCCGGGCATGTGCTCGGGTCCGCGCAGATTCGCATCGAGACGGATGCTGGCGTGTGGATCGTGACCGGCGACTATAAGCGAGCGTCCGATCCGACCTGCGAGCCGTTCGAGCCGGCGCGGTGCGACGTGTTGATCAGCGAAGCCACGTTTGCTCTGCCTTGCTATCGCTGGCCGCAAACCCACGAAGTCATTGCCGACATCTTTCGCTGGTGGCTGCGAAATCGTGCACAGGGCCGCGCGTCCGCGCTGTTCTGCTACGCGCTCGGCAAGGCGCAGCGGGTATTGGCGGAGCTGATGCAGTTCACGGAGGAGACGATCTATCTGCACGGCGCCGTCTCGCCCCTCGTCGAGGAGTATCGCCGCTGCGGTATCGCGATGCTGCCGACAGAGCCGGTCGTACGAGAAAAGAAGGCGGACTACGCAGGCGCGTTGATCGTCGCGCCACCGAGTGCGGCAGGCACGCCCTGGATGCGACGTTTCGGAGACGCTTCGACTGGCTTCTGCTCCGGCTGGATGCGCATTCGCGGCGCGCGGCGCCGTCGTGGCTACGACCGTGGGTTCATTCTGTCCGATCACGCCGACTGGCCGGCACTGCTGCGGACGATTCGCGAAAGCGGCGCTTCGCGCGTGTTGCTCACTCATGGGTACACCCACGCACTCGAGCGTTTCCTGCGCGAGCAAGGCGTAAATGCGGCTGCGCTGCGCACCGCTTACGGAGAAGAGGAATAGTTCGGGAATGCGCAGGTTCGCCGAGCTGTTCGAAGAGCTGGACACGACGACTTCGATCAATGAGAAGCTGGCGTCGCTGGTGCGCTACTTTGGCGCTGCGCCGGCCGCGGATTCTGCCTGGGCGGCGTACTTTCTGTCCGGCCGGAGACTCAAGCGCCTCGTAGGCCCGGCGACGCTGCGCGAGTGGTTGCTCGCGCAAACCGGGATGCCCGACTGGCTCCTGGATGAAACTTACGCAGAAGTCGGCGATCTGGCGGAGACGATCGCGCTCTTGATCGATACTCACGCCGACGAGGGAGGTGAAGACCTTTCACTGGCCGAGTGGATCGAGCGCCTGCTGTCGCTTCCTGCGATGACATCCGAGCAGCAGCGCGCAACGGTGGCGCAGTGGTGGCAGCGTCTCGACGCAGGCGGACGATTTCTCTTCAATAAGCTCCTGACCGGTGAGTTGCGGGTGGGCGTCTCCTCCGGGTTGGTCGAGCGCGCGCTCGCGCAACTGACTGGTTTGCCGCGGCCGGTCATCGCTCATCGACTCACCGGTACGTGGGAGCCGAGCGCGCAGTTCTGGGCGTCGCTCAATGCCCCGGCTGGCGAGATCGCGGACGCTACGCGTCCTTATCCTTTCTGTCTGGCCTCGCCGCTGGAGCAGGATCCGAACACATTGGGCGCAGCGAACGATTGGTTCGTCGAATGGAAGTGGGACGGCATCCGCGCCCAAGTCATGCGTCGTACGGAAGCCGTCTACATCTGGTCGCGCGGCGAGGAGCTGATAACCGAACGGTTCCCGGAAATCGTGCAGCGAGCGCTGCGGTTGCCTGCGGATACTGTCGTTGACGGCGAGATCCTCGCTTGGCGCGACGGCCAAGTGCAGTCATTCGCGGATCTTCAGCAACGCATTGGACGCAAGACGCTCAGCGGCAAAGTCATGTCAGACACGCCGGTGCGCTTTCTCGCATATGACCTGCTCGAGCTGACCGGCGAAGATGTGCGCGCAAGAGCGTTGCGTGAACGGCGCGCGCGGCTCGATGAACTACTGCAGGCCTTGCCGGATACGTTCGAAGCTTCACCGCTTTTGCGGGGCTACGAGTGGAGCGAGCTGCAGGCATTGCGGGCGACATCGCGTGAGCGATGCGTCGAAGGAATGATGTTGAAGCATTCCGAGTCTACGTACACGGCGGGCCGGCAACGTGGAACCTGGTGGAAGTGGAAGATTGACCCGTACACGTTCGACGGCGTCCTGATCTACGCCGAACCTGGCCGCGGCCGGCGCGCGAATTTGCTCACCGACTACACGTTTGCTGTGCGCGAGGGCGAGGCCTTCGTGCCGGTTGCCAAAGCGTATTCCGGATTGAGCGACCGCGAGATCACAAGAGTCGATCGTTGGATCCGGCAGAACACGCTGGAACGCTTCGGGCCGGTGCGCGCAGTAACGCCACAGCTGGTGTTCGAGATCGCCTTCGAGGGCATTGCCGCATCGAGTCGTCACAAATCGGGAATCGCTGTGCGCTTCCCACGCATTGCGCGGTGGCGTGAAGACAAGCCGGCGGCAGAGGCGAGCACGCTGGGGGACTTGCGCGATCTGTTGCGGGCCGCCGCCGGTGCCGGCAAGTGAGCCCGGTCCGACCACGCGGGGACGCACGCTGCACGGTTGAGTTGCGAAGGCCGGCGCGTGGCTCACGTAAACAGGCGCTCTAGCTGTTCGGGATCGATCGGTTTCGTCAGGTGGCCAACTGAGCCATCGCGGTCTGAAAACAATCGCGCGATTAGCGCCAATAGCAAGGCCAAACGATCAGACCAGCACGACAAATACATCTTTGCGCCGCAGGCCGCACGAGCTCGATATGTGGCGCATACTCCGCAGCCTCAGCCGCACACGAGTTGAGTTGGCCGGTGAATTCTAGCTGGCTACATGTCGAGGTTAATTTTATGGATCAGTCAAAAGGCACTCCTAATATGGAAGCCGCCCGCAACAACCCTACGGGACCCGCAAGGAACATCGTCGACACGGCGATCGCCGCGGGCAACTTTTCTACCTTCGCAGGCGCCATCAAGGCAGCGGGTTTGACCGAAGCGTGGGCCGCAAAGGGCCCATTCACGGTCTTTGCGCCGACCGATGAAGCGTTCAAGCAACTTCCGGCTGGCGCGTACGATGAGCTGCTCAAGGACATCGGGAAGCTCAAGGCAATCCTGAACTATCACGTCATGCCGGGCCATGCATTGGCCAAGGATCTGAAGGCGGGCGAACTCATGACCCTGCAGGGCACCACGCTGACGTCGACCCCATCGTCGTCAACGAACCTGCGCGTCAACGCAGCCCGCATCCTGAAGGCGGATCTGGTCGCGTCGAACGGAGTCATTCACGCCATCGATGCGGTGATGTTGCCGAAGAATTGGCAATTGACGGCAGCCGCTGCTTGAGATCGGCTCTCGCTGCACTATCGTGCAACTGGAAGGCCCCGCTCGCGGGGCCTTCTTTTTCTTTTCGCCGCGGCGATGGCCGGTTTGCTCCACGATCGCGGCTACAAAAGACGCCGGGGTGCGCGTCGCGCTTCTCATCGAAGTAGTCCCACAGGTCGTCGGTTTCCTCGAGTACATCCTTGCTGTGGTTGGGTTCGAGTCCCTCAACCGGCACGAACATCCGTGTTCGATTTTCGAAGTTGCCGCCCCTCACGGGTACGAGCTACGCTTTGCGCAGCTTCCAGGGAGATCTAGATGGACGCGCCGGTTTGTGCAACGTGCGCCAAGGCGCAGCTCAGGGTAGTGCACCTGCACTGGTCCGAAGGTGCAGTGATCTACTGCTGCCGGTACTGCGGTGCCTTCAATGAATTGCCCGAGGTCGCCTCATTGCGGCGGTCAACCGAACGTGCCGGTAACAGCGTGACCATGCACAAGCAGACACACCGGTCGCAGCACCGGTCGTAACGGCTTCACCTGCGGGCGATCACCCTCAGCTGGTTTTGGATGTCGCGCGCGCCGGCATTTTCGACGAGCTCTTCGACCGCATATTTCGTGAGTCGGTCCTCCACACTGCCGCGCAGGGTTACCACCTGCTGCTGCACCTGGACCTCGATGTCGCGGGCATCGATTCGCGGATCGTCCGTCAGCCGTTCGCAAATCGTTTCCAGCAGGCGTTCATCCGAACGCGTGTAACCGCGGGGCCCGCGGCCACGGTATGAGATCGGCGCACTGCCATACTCCGGCGCAACATTGCGCTCATGCTCGGGTGTCCAGTCGCCCGGATCACTCCATGCACCTTGGCGCGCATAACCAAATGCGCCCTCGGCACCCGCAGAACTCACGCGCGAACTCGGAGCGGTGCCGAAGCCGCCACCGTAGTGGCCGCCGACGCCGAAGTACTGATCGCCTTCGTCGCTGTGCCACTCACGATCGAATTCATAGTAGTCCGACTCATCCCGTTGTCCGCCGCCGAGGTAGCGATCGCCACGGCTGTAGTTCGGACGGGGCGTGTATGGATCATGTCGGCGTTCGTTGCGCATATGCGACCTCCGTATGCGCCGGCACTGCCTGCGACAGCAGTGCCGGCGCAGGACGACATCAGTTATTGCTCCGCTTGGTTCCACTCAAAGATGACGATCCCTCCTTGGTCGATTGCGAAGCAGACTGGCCCGTCCCGGAGCCATACGTCCCTGCCGCCTCCGTCGATCCGCCTTGTGAGCGCAGCTGCGAGCTCTGCGACGAACCGGAGCGCACGCGCAGCTGATTGTCGATGTCCTTCACACCGCCGCACCGCTCTATCAGTTCCTCGACCTCATACTTCACGGAGCGGTCATCGACGGTTCCCGTGAGCTTGACGACCTGACTCGTGACGTCGATGCTGATCTCGCTGGCGTCGATATCGGGATCGTCAGTCAATTTCTCGCAGATGATTTCCTTGAGACGTTCATCGGACCGTGTGTAGCCTTTGGGACCTTTCCCGGAGTGCGAGCCGAATCCGGTAGAGCCTTCGCGGCCGCTGCCGTAACGCGTGGCCCGTTGCGATGACCCGTAGCTGTCCTGAAAACCCTGCGGATACGGCTGGTCGAATGACTGGGATTCGTACTGCCGCCCGTAGTCCTGTCGTCCCTGAGAGGACTCACTGCCGCCGCCGTAGCCGCCCTGCGCACGCTGCCCGTACTGCGATCGCCCGTAGCTTCCTTGCCGAGATTGGCCGGAGCTGCCATATCCTTGCTGGCTGCTGCCATACCCTTGCTGACTACCGCCGCCATATCCTTGTTGACCACCGCGATATCCTTGCTGACTGCCGCCGTACCCTCTCTGACCGCCGCCATATCCTTGCTGGCCACCGCCATAACCTTCGCCGCCGCGACTGTATTCGTCACTTTGCTGGTAGCGGGATTCACCGCTCTGAGTCCAGCGGTCTTCATCACTCTCGCGTCCCCAGCCTGATTGCTCGGATTCGCCGCCCCGCGAGAATTCGCTGAAGCCGCGCCGCCCGCCTTGCTCACTCCAACGGGACCCTTCGCGCGTGCGGTCTTCCTCGTTGCGATCGCCGTAATTGCCTTCGCGCCAGCGAGAGCGCTGGTTGTCTTGATCCTGCTGATTTCTGTGCTGCTGTGCCATGACTGATTCTCCAGGTCAGAAAAAATCTTTCAGCGAGATGGAAGGTCCTTGGCCCGGGGAGTTGAGCAACCGCAATTCCTATGCATGCACTCACTCAGGCACGAGCTCGTCTGCATGCACTCACT
>Ga0207679_10003215_pt1 | contig 10076 bp, 5 predicted proteins | sample KBSC73metaG_FD_184320 | JGI IMG/M metagenome (GOLD analysis project Ga0207679, IMG submission 184320) | Corn rhizosphere microbial communities from Kellogg Biological Station, Michigan, USA - KBS C7-3 metaG (SPAdes) (version 2) | ecosystem: Host-associated > Plants > Roots > Rhizosphere > Soil ...
CACGGCGTCAGCCGGTTCTCGTGGCTGTTGAGCGACCAGGTGAATCCCGATCCGGATTCCGAGGCGAGGCAGCCGAACGAGGCGTTCGCGATCACGTTGACCCACGGCCGCGGCGTCTGGCGCCCGGCGCCGAGCGCGATCACGTATTCGCGCCCGTTGTCGGCGAAGCCGCCGAGCCCGTTCCACGCCGTCACCTCCGGCAGCTCGAGCCGGTTCGGCCGCGCGGGCCGCACGCGCTCGCGCCGCGGGCGCGGCGGCAGCGTCGCCTCGGGCCTTGGCGGGCGCACGATCTGGTCGACCAGCGAGCCGCCGCTGCCGGCGATGACCGCGCGCGCGACCGTCGAGAGCAGCACGCGCTCCTCGGGCGAGAGCAGGTCGGCGCGCAGCACGAAGACGCCGGTCGACGGCTGGGGCGACTCGCCCGAGCGCGTGCGCGTGGTGCGCACGATCTCGTCGAGCGCCCCCTGCAGGTTCTGGTCGTAGGACGGCAGGCGCTCGACCAGGATCACGAGGTCGGCGGCCAGCATCTTCATGCCCCAGTACTCGTGCGCGCGCAGCAGCTGGCGCACGATCTCGATGTCCTCCTCCTCGTCGATGCGCGCGAGCACGATCGGCCGGTCGCCCGAGATGCCGCGTGCCCACAGCGCGTGCAGGGGCAGCGTGTTCTGGCTCAGCGCCTCGGACGACGGGCGCACCGTCGGGTCGCCGTAGACGAGCGCGTTGGCCAGCCGCTGGTAGACGTTGGCCTCGTCGGCCTGGATGCCGAGATGGCGCATCTGCACCTGGGCGAGCGTCCACGCCCAGGCCATGGCGCGCTCGAACACGCGCGGGTCGCGGTACTTGGTCGCCAGCTCGAGCACGCGCTCGCGCTCGGAGTCGATCAGGGTCGAGACGACGAACTTCGCGCTCGCGCCCGGGGCGATCTTCACCGTGCGGCGGAGCGCGAACACGGGGTCGAGCACGCTGCCGACGGTGTTCGACAGCGTGCGGCCCTCGTCGAGCGCGACCGGCCGCCTCAAGTCCCGGCCGCGCCCGACGAAGCGCGCGCGGTCGGTCTCGAACTCGAGCGGGCCGAGGAGCTCGCCGTCGATCGCGAGCACGCACGCCACCCACACCGGCGTCTCCTCGTGCGCGCGCATCCGCCGCGTCGCCAGCAATGCCCCCAGCTCGGGGATGAACTCGGTGCGGACGAACAGGTCCGAGAACGCCCGATGCGCGACGTCGGCGTTCTGCGGCGCGAGGCAGAGCTCGGCGTAGGTCGTGACCTCGATCTCGCGCGTCTTGGGGCCGCGGTTGGTCAGCGTGATGCGCCTCACCTCGGCGTCCTCCTCGGCCGAGACCACGACCTCGAGCATGGTGATCAGGTCGCCGTCCCGGCGCGTGATCTGCACGTGGTCCTCGGCGAACAGCACCTCGTAGTCCTCGGTCTCGACGCCGCGCGGCTGGTGCCCGGCCGACCACGCCTGCCCGGTCGCGCGGTCGCGCAGGTAGACGTAGGAGCCGAACGCGTCGAGCGCCGCGTCCTCGCGCCAGCGCGTGACGGCGAGGTCCTTCCAGCGCGAGTAGCCCGAGCCGGCGGCGGTCATCATCGTGGTGAAGCGGCCGTTGGACAGCAGGTGCGTGCGCGGCAGCGGCCCGTGCGGCGTGGTGAAGCGGCGCTCGACCGGGGGCACGAGCGCGCGCACCTCCCAGGCGGCGACCACGTCCTCGACGTGCGGCCGGGCGACCATGACGTCGCTCGGCGTGCGCTCCTGCAACAGCAGCTCGGTCGCCTGCACGATCGGGTCGGCGTGGAAGCGGTTCTGCATCACGCCGCCGTGCAGGGCGTTGCCGAACGCGACCAGCGACATCCCCTGGTGGTGGGCGAAGTAGGCGCGCACGATCGCCACCTCCTGCCCGGGCTGGACGCGCAGCGCGGTGTAATCCAGCGCCTCGTAGAAGCCGTAGGTGCCGCGGCCGCCCGCGGCCTCGAGCCGACGCAGGTTCGCGATCGCCTCGCCCGGCAGCGCGAGGATCGCGAGCGCGGTGGCGTAGGGCGCGATCACGATGTCGTCGCTCGCGCCGCGCTGCAGCCGGAGCCCCGGCACGCCGAACGCCGAGTACTGGTAGGTCAGCGCCCGGTCGCGCACGTTGTAGGCGGACTCCGAGATGCCCCACGGCACGCCGCGCTCGTCGCCGTAGGAGACCTGGCGGCGCACCGCGCGCTCGCAGGTCTGGCGCAGGAGGCTTTCCGCGGGCGCGCGCAGCACGAGCTCGGGCATCAGGTACTCGAACATCGAGCCCGACCACGAGATCAGCGCCGAGCCGCGGCCGACCGGCGTGAGCGGCCGGCCGAGGCGGAACCAGTGCTCGGACGGCACGTCGCCCTTGGCGATCGCGATGAAGCTGGTCAGCCGCGCCTCCGAGGCGAGCAGGTCGTAGAAGCTGGTGTCGAGGCTGTGGTCGCCGGGGCGGTAGCCGATCGAGAACAGCTTCCTCGTGTTGTCGAAGAGGAACGTGAAGTCCATCGAGCGCGCGGTGGCCTCGGCGATGCGGATGATCGACGCCAGCCGCACGGCCAGCCGCGGCGACGGACCTTCGGACTCGGCGCGGGCGTGGCTGTGCAGGCAGGCGTCGAGCGCGCGCGCCCACACGCGCAGCTCGGAGTCGGCGGGCTCACGGCGCTCGTCGGCGAGCGCGGCGGCGGTGCGCGAGACCGCGTTGAGGTCGGCGCGCAGGGCGACGAAGCGCGTCTCCTCGAGTGCGCCGGGCTCGGCGAGCGATCCGGCGAGCGTGGTCATCGCGGCCTCGAGCTCGAGCGCCCTGGGCGTCGGCTTGGGCGTCGCCTCGGCGGCGGGGCGCGCGGCCTCGCGCAGGAGCGTGAGCACGTCGCGCGCGCCCTCGAACGCGAGCATCCCGCTGCCCGGGTAGCGCAGGAGGTCGCGGCAACCGTGCGCCAGCGCCATCAGGTGCGCGGCGAGGTTGCCCGAGTCGACGGTCGAGACGTAACGCGGCTCGAGCGTGCGCAGGTTCGACGTGTCGTACCAGTTGAAGAAGTGCCCGCGATGGCGCTCGAGCCGGCCCATCGACTCGAGCGTGGCCTCGAGGCGCTCGACCGCCTCGAGCGTCGAGATCCAGCCGAAGTCGCGCGCCGTCAGCACCGACAGGAGGTACATGCCCAGGTTGGTGGGCGAGGTCCGGTGCGCGACCACCGGGTGCGGATCCTCCTGATAGTTGTCGGGCGGCAAAAAGCTCTGCTCGGCGGTGACGAACTCCTCGAAGAACCGCCACGTGCGGCGCGCGATCCCGCGCAGGTAGAAGCTCTCGGCCGCGCTCAGCCGGTGCTCGCGGGGCGCGGCCGGCGGCCGGCTGATCGCGATCGCGACCGCGGGCGCCGCGGCCCACAGGAGAATCAGGGGCGCGGCGATCGCCATCGAGGACGGCCGCACGGCCAGCACCAGCACGAACGCGACGGCGGCGAGGATCACGCCGCCCTTGAGCCGCGCGTACGCGGGCGGGATCTCGTAGCGCCCGGTGAACGACGATTGCGCGGCCGTCACCCACTGCAGCAGGTGCCGGTGCGAGACGAACAGCCGCCACAGCGTGCGCAGCATTGCGTCCGCCTTGAGCCAGGCCTCCTGCGCGAGGAACGCGAGGTCGAGCCCGATGCGGCACAGGCCGACCCACAGGTCGGCCAGGACCGCCGCGAAGTGGCTGCGCCAGGAGATGCTGGTGGCGCGCGGATCGAGGCCGTAGAGGAACGGCAAAAGCGACGGGAAGCCGAGCGCGAGCAGGACGAACAGCGTCCACAGCACGGGCGACAGCGACGGCACGGTCCAGCCCAGGAGGAGGACGAGGCAGCTCGCCGGGCCGATCAGCGTGCGCCGCAGGTTGTCGAGCATCTTCCAGCGCCCGAGCGCGGGGATCGGCACCGCGCGCCCGTCCGTCTTCTTCGGCCCGCCGCGGCCGAGCAGCCAGGGCAACAGCTGCCAGTCGCCCCGCGCCCAGCGATGCTGCCGCGCGGCGTCCGACTCGAAGTGATCCGGGTAGTCCTCGACCAGCTCGATGTCGGTGGCGAGCGCCGCGCGGGCGAACGTGCCCTCGAACAGGTCGTGCGAGAGCATCGAGGCCTCGGGCACCTTGCCGGCGAGGGCGCGGTCGAAGGCGTCGATGTCGTAGATGCCCTTGCCGGTGAACGTGCCCTCGTCGAACAGGTCCTGGTAGACGTCCGACACCGCCATCGCGTACGGGTCGATGCCGCACGGCCCCGAGTAGATCCACTGGAACAGCGTGCGTCCGCGCTCGGCGGGCAGCGCGGGCGTGATGCGCGGCTGCGCGATCGCGTAGCCCTCGACGACGCGGCCCCGGGCCTCGTCGTAGCGCGGGCGGTTGAGCGGATGCGCCATCGTGCCGACCAGCTTGCGCGCCGTGCCGCGCGGCAGCTTGGTGTCGGAGTCGAGCGTGATGACGTAGCGCACGCCCGCGGGCCGCGGGAGCGGGTGCTCCTTGTCCTCGACGAACGTGGTGTCGGTCGCGCCGCGCAAGTGGCGGTTGAGCTCGTCGAGCTTGCCGCGCTTGCGCTCCCAGCCCATCCAGCAGCGCTCGCTCTCGCTCCACACGCGCCGGCGGTGGAACAAAAGGAACCTCTCGCCGCCGCCCGGCGCGGGGCCGTGCCGCCGGTTGAGCCGCGCGATGCCGCCGCGCGCGGCGTTGAGGAGGTTCATGTCGGATTCGAGGCCGTCCTCGGTGGGGGCGTCGACCCAGTCGGTCACCAGCGCGAAACGCAGGTCGCCTTCCGAGTTCGACAGGTAGTGCACCTCGAGGCGCTCGATCTGCTCGGTCACGCCGTTCGGCGTGGCCAGGAGCGTGGGCACGACCACGAGGGTGCGCAGCCGCTCCGGCACGCCGTCGCGCAGCTCGAGCCGGGGCAGCGTGGTCGGTCCCAGGATGTGCGTGATGCCGCGATTGACCAGCGCGGTCGCCAGCGCCGAGGCGGGGAAGACCGCGCACAGCCCGAGCAGGACGAGCGTCCACGGCTCGGCGCCGGCGCGCGCGGCGTGCGCCAGGAGGGGCACGAGCGTGACCGTGACGCCGAGACCGATCGCGCCCAGGTAGCCGAGGAGGCCGCTGCCCTTCCACAGGCGCAGCACCGCCTCGCGCGGGCGGATGCGCGCGCCGAGCTCGCGCTCGAACGGCTGGCGGCCCTTGCCCACGAGCCAGTAGCCGGGCTCGCCGCGGCGCTCGGGATCCTCGCCCTCGCCGCGCGCGCGGGCGGCCCGTTCGAGCACGCGCTGCGCCAGGTCGAGCTCGCTGACTTCGGCATCGCGGGCCAGCTCCTCGATGGCGTGGCGGTAGGCATCGCGCGACTCGAATTCCATCGCGCCGAAATCGCTGCGCGCCCGCATCGCGGCGTCGACCAGGCTCACGCGCTCGAAGAAGACCGACCAGTCGAACGAGGAGATGAGCCGCATGCTGGTGATGATGTTGCGCACGGTGGCGCTCGCGGCGGCCTGGCCCTGGTGCTCGGCCATGACGATCTCGGCGGCGGACATCGAGCGCTCGGCGAGCACCTGCTCGAGCCACTCGTAGGCGGGCCGCACGTGCGGACGCAGGTCGCGCAGACGCTGCAGCAGCTGCACGATGAACGCCGGGGTGAGCGTCGCGTTGGAGAGCACCTGCACGAGGCCGTGCACCTGGCGCGGTCCTTCCTCGTCCTCGGGCACGAGCAGCCGATCGGCGAGCGCGTCGGCCTCGGCGCGGGCGAGCCGCGCGCGCACGATCTGGCGGGCGAGCCGCCGCAGGTTCTCGACCAGGATGACGCGCAGGGAGATCGCCACCGCCCACAACTCGCCGATCGTCAGCGGCTGGACGCGCTGGTAGGCGTCGAGGAAGTTGCGCAGCGCCTCGGGATCGAACTGGCTGTCGGTGTGGGCGACGAACGCCCAGGCCACGCCGTAGACACGCGGGTAGCCCTCGAGCGGCCCGGCGTCGAGCTTCGGCAGCTGGCGGTAGAAGCCGCTCGGCAGGTCGTCCCGGATCTCGCGGATCTGCTCGTCGACGACGTGGAAGTTGTCGACCAGCCATTCCTCGGCGGGCGTGATCGACTGCTTGTCGCGGATCGCCCGCGCGACCGCGTGGTAGGAGTCGAGCAGGACGTGTGCGTTCTCGAGCACCCGGGGCATGAGCAGGCGGCCGCGCTGGGGCGTCGCGGAGACGGTCTGCGCGCGGGCGAGGCTCTCGGCGTGCTGTTCGAAGCGCTCCCGGCCGAACAATTCCGACCGGATTGGCTCTTCGGCGTCGGGCACGGCGCCGACGAGGGAGCGGAATGGGTTCATGGGGGAACGCTAGCAGAGTGCGGGGAGCGCGGGCGACGGGTGGTTGAAACGCCCCCGGGCCGGGCGTATCCTCGTGGCGCATCCCCCGATGCACCCCTCCGGAGGTCTTCACGATGACAGCCGCACGAATCGCCTTGATCGCCCTCGTGCTCGGCGCGCTTTCCGCCGCGCGCCCGGCGTCCGCCTCGTTTCATTTCATGCAGGTCGAACAGGTCATCGCCGGCGTCGACGGATCGACGGCGACGCAGGCGATCCAGCTGCGGATGCGCGCGGCGTCCCAGAACCTCGTGTCGCAGGCGACGATCAGGGTGTGGGACGCGAGCGGGCAGAATCCCGTCGTCATCCTCGACCTGACCTCCAACGTCGCCGCCGGCGCCGCCGGCTCGCACGTGCTGATCGCGACGGCGAACTTCTCGGCCGCCACCAATCCTTTGGTCACACCCGACTTCGTCATGACCAACGCGATTCCCGACAGCTACATCCCCGCGGGTTCGCTCACCTTCGAGGACGACTTCGGCACGATCTACTGGCGGGTGAGCTGGGGCGGCGCCGGCTACACGGGCGCGACGACCGGGAGCATGACGAACGACATTGACGGCAACTTCGGGCCGGCCTTCGCCGGGCCGCTGCCCACGGAGTCGGGCCAGGCGCTGCGCTTCCAGGGCGCCTCGAACGCGCTCAGCACCAACAATGCCGCCAACTACGCCCTGACCGCCGGCGCGGCCGTCTTCACCAACAACGCGGGCAACGCCGGCACGGTCAACAGCCTGATCGGGGTCCCGGGAGCCGATGCGCCCGCGATCGCGCTCGGCCATCCGTTCCCGAACCCGGCCTATGGCGCGATGACGTTCTTCGTCTCTTTGCCGCGAACGATGCAGGTCAAGGCGGCGATCTACAACCTGGCCGGCCGCCGGGTGCGGCCCTTGATCGACGGCATCGTCCCCGCGGGGAAGAGCAGCTACTCGTGGGACGCGCTCGATCCCGGCGGCGCGACGGTCGCGCCGGGGGTGTACTTCGTCGGCCTCGAGGCCGGGGGCGAGAAGCGCACGCAGCGCTTCGTCCTCGTGGGCCGCGGCGTCGTCCAGGAGGAGCCGCACACCCACGAATAGCGGCTGAGGTCTCGACGACCACGGGGCGTCCTCGGTTCGAGGGCGCCCCGTCTCGTTTGGCCCGGATGATGCACGAAATCTCGCGTGGAGGTTCCGGTGCCGATGCCCGCCGCGCTCGAGGGAGCGCCGCGCGGCCGGCCAACGCCAGGGAGAGGTCAAGGATGCCTCGCAACACGCGCAGCAACAGCTCGACCAGGAAGAACGACGATCGCAGCGGTTCGCGCTCGAACGGCGGGATGAAGTCCCAGGGCAATCGCTCGGACGACCGCGAGACCCGGCAGGGCAAGAGCGCGAACAACGGCGGCGGCAGCACGCGCAAGAGCGGCAGCCGCTCCTCGGGCAGCAAGCGCGGAAACTAGCGCGATCCCCGATCTGGATTTCGTTTCTTCATTGTTCCGCGTCGATCGCGATCGACCGGATTCCGTGGGTGCCAGGCACCCCGGTCATTCAAGGAGACACGCCATGCCACGCAAGCAGTCCTCGTCCAGTCGGAACGTCGAGAGCGCGATGCACCGGAAGAAGGAAGGCACGCTGCGTTCGGGCAGCGGCCACAAGGTGACGAGCCGCAAGCAGGCGATCGCGATCGGCCTGAACGAGGCCCGCGAGAAGGGGGCGCACGTCCCCGCGCGCAAGCACAAGTAGCCGCTTGATTTCGGGCCCCGACCTGCCGAAAATCCCCGCGTGCCCCCGCCGTCCGGCGGGGCGCCGCGCGGAGGATGGCATGCCGTTCACCATGGAGTTCATCGACCACGGGCGGGGGATCCAGTTCACCGGGTCCGGAAACCTCACGGGCGAGGAGATGATCGACTCCAAGCATCGGCTGCTCGCCGACGAGTCGAAGGTGCGTCCGCTGCGGTTCGCGATCGTCTCGCTCGTCGACGTGCAGCATTTCGACATCACGCCCACCGAGGTCCACAAGCTCGCCGCGCTCGACAAGCAGGTCGGGGAGCTGACGCCCGTGGTCGCGGTCGTCGTGATCGCGCCGCGCACGCACGACTTCGGGATGGCGCGCATGTGGGAGACGATCCTCGACGTGCCGGGCTGGAGCGCGAGCGTCGTGCGCACGCGCGAGGAGGCGGACGCGTGGCTGGCGCCGCGCATCGCCGCCGCCGCGTCCGAGAGTCCGGGGCGCTCGCCGGCCTGACGCCCGCCCGGCCCCGCCGAAAGCCCGTTCGCCGCAGCCCCGGGACGGTTCGCGGCTTCGCATCGCCGGGACCGGGGCTTTGGCGCACAATGGCGCGATGAACCCGCGTGCGGTGCGTTCCCGGCTGGCGCTGCCGGGCTTCTGGATCCTCTTCGGCGTCATCTCCGGCATCCAGATCCAGGTCAGCATGCTTTCGCACCACCACTCGTGGGTGCGTGTGCTGTCCTACCAGGTCCTCGTCTGGGCGGTCTGGATTCCCGCCAGCCTCGCGATCGCGGCGCTCGTGCGCCGGGCGCCGCTGGCGCCGCCCAGGGCGGGAGCCGTGCTCCTGCACCTCGCGCTGGCGATCGCGTTCGGCGTCCTCCATGCCGCGCTGTGGGTCGCGCTGGTGCTGTGGATGCGGCCCTACGACTTCATGAACCCGAGCGACTTCGGCCGGACGTTCGCCTGGATCGCGGTCAGCCAGATGCCGCTCGAGCTCCTGCTCTACGGCCTGGTGGTCCTGGCGGTCCACGCGCGGGCGGCGCTCGCGAGCGCGCGCGAGCGCGAGCTGCGCGCGGCCCAGCTCGAGACCTCGCTCGCCGAGGCCCGGCTGCACGCGCTCGAGGTGCAGATCCAGCCGCACTTCCTGTTCAACACCCTGAACGCCATCGGCGCGCTCGTCCGCACCGGCAAGAGCGCCGAGGCGATCGGCATGATCGGCGGGCTCTCGGACCTGCTGCGCTACGCGCTCGACCGCGCGGGCGGGACGCGCGTGCCGCTCGACGAGGAGACGGGGATGCTCGCCCGCTACCTCGACATCCAGCGCCTGCGGTTCCCGGACCGGCTCACGAGCTCGATCGACGTCGCGCCCGAGGCGGCCCGCGCCGCGGTGCCCGTGCTCCTGCTCCAGCCGCTCGCCGAGAACGCGATCCGCCACGGCATCGCCCGCAGCGAGGCGCCGGGCCGCGTGGCCCTCAAGGCCTTCCGCGAGGGCGATACCCTGCGGCTCGAGATGTTCAACAGCGGCCGGCTCGACCCCGCGCGCGAGAACGGCATCGGGCTCTCGACCACGATCGCGCGCCTCGAGCAGCTCTACGGCGCGCGCCAGAGCTTCGTGCTCCGGCAGGAGAACGGCGGCGTCCTGGCGTCGGTGACGATCCCGTGGAGCGTCGCGTCGTGAGCTTCAAGGTCCTCATCGTCGACGACGAGCCGCTCGCGCGCGAGGTCGTGCGCCTCCTGCTCGCCGCCGATCCCGAGGTCGAGGTCGTCGGCGAGTGCAGCGGCGCCGAGGGCGTCGAGACGATCGCGCGCACGCGGCCGGACGTGCTCTTCCTCGACGTCCAGATGCCCGAGGTCGACGGCTTCGACCTGCTCGAGCAGCTCGGTCCCGCGCGCGCGCCGACGACGGTGTTCGTCACCGCCCACGCCGACCATGCGATCCGCGCCTTCGAGGTGCACGCGCTGGACTACCTCCTGAAGCCGCTCGACGATGCGCGCTTCGCCCGGGCGCTCGGGCGCGCCAAGGAG
>Ga0207679_10003220_pt1 | contig 10069 bp, 6 predicted proteins | sample KBSC73metaG_FD_184320 | JGI IMG/M metagenome (GOLD analysis project Ga0207679, IMG submission 184320) | Corn rhizosphere microbial communities from Kellogg Biological Station, Michigan, USA - KBS C7-3 metaG (SPAdes) (version 2) | ecosystem: Host-associated > Plants > Roots > Rhizosphere > Soil ...
GGCGCGCCTTGCCAATGGTGGCAACCGCCGCGACAATGCAAAGCCTCGTTCGACGGAGAATGCATTGACGTTGCGAAATTGCATGACGCTCGTGCTGGCCGCGTTCACCGCGCTGGCGATCGCCGGTCCGGTGCGCGCGGAGGATTTTCCATCGCGACCGGTGCGCGTCGTCGTGCCCTTTTCGCCTGGCGGCGCCGTCGATGGTCCGATGCGGCTCATCGCGCAGAGCTTGAGCACGCGGCTCGGGCAGCCGGTCGTCGTCGAGAACAAGCCTGGCGCCGGTGCGACGATCGGGACCGACACCGTCGCCAAGGCGGCACCTGATGGCTACACGCTGCTGCTCGCGTCGCAGACCAACGCGATCAGCGCGACGCTGTACTCGAAACTGCCATTCGATGCCGTCGAAGATTTCACGCCGATCGCGCTGATCGGCCGCGAGCCTGGCGTCGTCGTCGTCAATCCATCCGTTCCGGTGACGACGTTGCAGCAACTGATCGCGTACGTGAAGGAGCGACCAGGCCAGGTCGATTACGCGTCATCGGGCAATGGCAGCGGCCAGCACCTCTTTGCCGCATTGCTCGCGTCGCGAACAGGCATGAAGATGAATCACGTTCCGTATCGCGGCAGCGGCCAGGCGACAACCGATCTACTCGCCGGTGTCGTCGCGATGTCGATTCCCGGAACCGCGGGTATGGTCGGACACATCAAGTCCGGCAAGCTGCGCGCACTCGCCGTGACAGGTGCGAAGCGCTCGCCACAACTGCCCGACGTACCTACGGTCATGGAATCGGGCATCCCCGATTACGAGGCGTACGTGTGGATGGGATTGCTCGCGCCGAAGGGAACGCCGCAGCCCATCATCGACCGGCTGAATCGCGAAGTGCTGGCCGTGCTGACCGAGGACAACGTGAAGCAATACATGGCGACGGCCGGTATCGAGATCGTCGGTTCGACGCCGGCAGAGTTCGGCGCGTTCTTCCGCCACGAGAAGGATCTGTGGGCGAAAGTGATCCGCGATACCGGCGCGAAAATCGAGTAGGAGTGAAGCACGTGAATGCAGCGGATCACTCGGCCGCAACGGACGGCGCAAGCGTCCAGGGCGTCGAGCACGAGGCGTCGAAGAGCGGCATCCGGCTCTTCTTGTGGGAGAAGTTCGTCGACTCGCCGGCCGGCAAGCCAGCCGTGCTGTTCGTGCACGGCTCGTCGATGGCATCGCAGCCGACGTTCGATCTGACGGTGCCGGGCAGGCCCGACTCGTCGGTGATGGACTGGTTCGCGCGACGCGGCTTCGTCTGCTGGAGCGTCGACATGGAAGGCTACGGCCGTTCCGACAAATCGCGCGACATTCCATGCGACATCGCGAACGGCGCCGACGACCTTGCTGCGGCGACCGACTACATGCGTCGTACCCGCGGCATCGAGCACGTGATGGCGTACGGCATCTCGTCGGGCGCGCTGCGTGCCGCGCTCTTTGCCCAGCAGCATCCGCGGCGCGTTTCGCGGTTGGCACTCGACGCGTTCGTCTGGACCGGCGAAGGGGCGCGAACGCTCGAGGAGCGGCGCAAGAAGCTGCCGGAATTCGTTGCGAAAAACCGGCGGCCTATCGATCGTGCGTTCGTGCGCTCGATCTTCGCGCGCGATCACGCCGATTGCGCTGAGCCGCGCGTCGTCGAAGCGTTTGCCGATGCGATCCTCGCGCTCGACGACTCGATGCCCAACGGAACGTACGTGGACATGTGCTCGAAGCTGCCAATCGTCGACCCGGCAGCGATCATGATGCCAACACTCATACTGCGCGGCCAATACGATGGCATCGCCGCGTTCGACGACCTGATCGAATTCTTCAAACGACTTCCCAATCCCGACAAGCAGTTCGCAGTGCTCGCGGGTATTTCGCATGCGAGCTTCCAGCAAAAGAATTACCTGACCGTCTACCACATCCTGCACGCATTCTTCACGCAGCCTGTACCCGTTTATGTCGGCACGTAGTTGCAGTGGCCCGGGGCGCATCCGATGCGCGCTGTAGCGCGTAGATAACGGACGCTAGAACCACTCAACGAACGCACCCTCGCCCGCCATGACTGCGCAACCGACGCTGATGCTGATCGCCGACATCGCGGGCTATACGAAATTCATGAAGTTCCACCAGGCGAGCCTCGCGCATGCGCAGGAGATCGTCGCGCGGCTGCTCGAGGTGGTCATCGACGCGGCGGGACCGTCGCTCAAGCTCGCCAAGCTCGAAGGCGATGCCGCGTTCTTCTACATGCCGGCGCCGCGCAATGGGCAGTTCGACCCGGCGCTGATTGCCGGTCACGCCGCCGCCATCTATCGCGCGTTCCACATGCGCGCCGCGGACCTGCAGCTGAACACGCTCTGCCCATGCGATGGCTGCCAGCAGTCCGGCAACCTGAAGATCAAGCTGGTCGGCCATCTTGGCGGCGTGGCGATGCAGAAGGTCAAGCAAATGACTGAGCTCGCCGGTGTCGACGTCATCGTCGTCCACCGGATGCTCAAGAATTCGGTCCCGGTGCCCGAGTACCTGCTGATGACCAAGCCCGTGCACGCCATCGTCGGCAGTCCGTTGCACGAGCAGGCCGCGCCGTTCGCGCTCGATCTCGATGACCTCGGACCGACGGAAGCGTTTTACGTCGATCTCAGCGAGTTCACGCATACCGTGCCAGCACCGCAGAAGCTGCCGCCGTGGCGGCGGCTCGCCCGTCATATCAGCCTCGGGTTGCGCACGCTGCCCCGCGAGCTCGGCTTCACCAAGTCATGCGTCGGATTTCGCAACGTCCCCGACGCCCACTGATGTCGACCAGTAGGGCCGTCCCCCCTTCGGCTTGACGCAGGTCGGGTAGACTCGACGGAATCGCGCATTCACGGCATTCTGGCGGCGTTTCGGGCAGGACCGCCACGACCGCAGATGTTTGGCGGCCGTGGACGGCAGCGCCGCTGATGGTGGTGCGGCCTGCGCAATACTGCCTTCGTGGGAGGACCCGCTTGATCTATCGAACGATGCGCCGCGAGCCCAACTCGCGTGATGGGTGCGTTCGCGCCCGCTGGACGTTGCACGCGCGCGCATGGCGCTGATCGACGTTCGCAACCTGTCGGTCGAGTTCAACAATCGCGGCGTCCGCGTTCCGGCGCTCGACCGCATCTCGTTCAAGATCGAGCCAGGTGCCACGATGGCGCTCGTCGGCGAGTCAGGCTCGGGCAAGTCGGTCACCGCACAGGCGATCATGCGGATCCTGCCGCCGACGGCTACGATCACGTCCGGCGAAATCCTCTTCACGTCCCCCGACTCGCCGAAGCCGCCGGTCGATATCGTTCGGCTCGCGCGCGATGGCCGCAAGATCAGGCGCATACGCGGCCGTCACATTTCGATGATCTTCCAGGAGCCAATGGTGTCGCTGTCGCCGCTGCACACGATCGGCGACCAGGTCAGCGAAGCGCTGTTCCTCCATCATCGCGTCGGCCATCGCGAAGGCATGGCAAGGACCGAGGACATGCTGCGCCGCGTCGGCTTCCCCGATCCGGCGCGCGCATTGAAGACGTATCCGTTCCAGCTCTCGGGCGGCCTGCGCCAGCGCGCGATGATCGCAATGGCGCTCGTCTCCCGTCCGTCATTGTTGATTGCGGACGAGCCGACAACGGCGCTCGACGTGACGATCCAGGCGCAGATTCTTGCGCTGATCAAGGAGCTGCAAGCCGAGCTCGAGATGGCCGTGCTGATCATCACGCACGATCTAGGCGTCGTCGCCAACGTTGCCGAGCACGTCGTCGTGCTCTATGCGGGACGCGTGATGGAGCAAGGGTCGGTGCAGGCGCTGTTCGAGCGGCCCGAGCATCCCTATCTGCGCGCACTGCTGCGGGCCGTGCCGCATTTCGACATGAAACCGGGCGAGCGCCTCGTGTCGGTGCGCACGATCGATCATCAGACGGGTCCCCTCGTCGAGGCCCACGAGCCGTGGCCCGCCGATGCGGGCGACATCCATCTCGACGTCCGCAATGTCGTCAAGACGTTTCGCCAGCGACCCACCGGCCTCATCGTCCGGCGCGAGGGCAAGCCGTTCCGCGCCGTCGATGATGTCTCGTTCTCGATTCGTCGCGGCGAATGCTTTGGCCTCGTCGGCGAAAGCGGCTGCGGCAAGACGACGCTGTCGAAGGCGATCATGCGCGCGCTCGAGGCCGACAGCGGCGAGATCCTCTACAACGATCGCGGCACGACACTCGATGTTCGCCGCGCGGAAGGCGAGGATCTGATGCGCTTTCGCCGCCGCGTCCAGTACATCTTCCAGGACCCGTTCAACTCGCTGTCGCCGCGGATGACGGTGTTCGATATCCTGCGCGAGCCGCTCATCATTCACGACATCGGTGACGCCGATTACCGCGCGGAGATGGCGAAGGAATTGATGCGCCTCGTCGGCCTCGATCCGCGCTTCCTGAATCGCTATCCGCACAGCTTCTCGGGGGGCCAGCGGCAACGCATCGGCATCGCGCGCGCGCTGGCGCTGAAACCCGACCTGATCCTGTGCGACGAGCCGGTGTCCGCGCTCGACGTGTCGATCCAGGCGCAGGTATTGAACCTGCTCAAAGACTTGCAGGCGGAGCTCGGCCTGACGTATCTCTTCATCTCGCACAATCTCGCCGTCGTCGACTACATCGCGGACGACATCGCGGTCATGTGCCGCGGCCGCATCGTCGAGATCGCGCCGCGTGAAGTGCTGTTCCACAACCCGATGCATCCGTACACGCTCGGGCTGCTGGCCGCCGTTCCGTATCCGGATCTCGATCGCAAACTCGACCTCAATGCCGTTCTCGAAGGCGCCGAACGGAAGCCGGACGAATGGCGTGCGCCGTTCGCATGGACCGCAGAGAACGCGGGCGAGCTCGTCGATGTCGGCGAAGGCCATCGCGTGCGGATGCAGACGGCGCAAGCGGCGGCCGCATGAAGGCGCTGATCATCAGAATCGTGGCGCTGGCGGCGCTCGCATCGACGCTCGCCGCACCGGCCTTTGCCGCCGAGGAGCCACCGAGCCTCGCCGCCGACGTCGCTGCCGGCAAGCTGCCGCCGGTGACCGAGCGACTGCCGCGCGTGCCGCTCGTGTTCACAGCACCGCGCAGCGACTGGACCCTCGGTCGCTATGGCGGCGAGCTGCGTACGCTGCAGGCGAAGGACCGCGACATCCGAATGATGGTCGTTTACGGCTATTCGCGCCTCGTCGGCTACGACGAGCAGCTTCACCTGACGCCGGACATCCTCGAAAAAGTCGACAACGTCGACAGCCGCACGTTCACGCTGCATCTTCGACCCGGACACAAGTGGTCGGACGGGAAGCCGTTCACGACCGAAGACTTCCGCTATTACTGGGAGGACGTTGCGCACAACAAGGAACTCTCACCATTCGGATTGCCGCAGGCGCTGCTCGTCAACGGCCACCCGCCCAAGTTCGAGGTGCTCGACGCAACGACGGTGCGCTTCACGTGGGTCGAGCCGAATCCGATGTTCCTGCCGGCGCTCGCTGCGCCCAGTCCGCTTTACATCTATCGGCCCGCGCATTACCTGCGCCAGTTTCACGCGCGCTATGTCGGGCTCGAGAAGGCCAATGCGAACGCCGTGGAGGCCGGCTCCCGCAGCTGGGCCGGGCTGCATCAGAAAAAGGACGAGCAGTTCCGCTTCGACAACCCGGACCTTCCCACACTCGAGCCGTGGATCAATACCACGCCGCTGCCGGCGACGCGGTTCGTCCTCGTGCGCAATCCGTACTTCCATCGCGTCGATGCGAACGGTCGCCAATTGCCGTACATCGACAAGATCATCGTGGGCATCACCGACGACAAGCTGATCCCCGCGAAAACCGGCGCCGGCGACGTCGACCTGCAGGTTCGATACCTGCGCTTCGACAACTACACGTTCCTGAAGCAATCCGAGAAGCGCAATCAGTATCACGTGCGGCTGTGGGAGAAGGCGCTTGGATCGCAGATCGCGCTCTATCCGAATCTCAATGCCGAGGATCCCGAATGGCGCAAGCTGATGCGCGACGTCCGGTTCCGCCGCGCGCTGTCGCTCGGCATCAATCGCCACGAGATCAACGAGGTCGTCTACTTCGGGCTCGGGCGCGAATCGAGCAACACGGTGCTGCAGCGCAGTGCGCTGTTCAGGCCCGAGTTTCGCTCCGCTTGGACGAAGTTCGACCTCAAGGCGGCGAACGCGCTGCTCGATTCGATCGGCCTCACGCGCCGCGATGGCGCTGGACTGCGGCTCTTGCCGGACGGCCGGCCGATGGAGCTCATCATCGACACGTCGGGCGAGAGCACCGAGGAGACGGATGTGCTCGAGCTGATCCGCGACAGCTGGCGGCAGCTCGGCATCGCGATGTTCTCGCGGCCGTCGCAGCGGGAGGTGTTCCGCAAGCGCGTGTTCTCGGGCAAATCGATGATGTCGATCTGGTCGGGCATGAGCAACGGCATTCCCACGGCCGACATGAGTCCCGGCGAGCTCGCGCCGACGACGCAGGAGCAATTGCAGTGGCCCATGTGGGGCCAGTACTACGAGCAAGGGCGCAAGGGCGGCGAAGCGCCGACGGCGCCGGACGTCGTCGAGCTCGTCAAGCTGTTCGAGCAGTGGCGCAACTCGGGGAGCGCCGACGAGCGCGAGAAGATCTGGTTGCGGATGCTCGCGATCAACGCCGACGAGGTCTACACGATCGGCATCGTCACGCGCGCGCTGCAGCCCGTCGTCGTTCGCGACAACCTGCGTAACGTGCCGGTCGAAGGCATCTACAGCTGGGATCCGGGCGCGTATTTCGGCATGTACCATCCGGACACGTTCTGGATCGACACCGCCCAGACCGCCGCCGCGTCGGCGAAATGATCGCGCGAGGCTGACGCATGCTGCAGTACGTCATCAAACGTATCCTGCTGATGATCCCGACGATGCTCGCGATCAGCGTCATCGTGTTCACGATCATCCAGCTGCCGCCCGGCAACTACCTCGAAAGCTACATCGCCGAGCTGCAGGCGCAGGGCGAGTCGGTCGATCCGCAGAAGATCGCGTTCCTGCGCGAGTACTACGGTCTCGACAAGCCGCTCGTCGAGCAATACCTGCGCTGGGCCACCGGCATGCTGCGCGGCGATTTCGGTTACTCGTTCGAGTTCAACATGCCCGTGACGAAGGTCGTCGGCGACCGGATGTTCCTCACGGTCATCGTCTCGTTCGTCACGATCATCTTCACATGGGCCGTCGCGTTTCCCATCGGCATCTATTCGGCCACCCATCAGTACAGCTGGGGCGACTACGGGCTGTCGCTGCTCGGCTTTCTCGGCATTGCCATTCCGAACTTCATGCTCGCGCTCGTCATCATGTACGTGGCGAACGTCGTGTTCGGCACGAGCATCGGCGGGTTGATGGCACCCGAATACATTGGCAAGCCGTGGTCGTGGGACAAGGTGAAGTCGGTGCTCGAGCACAGTTGGATACCCGTCGTCGTCATCGGGACGAGCGGCACGGCGGGCATGATCCGGCGACTGCGCGCGAACCTGCTCGACGAATTGCAGAAGGCCTACGTCGTCACGGCGCGCGCAAAAGGGCTTCCTCCGCGCAAGGTGCTGCGCAAATATCCGCTGCGGATGGCGCTCAATTTTTTCATCTCCGACATCGGCAGTCTGTTGCCGCACATCATTTCCGGTGCCGAGATCACCGCCGTCGTGCTTTCGCTGCCGACGACGGGTCCAATGCTGCTGAACGCGCTGAAGAGCCAGGACATGTATCTCGCAGGCTCGTTCCTGATGTTCCTCGCGTTCCTGATTGTCGTCGGCGTGCTCGTGTCCGATCTCGCCCTCGTCGCACTCGATCCGCGCATCCGCCTGCAAGGGGGCGTTGCACGATGAATTGCCCTCGCTCATGAGCACGATCGAGCTTCCGCCGCCGGCGACCCGCGAGGCCGACCATTTCGTCTCGACGGAGCCGTTCGATCCGGGCTCGGCAACCCGGTTGACGCCCGAGCAGGAGCGCTTCTACCTCGCGTCGCAGTGGAAGCTGATGTGGTGGAAGTTCAAGCTGCACCGCGTCGCCGTCGTGTCGGGAATCATCCTGCTCCTGATGTATGGCTCGACGCTCGTCACCGAGATCCTCGCGCCATACAACCTGCAGACGCGCAACACCGATTTCATCTACGCGTCGCCCCAACGCGTTCATTTGTTTCACGAGGGCCGTTTCGTCGGACCGTTCGTCTACGCGCAGAAGAAGACGCTCGACATGGACACGCTGCGGCGCGTTTATACGGAGGACCGAGCCGAGCCGCATCCGCTGCGATTCTTCTGCTTCGGCGATCCATACCGGTTCTGGGGCATGATCGACATGTCGGTCCACATCGTGTGCCCGGCGCCGGGATCGACGCTGTTCCTGCTAGGCACCGATCGCCTCGGCCGTGACGTGCTGTCGCGAATCCTCTATGGCGCGCGAATCTCGCTGACGATCGGCCTGCTGGGCATCGGGATCAGCTTCGCGCTCGGCCTTTTGATCGGCGGTCTCGCCGGTTACTACGGCGGCTGGGTCGACATGACGGTGCAGCGGATCATCGAGATCATCCGCTCGTTTCCGGAGCTGCCGCTATGGATGGCACTCTCCGCCGTGCTGCCGGTAACGTGGAGCCCCATCCTCATCTACTTCGGCATCACCGCCATCCTCGCGCTGCTCGACTGGACGGGTCTCGCGCGTGCCGTTCGCTCGAAGCTGCTCGCGCTGCGCGAAGAGGATTACACGACGGCCGCACGCTTGATGGGCGCGAAGCCGAGCCGCATCATCGGCCGCCACTTGTTGCCGGGATTCATGAGTCACCTGATCGCGTCGGCGACGCTGTCGATTCCCGGCATGATCCTCGGCGAAACGGCGCTGTCGTTCCTCGGCATTGGCTTGCGCCCGCCGATCACGAGCTGGGGCGTTCTTCTCAACGAGGCGCAGAACATCAACGTCGTCGCGCTTTATCCGTGGCTGATGCTGCCCGTGGTGCCCGTGATTGTCGTGATCCTCGCGTTCAATTTCTTCGGCGATGGGCTGCGCGACGCGGCCGACCCTTATCGCTAGGGCCTCGTCTCGCCTGCTTGAAAAGGCGAAGGAGCTCAAGCGCCCCATTGCGGCGATTGCCGCCGTCGGCGCGGTGCTCGGTGGGCTCGCCGGTTACTGGAATGCATACCGTGCGATGCACGAGGGGCTTGCGCACAACGCACCACCCGCTGCTGCGGTGCCTGCCGATGCGGGCCCGCTGTCCATCGTCGTGCTGCCTTTTGCCAACCAAACCGGTGATCCGCAAAAGGCGTACATCGCCGATGGCCTGACGACGAGCATCACAGCGGATCTCTCCCGCATCCGCGATGCGTTCATCGTGCCCGTCAGCACCGCCATTGCCTATCGCGACAAAGCGGCGCCTGTTACCCAGATTGGTCGCGAGCTCGGCGTGCGTTACGTGCTGCAAGGCAGTGTGATGGCCGATGGCAACAACGTGCGCATCCATGCGCAACTCGCCGACGCAGCGTCGGGCGCGCAGAAGTGGACCGATACCTTCGAAGGCAACCTCTCCGACCTCTTCCGTCTGCAGGACCAGGTGACGGCGCGCATCGGCAACAGTCTTGGAAACGAGCTTGTGATCCTGGCCGCGCGCGAAAGCCAGACACGCAAGACTGGCGCGCAGGCGACGAATCTGCTGCTGCGCGCGAACGCGCTGATGCTGAATGCGCAGTCGCTCGAAAACTGGCGAGCGGTGGAAGCGCTGCAACGACAGGCGCTGGCGGCGGATCCCGGCAACGCACACGCGACGAACGATCTCGCCAACTCGCTGCTGGTGCAGGCATGGAACTTCGGCGGCGTCCTCAGCGCTGACGAGCGTCAAAAGCTCATTACCGAAGGCGGTGCGCTCGCGCAGAAAGCGAGGACGATGGATCCGGAAAGTCCATCCGTTTACAGCTCGCTCGTCATGCACGCATGGTTTGAAGGCGATACGGCCGGCGCGCTGCGCTACGCCGAGAGACGCGCCGCGCTGGACCCGCGGGACCCTGGAGCCGCCAACGATCT
>Ga0207679_10003223_pt1 | contig 10064 bp, 7 predicted proteins | sample KBSC73metaG_FD_184320 | JGI IMG/M metagenome (GOLD analysis project Ga0207679, IMG submission 184320) | Corn rhizosphere microbial communities from Kellogg Biological Station, Michigan, USA - KBS C7-3 metaG (SPAdes) (version 2) | ecosystem: Host-associated > Plants > Roots > Rhizosphere > Soil ...
TGTTCACCAATGTCTCCTCGGTCGCCGTCGGATTCGCGATGTACGGCATGTCGCTGATCCCGAGCCAGATCCTGATGGCGCCCGAGCAGACCGGCTACGGCATGGGGCGCACGATGGTGCAGGCGGGGCTGCTGCTCGCCCCGAGCGGTCTGGTGATGTACCTCTTCTCCAGCGTCGGCGCGCGGATCTCCGCCGCGCGCGGTCCACGCACCAGCCTCTCGACGGGCATCGTCGTGATCGGCTGCGGCTACCTGTCCGCGCTGTTCCTGCGCTCCGAGGCCTGGGAGATCACCCTGGCGACGGTGTTCATCGGCGCCGGCATCGGGATCGCGTACGCCGCCATGCCGGCCCTCATCATGGGCGCCGTCCCGATCACGGAGACCGCGGCCGCCAACGGGCTCAACGCGCTGATGCGGTCGATGGGCACGTCCCTGTCCTCGGCGGTGGTCAGCGTGGTCCTCGCGCACGAGGTGGTGCACCTCGGGCCGGTGGTGCTGCCCTCGGCGCACGGCTTCACGGTGGCGCTGCTGATCTCGATCGGCGCCGCCGTCGCCGCGCTGGCCTTCAGCTTGGCGATCCCCCGGACACGGCCGGCGCAGGTCGCAACCGCTCGCGTGAGCGTGGCCGAACGGGAGCCCAGTCGCGCCTGAGCGCCGCTGAAATTTCTCAGACTTGAGTGGAATGCACTCAACTTTGGGATCGTTGTCCCAGTGACGGATCGGCCGCGATCCGCCACGATCGGACGAGGAAACCCAAGGGGGAGTGCCCGCATGGACGGATCGAAGTTCACCTCGCGCAGCGTCGAGGTGATCAACGCTGCCCACACCGCGGCGGTGACGGCCGGCAACGCCCAGATCGAGCCGGTGCACCTCGCGTTCGCGCTGCTGCGCCAGGACGGCGGGATCACGCCGTCACTGCTGGAGAAGTCGGGCGTCGACGTCGACAAGCTCGGACAGGAGGTCGACGAGCTCGCCGTCCGCCTGCCCAAGGCCTCCGGCGCCACGGTGTCGACCCCCGCGACGTCGGCCTCGCTCACGCGCGTCCTGGCCCAGGCGCTCGAGCAGGCCACCTCCATGGGCGACGAGTACGTCGCCACCGAGCACCTCCTGCTGGCGCTCGCGGTCGTGGACAGCCCCGTCAAGGACGCGCTCGCCAGAGCGGGAGCCAACGAGCCGGCGCTGCGCGAGGCGATCGCGGCGGTCCGCGGCAACCGGCGGGTCACCAGCAAGGACGCGGAGGCGTCGTACGAGGCGCTCGAGAAGTACGCCGTCGACCTCACCGAGCGTGCCCAGGAGGGCAAGCTCGACCCGGTGATCGGCCGCGACGCCGAGATCCGGCGCGTCGTGCAGGTGCTCTCCCGACGCACGAAGAACAACCCCGTGCTGATCGGCGAGCCTGGTGTCGGCAAGACGGCCGTCGTCGAGGGGCTCGCCCAGCGGATCGTCGACGGCGACGTGCCCGACTCGCTGAAGGGCCGCCGCCTGCTGAGCCTCGACCTCGCCGCGATGGTCGCGGGGGCGAAGTACCGCGGCGAGTTCGAGGAGCGCCTCAAGGCCGTGCTCGAGGAGATCAAGGCCGCCGAGGGCCAGGTGATCACATTCATCGACGAGCTGCACACCGTCGTCGGGGCGGGCGCCGGCGGCGACTCGGCGATGGACGCAGGCAACATGCTCAAGCCGATGCTCGCCCGCGGCGAGCTGCGTCTGATCGGCGCGACCACGCTCGACGAGTATCGCGAGCGGATCGAGAAGGACCCGGCGCTGGAGCGGCGGTTCCAGCAGGTCTTCGTGGGCGAGCCGAGCGTCGAGGACACCGTCGCGATCCTGCGCGGACTGCAGGAGAAGTACCAGGCCCACCACGGCGTCGAGATCACCGACGCCGCCCTCGTCGCGGCCGCGATGCTCTCCGATCGCTACATCCCCGCCCGGCAGCTGCCCGACAAGGCGATCGACCTCGTCGACGAGGCCGCCTCGCGGCTGCGCATGGAGATCGAGTCGTCCCCCGTGGAGATCGACCAGCTTCGCCGTCAGGTCGACCGGATGAAGATGGAGGAGCTCGCGCTCGACCGCGAGACCGACGATGCCTCGCGCGACCGCCTCGACAGGCTCCGCGCCGATCTCGCCGACAAGCAGGAGCAGCTCCGCGAGCTCGAGACCCGGTGGGAGCGCGAGAAGGCCGCGCTCGAGGGCTCCGGAGAGATCCGCAAGCAGATCGACACGCTGCGCGTCGAGGCCGACCGGCTGCAGCGCGAGGGCGACCTGGCCAAGGCCTCGGAGATCCTCTACGGCCGGATCCCGGCCCTGGAGAAGCAGATCGAGGCGGCCGATGCCGTCGAGGCGATCGAGAACCCGATGGTCAACGAGAAGGTCGGTCCGACGGAGATCGCCGAGGTGGTCGAGGCCTGGACCGGCATCCCGACCGGCCGGTTGCTGGAGGGCGAGACCGCGAAGCTGCTGCGGATGGAGGAGATCATCGGCGAGCGGCTGGTCGGACAGGACGCGGCGGTCGCCGCGGTCTCCGACGCCGTACGCCGCTCGCGGGCCGGCATCTCCGACCCGAACCGGCCGACCGGCAGCTTCTTGTTCCTCGGCCCGACCGGCGTCGGCAAGACCGAGCTGGCCAAGTCGCTCGCCGACTTCCTCTTCGACGACGAGCGCGCGATCGTGCGCATCGACATGAGCGAGTACTCCGAGAAGCACTCGGTGGCCCGCCTGGTCGGTGCCCCTCCCGGCTACGTCGGCTACGAGGAGGGTGGCCAGCTCACCGAGGCGGTCCGCCGGCGGCCCTACTCCATCGTGCTGCTCGACGAGGTCGAGAAGGCGCACCCGGAGGTCTTCGACATCCTGCTGCAAGTGCTCGACGACGGCCGGCTGACCGACGGTCAGGGCCGCACCGTCGACTTCCGCAACACGGTGCTGATCCTCACCAGCAACCTCGGCTCGCAGTACCTGGTCGACCCGCTGCTCGACGAGGAAGCCAAGCGCGAGTCGGTGATGACCACGGTGCGGCAGGCGTTCAAGCCGGAGTTCCTCAACCGGCTCGACGAGATCGTGCTGTTCGAGGCACTCGGCAAGGACGAGCTCGCGCACATCGTCGACCTGCAGCTGAAGGCGTTCGACCAGCGGCTCGCGGCCCGGCGGATCACCGTGGAGGTCACCGAGCAGGCCCGCGTCTGGCTCACCGACCATGGCTACGACCCGACGTACGGCGCCCGTCCGCTGCGGCGGCTCGTGCAGACCGCGATCGGCGATCCGCTCGCCCGGATGCTCATCGCGGGGCAGGTGCTCGACGGCCAGCACGTGGTGGTCGACACCGAGGGCGAGGGCCTGGCGCTCCGCGTGCAGGGCTGAGGTCCGGGCGGGGCTGATCGACCGGGCCTTCCGGTGACCGGCCGGAACGGCCGCTCGGGTGCGGTTGGTTGAATGAAGGCCATGAGCAGCGACGCACCCGGTCCGCGCCCCCGCCAGGTCACCGTGGGCGGTTGGGGAGTCGCGGTCGCCTCGGCGATGCTCGTCGTGACCGTCTTCGACCGGATGACTGCGCTGCAGTCGGTCGACACGCGGGAGAGCCTCACCAAGGCGCTGACCTCGGGCGCTGCCGAGGGCCTGGGCGTCACCGTCGACGACGCGCTGTCGGTCTTGCGGGTGGCGCTGTACGTGGCCGGCACGGCGGCCGCCGTGACGGCGATCCTCGGCATCTTCGTCCTGCAGCGCCACGCCGCGGCGCGGGTGGCACTCACCCTGGCCGCCGTGCCCGTGGTGCTCACGACGCCCTTCGCCGGCGGCTTCCTGGGGCTGGTCGTCGGGGCGGGTACTGCCCTGCTCTGGTCGCGTCCCGCGCGCGACTGGTTCGCCGGCCGGGCCCCGTCCCGACCGGCGGTGCCGGTCGAGCAGCGGCCGGAGCCCGAGCGCGTCCCCGCCGGGCCCCCGCCACCAGCGCCTCCGTCGCAGGCCGGCTGGACGCCGCCGCCTCCGCCCACGCCGGGATGGGGGCAGCCCCCCGCGGCGCCCGCCTGGCCGGCATCGGCCCAGGCAGCGGTCCCTCCCGCCGCCGAGGTCCCACGGCCCGTGCGGATCGCGTGCGTCCTCACCTGGGTCTTCGGCCTGATGACTGCCGCTCTGTACGTCCTGGTGGGCCTCGGAGTCCTCGCCGACCGCGACCAGATCCTCGACCTGCTGCGCGACAACCCCACCGTGCGCGACAGCGACCTCGGCGACGACCAGCTCGTCCTGCTCATCGTCGCCGTCAGCGCACTGATCGCGGTGTGGTGCCTGGCGGCCTGCGTCCTGGCCTTCCTGACCTGGCGTCGGCAGGGCTGGGCCCGGATCCTCCTGATGGTCTCCATCGGGGTCGCCCTGGTGCTGGAGCTCGCTTCGTTCCCGTTCTCGCTGCTGCACCTGGTCGCCTCCGTGATCGCGTTGCGGATGCTGCTCATCGCGCCGACGCGGGCATGGTTCCGCGGCCCGGGTGGTCCACCTCCACCAGCCTGGGGTCCGCCGACGTGGCCCCCGCCGGGACAGCAGTCGCGCGACGAGCAGCAGGGACAGCAGCCGCCTGATCAGCAGCCGCCCGGAGGCAAGCCTCCAGTGTGGTGACCCAGGGCGATCGCTAGGCGTGCAGGTCGGCCGCGGCGAGTCGGCGCAGGCCTTCGTCGATGACCTCGCGCCGCTTGCAGAACGCCCACCGCACGAGGTGCCGGCCTTCCTCGACGTCGTCGTAGAAGACCTGCGAGGGGATCGCCACGACTCCCGCCCTCGACGGCAGTGCAAGGCAGAAGGCCCGTCCGTCGGCGTGCCCGAACGCCGAGACGTCGGTGGTCGCGAAGTAGGTGCCGGCGGGCGGGTACACGCGCATGCCGATTGCCGCGAGCCCGGAACACAGCCGGTCGCGCTTCTCCCGGAGGTCCTTGGCCAGGGCCTGGTGGAAGGCGTCGTGCTGCTCGAGCGCGACCGCCACCGCCGGCTGCAGCGGAGCGCCGGAGGAGTAGCTCAGCCAGTTCTTCGCGCCCTCGACGGCGGCGACCAGCTCGGCGGGACCGCTTGCCCACCCGATCTTCCAGCCGGTCAACGAGAACGACTTGCCGGCGCTCGAGATCGTCACGGTGCGCTCGAACATGCCCGGCAGCGTGGCGAGCGGCACGTGCTCGGCGTCGAAGGTCAGGTGCTCGTAGACCTCGTCGGTGACCACGACCAGGTCGTGCTCGATTGCGACCGACGCGACTGCTTCGAGCTCGCTGCGGGTCAGCACCGTGCCGGTCGGGTTGTGCGGGGTGTTGAGCAGGATCAGCCGGGTGCGCTCGGTCACCGCTGCGGCGAGTGCGTCGACGTCGAGGCGGAAGTCCGGCGCGCGCAACGTCACCGGGCGGCGTACTCCGCCGGCGAACTGGATCATCGCCACGTAGGAGTCGTAGTACGGCTCCAGCACGATCACCTCGTCGCCCGGGTCGACGAGCCCGAGCAGCGCGGCGGCGATCGCCTCGGTGGCGCCGGTCGTGGCCACCACCTGGCTGCGGTCCAGCTCGAGCCCGTAGTGCCGGCGCTGGTGGCCGATCACGGCGTCGAGCAATTCGGGAGTGCCGTGACCGGGCGGGTACTGGTTGCGCCCGCCGCGCAGCGCCGCGACCGCCGCCTCGATCACCTCGGCAGGACCGTCCTCGTCGGGGAAGCCCTGGCCGAGGTTCACCGAGCCGGTGCGCACCGCGAGGGCCGACATCTCAGCGAAGATCGTCGAGCCGATCCCGGTCAGACGCTCTGCGGGTGCGCGCATGTGCCGAGCCTAGAGGAGCCCACGCACGTCGAGTGCGGGTGCGCACGCCGCCGGTGAAATGGCCGTGGTGTGGTCCACAATGTCCGCGTGACTGACGCCGAGGAGCCGCGCAGCCCGGCGGACGAGCCCGGGCCGGTCGGGGGTGGGCACGCCCGCCGTGACGAATCGGCACAGGGGCTCGTTGACGACGGCGTGGACACCACGCAGGACCTTGCCGAGGACGACTCCCCTGACGCGGATCCGGAGGAGGAGAGCGACGACTCCGGCGAACGCGCGTCCGGCAAGACCGGCGCCGGGCGACGGATCACCTTCTGGATCGGCATCGGCCTGATCCTGGCCGGCCTCGGCCTGCTCGGATACGTCGCGTGGCAGTTCTGGGGCACGAACTGGGTCTCGAAGCGTCACCAGCGCGAGGTCACCAGCACACTCCAGCAGGAGTGGCAGTCCGGCCAGGGCAAGAAGCCGAAGTTCGTCCCGAAGGGCCAGGCCTCCGCGCTGATCCGGATCCCCCGGTTCGGCAAGAAGTACGTCGTGCCGGTGCTCGAGGGCGTCACTCCCGACATCCTCGCGAAGGGCTACGGCCACTTCGAGGACACTGCCGACCCGGGACAGGTGGGCAACTACGCGGTCGCCGCCCACCGGGTCACCCACGGCGAGCCGCTGCGGCACATGCCTGACCTGCGACCCGGCGACGAGGTGATCGTCGAGACCGTGGACGCGACGTACACCTACGAGCTGGACACCAACCCCAACGACCTGATCATCCCGTTCACGGGCGTCTGGGTGCTCGACCCGATCCCGCACAATCCGCAGCCCGGAGGGCCGGAGCCCAGCCAGCAGCCGGGTCAGCGGCTGATCACGCTGACCACCTGCTCGGAGATCTTCCACACCGACAACCGGATGATCGCCTTCGGCCACCTGGTCACGGTGGCGTCCAAGTCTCCGGGCAAGGCCAAGGCCGCAGCGGCGAAGCCCGCCGGATGATCGTCGCTCCGCTCCTCAACGCTCCTCGCTCCGCCGGCAACCGAGCAAGCTCGGAGCGGCTCCGCTCGTTCGCGTAATCTTCCGGGCATGGCTGATCGCGACGTCCTCCTCGAGCAGGTCAACACCAAGGCAGTGGTCCGGGGCAAGGTGACGCTGGCGTCCGGTCGCGAGGCGGACTACTACGTCGACATGCGCCGGGTCACGCTCGACGCGGCGGCCGCGCCCGCGATCGGCCGGGTGATGCTCGAGCTCACCGCCGACCTCGAGTACGCCGCCGTCGGCGGACTCACGCTGGGTGCCGACCCCGTCGCGGTCGCGATGATGCACCAGGCAGCAGCAGGCGGGCGCCCGCTGGACGCGTTCGTGATCCGCAAGTCGCAGAAGGTGCACGGCTTGCAGAAGCTGATCGAGGGGCCGTCCGTCGAGGGTCGCCGCGTGCTCGCCGTCGAGGACACCTCCACGACCGGCGGATCGGTGCTCGAGGCGGTGAAGGCGCTGCGCGAGGCGGGCGCGGAGGTGGTCGCCGTCGCGGTCGTGGTCGACCGGGACACCGGGGCGCGGCAGGCGGTGGAGGCCGAGGGCCTGGAGTACCGCTACGCCGTAGGGATCTCAGACCTCGACATCTGAGACCGCTTCACGGGCGGTCCCGTCCGCGTCGGGCCGGTGGCCGTGGCGCCGGTGCTTCCACCACTCGTAGACCACCGGGATGACGGAGAACGCCAGGATCGCCATGATCGCGAAGTCGATGTTCTCCGACAGGAACGGACCGACCTTCGGCACGTTGCCGAGGAAGTAGCCCAGCAGCGTGATGCTCAGCACCCACAGCCCTGCGCCGACCGCGCTCCAGGTGAAGAACCGGCGCCGCGACATCATGCTGATGCCCGCGACCACGGTGATGTAGGTGCGCACGAACGGCACGAACCGCCCGATCACCAGCGCCTTGCTGCCGTGCCGGTCGAAGAAGTCGTGGGTCTTGTCGAAGTACTGCTTCTTCAGGATCCGGCCGTCGCGATGGGCCAGCGGCGGCCCGACGGCCCGGCCGATCTCGTAGCCGGCGACGTTCCCGGCCAGGCCGGCCACGGTGAACAGCACGAGGGCGAAGACCAGGTCGATGCTGTGGTGCCCCGGCAGGATCGAGACCTTGTCGGTGGAGATGAACAGGCCCAGCGCGAAGAGCAGCGTGTCACCCGGCAGGAAGGGAAAGAACAACCCGCACTCGACGAAGATGATCAGCAGGCTGATCCAGAACAGCTCCGACCCGAACTGGTCGAGCAGCCAGTTGGGGTCCATCCAGTCCATGCCGAGGAGCTGGAGGCTGAGGGCGGTCACGCGCAGAGGGTATCCGGCAAGACCTGACGCCCGCCTGACATATCGGTGACCGGGCGGTGACGGCCGCGGCCTAGGGTGTCCCGGTGGACGAGGTGCCGGAGAAGGTGGCCGACGAGGTGGAGGAGCGGGCGCCGTACGACCCGATGCCGTACGGCGTCGAGGAGGTCGGCGTCGGGCCCTGGGTGGGGCCGTGGCCCACGGGGGCGGAGTACGACCCGCACCTGCTCGCCGAGGGCGACCGGCGCAACGTCGTCGACCGGTACCGCTACTGGACGCTCGAGGCGATCGTCGCCGACCTCGACACCCGCCGTCACGGTTTCCACGTGGCGATCGAGAACTGGCGGCACGACTTCAACATCGGCACGATCGTGCGAACCGCGAATGCCTTCCTCGCCGCCGAGGTGCACATCGTCGGCAACCGCCGCTGGAACCGGCGCGGCGCCATGGTCACCGACCGCTACCAGCACGTCCGCCACCACGAGACGGTCGCCGACCTCGCTGCCTACCTGCACGGCCTCGCCGAGCCGGTGCGGCTGCTCGGCATCGACAACCTGCCCGGTTCTGAGCACCTCGAGACGATGACCCTGCCCCGGCAGGTGTGCTTCCTCTTCGGGCAGGAGGGGCCCGGGCTCTCCGAGCCGGCACGCGCGGTCTGCGACGGCACCTTCTCGATCGCGCAGTTCGGCTCGACCCGGTCGATCAACGCCTCGGCCGCGGCCGCGATCGCGATGCACACCTGGATCCGCGAGTACGCCGACCTCACCGGAGACGGCACCTGGCGGGGCGGTTCCTGAGGAGGTCGCCCGAGGAAGTGGCGAATCGACCGTCTCGAAGGGCTAGAACACTCGCGGCGTGGCGTCGAACCCGAAGACGAGCGGGAACACGACCACGACGGTCCACGCCCACGCGGCGTACACCCACACGTAGCGGGTCTGCCAGGTCTCGAGGAGCGTGAACCGCGCCCGGCCGCGGATGAAGGCGAGCAGCAGCCACGCCGACCAGCCGAGGTTGCCGAGGAGCACGAGGTTCTCCCCGAGCGCGGCCGTGCGGTTGGGGCTGAAGCCGAACTCCGAGAGCCGCCGGCCCAGGGCGATCAGCACCAGCAGGTCGACCACCAGCGTGGCCGCCACCAGGCCGAGCTGGAGCCGGTCGAAGAAGGCGGGTGGTGCGAGCGGGTCGCGAGCGGAGATCCCGTAGACGATCAGGCCGAGCACGACGGCGAGCACGAGGTCGAAGAGGATCAGGGCGTCACGGTCGACGTCGATGCCGTTGGCCACGATCGCCACCACCAGGCCGGTGAGCGTCGCCACGAACAACGGCGTGAACACCTTGCCGAGCACCGGTGCCATGTTCTCGACCACGCTCTTCTTCGCCTCGACGAGCCACGCTGCGACGACGATGGCGCCGACGACGCCGCACGGCACCATCCACTGGGTGACGAACACCTCGGCGTCGACCCCGGCGGCCTCGAGACCGCCGGCCGTGAGGCCCGTGAGAACGCCCCCGCCGATCGCGATCAGCGCCATGTAGACGGCCCACTCGCCGGTGAACCTGATGAAGTCCATCCATCGCGGACCGGACTGGAGATCGCCGTCGGTGTACACGACGCCGACGGCGATCCAGAGCGCGATCGGCAGGTGCAGGGCGACCAGCGCAGTCACGGCGGCGTCGTCGTCCAGCGGGTAGGCGTTGACGACGACCGCCCCGACGACGAACAGTGCCCCGGCGACCGCGAGTGCTCTCCGGCCGACGTGGCGGGTCTGGGCGAGGTACGCCGCGAGCGGGGCCAGGGCGAACAGGCCGGCGTTGCGAAGGTAGAAGCCCGCGTCGTCGTCGAGCGACAGCCCGAAGATCACCGGCACCTTGAGTGCGACGGCGGCGAGGACGGCCCACGCCAGGGTGGTGCCGACCCCTCGGTCGCTCACCGGACCCGCCCCGTCGGCCACCAGCACCAGCTGCTTCCAGAGCCTCTCGGAGTGCTCGCG
>Ga0207679_10003233_pt1 | contig 10049 bp, 9 predicted proteins | sample KBSC73metaG_FD_184320 | JGI IMG/M metagenome (GOLD analysis project Ga0207679, IMG submission 184320) | Corn rhizosphere microbial communities from Kellogg Biological Station, Michigan, USA - KBS C7-3 metaG (SPAdes) (version 2) | ecosystem: Host-associated > Plants > Roots > Rhizosphere > Soil ...
AAGGACGAGCGGCTGCCCGTCAAATCGCTGTACGACAATGTCGTCCACTGGGAGCTGATGTTACGCGACCTCGCCGGCAAGTAGGAGTGTTCGAATGAAGCCTTTTCTCGCCCTCTTGCTGACGGCCGCCGTTTCGACCAGCGCGCTGGCTGCGACCGATCCCCGGACCGTTCCGACCCAGCTGCCGCAAGCCTGGCAGACAAAGACCCGGGACGTGTTCAAACAGGCGATCGAGATCCCGACCGTCCACCACCGCGGCCAGATGCACAAGATGGCCACGCTGCTGGCGAACCAATTCCGGGCGGCCGGGATTCCGGACGCCGACATTCACTTCATGCCTTACGAATCGCTGCCGGGCGACCAGACCGAAGCAGTGATCATCCGCTGGCGCTCGCCCAATGCGACGAAGAAGCCGATGCTCATCCTCGGCCACATGGATGTGGTTGAGGCGAAGCGGGAGGACTGGAAGTTCGACCCGTTCGTGTTCCGCGAGGAAGGCGGTTATTTCCTTGGGCGCGGCACCAGCGACATGAAGAACGGCGACGTCGCGACCACGATGGCCGCGGTCAAGCTGATGAGCGAAGGGTTCAAGCCGGACCGTGACATCATCTTCTTCTACAGCGGCGATGAGGAGACCAAGGGCCAAGGCGCAACCCTCGCCTCGACCAAGTGGCGTAACCTTACCGACGCCGAGTTCGGGCTCAACGCAGATGGCGGCTGCGGCGCATACGACCGCCAGTTCCGACCCATCGGCTGCGCAGTGGCCACGTCCGAAAAGACATTCCAGACTTATTTCTTTACGACCCATAATCCCGGCGGGCACAGTTCCCGCCCGCGTCCCGACAACGCGATCTACGATCTTGCCGACGCGCTCGAGAAGCTACGCACGCATCGCTTCCAGCCGATGATGAACGAGACGTCGCGCGGCTATTTTGAGGAGCGCGCGCGCCAGGAGGGCAACAGTCAGTTGGGCCAGGCGATCCGTCGCTGGCTCGCCAATCCCAATGATGGGCAGGCCGCGGACGCGATCGAGGCCAATCCTCTCGAAGTTGGGCTGACGCGCACACGCTGCGTCGCGACCATGCTGAAGGCCGGGCATGCGGACAACGCGCTGCCGCAAAGTGCGACAGCGACGGTCAATTGCCGAATATTCCCAGGCGTTCAGCCTAAGGACGTGCAGGCAGAATTGCAGGCGATGGCCGGTCCCAAAGTCGAAGTCACTCCGGATCCCAATTTCAGTGGCATGCTGAGTCCGGCATCGCCGCTTCGACCCGATGTTCTCGCGGCTGTGACGGCCGCGATCCAGCGCTTCCATGGACCCGGAATGCGCGTCTATCCGGCGATGTCGACCGGCGCGAGCGACGGCAGTTTCTTCCGCGCGCAGGGAATTCCGGTCTACGACGTCGACGGCAGCTGGGGCATTTCACCCGATGACGAGCGTGCCCATGGCCTGGACGAACGCCTTCCCGTCCGCGCGATGTATGACGACGTCTTGCATTGGGAGATGGTCATCAAAGCCCTGGCCGGGCCCGGCGGTGCTACGCAGGCGTCAGTTCCAGCGCAGCCGTCAGCACCTCCTGAGCGTGGTTAGGGACCTTCACCTTCCGCCACGCTTTTAGGACGCGTCCGTCCGCGCCGATCAAATAGGTCGCGCGCTCCATTCCCATATATTTGCGGCCGTACATCGACTTTTCGACCCAGGTGCCGAACGCGTCCGAAATGCGCCCGTCCTCGTCGGAGATGAGGGGCACGGCGAGCGAATATTTGCCGATGAACTTTTCGTGGCTCTTCATCGGGTCGCGCGAGATCCCGACGACTTTCACGCCAGCCTTCCGATAATCGGCTGCGAGCGCGGTGAAGTCCTGCGCCTCGCGAGTACAGCCGGATGTGTCGTCCTTCGGATAGAAATAGAGCACCAGCGGCTGGCCGGGCGCGGAGAGGTTCACGCTGCTGCCGTCGCTCGCGGTTGCCGTGATTGCCGGGGCCTTGTCGCCTTCGTTGATCATCTCACGCCTCTTTCCTGATCGAGTCCCACAGATCCCGAATGCTCTGCCGCGCGGCATCGTGCTCAGCAAGAAGCTCATCCCAACTCGATACTCCGCAGGCTTCCGCCACGAGCTGCCACGTTGCCGCTGTCGGCTTGACGTCGCCGGGCGCAACAAGGCGCATCATGACCAACATGCGTGTGAGCAAGTTTTGTAATTGTGCAATATTTTCTGGCAGCAAACCGTGTTGAGTTAGGCCCTCGATCGCAATGTCGAGACGCGCGTCGAGCGCGATGTGCCGGCTAAGTTGCAAGACGTGAACCGCGAATTCGAGGTCAACCAGGCCGCCCGGCCCCAGCTTAACGTCGAGCGGACCGAGCGCGGGCTTATGGCGCGCCATCTCGCTCCGCATCTTGCTCGCGTCCTGCACAACTTTCGCCGGGTCGCGCGGCAGTCGTAGGATTTCATCGATGACGTCTTTCAGGCGCTCGCGCGCTCCGGCGGAGCCATAAACAGGGCGCGCCCGGCACAACGCCATATGCTCCCAAGTCCAGGCTTCGTTGCGCTGGTAGCGCTCGAACGCCTCCAGTGAGACGACCAGCATGCCCTTGGCTCCTTCCGGGCGGAGCCGGACATCGACGTCGTAAAGCGGCCCAGCGGCGGTGGGCACGCTAAGCGCGGCCGTGACCCGGCTCGCCAGGCGGTTGAAATAATCATTCGGGCCGAGCGGCTTACTCCCGTTAGACGCCGTGTCCGGCGCGGCCGTATGCAGATAGATGATGTCCAAGTCGGACGCATGGGTGAGCGCGCATCCTCCAAGCCGGCCAAGCCCCAGAACCAGCAGTTCCCCATCATCGAAGCGGCCGTGCGCTTCCTCGAACTCGCGAACCGCCGCGTCGGCCAGTGCAATCAGCGTTCCTTCCGCAACACGCGCGTAGCCGAGCGCAACTTCGAGCGGGTCGCGGCGCTGATCGATCAGTTGGACGCCGAGCGCGAAGCGGCGCTCATTCACCCGCCGCCGCGCCCGGTCGAGGGCCATGTCATAGGGGTGGCCCAGCATCTCGGCGGAGAGCGACTCCGCGAACTCGTGGGCGCTCAGCGGCATCTCGAAGCTCGAAGCGTCGAATAGCCCTTCGAAGAGCTCGGGGCGGCGCGCGAGCTGCTCACTTAGAGCCGGCGCATGAGCAAGTACCTTGGCGAAGAGCCGTGCGAGGGCCGGTCGCGCTTCCAGCAAGCGGAAGAAATTAACTCCTGTCGAAAGCCGTTCGACGATGTCGCCGAGCCGGTTCAGCGCATGCTCGGGGTCGGCGCCGGCGGCAATTGCCTGCATCAGGCCCGGCAGCATGGCCTCAAACGCGTGCTGCGCGGCTGGAGATCGCAGCGAGCGGGCCATTCCGGAGCGCCAATGGCCCACGTGACGGACTGCCACCTCCGGGGCGGGAAAGCCTATCGCGGCCAGCTCCTGTTTCAGGATGGCGGCGTCATTCGAGAGCAATCCTCGCGAATCCGGCGACAGGCCATCGAAAATGCCACCTGTGCGTTCGACATGCGGGCCGAGCAGCTCCAAAAGTGCGGCCGCGCCCGCCAAGCCGTGGAGTTGCGCGACATTATCGAGCGCAACCTCGTCGGGGGGGAGCGTGTGGGTCTGCGCATCGTCGACCATTTGCAGGCGATGCTCGATCGTGCGTAGCAGGCGGTACGCGCCGGCGAGTGCCTTCGCCGTGGCGTCGTCGAGGCGGCGGGCGCGCAGCAAAGCGGCGATCGCATCGAGAGTGGCTGGAACTCGCACCGAATCGTCACGGCCGCCGTGGATCATCTGCTGGATCTGCACGAAGAACTCGACCTCGCGGATCCCGCCTCGCCCGCGCTTCAAATCATAGCCTGGGCCGATCCGCGCACCCTGAGCGAAGTGATCGCGAATGCGCGTCGAGATCTGGCGCACTTCGTCGATGACTCCGAAATCCAGCGATCGCCGCCAGACGAAGGGATGGATGGAATCGAGGAATCGCTGCCCGAGGGCGATTTCGCCCGCGCAAGCGCGAGCGCGGATGAAAGCGGCGCGTTCCCACGGAAGCGCGCTCGATTCGTAGTGGGAGATGGCCGCATCGATCGGAAGCGCAATGGGCGTGACTTCCGGCGAGGGGCGAAGGCGCAAGTCGACGCGCGCGACATAACCGTCCGCCGTCCGCTGCTGGAGGAGCTCGATTACGCGGCGCCCAATGCGCACTGCCGCTTCGCCAACATCGTCGCGCTCGCGCTTGGGCAGAGTCGTGGGGTCGAACAGGAAGATCAGATCGACGTCGGATGAATAATTGAGCTCGCGGCTGCCAAGCTTTCCCATGGCGATCACCGCGAAGCCTTGGGGACTAGCCCCAGGCACACGCTCGCCAATGGCTGAGGCGACGGCTTCGTCGATCGCTCGATCCGCGAAGTCCGAAAGCGCCGCCGTGACCTCTTCAAGCGACAATTCCTCGGCGAGATCTCCGAGCGCGGAGGCAAGCGCCAACTTGCCGCGCTGCCGTCTCAGTCGCACCGCAAGATCATGCTCGAGAGGCGCAAGCGCATCCGTCAGTGCCGCGGCCGCTCCCCTCTCAACGAAATGCCGGCCGATTTCGGGATGGGCCCGCAACGATTCACGCAAGAAAGGCGAATGTTGTTCAGCTCTCAGGAGGATCGTCGCGCGGGCCGTCGTCATCGTGCAACGGCTACTGCCGGAAATCCCGGCGGGACGAAACTTCTGCGCGGGTTGGGTCGTTTGCAAAGCAAATGGAATTGGAGACCGAAGATAATCAGGCTGGAGATTTCGAGTTGATGGACCACCGCGTCATCCGCGTCGAAATTCCGCCCGCGCATGCCGGCATCACGTCCGCGCTGCGCCGCGCCTTCGAGGCCGCGGCAGCGGAGCCGTGCGACCGCGATTTCGAGGAATTGTTGCGCCGGCTTAACTGACGGCGCCTGCCCGCGCTTGCAGGCAGCTAAGCATCATTCGTGATCGTGATCGCGGCTTAGATCGTCGACCTCGCCCATGATGGTCTGCAGCGCAGATTTGTCCGGGTCTGTCTTATGTTGGCGACGTGAAGGCAATTTGCCGCTCGAGAGCAACTGCTCCAACGCGACGCGCCCGCGCGCGACGCGGCTTTTGATCGTGCCCACGGCACAGCCGCAAATCTCCGCTGCCTCCTCGTAGGCAAAGCCTCCGGCGCCGACCAGGATCAGCGCCTCCCGCTGCGGTTGCGGCAGGTGCATCAGCGCGCGCTGCATGTCGCCGAGCTCGATATGCCGGTCCTGACTTGCCGGGGCAGCCAGGATTTTCGAGGCGGTGATGTCGTCCCATTCGCCTTTAAAGCGTGCACGCCGCATCTGGCTGAGGAACAGGTTGCGAAGGATGATGAAGGTCCACGCTCGCATGTTGGTGCCAGCCTGGAAGCGCTTGCGGGCGGCCCATGCCTTGAGCAGTGTCTCCTGAACCAGATCGTCGGCAAGGTCGCGACTGCCGCTCAGTGATCGGCCGAACGCGCGCAAGTGCGGAATGACCGCCGCAAGCTGGTCCTTGAACTCGGGATCGGGCAGCGGGACTGGATCGGCCGACGATTCCGCTCGCTTTTCCTCTCCACTATCTTCGGCCAAATTGCACCCCACCCTCTGTCTGCGCGCGACCGTGGCCGCGCGCGGTTGTCGAGAACATGAACAGCGACTTTGACAGAAGCCGGGCGGTCAGGAGCGGCCGATCAGGACGATCACCGCGAATAATACGACCACCAGCAACGTCCCGATGACGAGAACGTAGCGGGCAACACCGGGTGTCGATCCTGCCCGAGCCTCCGTGGTCGTCTCAACGATCGAGGGCTCGGAATGTCGCGGGTCGGCCATTATGTTCTCGTTACGAAATCACTGTTCGCCCGGCTAACGCGCCTGCCGGAAGCCTGTTCCCGAGCAATCAAGCAGCAGGAACCGTTGCGGCGTCGAAGAACAATGCCTGCGCGATCGCCGCCTTGACGGTCGAGCGCTGGAACGGCTTTGTGATGAGGAAGGTAGGCTCCGGACGAGTGCCCGTCAGCAGCCTTTCGGGGAATGCCGTAATGAAGATCACCGGCACCGAGAATTCGGCCAGGATGTCCTTGACCGCATCGATCCCGCTCGAATCGTCCGCGAGCTGAATGTCGGCGAGCACCAAGCCTGGGGGGCTTTGACGCGCCTGAGCCACGGCCTCGTCCCGAGTGACTGCGACGCCGGTCACATTATGACCGAGGTCGCGCACGATAGTCTCGATGTCCATGGCGATGATCGGCTCGTCCTCGATGATCAGGACATCGGCGAGAGTCTGCCGCTCGATTTCCTCAAGTGCTTCGGCGACCAGAGAATCAACGTCGGCCGGGCTGGCGTCGATGAGATAGCCCGTATCGTCAGAAGAAAAGCCTTCCAGCGACGTCAGCAGCAAGGCCTGACGCGAGAGCGGCGTGATGCGAGAAAGCCGCGCGTGCGCGATGCCTTCCGCGCCTGTGGAGCTATTCGACGGCTCCTCGCCCTCCTCGATGTTGGCCGTGGACCAGATCGCGTGGAAGGTTTTGTAGAGGCCGAGACGGGGGTCAACGTCGCGGGGAAATTCGTCGGGCTTGGCGACGATCGCCTCGAGACTCGCGCGGACAAAAGCGTCGCCGTGCGACTGACTGCCGGTCAGCGCGCGGGCATAGCGGCGAAGAAAAGGAAGGTGGGGTGCGAGTTCCTGGCCAAGGGACATGAGGGTTGGCTCTCCTGAAACTTTAAGATTTGCGCCGTCTTTGGCGAGGGCTCCGTTTCGTTGCAACCCTGGAAGGGTCGCCGGCCATGCCTGCTTCGCTCCCCCAAGGAATTGACGTGCCACTGGAACAAAGGACCAGCCATTTGGTTTCCGTGACGGGCCGGGCAAGCTGCAAAGCTCACCTTCTCGTCATGCAGCGCACTCGGCCTTTGTGTTTAATTACGGGGCGACGGCAGGAGAAGGCGTTGCACCGGAAAGTGAGAATTGTATGAGGCGCGTCTGTACCCGCGCGAGGGGGGACGAGGTTTGAGTGCCAAAAAGCGAGGCGAGTCGGACGAGGCCGGATATTCCGGGCGCTCAAAGAAGACGACAGCCCCCGGCAAGACCGGTCGAAGGCCCCGCGCCGGCGATCTCGGCCGTCGCTGCGCTCGGTCTATGACGACACTTTGCGGGAAACCATTCCCGACGACTTCCTCAACCTCATCGGCAAGCTTAGCTGACGCGACTCGTTCGTGCCGGGTGACCGGGTGACGCTCGCGGAGCGTTTCGGGCGTCTGCCGACTGCGACCAAGCTGCTGCTGATCCTCACGGCCGCGATTCTTCCGATTGGAATCGCTCTGGCCTGGACGGGCGAGGCCGGCGTTCGCGAAGCCAATAACGCGCTCCAAGGCCGTGCGGACGACCAGTCCAAGGCGGCTGCGCAGGCAATTGAGAGCCTCATCGCAAGGAATGCGCTTGCGCTGCGTATCGGCGCCAATGGAGCGCTCAGTGGCGGCACGTCGGGAGCGTGCGACCGAGCCCGCAGCGCTCTCAGCATCGCACCGGCCATTTCCCAGAACTTCGAGATCGAATCGCTGGACGGCCAGCCGATCTGCGCGGCAGGATCAATTGGCGCCACCGGCAGCTTGCCACTCGTCGCCCCAGGCGACATCCGAGTTCGCGTCGCGCCGGCGGAGGATGCGGTGGCCATCCGCGTCGGCACGGCGAACGGGATGGCCACATCCATCATATCACTGCCGGAACTGCGTGCCGCAGCGCTCGAGGCGCCAGGCGACGTCGGGTCGCTAATCCTTCACGACGATGCTCGCGAGCTTCGCGTGCTCGGGTCGGCCGGCGCCGCCAATAGCCCCGTCCGCTTTAGCGAGCGGCAGGTCGGCAAGGGCACCCTCCTGGCGCGCGTTGGCGTTGCCGACCAGCGGATAACGACCGTGGACCGCCTGTTGCTTTTGCTTCCGTTCCTGATGTGGGTCTTGGCCGCGCTCGTCACGTGGCTGGTCGTCAGCCGCGTGCTGATCCGGCCGCTGAAACGGTTGCAGCGCGCCGTCTTGCATTATCACCCGGGATCGGCCCTTGACCTGCCCCGGAAACTAGGGCCAGCGACCGAGATCCAGGCATTGAGGGACGCGTTCGGCCGCGCAATCGCGCGGGTGGACCAATCGGAACAGGAAATGGCGGCCGCGCTCGACGGCCAGCGGCGCTTGGTCCGCGAGGTGCACCATCGCGTGAAGAACAATCTTCAGGTCATCGCGTCGCTCCTTAACATTCACGGCCGCGGTGCCGATACAGCCGATGCCCGTGCGGCATATGCGGGTATCAGCCGTCGCGTGGGCGCCCTGTCGATCGTCCACCGCAACCATTTCGCGGAAATGGAGGACAACCGGGGTATCGCCTTGCGCCCGTTGCTGTCGGAATTGGCTGCCGAACTCCGCGCTGGAGCACCTGAGTCGGCACGCAAGCTTGCCATCGATCTTGATATCGACACCGTCTACACGACCCAGGACGCTGCGGTCGCCGTCGCATTCCTCATCACCGAGATCGTCGAATTCGCGATGCTGAGTTGCCCGGCGGACCCGATCGAGATCTCACTGCGCCGTACCAGCGACCTTACGGCGCGCCTCACCCTCAGCAGTCAAGTCCTCAATGCCGATGACGGGGAGGAACCCGGCAAGGTGCAGTTCGAGCGCATTGTCGGGGGGCTGGCGAAATAATTGCGGTCCGACCTTGAGCGCAAGCTGGGCCGTTACAGCGTCGAAATGCCTGTATTTCCCTCAGTTTAGGGGAATTGCAGGATCGTTACGGGTGCATCGAAAAATAATTTCCGGCTTCGGAACTGTTCTCGAACAAGGGGCGTTGTGCTGTTCGGATAGTGACCTTTTGCCCCCCCGCTCTCGCTATCCGATTAAATGGGCCCGGAACCGCCAACCCTCCCCCCCCCCGGTGGCGCTTCCGGGCCCTCTTCTGTCTGGGGCTTTGTCACAGCAGAGCCTGAGCGGGCGGCCTTGCGGGCTGCCCGCCAGTGCGTGAGCCGAATGGCGAGGATCGCGACCTCGTAGAGGCCGTATAGCGGCACTAGCAACATCAGCATCGAAACCACGTCGGGCGGCGTCAGCACCGCAGAAACGGCGGCCGCGCCAACGATTGCGTAGCGGCGCGACTTCGCCAGCTGCTCGCGCGTCACGATTCCCGCGCGTTCCAGGATCATGAGCAGGATCGGCAGCAGAAACGCTGCACCGAAGCCGAACAGGAAGCGGGTGACGAAGGTCAGGTAATTGCCGACGCCGGGAAGGGCCTCCTGGCTGACTCCGCCCACATCACCCTGATAGCTCAGCAGGAAATGCAGCGCCCAGGGCATGGCCACGAAATAGGCAAAGGAGGCACCTGCAGCGAAGAAGACCGGGGTCAGCAGGAGGAAGGGGAGGAAGGCGCCCTTCTCCTTCGCGTAGAGCCCCGGCGCCACGAACCGCCATAGCTGCGTCGCCAGCACCGGGAAGCTCAGCATGAGGGCGGCGAACAGTGCCACCTTCACCTGCGTGAAAAACGCCTCGAAGATGTCCGTGTAGATGAGCTTGCCCTGCCCTGCCTTCAGCAAAGGTTGAACCAGGATCGCGAAGATGTCCTTCGCCAAGGCGAAGCAGATGAAGAACGTCAGCACCAGCGTCGCCAGGCACCAGAGGAGGCGCCGGCGCAGCTCGATCAAATGCTCGAGCAGCGGCTGCTTGGTCTCGTCTATGTCCTTCACGGCAACGGGCGCTTCTCGGGTGGAAGCTCCTCCTCCCGTTTCGCTCCGGCGATCGGCGGCATCTCATCCGGCTTGCCGGGCTCCGGATAGTGAGCTTCCGGCGGATGCAGCGACATTATCCGCTCATTCTCCTCGCGCCACTTCTTCTCCATTTCCTCGAGCTCGGCTTCGCGGACCATGTTCTCGATGCCGGAGGTGAAATGGTGCGCCATGCCGCGGATCCTCCCTACCCAATAGCCGACAGTACGCATGACCTTCGGCAGGTCCTTGGGCCCGATGAAAATCAGGGCGAGGATCGCAACAACCG
>Ga0207679_10003235_pt1 | contig 10048 bp, 14 predicted proteins | sample KBSC73metaG_FD_184320 | JGI IMG/M metagenome (GOLD analysis project Ga0207679, IMG submission 184320) | Corn rhizosphere microbial communities from Kellogg Biological Station, Michigan, USA - KBS C7-3 metaG (SPAdes) (version 2) | ecosystem: Host-associated > Plants > Roots > Rhizosphere > Soil ...
GAGGTCGTTCGCTTTCTCAATGCATGCGAGAAAACTGGAGTCGCGCTTCTCCATTGCTGGCCTTACATACGAGAGTGGATGATGCGTGAAAATGCCGGCGAAGAATAAAGACCGTACATTCGAGTGAAACCATGCGGTGGTCAGTCATTTACGGAGGTCCAGCATGACAAACGAAAGGGCAATTTCGAATGCCAGCAGACTCGTGTTGGGGTTACTAGTTCTGATGACCGGATCGATAGCCGATGCGGCTGAAATCACGCCACTCATGTCGAAGGATCTTCCGGACATTCCCGGCAAGGAAGTGTTCATGATGACAGTAGAGAAGGCGCCCGGCGTGACAGAGCCGATCTATCAATTTTTTTCTACCCTCCACATGCGCAACTACGCACATGGATTCATGTACGTGCTTGAGGGTTCCATGAAGATGCAGGTGGGGAATGGGAAGGAAGTGACACTGACAAAAGGGCAGACCTGGTACGAAGGCCCCTACGATGTTCACTCCATGGCCCGGAATGTAAGCACTACCGAGCCCGTAAAATTCATCGTGTTCTTCGTTAAGGATAAGAGGCCCCCGGGTCAGTAAAACTGTGGTAGCGGCCGCCGCTCGTTAGCGGAGAGCCAAAACGGCATACGGCTATCTCACATATCGCAAGAGTCCCCCGCCTGGAAGGGCGGGGAATAAGGGAGGATGACATGAAAGCGAATTACATCAATTTCAAGAATCCTGTCGTGTCGGCTCTATGTCACTACTGTCATAAGACCGTTATCCCAGGAGCAAGCCGCACCGTGTTGGACGACGATGGATCCTTGGCGATTACGGCTTGGACTTGTGGGAAATGCGGCAGCGTCAACCAAGAAATCGTCGTCCTGTCCAAGCATGGACAGGTCAAACCCCGTCCTTACCAATATGTTGTCGCACCGCAGCCCAGACTGTTCCCGCACGATGGGATCCGACACAGCTTTGGGCGGAATTGACAGCCACGGCGGACGGCATCTCAAGAAGCGGCTCGCATCTGCAGCGGTGCTAAATCGACTAGCTGGCTCCGCTGGTCTCGAGCTGCCAATCCGCACGTGCATTGACCTCCCTGCAAATTGTTACTGCCTTCCTGAGCGAGACTGTAAATCATCTCGCGCAAAACACATCGCACTCAACTCAAGGTCCTCTCGATCATGAGCGAGCGATCCGCTGAGCCTTTCCTAACCGAATCCACTTCGTGCGCGGCCAGCGTTTCATGTTCATGACTGCTCAATGCATTAACCACATCGCAGACTCACCCCATTTTGCCGACATTTCAGCAAATGCTGAAGATTCGTCAGCACACTGAAAAGCCGATCACAAATTGTTCAAGTAGTTATCGTTGGTATTCTCCTTGCTCCATCTATTTGCCGTTCCGATCAGAGAGTGCGCCGACAACATAAAACTCGAAAGAGTTGCCGACAGGCAGCTGATAGCAAAGGAGGAAGACGATGAACGTCGGAGAGATTATGACGAACGACGTGCAGTGGTGCGGGCTGGGGACGAATTTGGCCGACGCAGCCAAACTCATGTGGGATACGGACTGCGGCGTGCTCCCGGTGGTGAACAGCGAAGGACAGGTATTGGGCATGATCACGGATCGAGATATCTGCATGGCATGTGCGACGAAGCATAGAGCACCAGCGGAGCTTACCGTGTTCGATGCCGTGTCAGGGAAGACACATAGGTGCAAGATGTCTGACGACGTCCATACCGCCATGGACATGATGAAGCGCGAACAAGTGAGGCGTCTTCCCGTCGTAGATGACGAAGGTGTTCTTCAGGGCGTGATCTCAATGAATGATTTCATTCTTTTTGCTGGAGAAACTAAAGCTCCGGCCATTTCCTTGCAAGAGGTCGCAAAGGCGTTAAAGGCGATCAGCGCACATCGCATCCCGGTGATGACGAGATAAGGCTCGTTCGTATTGATTGGCTTGAACAATAGTCCGATAAGCTACTCGACACTATAAGGAGGGGCCATGAAAGTTCGATCCACTGTGTTCGTTTGTATCTTGCTGTCCGTGATGCTCGGGTATACCGACAGAGCTAGTTCCGCAACAGATGACCAGGGAGACAGTCGTAAAGCCATCAGTGGCGTCGTAACAAAAGGGCAAGGCAAACTCGCGATAAAGACCCCTGAAGGCACGACCTATCAGGTAAACGACAACGAGGCGAAGCGCCACGGGCATGAACCGCTTAACGAGGGCGACCAGGTCACCCTTCTTGTGAACGAAAACAATAGCGTGATTGATGTCCATCTCAAGGGCGAGAAGGGCGAGCATCAATATGTGACGGGCAAGTTAATTCATCTCGGCAAAATGCAGAAGGAAATCAAACTGGCAACTTCTGAAGGCGAAGAGGTATTTCCGTTGGCCAATCTCGACGTCAAGAGCAAGGGTATCAAGGAAGGCGCAATAGTCGTCGCAGAAGTGAACGAGGTTGGAACTGTCATCGATGTTCATCGTGCAATAGGCGACACAGTCAAGCCATGAAGGCTTGTGCAGAAGGTCACGAGAGCGATCCCAACTAACACAATTCCTAAAATGGAGGAATCCCATGTCATACATCACCGCAAAAGATGGAACGCAGATTTACTACAAGGACTGGGGCACAGGTCCGGTCGTCACATTCTCGCACGGTTGGCCCCTCAACTCCGACATGTGGGACGGTCAGATGCTTTTCCTTGCGCAGCAAGGCTTCCGCGTCGTTGCGCATGACCGACGTGGCCATGGCCGGTCAAGCCAAGCCTCATCCGGAAACGACATGAACGGCTACGCCGATGATCTCGCGGCCGTCATCGAGGCGCTCGACCTCACGGACGTCACGCTGGTGGGTCATTCCACGGGAGGCGGGGAAGTCGCGCGGTACGTTGCACGCCACGGGACAAAGCGGGTTGCACGAGTGGTTCTTATCGCCGCCATACCGCCGATCATGCTGAAATCTGCGACCAATCCCGAGGGGCTGCCGATGGAATTGTTCGACAGCATACGGAACGGTCTCATGAAGGACCGTTCGCAATACTATAAGGACGCGGCTGTGCCGTTCTATGGCGCGAATCGGTCGGGCGCCAAGGTATCGCAAGGTGTTCTCGATCAGTTCTGGCTATGGAGCATGCAGGCAGGGCTTAAGCACGCTTACGACAGCGTCAAGGCGTTCTCCGAAACAGACCAGACGGAGGACCTCAAGAAATTCGATGTCCCGACACTCGTCATCCACGGTGAAGACGACCAAATCGTTCCCGTCAAGGACTCGGCAAAAAAAGCCGTCAAGCTCATCAAGGACGTAAGGGAAATCTACTATCCAGGAGCGCCGCACGGCATCACGGCGACGCATCAGGACCAGATTAATGCCGAGCTGCTTAGGTTTCTCAAGGAAGCGAGTGTGGCGCGGGCCGCTTAACTGAATGAATGGTGGAAGGTCAGCGTAGAGTCGCTGGCCTTCCTGGAGGAGAACTGAGCCATGATTGCCCTTAGACGCGAGATTGCCGGAGTAACCGTGCCGGACACTGCACTTGTTGCACGCGCGATGGACGAAGCGCGTGCTGTTTCCGAGCCGTATCTGTTTAACCACGCCGTTCGCTCGTGGCTCTTTTCGGTGCACCTCGCGGAGCTTCAGGGCGTCTCCTATGACGGGGAAGTCGTTGCGGTGGCGTCGTTACTTCACGACCTCGGTCTCACGAATGAGTACCAGGGCAAGCGGCGCTTTGAGGTAGAGGGCGCTGACGCGGCACGGGCTCTGGTGAAGGCAGGTGGGATGGATGATCGGAGAGTCCAACTCACATGGTATTGCGTTGCGCTGAACGCGACATTGTCAATCAGCCCTTATGCCGAGCCGGAGGTCGGCATCTGCACAGCCGGGGCGGGTGCTGATTACGCTGGACTTCTCTACGAGAGAATACCAAAGAAGGACGCGGCGCGCATTCTCGACGCGTTCCCTCGTCTCCAGATGAAGCGCCAATTGAAGGACTGCCTTTGCGGTATGGCGCAAGCGAGGCCGGAGACGACTTACGATAATTTCATTCGCGATTTTGGCGAGCGTTTTGTCGGGGGCTACAAGCCCGCGATCTCGACGGTGGACCTTCTCCAGAACGCACCGTTCGACGAATAAGTGATGAATGCACAGGAGCACTGCATCACACAAGGCCTCATCCAGCTCAACTCAGTCTTGAGATGAGTCAACGAGCCACAGGGAGTACCGTTAATGGACGACATCCTTAAAATATTGGGAATTGCCGGTAGCTTGCGGAAAGGATCCTACAATCGTTCCGCGTTGCGAGCTGCAGCAAAGTTGGTGCCCCAAGGAGCTCACCTCGAGACGTTCGATCTCGACACTATTCCGCCATTTAATTCGGATCTCGAGCGAGAACTGCCGTACTCCGTGCGTGCTTTCAAAGCTGCGATCCAAGCGGCAGACGCGATTCTCATTGTGACGCCCGAATACAACTATTCAGTTCCAGGAGTATTGAAGAATGCCATTGACTGGGCATCCCGGCCTTATGGGGACAACGCATGGGACGGGAAGACGGTTGGCGTGATGGGCGCGTCAACTGGACTGCTTGGTACAGTGCGGGCTCAATATCACCTCCGCCAAATCTTTGTCTTTCTCAATATGTTCCCCGTAAACAAACCCGAAGTCATGATCGCTCACGCCGACGACAAGTTTGATGATGACGGGAATTTAACAGACCAGTTAACCGCCCAGAAAATCCGCGAGTTACTCGAGGCCCTTGTAGACTGGACGAAGTCATTACAGAGTGCGAAACCCGTGCTTGCGAGAGTGTGAATCTTCACTACAGGAAAGCGACGCGCAACGCGCAGTCGCATGGATCAGACAAGCCAGCTTTCAGGAGGGAGACATAGTTATGAAGAGCCATACAGACAAAAATAGCAATGTGCTCGATCGTGTGCGGCCGTTAACCGACCAACACGAAAAGGTCAGTCAACCGTATGGAACCATCGTGAAGCTGCCGATTGGGCTTGCCGAGAGTGCATGTAAGGCCAGCGTGGAGAATCTCAATCAACTCCAGGCGGATACCATGACACTGCGCGACATGTACCAGAAACACCATTGGCAGGAGGTCGGACCCACCTTCTACCAACTGCATCTCCTGTACGACAAGCACTATAAAGAGCAGGGCGAACTCGTGGATCTGCTTGCAGAACGGACCCAGACGCTCGGCGGAGTCAGCATCGCCATGGCGCATGACGTCGCGGAAACGACGAATCTCCCCCGACTGCCCAAAGATCGGCAAGATGTTCCGGTGCAACTAGCTCGCTTACTCCATGCGCATGAAGTCATCCTCTACGAGGCCAGAACCATGGCCCGACAGGCCTCTGAACGGGGTGATGACGGGACGAATGATCTCATCGTGAGCGATGTGATACGGACGAACGAGTTGCAAGTCTGGTTTCTCTCTGAACATCTTGTCGATGTGCCTCTCGTACGGGAGGATTAGGGACGCAGACATTCTTCATGAATGGCTCACGTCACACGGATGAGAACACATTGAAACGGCTCGTCCTGAGCGTAGCCAAAGGAGGCGCGCATGAGCGGATCGCCAAGACTGGTTCACCAGGTCATTGAGCCACAATCTGTTCTCGAAGGGGCAGGCGTTCGGCTCAATCGAAGCATCGGGACGCAAACTCTCGACTATCTTGATCCATTTCTATTATTCGATGACTTTACCTCCAAACATAGACACGAATATGAAGCCGGATTTCCACTACATCCCCATCGCGGCATCGAAACGGTGACCTATATTCTGGAGGGAGAAGTCCACCACAAAGATACCATCGGCAATGCTGGCAGCATCGGCGCCGGGGATCTCCAGTGGATGACGGCCGGCCGCGGCATCATGCATGAAGAAATGCCGCAAGTTCGTCCTGAGGGCATTACGGGTTTCCAACTCTGGGTCAATCTGCCTGCCAGGCTCAAAATGACTGAACCACGGTACCAAGATATTCGGTCAGATCACATCCCGGAAATCACACACAAAAATGGAGCCACGATTCGGGTGATTGCCGGAACGGTAGACGAAGTAAAGGGGCCGATGATCGGCATTGCCGCTGAGCCGACATATCTGGATGTGTTTGTCCCCGCACACAGCGCATTTACTCTCCCGATTGACCGAGGACAAACCGTATTCGCCTATGTGTTCGCGGGTGCGGCTCGAATTCAACAATCGAACAAGAGCCAACAATTAATTTCGCACCCACACCTCGTCATCTTCGGGGATGGCGATTCAGTGGACGTAAAGACCGAATTCCATCCTGTCCGGTTTCTTTTGGTGGCAGGGAAACCGCTGGGCGAACCAATCGCACGGTATGGTCCCTTTGTCATGAATACCAAGAAAGAAATCGAGGAGGCCTTACTGGAACTTCGCGAGGGGACGTTCGTCACCACGTAAGGAATGGAACAACTAATAAGGTTATCCAAGTCTCGAGTCGCTAGACTGAAAGGGATGCTTTATGGACAACAAAAAACAAACATCCGATACCATCGTGCTGGTCCACGGCTTCTGGGTGACGCCACGCACGTGGGAGCACTGGATCCCATATTATGAGGCGAAGGGCTACCGCGTCCTCGCCCCCGCATACCCCGGTTTCGAGGTAGAAGTTGAGGCGCTCAACGCCGACCCAACGCCGGTCGAGCGGCTCACGGTCCCGGCGATCATCGCGCAACTGGAGTCGATTGTCTCGGCGCTCGACACCCCTCCAATCCTCATGGGCCACTCGGCCGGAGGCACGTTTGTGCAGATCCTGCTCGACCGCGGCTTCGGCGCTGCGGGAGTGACGTTCAACTCCGCGCCGACCGAGGGCGTCCTCGTCACGCCTTGGTCGCAGATCCGAGCGACCTTTCCGGTGCTCAAGAGCCCGGCGAACCGGCATCGGGCGGTCGGCCTCGCTTATGAGCAGTGGCGCTATACCTTCACCAACACTTTCCCGGAGGCCGAGGCGCGTGCCCTGTACAAGCAATATCACGTGCCCGCGTCAGGCGGCATTTTGTGGGACAGCGTGCTCGCGAACTTCGAGCCCGGGCCGCAGGCGACCTGGGTCAACTACCGCAACGCCGCGCGGCCTCCGCTCCTGTTCATCTCCGGCGGTGAGGACCACCTGATGCCGCCGGTCGTGCAGCACTCGAACGCGGCGCACTACACGTCGGAGACGCTCACAGAGGTGACCGTGTTCGAGGGGCGCTCTCACCTGCTCCCCGCGCAACGCGGCTGGGAGGAGATCGCCGACTACGCGCTCTCGTGGGCCGAGCGGCACATGGTTTCGCTCCCCGAAGGCAGCCAACGCTGCCCCCAAACAATTAGTTGAATGACAAACCTCGAAAGGAGACACGTTATGAAACGCATTACTTTATTGTTATTCGCAGTTGCGCTGGTATCCGGCGTTGTCGCTGCGTGGGCACAGATTTCTAAAGCGACCGATGGAAAGCCAGGCGCCCAAAGCGCCAAGGAAGTCCGCGGCGCTACGCCGTACCTCGCGATCGAGAACGAGCCCCCAGCCAAGCTGATCGTGGACGCCCCTCTCCCCGACCTGCTAGACAAGGGCATTGTCTGGATTCAGTACCGCACTGAAAACGTGCGAATTATCCCGGTATTCGGGAAAGGCGCCCTCACCGTTTCTCCAAGGGTTGGACATCTGCACATACATGTAGATGACATGCCCTGGTTGTGGGCGGACGCCAGCGACCTCAACACTGTCGACATTGCCCTGATGCCGCCCGGTGAGCACAAGGTGGTAATCGAACTGGCAGACGCCAACCACGAGGTCTACCCCGGACAGGCCAAGACGGTGAGGTTTACCGTGCCCAAGACTGGAGCAAGCTCGCACTAACATCACAGGCGCGTAAGATAGGCGGCCGTGCAGGGGTACAGCGCATGCGCCGCTTACCATCTGGCGTGGTTACAACCATGAGCGGCCCACGGAAGACAGCCATTGTGACCGGAGCGTCGCAAGGGATCGGCGCTGGAATCGTGAGAGGGTTCGTCGAACGGGGGTTCAACGTCGTTGCCAATTCCCGAAAGGTGACCCTATCCACGGAGGTCGCGGCTTCCAGCCACATCGCTCTGGTAGACGGCCACATCGGCGAGCCAGCGACGGCCGCGAAGGTCGTCAAAACGGCGCTGTCGCGCTTCGAGCGTATCGATACACTGGTCAACAACGCCGGAATCTTCTTCAGCAAGCCGTTCACGGACTACACGGCCGAAGACTTCAGGTCGCTCGTTTCGACGAACCTGGAGGGCTTCCTGTACATTACTCAATTGTCCATCAAGCAAATGTTAGCCCAGAAGACAGGCGGGAGCATCGTCACGATCACCGCGGCACTTGCCCGCAATCCCATCCGGGGCATCGCGGCATCAGTGCCGATGGTCACCAAAGGCGGCCTTGAAACGATCACCCAGCAGCTTGCGATGGAGTACGCGAAAGACGGCATCCGCGTGAACGCCATTGCGCCAGGCGTCGTCTACTCACCGCTTAACCAGGAGACACCGAAGGACGTAATGAAAAGCCTGTCGCCGATGGGTCGGCCTTCGACGGTCAAGGACATCGCGAATGCGGTCATGTACCTGACCGACGCCGAGGCAGTAACTGGTCACATCCTGTATGTCGACGGCGGCTCTCATTTCGGCCACTGGTGATTACATCGCTCTCCGGGCTCCACATGGGGCTAATATTCTGAACGGTCGAAAAGGGGGATTTATGGATAACAAACTATCCGCTACAGACCAGCCGGTTCTTTCTCATATTCAGCAACTGGTGGCAGAGGAACATCGATTGTTTGAACAAGGTGAACGCGGCATTGTCGGAGAGATGGACAGTCGGAGATTAGCGCAGGTGCAAGTGGAATTGGACCAGTGCTGGGATCTTTTACGTCAACGTCGCGCCCTTCGCGAAGTTGGACAGGATCCTAACATGGCTCAGGTTCGTCCAGCTCAGGTCGTCGAGAACTACGAGCAATAGCCCTCTACGCAGAACCTAATGGTTGTTAACGAAATGAGGACCAAATGGACAAGCCGTGCATCTTCCTAGGCTCGTCAGGAAAGCAGGAGAAACTGCTCCAGGCGCTGACACACGGTCTCGAAGACATTGCGCATGTAGTACCTTGGACGACATCCTTCAATCCCGGCACCACCACATTGGAGCGTCTCCTGGAGCTTACTCGTGAAGTTGACTTCGCGGCGTTCGTGTTTGGGCACGATGACTGGACGACCAAGAGCGCATCGGAACCCGATCCCTCGGCCTCGGGCCAGGCTTCTCCACGAGACAATGTGGTCTTCGAAGCCGGCCTGTTCGGGGCAGCTCTGGGAATGCGCCGAACATTCATCCTCCATGCGAGCGGCTCGAAGCTTCCCAGCGATCTCCTCGGTCTTACGTGCGTGCGCTACGAAGCGACGAGCCCTTCTGAGATGAAGGTCATCAACCAGAAGCTTCGGAAGGCAATCGAGAACGAATGGCACGCAGCCCGCATCGAGGGTCTGTGGTGGCAGTTTTCCTTGACGGAGCGCACCGTGCGAGAGCCTTCGGCCATAAGCCTCTTGCGAATCTCGCGGTCCCGCGAGGGAGCGCTTGAGGTGGGAGGCCGCGGATGGCAGGAGGATGGCACCCTGTCCGTGCGATATTGGAGCGAGGCTGCGAAGGAGAGGAAAGATCCTCCCGGTGTTTTCTACTATTGGAATGGCGAACGACCGCGGCACGCGAACGCGCCACGGTTGCACGGGACTGGAGAGATCCGATTGGAGTCTGCCGATCGCGCGGCCGGATACTGGACAACGCGTTCGGATTCTCACGTGGACGTCAACGAGCGGACGTCCGGCTTTTATCTGCGCGCAAATCCTGAGGACATGAGCATCCTGGACGGACGCGACGACCGGAAACGCGCAGAGTTGCTCGCAGAGCGGTTGGCGCATTGGAAGTCGGCCACGACAGCTTGAGACCAGGCACGGAAGTGGCGCCGTTGTAATGGTCGGATTGGTCATTGTCATGGCAGTGTTGGCCAGTTTTGTGTGGGTCTCCAAACCTTTAA
>Ga0207679_10003240_pt1 | contig 10045 bp, 6 predicted proteins | sample KBSC73metaG_FD_184320 | JGI IMG/M metagenome (GOLD analysis project Ga0207679, IMG submission 184320) | Corn rhizosphere microbial communities from Kellogg Biological Station, Michigan, USA - KBS C7-3 metaG (SPAdes) (version 2) | ecosystem: Host-associated > Plants > Roots > Rhizosphere > Soil ...
GGCGCTCCGCCGCGACGCGTGATGAATGAACCGCGCGATCACTTCCTTGCCCGTGCCCGATTCGCCGGTCAAGAGGACCGTCGTTTCGGCCTGGGCGACGCGCGCGGCCTGCGCGAGCACATCCTGCCACTGGCGCGAGTGGCCGACGACGCGCCGCTGCCCCGAACGCGCTTCGAGCTCGCGCGTCAGCGTCGCCACCTGCGCCTCGAGCCGTGCAGCCGTCTCTCGCGCGGCCGCATCCCGCCGCTCCGCTTCGGCGAGATGCTGGTGGGAGAGCGCCAGGGCGAGGTGATCCGCCACACGCCGCGCGAAATCCACGTCGTCCTCCGAAAAGCGTCCCGGCTCACGTGCGAGGAAGAACAGCGATCCGAAGACGGAGCTGCCGAGCGGAATGGCGACGCGAAGTGCGGACCGCGCGCCAACCATCCGCAGCAGCCGGCCCCGGATTGTTTCCGCCGCCACCTCGCTGTTGACGTCGTGGATGATGTACGCCTTGCGATCCATCAAGGTACGCTCGACCGGCGTCAGCAGCGTCGGTGCCCAGAACGATTGGTCGGGAACGTCGGCGCCCGCGATCGCATACACCTGGAACGAAAGACCATCCTCCGCCCACGCGGTCAACGCCAGGATGTCGTGCGGCAGCGCGGCGCGGATCGTCTCCGAGAGCTGCGGAAAGATCTGACGGATATCGAGCGTTTCGGCCACCGTTTGCAGCAGGCGGACGAGCGCATCGATGCGCTCGCGGCGCCGCAGCTCCGTCGTGCGGACGGTATCGTGGTAGAGCGCCAGCGTAATCAAGTCGCCCACGGCTTCGAGCAGCTCCTGGTGCTCTTCGGTGAAGGCATCAGGCGCGCTGGACGTCAGCCACACCGCACCCTTGACGCGCGCCCCCTGCCTGATGGTGCAAATCAGGCGGGACCGCTCCACGCCATCTGCCGCATCTTCTGCGGCTGACGGTGCATCGCCGATCAGGTAACCAGTAGTGGCGATCGCCCCGGACGCGTCGATTGCGTAGAGCGTTACGGCATCGGCGCGATCGAGACGCAACACGCGTAGACGCTCGAACGGAATCGCCTCGCGCAGCAGCACGGTGACGCGCGAGAGCGTCACGTCGAGCGCGGATGCCTCGGTCACGAGGCGCGCCAGAGAGGCGAGGAGCGAGTGGACCATGAACGACGGTCAGTATAATGCCTCGCCCTCGCATGCCCGTCCTCGCGCCCGGCGTCGCCTGGGTTGACCTCCACTTCCGCGGTAGCCCGCACGTCATCGCGACCGCCGTCATCAGCAGCGCGGGCGGTGTCGCGCTTGTCGATCCTGGTCCCGCATCGTGTCTCGACACGCTCGAGCTCCGCTTGAATGGACTCGGAATCCGTTTCGCGGATGTGACACACATACTGCTGACCCATGTCCATCTCGATCACGGCGGCAGTACGGGGACTCTCGTACGTCGGTATCCATGGCTGAAGGTCTTCGTGCACCAACGGGGCACGCCGCATCTGGTCGAACCCACGAGGCTCGTGCGAAGCGCAACGCGGCTCTGGGGCGAACAGATGCACGCGCTATGGGGTGAAGTTGCGCCGGTGCCTGCGTCGAACATCGTGACGCTCGATCTTTCGACGGAGGCAACTCGCATCGAGGCTGCCGGCCGTACATTGGACGTGCGCTACACGCCCGGGCATGCTGCTCATCACGTCAGCTTCTTCGATCGATCGAGCGGCGTCGCCTTCGTCGGCGACGTCGCGGGCGTCCGCGTCACCGGTCACTACGTCAGGCCGCCAACGCCGCCGCCAGACATCGACGTCGAGCTCTGGATCGAGAGCGCGGCTCGTGTCGAAGCCTGGGATCCCGACACGCTGTTCCTCACCCACTTCGGGCCGTCGAGCCCGGTCAGGCCGCACATGCAGTCGTTCGTCGAAAACCTGCAGGTGGCCGCCGAATGGGTGCGCCGATCGCTGACCGAACCGGGCACCGATGACGAGAAGGCGCGGCGCTATGCCGAATTCGTCGATCGCGAGCTGCAGCGACATCTCAGCGACGCGGAGATCCTCCCGCACCGCGTGGGAGCGCCCTTCGAAGTTTCGTGGCTGGGGCTCGCCCGCTACTGGCGCAAAAAGGCCACCGGTTTGGGCGGGTCAGGCGGGTAGGGCGGGTGAGATGAGTCGGTAGGTAGGGCGGGCCTTTTGGGACCCGCCAGTTCTAGTTAGCGACGACGGACATCTTTGGCGACGCGGAACGCGCGGGTTCCACCAGCAGCCGGAGTGCGTACCCGTGCGGCGTTCCGGTGGCCGCGCGATATGCGCCGACCCGATAGACCGCCGAGAGCACCTTGCCGTTGCGCAGCGAGAGAGGCAGCGCATCGCATTCCCGCGCTCCGCGCTCGATCTGGAAGTGGACCAACCGATACAGCGGAATCGACGCTGGCACCTGGCACTCGACGAAGGCGTCGAGGTCGCTGACATCGCAGGTCATCACGGATACAAACCGCAGGGTGCCGGAAGAATCGCGCCACGTGAGGCGGCCGGGGACGCGAACCTTGCGGCGCGCGCCGATGCGCGGCTTGTTGTGGGTCGATGGCGTCAGCGACGCGGCGGCTGTGCGAATCACCTTGGTCCCCCTGGTTGTAAGTGGATTGCACTCGGGTGCATATCAATGCGCAGGCCCGTGTCGTTCGTGTCATCCGCTCGCCGTGCACACCATGGAAGTGACTGAAAACATTGGGGCAACATGAATTCACGTGATTGCCCTAGCGTGCAGTCGTGGATAGCCGCTATCCACACACCTGTATACCTGGTTACTAGGTATCCGCCAGCGCGCCATCGAGTCCTAAGCGGCGCATCTTCAGATAGAGACCGCGTCGAGTGAGTCCCAGGACTCGCGCCGTCTCAGAGATGTTGCCGCTCGTCTTTCGCAGCGCGCTGCCAATCAGCTCGCGCTCTATTTCTTCAACCGCCGATGCGAGGTTGCGGACGGAAGCTGCTCGTGCCGCCTTTGGGGTCGCCGGCACGCCGCTCGTCGACGGAACGGCGGTCAGATCCGGCGACAGGTGCTCGGGTTCAATCGTGCCGCCGGGGCGGCTCATGGCGACGGCGCGCTGCACCTCGTTACGAAGCTGGCGAACGTTACCTGGCCACCAGTAGCGATCGAACAAGTCGAGTGTTCCCGAACTCAAATGCACGTCCGGCTTGCTCAGACGTTCACACGCCTCCCGGAGGAAGAACGTGCTCAGGTGGGGGACCTCTTCGCGCCGATCGCGCAGCGGCGGGACGTGAATCCGAATGACGTTCAGCCGGTGATAAAGGTCCTCGCGGAATTTCCCCTCCTGGACCCGTTGCTCCAAGTCGGCGTTGGTCGCGGCAAGTACCCGCACGTCTACCGCCTGCGGACGCGTTTCACCAACCGGCATCACCTCGCTCTGCTCCAGAAACCGCAGCAATTTCGGCTGAATATCGAGCGGCAGGTCTCCGATCTCGTCGAGGAATAGCGTCCCACCGGCGGCGGTCCGAATCAGGCCCTGCTGATCCATGATGGCGCCGGTGAAGCTGCCGCGCCGATGGCCGAAGAGCTGACTGTCCGCCAGGTCGCGCTGCGTCGTCGTGCAGTTGTAGGGAAGGAACATCGCGGCGCTTCGGGGGGAACCGACGTGAATCGCGCGCGCCACCAAATCTTTGCCGGTTCCGCTTTCACCGGTGATTAGGACCGTCAGGTCGTGGCCTTGTAAGCGCTGGATCTGATCGGCGACCCTGCTCATGGCCGCGCTCGCGCAGATGAAGCCGGGCAGCAGCGGTTCGAGCGAGCGCGCCCCATCCTGCTCGACGCGATGGCCGCCGCGTTCCCTCGCGCCGCAAAGCTCAAACCCCTGTTTTGCGACGGCGGTGAACATGCGGAATCGCCGCGCCGCCGAATCCGTGAGCCGTCCAGCGGCGACGACCGTGCAGAATCGTGCACCCTCGTGGCTGCGACCAAGCGCTTCGGTCAGGAGAAGCCCCTCACCATACGCGCTGTTTCCCTGAGCAGCGGCGCGTGCGAGTGCGCGCGCGACGCCAGGATCGCAGCCTGCGGTCGCGACAACGCGCACTTCGCCGCCAGACGGGACGACGAAGATGACCGCGGCATCGGCTTGCGTCGCTTCCACGAGCGAGGTCGCGGTTTCGCGCGCGAGAAGGTCTGATAGCACGGACGCCTCGACCAGCCGTCTAACCACCGAATCATCGGCCTCGACCGCAGATGCCGGCGGGTGCGGCGCGGCAGCAGTATCGATCTGGGTGCGAAGCCGGGCCACTTCCTCGAGATCACGCTCGGCGCCAAGCGCACGGAATGTCGCCGCCGCCTGCTCGAGATGACGTTGTGCTGCGCCCGCGTGCGTGGCCGAGGACAGGCGGGCGAGCGCCAACTGGCTGAGGGCCGCCTGATACCGCTCGCCGAGCAGCTCAAAGACGTTCACGCTCTGCGCGAAATCGTGGTACGCATCCGACGATCGGCCCGAACGTTCGTGAACCGTAGCCCGAATGCGCAGGAACTCTCCCCAGTTTGCCGGAGCAGTTCGCGGATCGAGACGGGCTTCGCACGATTCGATGCGCGGTTCGGCGTCGGCGATGCGGTTGGAGGCGACGAGCGCCTCGCATGCCGCGAGATCTGCCTGAATTGCCTCGCCGGGTGGAACGCCCGGCGTCCGCGCGAGGTCGTCGGCCATCACCAGCGCCTCGTCGAATTTTCCCTGCCGGATCGCGAGCTTGACGCCCAGCACTTTGAGCGACCACTCGTACCAGCGCATCGTCTGCGTGCCGTAGGCGCCGTACGCCTCGCTGGCGTGACGAAGGTATTCGCCGGCGCGGTCGTAGGAGCCGCGCATCAGATGAATCTGCGCGAGTGTGTCGAAGACGGCCCCGGTCGTCTCGTGAAACTGGACGGGGCTGCGGACTTCGAGCGTGCGCGTGAGAATCCGCTCGGCACGCTCCAGGTCGCCGAGCTGCACGAAGATTTGGCCGAGCGTGGCGAGCGCGACAGCGAGGCCGTGTCCCGAGCCGAGCGTCTCGTGCAGCGCCACGCTTCGCTCGGCAAGTGCCAGCGCTTGTTCGTGCTGATGCCGCATCAACGCGACGTTCGCCTGGTTATGGACGATGCCCGCGAGCACGTCGTCGGCCTGAATCGCGGTGGCGAGGCGCTCACCCTGACGCAGCGCAGCTGCGGCTTCCTCGCTGCGCCCCGCCTGCGCGAGCAGAACGGCTGAAAGGGAGTGGACGAGGGCCAGGTGCCGCCGGTCGCCTGCGGCGTGCAGGGCGGAGGCCGCTTCGGTCAGATGCTCCCGCACAATTCCGGAATCGCCCACCTGCTTGTAACAGAGCGCAAGCTCGTAATGCGCGAGCCCGATGGCGCGCGAGTCATGCGCCAGCTCGGCATGCTTCAACGCACGCGTATGAAGGGCGATCGCGCGCGACTGCTCGCCGCGCGCGTAGGTGATGCGGCCGTGCAGTCGCCACAATGAGGAGAGCAACGCATCACTGATGGGTTCGCGCAGCGTATCGGGTGGACGGCCCAATGTGGCCGCAGCTTGCGCCAGGTCGTCTTGAAGCAGCCACGCTTCGGCGAGCGCCGCGCGGATGGCGATCTCGTCCTCTCGCGTGTGGGAGCCGGGCCGCAGCATCGGCGCAAGGAGCTGCACCACCTCGGCGCCGCGCCCGCGTTCGAGCGTCGCTTGCGTCCGCGCGAGGACCCCATGAACTGCGACCGTTGCCACCGGCTGGAGTATACAAAGTATGCAGCCGGGTCAGCTTTGTAATTTTTGACTGTTACTGTGAAATTCCGAGCAAATCCGCCAATCGGGCCAACGAATCAGCGCTTCGGTCCGGCAAGTGAACATGCGCGGCGCGGCGGTTTGCACGGTCGAGGGACTGAAAGTCCCCGAGAGCCTGCGCCATTTCGAGGATGCCGAACGAGTAGGGTGCGTCGGGCACCGGCAGGTCATTGTCCGCGGGCGCCGTGACGATCAGGAAGACGCCGTTGTTCGCCCCACCTTTGTGGAGTTGGCCGGTCGAGTGCAGGTATCTCGGTCCGTAGCCCAGCATCGTTGCGCAGCGATGACTCAATGCCACCGCGTTCCTGATTCGAGTCAAGAACGGAGCAAAGCGTTCGTCGTCGGGCGGCACGTAGGCGAGCAGCACGAAATAGTCGTGGGGCTTCAGTTGTGCGATGAGGGGTTCGAGCCCCTTCGCGTCATCGCTGCGCGCTGCCGCACTGAATGTGATCGCCACGCCTTCGGTACGTACGTCTGCAGCAGGCACGGGCAGTTGGCCGCGTGTCGTGTAGGCGTCGAGCAGCGCGTGCGTGGCGTCCTTCGCCTGCTGCACGTTGGGTTCATCGAACGGATTGATCTCGAGAATGCGGCCTGCCGTCGCGGTGGCAATTTCCCACCGAAAGAATTCCGCTCCGAGCCCGTCGATCGTCGGCATGTCGATCGTCATTGTCGGCACGCGTGCGGATTTAAGAGCCGAGCGGATGCCGCTGTCGACACCGACACCGTCGAGTGTCACGATGACAACCACGCGGTCATCGGCTGCTGCGACCTGTGGGGTCTCACCGGCGATCGGAACAATCCCTTTACCGTTCTTGCCGGTGCTCTCAGCGACGAGCTGCTCGATCCAGAGCGCAAACGGTTCGAGCCGCGGCGGGAGCAGGAAGGTCAGCTTGTCGCGTCCTTCGCGCGCCGCGGCACCGATGAGCGCGCCCAATGCAATGCCTGGGTTCGTCCGGGCATCGGTGGTGCGACACGCATCCGCCATGCGACGCGTTTTTTCGAGCAGGGTGTCCAACGGCACGCCGATCAACGCGGCAGGGATCAGACCAAACAACGTGAGCGCGGAATATCGACCGCCCACGTCCGACCGATTTACAAAGACGTCGAAGAATCCCTCGTTCAGCGCTCGCCGGTGAAGCGGCGTCTGGTCATCGGTGATGGCGGCGAAACGGGACGCCCAGTCCTTCACACCTGCCGCTTCGACACGGCGCCGCGCGGCTGCCGCCATCGAATTTGGTTCGATGGTGGTGCCCGACTTACTCGCAATGATGAAGAGCGAAGTCTCCGCACGGACGAGCGCGGTCCGCACCGCCGCAGGATCGGTCGAATCGAGCATGCTGAATCGCGGCAGCAGGTCGTCTCGTCCAAAGAGGCGGTGGAATACTTCAGGTGCGAGGCTGGATCCTCCCATCCCGAACAGCACGACGTCGGTGAATCGCTGCGCGCGAACGCGGCGCACGAACCCCTGCACGCGCGGCAACTGCGCGGCCGCGGAGCCGGGTGCATCGAGCCACCCGAGACGGTTCGCGATCGCCTGCCGCACGCCGTAATCGCCGCTCCAGAGGTCGGTGTGCCGCGCCCACAACTTGTCTGCGAAACCGTCGCGATTGAGTTGTGAAAAAACCGTGTCGAGCGCCGGCGCCACGGCGCCCGGGTCAATGGAGAAGTCGGTCACGCGATACGATACCTATAGCACACGCAACATGTTGCATCCGCTCCGGGTTCTGATCGTCTGCGCCGCGTTGGCGCTCGCCGCATGCTCATCAAACACGCCGGCAGCGGCGCGCGAATCGCCGTCACCTCCGCCCTCCGACACGCAGGTGCGTGCAACCGCCGCCGCTCCTGCCGCTACCCGGCCGCGGATTGTTTTCCTCGGCGATAGTCTGACGGCGGGCTACGGTCTGGACGTTGAACAATCCGTTCCCTCGCTCGTCCAAAAGCATCTGGACGCAGAGGGGTACAGGTACGAAGTGGTAAACGCGGGTGTTTCGGGCGACACGTCGGCGGGCGGCCTGCGCCGCCTCGACTGGTCGCTGGATGGTGATGTGCGGATTCTCGTGGTCGAGCTGGGCGCCAACGACGGCCTACGTGGACTGCCCGTCGCGGAAATGAAAACCAATTTGAAAACGATCGTTCAGACCGCCCGCAAGCGTGGCATCGAGGTGCTGCTCACCGGCATGGAGGCGCCGCCCAACTACGGCGCGGCTTACACGTCGGAATTCCGCCGCGCGTTTCGCGACCTCGCCTCCGAAGAGCGCGTCGCCTTCATGCCCTTCTACCTCTACGAGGTCGCCGGCATTCCGGCGCTCAACATCGCCGATGGGATCCATCCCAATCCTGCCGGTGCGCGAATTGTCGAAGCCAACTTGTGGCGGGCGTTGAAGCCGCTCGTTGAGAAGCAGCGTCGATGATTCAGCTTCGCGGCGTTTCCAAGACCGTCATGAGCGGCGAACGGCCGCTGACTATTCTGCATCCTCTGGATCTCACAATCCGCTCCGGGCAGTTTCTCGCCGTGCTTGGCCCTTCGGGCAGCGGCAAGTCCACGCTGCTCGGCCTCGTCGCAGGCCTCGATGCGCCGACCGGTGGCGAGATCATCATCGATGATGTGGAGATCACGAGACTTGGCGAGGATGCGTTGGCCAAGCTGCGGGGGGAGAAGATCGGCTTCGTGTTTCAATTCTTCCATCTCGTCCCATCGTTGACCGCGTTCGAAAATATTCTGATCCCGATGGAGATTGCCGGAAGGCGCGATGCGTCGGTACGTGCGAAGCGGCTTCTGGAAGAGGTCGGCCTTGCGGATCGGGGCCATCACTATCCATCGCAGTTGTCCGGCGGCGAACAGCAGCGCGTGGCGATCGCGCGCGCTCTCTCCAACGATCCGCCGATCATTCTTGCCGACGAGCCCACCGGCAATCTCGACTCGACAACCGGCAAGTTGATCATGGACATGCTGCTCAATGTCCGACGCACTCGGCAGACCACGATGATGCTGGTCACACACGATCCCGATCTCGCCTCGCTTGCGGATTCCCGGCTGGTCCTGCGCGACGGCCGCCCTGTGGAGCACGAATCCCGAATCCCGAATCCCGAATCCCGAGTGGAAGTCACGAGATGATGTTCATTCTGCGCATGGCCGCCCGCGAGATCCGCTCGTCGTGGCAGCGGCTGCTGTTCTTCTTCATCTGCATTGCGGTCGGCGTCGCCGCGATCATCGCATTGCGCTCCGTCATTCAGAGTGTGCGGGCGGGGATGTCACAGCAGGCGCAGGTGCTCATCGCGTCCGACATCCTGCTGACGAGCAACCGTGAGTTCACCCCGAAGGTGCTCGACACGATTGCCGCCGAACAGCGGGCGGGCCGCATCGGCGTCGTCTCGCGCGCGACGGAGATTCCGACGATGGTGCGTCCGGCGGATCCATCGAAGGCCGTCGCGCGAATGGTCGAACTGCGCGCCGTCGAGCGTGAATTTCCGTTGTATGGAACGCTGACCCTGGCCGATGGCACCTACTCCTACAACCTTCTGCTCAATCACGGCGTCGTCGTCCGGCCGGAACTGCTGGCGCAGCTCGATTTGAAGGTCGGCGACGAGATTCTCATCGGCAACGTGCCGTTCCAGATTCGAGGCGTGATCGCGTCCGAGCCGGGACGCAGTCTGGGCGCGTTCAGTCTGGGGCCGCGCGTCATCATCGACTACGCGGCGCTCGAGGAGACCGGCCTGCTCTCATTCGGCAGCCGTGCTTCGCGCCAGCTTCTCCTCAAGGTGCCTCGCGCTGCGGTGGAACCGCTGACGACCGGACTACGCTCGACGTTTGCGAATGAGTTTGTCGGCGTCCGCTCGTATCGGCGCAGCGAAGACCAGATGGGTGAGAACCTGACGCGCGCTGAAAACTATCTCAGCCTCGTCGGCCTCGTGGTCCTCATCCTCGGCGGCATCGGCGTCTCGAGTGTCATGCGGGTGTTCGTGCAGCAGAAGCTGCGGAGCATCGCCATCCTGAAATGCGTCGGCGCGACCTCACACGAGATTCTTGCGATCTATATGACGCAGGTGCTGCTGCTCGGGGTCGCGGGCAGTGTGCTTGGCGTAGCCATGGCCGCGGCCGTGATCGCGGCAGTGCCAGCGTTCATCGGCAACATCCCGGCGGTCTTCCAAGTGGAGTACGGATTGACGACCGCGGCCGTGGCGCAGGGCCTCGCTGTCGGTCTGCTCGTCTCGATTCTCTTCTCACTCGTGCCGTTGCTTGACGTGCGGCATGTG
>Ga0207679_10003244_pt1 | contig 10042 bp, 7 predicted proteins | sample KBSC73metaG_FD_184320 | JGI IMG/M metagenome (GOLD analysis project Ga0207679, IMG submission 184320) | Corn rhizosphere microbial communities from Kellogg Biological Station, Michigan, USA - KBS C7-3 metaG (SPAdes) (version 2) | ecosystem: Host-associated > Plants > Roots > Rhizosphere > Soil ...
GCCGCACGTCCGACGCCGGCACGAGCGCGCCGCCGGCCGTCACCAGCACGTCGGCATGGCCGAAGAACGACCACACGAGGGCCGTGCACACCAGCGCCACCATCGCGACCACGAGGGCGTGCGTGAAGCGCCACGGTTCGGCGGTGAGGATGCCGATGCCTTCCGCGCTATGGTCGTCGAGTGCTTCACTCAACGGGGTCATGGGTTTCGGCTTCAGGCTTGGCAGATTCAGGGCTGGCAGCTTCATGGCTGGCCTCCTGCAATGCGAGCTTGCGGATATCGCTCAGCGCCGCGGCGTAGGCGTCGCGATACGCCGGCACGTGGGCGGACATGATCACGTAGGCGCGCTGGTAGGCGTCGCCCTGGTCTTCCCACTGTTTGAGGAATTGGCGGATGCGGACCGCGTCGGCCGCGTCGCGCACCGGCGCCTGGGCCCCGCCGCGCGCGGCCGCGTAGGCGCGCAGCTGCACGATCCAGTCGAGCTCGGCCAACAGCGGCGCGAGGTCCGGGTTGCTGCGGCCCTGGCCGCGCATGGCGGCCACCTGCGCCGCCGCGCGCGGGTACTGGCCCTTGTCGATGGCCGCCATCCACGGCGGCAGTCCCGCCTTCAGTTGCGCTTCGGTGTCGAGGGCGCGCAGGTGGACGTTGCCCGGGTCGTCGTCGAGTGCCGCCGCGGCCACGGCGGCCGCGCGTGCATAGTCGCCGCTGGCCAGCAGGTCCTCGGCCCGGCCTTCGGCGCCGCCGCCGCGCAGCAGCATCCACCCCAGCAGGACGACGAGTGCCAGCCCGGCCGCGGCTCCCCAGCGCAGGTGGCGCGCGTCCGGGACGGTCTTGAGGCCGAGTGCGCGCGCCGCCCGGGCCGCGAGCATGTCCAGCCTGCCCCCGGGGTGCGCCTCGGGCTCGTCCGCGGCGGGCGCTTCCGCCGGAGCATCGTCCGGCACGGGCGCCGGCTCGACGCAGAAGATGTCCAGGAACGAATCGGCGGCCGCAACGAAGGTCGTCCGGTCGGCGTCCGTGCCGGGCGGGAGCTGGGTCACGCCGATGCGTGTCGGGGCCGTGTCGGGTGCTGGTTCTTCCCACTGCATGCCGACGCGGTAGACGAAATGGCGGCCGCCGAACGCGAGCGTGTCGCCCTCGTGCAGCGGCACCGCCTGTTCGGCGAGGCGCGTGCCGCCCACGAACGTGCCATTGGTGCTGCCCAGGTCTTCCACATACGGCGCGCCGCCCTTGAGGAACAAATGGGCGTGGCGGCGCGACAGGTAGTTCACCTGCGCCGGCTCGCTATCGCGGTAGCGTGCGAACGTGTCTTCGCTCTTGCTGACCAGGAAAGGGAATTCCGTGACGACGATGGTCTGCAGCGCCGTGCCGTCGTGCTTCGGCGTGAGGGTCAGGCTGGCCAGGCGGGCGCGCGGCGGCGGTGCCGGGCCGTGCTCCAGGTGCACGCGGTAGCGCAGCGCCTTGCCGAAGCCGACCACGTCGCCGTCGCGCAGCGGCGCGATCGCGGTCTTGACGGGCACGCCGTTGACGCTGGTGCCGTTCGTGCTGCCGAGATCGGCAAGATAGACGGCGTCATGCTCGCAAAAGATGCGCGCATGGCGGCGCGACAGCTCGGCGGCGAGTTCGGGCGGATAGGCGTCGAACGGCGCTTCCGCGCGGCCGATCGCGAACAGGTGGTCGTGGATCTGGATCGGCGCCAGTTCGGGATGGGAAACGGGCTCGAGCACGATCCTGACGCCGGTCTCCGGCGCGGAGCGGGCTGCGGCCATCGTCAGGTCGGGCACCATGGCGGCCATTCCCGTTCAGTTGCGCGCAACATTGCGGACTTCCACCGGCGGCCAGCCGCCGCCCAGCGCCTTGTACAAGGTGACGGTGTCGGAAAGGATCTGCTGGTGGTTGGCCAGCAGCGCCAGCTGCGCCCCCAGCAGGGAGCGTTCGGCCTCGAACACTTCCAGCTGCGACACCACGCCTTCCTTCAGCTGCGCCTCCACGCTGGCGGCGACGACGCCGAGCCGGTCCGCCTGTTCCTGCAGTTCCACGCGCTGGCGCCGGTGCGCGTCGAGGTTGACGAGCGCGTTCTCGACTTCCTCGAACGCGGCCATCACGACTTTCCGGTATTGCTGCTCGGCGACTTCGTTGTTGGCCTGGCTCGTTTTGAGGCGCGCCTTGACGGCCGGGTCGAAGATCGGAAAGTTGATGCTCGGGAGCAGGCCGAACGTGAACGATTTAAGCAGCGAGCCGAGCGCGAAGCTGGACGTGCCGCCGCGTCCCGTCAGGCTGATCGAGGGCAGCTGCGCCAGCTTGGCCTGTCCCACCAGGTCGTAGGATTCGAGCACGCGGTACTCGGCCGCCACGATGTCGGGCCGGCGCTTGAGCAGGTCGGAGGGCAGGCCCTCGGGCACGGTGGGCAGTTGCACGCGGTCCTGCAGCGCGCCGGCGGGCAGTTTGAAATTTCCGGCCGGTACACCGAGCAGGGTCGCCAGCGCATTGCCGGACAATGCGCGCAGGCGGCCCAGCTCGATGAGGTCGTTGCTCAGGCGGTTGATTTCCGCGCGCTGCTGGATCACGCGCGTTTCCGGCAGCAGACCCTGTTTCTGCATCGCGTCGTAGGTCGCGAGGATTTGCTTGTTCTTGGCCAGGGTTTTCTGCTGGCGGTCGATCTGTTCGTCGAATTGCAGGATCTGGAAATAAGTCGTCGCGACGTCCGATGCCAAGGTCAGGTAGCCGGCGCGCCAGTCGGCCTCGCTGGCGCGGAACTCGGCGGTCTGCGCCTCGGCGCCCTTCGCCACCTGGCCCCACACGTCGATGTCCCAGTTGACCTGCGTGCCGAGGCTGAACTGCTTGCTGAATTTTTGTCCGGTACTTTTTTCGAAGCTGGCGCCGGCGCCGGCGTCGAGCGTCGGCAGCGCGCCGGCCCGCGCCTCGTCGATCTGCGCCCCGGCCACCTTCGTGCGCGCCGCCAGCAGCTTGAGGTCGACGTTGTCGTGGATGGCCCGCGCGACCAGGTTGTCCAGTTCCGGGTCGCGGAATCCCTTCCACCAATCCTGCTCGATCAGCGCGCTTGGTGCCACCGGCGGCGCCTGCGTGCCGGCCCAGCCCGTCTTGGCCGGGGTATCCGGACGCTGGTAGGGCTTCATGCTGACGTCGGCGCATGCGCACAACAGCACGACGGCGGCGCCGGCCGTGGCGGCGAGTCGGGGGTGCGTCCTGTTCCAACCGGGGCTAGCGCTCATTGGTCACCTCGTGCCGTTATCGTCAGGTGGCGGGCCGCGTTTGCCATGACTTCGACTCGACGAACACGTTGAATAAACGGCCGTCCACGTGGCCGGCGCGGCATTCCTCGGCGATCAGGTCGAGTGCGCGTTCGGCCGGGATCGCCTGCTTGTAGGGGCGGTCGCGCGCCGTCAGCGCGTCGTAGATGTCGCTGATCGTCAGGATGCGTGTCTGCAGGCTGATCTGCGTGCCGCGGAGGCCCATCGGATAGCCGGAGCCATCCAGCTTTTCGTGGTGGCCGTGGGCGATCGCGGGCACGCCGGCCAGTTCGCGCGTCCAGGGAATCAGGATCAGGAAGGAATACGAATCGGCCACGTGAGCTTCGATCTGACGCCGCTCGTCCGGGGTCAGGCAACCCTTGCAGATGCTGAGGGCGGCGTATTCGTCGTCGCCGAGCAGGCGGAACGCCGGGTCGTCGGTGCCGGCGCACACGTGGTCGCGTATCGCGTCGAGCCCGGTCGGCGCGGGCGCGTGCGAAATCGAAGGTTCGTTGGCGCACACGATGACGTCGAGAAAATCGTCGAGGCGCATCACTTCCTCGGCCAGCTGCGCCTCGATGCGGTCGCGTTCGCGGCGCAGGTCGTGCGCGTCCAGTTCGCCGCGCAACTGCCGTTCCGTCAGGCTGCGCCATGCCTGCCGTTCGAGGCAGGCGCGGGCGTAACGAAAACGCTGTTCCAGCAGGCGCATGTCGGCATGGTGCAGCTTCTTTTCCTTGCGCAGCACGTGTTCGCGCACGCCGACCTTGCCGAAGTCGTGCAGCAGCGCGGCATAGCGGATCTCGCGCAGCTGGGCCGGCGTGAACGCGGCGCGGCGCAGGTCCGGGTCGTCCGCGTTCGCGATCGCCACGGCCAGGTTCTCGGCATAGCCGGCCACGCGGAACGAGTGCCCGGCCGTGACCGGGTCGCGTTCCTCGATCGCCTGCACCGATGCGCATACGAAGCCATCGAGCAGGCCCTTGATGTCGGAATACAGCTGGAAATTCTTCAGCGCGACGGCCGTCTCCGCGCACACGCCGCTGAGGATTTCCAGGTCGGCCTCCTGGAACGCATGGCGGTCGGACGACGTGTCGACCTGGATCAGGCCCAGTACGTCGTCGCCGAGGATCAGGGGCACGCACATGACGCTCAGGATCGCCTGGGCGACGATCGATTCGTGCGCGCCGAAGTGGCGGTCGGCGAGGGTGTCGACGGACAGGATCGCGCGCTTGCGGCCCAGCACTTCGTCGACGATGGTGCGCGAGATGCGGATCTGCGTCGGGTCCTCGATGATGCCGCCGCGGCGGCGCGCGGCGACGGGCTGCGGCGGATCGCGGTCGCCGGTGCGCAGCATGATGAAGGCGCGTTCGGCGGCCGGGAACAGGTCGAAAATGAAATTCATCAGCTTTTCGGTCAGCGTGTCCTGGTCCGTGACGGCACCCAGCGCGATGCTGACCTGGGCCATCGCGTGCAGCCGGTGCACCATGTTCTCGAGGTCGCCGCGGCCGGCATTGCGCGTATCCACCACGGGCGCATACTGCGTGGCGTCCACCGAACGTGTGATCACGGCGGGCGCCGCGCCGCGCTCCGGCACCAGCAGCGAGTGGAACACGAGGCGCGCGGACGCCAGGCCCAGTTCGTCGCCTTCGGTCAGCACGTGCCAGGTGCCGGGCGCAAGCCGCTCGCCGGACACGAAGGTGCCGTTGCTGGAATGCAGGTCCTCGACAAAATAACTGGCGCCGCGGCGGCGGATGCGCGCGTGGCGGCGGCTGACGGTCTGTTCTGGAATGCAGACATATTTGTCGGAGGCGAGCGCGTCCTGCGGATTGCGGCCGAGCACCGCCTCTTCATGCAGCGGGAACACGGCCGGCTTGTTCGATGCCGCTCCCATCCATTCCAGGTAGGCCCGGACCGGACCGGTCGATGTGGAAAAGGCGGCGTTCGGTTCCATGGCGGCGGTCGTTTCCGTGCCCGGGCGGGCGTCACTTGACGGTGATCGTGATCTTGCGCGACACCACGGGTGGCGTGTGGACGATGTGCTTGTCGTCACCCATCACGAGCTGCAGCGTGTGCTTCCCGGGCGGCAGTTCGAGCATCGTTTCCGTTTCTCCCGCGCCGAAGTGGAGGTGGTTGCGGTCGGACGGGATCTCCTGCCCGGCCGGCGGCAGATCCGCATCGACCAGCAGGTGGTGGTGGCCGGTGTTCTTGACGTCGACACCTTTCGGCGCGACGCCCATGTTGCGCAGCCCGAACCACACGCGGAACGGCTTGCCCGCCGGGAGCACGGCGCCGTCCGATGGCCAGCCGATGTAGCAATACGCGTTCGACGGCGCGTCGGTCGAACCGGCCGGCGCGGCGGCGAGGATGGCCGCCAGGGCGACGGCGGCGGTAAGCAGGTTGCGCATGGTGATCTTTCGTCTGTTGGCCGGGTGCGGCACCTAGCGCACCGTGATGGTGATCTTCTTCGACATGACGGGCGGGGCGAACGGGATATGGTCCTTGTCGCCCAGCAGCAATTGCAGCGTGTGCGTGCCCGGCGGCAGTTCGACGCGGGCCTCGGTTTCGCCGGCGCCGAAGTGAAGGTGGTTGCGGTCGTTCGGGATCGGTTCCGTCATCGACGGCGGGTCGGTATCGATCAACAGGTGGTGGTGGCCGGTATGCGCTACCGTGGTGCCCTTGGGCGCGACGCCCATGTTGCGCAGTCCCATCCGCACCCAGAACTTGCCGCCGTTGATGACCGTGCCGTCGTGGGGCCAGATGAAATAGACCTGGGCGTTCTCGGGGGCGGCGGTCGGCGCCGCAATGGCCGTGCCGGATTGCAGCGCTGTCGCCAGAGCTACAGAAAACAACAAAGGAAAGCGCATAATCGATAGCTCCTGGTTAGGGCTGGCTGAGGTGCGCATCAATACTTCTAAATCTGGCACACTCCGAGTCAGATCGCAAGGCACTTCTGTCGAATGCAGCCGAACGGAGAGCGCTCATGTGGCAAAAGCTTTTGATCGTATGCGTGCTGGCGGGACCGGCCTGGGCGTGCATCGCCGCGGCCCAGGACCGCGTGCCCCGCATCCAGCTCGTCGGAGTCGTCCCCAAGAACAGCGCCGAGCAGTTCGAACTGGCGTTCTGGGAATCGATCAAGGACAGCAACCAGGCCGGCGATTACGAGGCCTACCTGAAGGCGTATCCGAAAGGGCGCTTCGCGGCGCTGGCGCAGGCGCGCATCGCCCGCCTGCGCGCGGCCGCGCCGCAGGGTACGCCGGCCGCGCCCGCGCCATCCAGGCCGAAGGAAGCGCCCGCCGCGGCGCCGAAGCCGCCGCCGCACGCCAAGGCGCCCGCGCCCGCTGCAGCGCCCGCTCCCGTCCCGGCGCCGCCTGCCTCCGCTCCGGCCAAAGCGGTCGCGGCCGGCACCGACATCAAGGATTGCCCGGCCTGCCCTACCCTCGTCTCCATTCCCGCCGGCACCTATACGATGGGGAGCAATACGAGTGACCCCAGCGAGAAACCGGCGCACCAGGTGACCGTCGCCACGCCGTTCGCGATCGGCCGCTACGAGGTCTCGGTGCAGGAGTGGAATGCGTGCGCGGCCGCCGGCGCCTGCCAGAAGATCGCCCAGCCGCCGGACGCGAGCCCGAACGCGCCGATGCGCGACGTCAGCTGGGACGACGCCCAGCAGTATGCCAAATGGCTGAGTACCGTCAGCGGCAAGCCGTATCGCCTGCCCACCGAGGCCGAGTGGGAACTCGCGGCCCGGGGCGGCACATCCACGCGCTACTGGTGGGGCGAGCAGATGGCGCAGGGCAAGGCCAATTGCAAGGAATGCGGCAAGCCGTGGGCGGAGGGCGCGCCGGCCAACGTCGGCAGCTTCGCCGCCAATCCGTACGGCGTGTACGACACCAGCGGCAGCGTGTGGGAATGGGTCGCCGACTGCTGGCACAACAACTACAAGGGAGCCCCCGGCGATGGCCGCGCCTGGGACGAGCCGGATTGCCGGGTACACGTCATCCGCGGCGGGTCGTGGCGCGAAGGGGCGCCGTACATGGTCGCGTCCACGCGCTTCAAGTACGACGCGGGCGTGCGCCATTCGCAGAACGGGTTCCGGGTCGCGCGCAGCCTGAAGTGATGCGCGGTGCGTGGCGCTAGCGCCGGCGCGGACTCGTATGGATAGTCAGGAATTCGACCGCGATCCCGCCCGTGCCGCCGCCGCCGGCCCGGATCCGTTCGAGGCGCCGGGCCAGGTCGGCCAGGTAGCCGGCGGCCGGCTCGGAGACCGGCCGCAGTCCGTCGAACAGCGGCGCCGGCGTCGTCACCAGCACCACCAGTTCCTCCCCGAACGGCTGGCCGATGCCCCATTCTCCCAGGCTGCCGACGGTCGCCGTGTAGTTCGGCGGGGCGCGGTTGTCGCGCGCACGCGCGTTCGGCAGCAGGTGGGTGACGCTGCCGTCGAGCGAATAGTAGTCGACCGCGACATACGACTCGGCCGCCGGCGTCGTCACGTCGACCATCAGCGAATCGCCCTCGGTCAGCCGCGCATCCGGACCATGCGCGCCCGCGAGCCGGATCGCGGCGCCGCCGCCGGCCCGGCGGTAGGCCGACCAGTACGGGCCCAGGGCCGCGATCACGGGGCATTTGTCTTGCGCGATCTGCCCGACGTCGAGCGTCACGGCGGCCACGCCGGGCATGGCCGCGAGCTGCTCCTTCAGGCCGGCCGCGCCCGGCGGCGTCGACAGCAGGCCGTGCACCGTCACCGCATGCCCGTCGACCGCGCCCACCAGCGCCGCGCACGGGATGCGGGCCAGCGCGGCGGAGATGGCGGCCGGTGTCGGCGCGGGTGCGGGCGCGGGTGCGGGGGCCGGCGCGGCGGGTGCCTGCGCGGCCGGTGTCGGGACGGGCGTGTGCGCGGCGGGCGGCGGTGCCTCGGCGGGCGTCTGTGCGGCCGGCGTCGTCGCCGGCGTTGGCGCTTGCCCGCGCAGATAGTACCAGCCGGCCGCGCCCAGCGTGCCGGCCGCGACGACACCCGCCAGCGCGCCGGCCATCACGCCGTAGCGCCGCGCCGACGTGCCCGTGCCGAAGTCGTGCAGGAAGCGCTCGACCGATGGCGTGCGCGCACTGCGCTCCAGGGCCAGTCCGCACTTCAGCGCATGCCATGGGCCGCGCGCCAGCCCGGGCGGCCGTTGCGGCTTCATGCCGGCGCCGCGCGCCTGCAGGGCCGACACGCCGGTGAACGGATGCCGCCCCGTCAGCAGTTCATAGGCGATGCAGGCCAGCGCGTAGATGTCGTCGCGCGGGTCGGGGTCGAGGTGTTCCAGCATTTCCGGGCTCGCATAGGCCGGCGTGAGCGCACCCAGGCTGCCCGGGTCGAACACGGTGACGTCGACGTCTTCTTCCGTTTTCTGGAACACGCGCGCGATCCCGAAATCGATGACCTTGACGGCGCCCGAGTCGGTCAGGATCACGTTGCCCGGCTTGAAATCGCAATGGACGAAGCCGCGGCCGTGCGCATACCCCAGCGCGTTGCCCATGCCGGTGACGATGCGCAGCACGTCCGGGTAAGGCATGCCGGCGAAACCCGGCGCGCGCAATACCTGGCTCAGCGCCTTGCCCTTCAGGTATTCCATCGTCAGGTAGACCATCGGACCGTCGCGGTCGAAATCGTACACGGACACGATGTTCGGGTGCGCCAGCGCCTGCGCCTTTCTCGCTTCGCGCTGCAGGGCGATCAGCGATTTCGGATGGCCGCGGAACTGGACGTTCAACACCTTGATGGCGATATACGGCTTGCGGTCGGCCGCTTCGAGCTTGCGCAGGTCGAGCGCCTTGTACACGGTGCCCATGCCGCCGAAGCCGATGCATTCTTCCAGCACGAAGCGGTTGTTCAGCGTATCGCCGACGCCCTTCATCCGTTCCGGCTCGGGATCGGGATTGCCATCGTTCCTGTGCGGCGGCGCCGGTGGCGCGTCACGCATGGTGTTCGCGCCGGGCCGGGTCTGGACGAACGTGTCGTCGCCGCCCTTGCGCTGGCGCGCGACGATCAGGCGTTCGATGCGGTGCTGGACTTCCGTATAGATCTCGCCCGGCAGCGGCTTGCGCGCATGCTCTTCGCTCAGGACTTCGAGCAGGCGCCCGACGCTCTCGGGTGCGTTTTCGAGCACGCGATCGACCTGGGCAAAAAATTCCGTACGCGGCAAGGCGCCGGTCTGCAACTGCCGGATCGCGTGGGCGAGGCTGTCCATGATGTGGTTGTGTGTCTCCCGGGCGTCTCTTGAGACTAGCATGAAACGCCGGATGATCAAGGCCACGCCGCATCCCCGAATCCGGTGTCGGGCCACACCGAACAGGTCCGTGCGAAGTGTTGGTCCGGACCATTCACCGGGCCGTTGCGCGCGTCCCGGCCGGCGCGCCGCGCGGCGCCCGTTTTCTATAAAAATCCTTGTGTTTTCAATGGCTTATATGTGTTCTTTCGGGGTCTGGAGGCATCTGGCACGCATTCTGCTGATAGTCCATCGAGCGCAGATGAATGCCTCGACCAACCAACCGCATACCTCAAGGAGCTTTGACCATGAAAACCCTGATCATCACCGACCTGGCCCGTACCGAAACCCTGGACCGCGCCACCATGACCAACGTGCGCGGCGGGCACAACATGTATGTAGCGCCCTCGTACACCTTCGGCGACTTCATGTATGCGCCGAAGTCCGACTCGTCGATCAATGCCGCCCAGAGCCTGAGCCAGATCCAGAACGTGATGACGGCAACGGCCAACGGCTCGGCATTCGTCGATGGCGTGAGCGTCAACAACAACG
>Ga0207679_10003245_pt1 | contig 10042 bp, 9 predicted proteins | sample KBSC73metaG_FD_184320 | JGI IMG/M metagenome (GOLD analysis project Ga0207679, IMG submission 184320) | Corn rhizosphere microbial communities from Kellogg Biological Station, Michigan, USA - KBS C7-3 metaG (SPAdes) (version 2) | ecosystem: Host-associated > Plants > Roots > Rhizosphere > Soil ...
GGGGGGGGGGGGGGAAAGGGCGGGAAAGGGAAAGGGCGGGAAAGGGCGGGAAAGGGAGGTCGTCCAGTGCGAAGCCAGGCTGCTCTAGCCTTTTTTTTGTCTTTTTTTAAGCTAAGACAGAGACGCCACGAAGCCTCACAGAGCTAGCGCCTTATTTTTTTTAGCTTAGCTTAGCTTAGCTTAGCTTAGCTAAGCGCGGAGCGACTAAAATAGGCCGTGCTAGATCTCGCTAGTACAAAAAGAAAACGTCCTGCGGCTCCCCCCGGGACAGTAGCGATAAAGTGGGCGGAGCACCTGTCCCTAGCTAAAGACAGATGGGGGCCCCCTGTCCTTATTTTTATCCCGCCTGCCCCCACCACCCCTCCGTCCCGCTTTCTTTTTATATTTATTACATAAAATAAAAATATATAGGGGTAGGAGGAGGGAGAGCCTACCTTTTTTTACTCTTAAAAGACAGGGAGTGGGGCGGCGGGATATAAAGTCCTGCGGCTGCTCATTTCTCGAAGAGAAATAGAAAAAAAGAGGGGGGTATGGCAGTAGTAGCTAGGTCTGCCGCAGCTCGCTGCGGCACCAGACCCGTAAAAATAATTATTTTTTGGTCTACAATTTATATCATTACAATTAATATACATCTTATTATAAATGTATTTATCTTTATTATTATTCATCATTGGTATACTAGGTTTTGTACTAAACAGAAGGAATTTAATTTTAATGCTGATTTCAATAGAAATAATGTTATTAGCTATTACATATTTAATATTAGTAAGTTCAGTTAGCTTTGATGACCTATTAGGACAAACATATGCAATTTATATTATATCCGTTGCTGGAGCGGAAACAGCTATTGGTTTAGGAATTTTTGTAGCTTTTTACCGATTAAGAGGAACAGTAGAAATAGAAAATATAGATTAATGTATTTAGCTCTAATTACTCTCCCATTATTGGGATCAATTGCTTCAGGCTTGTTTGGCCGTAAATTAGGAGTAACAGGTTCACAATTAATTACTACTAGCCTAGTAATCATCACTACCATTTTAGCTATGCTTGCTTATTTAGAAGTGGGATTAAACAGTATACCGGTATCGATCCAGTTATTTAAATGAATCGATTCTGAGTCATTAATAGTTTATTGGGGTTTCTATTTTGATTCCTTAACTACTTCTATGCTAATACCTGTGTTAATCGTATCCTCTTTAGTACATATTTATTCAGTAGGTTACATGAGTCACGATCCTCGGGGTCGCGTTAGGGGAAAACGCGTCTATGGGGATAAACTGTCAAATTCCGGGGAACTCCTAAAGCTTAAGGTACCAAGCTGTAGTTGAAAAACTATAAGTGGCTGAACTAATTACTCAGGTACGGTAACAAGCCTTAAGATGAGTGAAAACAAAATGGACAATCGCGGATCTAAGTCAACAATCTCACCCCTCCGGGGGCTGGTGTCAACCATCTTTTTAGTATCAGTTAGTTTGCTAGTTTTTGCACTCTCTCCTTTTATCCCCTTCATTCTCTCCTTGCCCGTACTGCACTTTAAGGTGTTACTTTTCTCTAACTCAAGTTTATTAGCTATATTTCCCTTACAAAGTAGAGCCTACGGTTTTAATCGCAGAAATTTCTCTTCTACTAATTCTTCAGCTGTTGCGGTCCCAGACCCCACCCCCTTTGGGGGTCAGGGGCCGGGTGCGCAGCCAGTTAAAATATACAAAAATGCTGATCTGGATAAGGTTCGAATACTCCAAGAAAATAGAGGTAAATGCGGTGTATATCGCTGAACAAGTTTAACAAATGGAAATAGCTATATTGGTAGTAGTGTTAACCTAGAGAGAAGATTGAAAGGTTATTTTCCCATTTATTTCTTAGAATCAGAAATTAAAAAGGGGAGAAGTCGGATTAATAGTGCTTTGCTGAAGTATGGTTATTCTAACTTTACTTTGGAAATCCTGGAGTATTGTGATTCATCTGAAGCAGTTCTAAGGGAGCAATATTATCTGGATTGACTCAAACCAGAATATAATATTTTATCTACAGCTGGTTCATGATTAGGTTCCAAACATTCTGAAGAGGCAAAAGCCAAAATGTCTGCTGTGAAAAAAGGGAACAAAAATGCAACAGGAGGTAAAGGCCGTGAACGAGCAGAAGGGGCAGGAAGTCCTAGTGTACCGGTGGAAGTTTTGGATCAGGAAACTGGAGTGAAAACAATATATCCTTCAATGAGTGGAGTTGGCAAAGCCTTAGGTGTACCTGCAGGTAGTATTAGAATGTATTTTTCTAGTAATACCCTGAAGCCAGGAAGATATTTGTTACAAAAATTAGCTGGCAACGATACAAGAGGTTTTCATACGATTGTTGTAAAAGAGCAAAGAGTAGACGGCAGTTGATCCATTAAGCCACATTTAATGGATTTAAGGTGTATTCTACGGGGTTTCGAAAGGAACGGAGGTATAAAACTCGGTTTCAACATGCAACAAGGTTGAAACTCCTATGTCAAAATCCCATCTAAGCAATTCGATTTGGCAACCAAAAAATATTCTACCTATAATTCTACTATTGTAAATCCTGGAGTCTGATCTGGTTTAATAGATGGTGAGGGTTCATTTAGCATAATAGTAGATAGAAATAAAACTCGTAAATTAGTACCCCTCCGCCCTTCAGGGAAGGCGGGTGGACGTGTTCAATTTAAATTTCAAATAGGTCTACACACAAAAGATCTTAACTTATTATATCTATTACAACAATACTTGGGTGGTATTGGTTCTATGCATTTAGCTCAAAACCGAGATATAGTTAATTATTCAATAGATTCAATTGAAGATTTAAATAAACTTATTATTCATTTAGAAAAATATCCGTTATTAACTCAAAAAGCCGCGGATTTTTTATTATTTAAACAAGCGGTAAAACTTGTAAATAATAAAGCTCATCTTACTGTTGAAGGTTTAAATCAAATAGTAAATATCAAAGCATCAATGAATTTAGGTTTATCTGACATGTTAAAATCAGAGTTTGCTGGATATACTCCAGTTGAAAGACCTGTAATAAATTCAGATAATGTAATTTTAGACCCTCATTGAATTTCAGGATTTGTAAGCGCTGAGGGGAACTTTGATGTTCGTATGCCATCAACCAATAGTAAATTAGGTTATCGAGTACAATTGAGATTTAGAATATCTCAACATAGTAGAGATCTTAGATTAATGGATAAACTAGTTGAATATTTTGGGTCAGGAAAGATCTACAAATATGGTGGTAAGTCTGCTGTTAGTTTAACAATAGTTGACTTTACTGATATTACCAATATAATAGTTCCATTTTTTAATAAAAACCCTATAATAGGTATAAAACTCTATGATTGTCTTGATTGATGTAAAATTCACAGTTTAATGATTAATCGTTCTCATCTTACGGTTGAGGGTATAAATTCAATTAGAAAGATAAAATCTGGTATGAATACAGGTAGAAGTTTTGAAGATAAATAACCATTGTTAGTATCAAACTCAATAAATCAATTGCAGGATAAATTTGGCTGAACGGCATAACCAACGATTCTTTAGCTATTTAAGCCTATTCACTTGATTCATGATAATCTTAGTATCCGCTAATAATTTTTTATTAATGTTTATAGGATGGGAAGGTGTGGGAATTTGTTCTTATCTATTGATAAATTTCTGATACACAAGAATCGCAGCTAACCAGAGTTCGATATCTGCCTTATTAGCTAATAGAGTGGGTGATTGCGTATTACTAATTGGAATGTTTGCTATGTTATGGTCATTTGGTAACATAGACTATGCAACTGTATTCTCATTATCTCCATATATGAGTGAAACCATTATCACTATAATTGGCATATGCTTATTGATAGGTGCTATGGCTAAAAGTTCACAAGTGGGATTACATGTTTGATTACCGATGGCGATGCCCCTTCTATGGAAAATGTCGTAAACGGCCATATAACAGTAGCTAATTAGCTATGGTAAGGTTAGGTCGTAGAACCATATCAGAGTTATAGCAAGGATTAAACCAAATATAACTCGTAAATATGGAGAATCCAGACACAGACGATGAGTGTAGGTAACTTATCTTAGTGTATAAGAGCCAAACTCCGGGGAAGCCCTAAAGCTCTAATAACTAAACTCTACTAGGAAACCAGTAGGGCGGCCTCATTAATGACTGAGGGTACAGTAATATCATTAGAGATGATAGAAATTGAAATGGGTAATCGCGGATCTAAATCATATGCCTTTGTGTGCTAGAGTATTGGATTTTCTTTTAATCTAAAAACTAAGATGACGCGGGCGAAACGCTCGATTGATTAAGAGGTAGTTACTATTCTCAACAAAGAACATATGTAAAAGAGCAACGAGTAGATGGTTCTTCAGCATCTTTGGATGTTGTAAGGTGTACTCTAGTAGCTGGGAAACCAGTTCTTGAAAGAAAAAAAATAAAATCGATAAATGTATATTATAATAAATCAGGATAATAATTGTCCATAATTAAGTCAAAAAAAAGCTACTGATAGTAAGATAGCAGATAATTTTTGACACATGTGCTATCTTAACTGACCTCTAGATTGGCTAAGATAGAACTCAGGAGCGGCTTTTCATGAAAGCAAGTATAGATAAGGGGCTAGCCCCCCCGCCCCCCCCCACCCCCTCCCCCTTATTTTGATACTCTACATTCATGCAGGACCAGTACTGGTCCTTCATGAATGCAAGGGTATACCTTATGCAACTATCTAGAGGTTAGAGTCTCTGGAATTAATTCCCCCTATGAGATATGAGACAATAAATATTTGTATCGTAAAGACTTAGTAATCGCAAGGGTGGGTGGATCACAAGTTCACTGGGCCATCTGATGTAAGGTACAACAACTTAATTAGGAGTTGTGGGCTAACCCATAATGCCCTCCGTATCTAAGTTAGACGCTATCTTGTTAAGTTATTCGGCTACAATCCGAAGGGCGTAGTTGAGGAAGAAAATCCCTCAAGCAGCAAGGTCCACGATTATTCAGGTTGTAAAGATATTAATTAGGCATTGTCAAGTTACCTCATAGTTGTGATTTTTTCCAGTTATTCTACCCCCTACACAATACAACTGCTACAACAATAATGAACAATAAAAATTTTTTAATAAATAATATCCTGTCACATAAGGTTTTTACTTCTTATTTTATAACAGGATTTACTGACGGTGAAGGTTGCTTTTGTTTAGGGTTAAGTCCAACTAAGGTACAAGCTATTTTCCAGATTAATTTGCATGCCAAAGATAGAGCTATATTGGAAGAGATAAAAACAGTCTTGGGAGTGGGGCATGTTTCTAAAATGGGGGATGATTCCTTAAAATATCAAGCAAGCTCTGCTAAAGATTTAGCAATAATCATAGAGCATTTTGATAAATATCCTTTAATTACACAAAAGCTTGCGGACTACTTATTATTTAAGCAAGCGGTCGAATTAATTAAGCGTAAAGAGCATTTAGGAGTTGAAGGGTTTAAACAGTTAGTAGCCATAAAAGCTTCTATAAATAGGGGTTTATCGGACAAATTTAAAAAATCTTTCCCGGACATAATACCGGTTCAAAGACCTTTAGTAAAATCTCAAGCAATTTTAGACCCTTATTGATTAGCTGGGTTTGTTAATGCTGAAGGGTGTTTTTCTGTAGATATAGCTAAATCTTCTGGCCACAAACTTGGCTTTCAGGTACGACTCAGATTTAGAATCACTCAACACATCAGGGATGAGATGTTAATGCGAAGTTTAGTAAAGTATCTAGATTGTGGTATAATTGAGCTAGACACACGGGGTGGTGCAGTAAATTTTTGCGTATTAAAATTCTCTGATATAGAGTCCAAAATAATCCCGTTCTTTAAAGAATATCCTATTGTAGGAATAAAATCTAAGTATTTTGAAGGGTTTTGCACGGTAGCAGAGTTGATGAAGAATAAAGAGCATCTGAGTCCTGAAGGATTAGAGAAAATTAGACAAATCAAAGCGGATAGTCATTCCTAAGAGTATGTGATGTTTTACAGCTCTGCCTTTATAGGTACACAATCATCTAGTTTTATTAACCTTTACTCAGAATGAGTCTAAGGGACTACTAGAGGGAGGGTTGATTTTCATATCGCAATTTATGAAGGCCTAATATAAAAAATAATATACATGATTAAGTAATTCAAGATTAAATATAACACAACAAGCCTAGTCCTAAGTTATCATAGATAATAAGGACAAAGTTGTGTACGTTCTGGACTTAAAAGCAACTGAGGTGAAAACGGTCAAGACGTTCCGTAGTCAAGACCGTCGGTATTTTAATGTATCGCTACAGACTGGGTCACCACGGGGTGTCTGAAATGATGCTGAATGTACAGTCGGAAGCTCTATTTATTTGACAGGTGTAATCGGAGAGAGTGGTTGATATACCTTGAGCTTTGGGACAAAGGTAATCGTTTGGATATATTCTCACATAATTGTTATCGGTATATTAATTTAAAGTCTCGGCTATATTTGAATAATCATATTATAAATTTAAATATCAGCCGAGCTTTGATCGTTTTTGTCTATGTTCCAAGTATACGCCAAGTTGTTTTGCAACCATTTTTGGTTGATACTTCGATATTAATTGTCTTAGACTAGATCTAGGTTTAGACAATTCCCCTTGATTTATGAGTCTATTACCTATAGCGTTTGTTAAAGAATATACAGATGCAGATACGCAAAAAGAACAGATTCTTCAAGAAAATAAAGGTAAGAGTGGTATTTATTGTTGAATAAATAAAAACAATGATAAATTTTATATAGGTAGTGCTGTCGATCTAAAAAAACGGCTACAAAGATATTATACTTATTCTTACCTTGAAACTAACACAAGTATGCTGATATGTTCTGGTCTTCTTAAACATGGTTACTCCTCTTTTAAACTAATTATACTAGAGTATTGTGATAAAAAAGACGTTATTTCTACCCCCCCCCCCATTGCCGCAAGCCTGCGCTAAAGCCCCAAATATCGAAGATATTTGGGGGGCAATGGCTAAAGCCCCGTCAGGGGAAGGGGGGGGATTAGGGGGGTGGAGAGCAATATTATTTTGATCTTTTGATGCCTAGTTATAATATTTGTAAAACTGCAGGGTCTACTTTAGGTAGAATGCATCAAGAGGAATCCAAAATAGGTCTATACAAAAAGGGGAAAACAGGCTTTATACATTCTGAAGAAACCAAGGAAAAAATAAGTAAATCTATGTTAGATGGACTTAAAGGGGAAAACCATCCTATGTATGGTAAAACTCTAGCAGAAGGGAACTAAAGAAAAAATGAGAATTAGTAAGTTAGGAGAAAATCATCCTGGCTTTGGGTTAAATCTGTCCCTCCGGGTAGGAAGAGCACAAAGCTAAGATATCAGCTTCACAATTAAACAGACAAAATATCTCCGTTTTTGATTTAGAAACGAATACCGATACGACTTATTCTTCATTACGAGAGGCGGCTAAAGCCCTAGATTGTCTAGTAGGTTCTATAGCCCATAATCTTAAAAATGGTAAAAAGCCTCACCCCCCCCCATTGCCCCCAAATATCTTCGATATTTGGGGCTTTAGCGCAGGCTTGCCCTCCGATGCAATGGGCTAAAGCCCCGTCAGGGGAAGGGGGGGATTAGGGGGGGGTAGATTTATCCTTAAAAAGTTAGATTAAGAAGAGAATATGTTTCACGCTGGTCGCCCACCAGCCCCCAGTCCCCGGCAGCTACCTTCATTCAAGACCAGTACTGGTCTTGAATGAATGGGTGGCCACCACCCCTCCGTCCCGCTTTCTTTTTATATTTATTACATAAAATAAAAATATATAGGGGTAGGAGGGGGGAGGGGGGGAGGGTGGAGTTAAACCTGTTAGGTTTAACTCTAAGAACCAAATAATAAAGGGTCTGTTCCATAGGCAGATATTACTCTTATACACCGTGAGCTTTGGGAAGGTCCTACTCCAGTTTCTGCCTTAATACACGCTGCCACGATGGTGACTGCGGGTGTGTATTTATTAATGAGAGCTTCACCTCTAATAGAATACAGTTCTACTGTTTTAATATTATGTTTATGAATTGGAGCAATTACAAGTGTTTTCAGTTCTCTTATTGGACTTTTCCAACAAGATATAAAAAAAGTAATCGCTTATTCAACTATGAGCCAATTAGGAATGATGGTTATAGCAGTAGGTTTATCTTCATATAACGTTGCATTATTCCATTTAGTTAATCATGCGTTCTATAAAGCTTTACTTTTCTTAGGTGCTGGAGCCGTTATCCACGCTGTAGCAGATAACCAAGACTTTAGAAAATATGGGGGATTACGCGCGTTTTTACCTTTAAGTTATTCAGTAATGTTGATAGCTTCACTTAGTTTAGTAGCTTTCCCTTACATGACTGGGTTTTATTCAAAAGATTTTATCCTTGAGTCTGCTTTTGGTCAATTTTATTTTTCTAGTATTGTGGTTTACTTTATTGCAACCATAGGTGCAATATTTACTACACTCTACTCGGTGAAAGTTCTATATCTAACTTTTTTATCTAATCCTAATGGACCTTTAATAAACTACAAACAAGCACACGAAGGTGATATTTTTATGAGTCTACCTTTAATTGTTTTAGCTATTTTTTCTATATTTTTTGGTTATATTGCTAAAGATATCTATATAGGACTAGGCTCAGCTTTTTTTGCGGATAATAGCTTATTTATACATCCCTCACATGAAATAATGGTTGAGACTGAGTTTGCAGTGCCTACTTTCTTTAAATTACTACCTTTTATTTGTACTATCTTTTTTTCTAGTTTAGCTGTAGTAATATCTGAATTTTTACCTAAGTTACTTATGTCATTCAAATTTACCAGGTTTGGTTATAACATTTTTGGTTTCTTCAATCAACGGTTTTTAGTTGAGTTATTCTATAATCGTTTCGTGACTGGCCTTGTATTGAAGTCAGGAGGGCAAATTAATAAAGTTTTAGATAAAGGTTCTATAGAATTAGTAGGACCTTTTGGTTTAGAAAAAGGATTGCTCATTTTAGCTAAAAATATGGCTAGTTTAGATAGTGGTGTTATTACAACTTATGCTCTATACATACTAACAGGATTAGTCTTTTATATATTAATTGCTTTATTAAATTTAACAGAAGATAGTTTACTTATGTTAATAATTTTTGCTTTATTGGCTGTTATAAAAACTTCTAACATTAGAAATGAAAAGATTTAACTTGGATGATTTTGAAACAGTCTTAAGTGGAGTGGAGGGCCTTACTCTTCGTTCTACCTCGTTGCGTACCCCTATGTTGCAATACGAGGAATGGATGGATGAGGTCTGCACACAGGTGCTGGATTCTGCGCAGTGGTTGGCTGATATCATGAAGTACCCCAGCGAGCCCAGTTATCATAAGTGGATACCAAAGTACGATAGGGCGATTGTCTTTGGAGAGGGGACGAACCCGGGTGGTACCGAGGACTTATCCCAATACTTGACACTACCAAAAGTCCAGCTAGCGGTCGCGCAAGTTAGTGATATTGGCAAGAGCGTGAGAGAAGGTGGTAAGGAGCGCTTTGACAGTGTTGTTAAATGCCTTGCAGAGAGTAAAGTACCGGATGCGGGCAAGGCATTTAAGGAATCTGTAGTTAAGGGAGCGTTAAAAGTAGTGGATGGGGAGGAAAATCCCGGCCTCGGCGAAGTCTTAAAGGGGTTCAAATTTATGCATGAGGATGCCAATATTCTGTGGATTGATTTCATAGGGCATGCGGAAAGAGCGAGGTGTTATCTGGGAGTTTCGGATCCTTGCAACGATGAGGTATATAAGTGCATCTTAGGGGGGACTAAGTGCCTGACAGAGATACCATGATTTTAGGGGGCCCATCTGCTTAGCTTTTTTTTTTAAAGACACCTCCGGGGGGGGGGCCCCACCCTCGGAGGTTTTTTTTAGGTCCCCCCCCCCCTCCCGCCCCCCCCATTGCCGCAAGCCTGCGCTAAAGCCCCAAATATCGAAGATATTTGGGGGGCAATGGCTAAAGCCCCGTC
>Ga0207679_10003246_pt1 | contig 10041 bp, 7 predicted proteins | sample KBSC73metaG_FD_184320 | JGI IMG/M metagenome (GOLD analysis project Ga0207679, IMG submission 184320) | Corn rhizosphere microbial communities from Kellogg Biological Station, Michigan, USA - KBS C7-3 metaG (SPAdes) (version 2) | ecosystem: Host-associated > Plants > Roots > Rhizosphere > Soil ...
CTGGCGGATAAAATGGTTTCTTTTCATACTTTACTTTTTGTCAAAGCGATAAACTTAGTTATATTTTCCCGGGTGTTTGTAGTATTCCCGTTGTGTTCTTTGTGCTTGCTTCGTGGCCTTTTTGACCAAATCCTCTCCTGGAATTGAGAAGTGGATCACCAAGGACACTAAGAACCACAAAGAACACAAAGCGATTTTTTACGCCATTAATCCTTTCACCACTTCACCTGAGACATCTGTCAACCTGTATCTGCGACCAAGATGTTTGAAAGTTAATTGCTCATGGTTCAATCCCATCAGGTGCAGGATCGTCGCATGAAAGTCATGAACATGAACAGGATCTCGTGCAATGTTGTAGCCAAACTCATCGGTCTCGCCATAAACACCTGGCCTTACTCCGCCGCCTGCCATCCACACCGTAAAACATCTTGGATGATGATCTCTTCCATAATTATCTTTTTCCAATTTACCCTGGCAATAATTGGTGCGTCCAAACTCGCCGCCCCAAATCACCAATGTTTCGTCCAGTAAGCCCCGTTGTTTAAGATCCCTGATCAATCCGGCACTTGCACGGTCGGTATCCATGCATTGTCCGCGGATCTCTCCAGGTAAATTGCCATGACCATCCCAACCCTGGTGATACAATTGAACAAAGCGAACACCTTTCTCAGAGAGTTTGCGGGCCAGTAAACAATTGGCCGCATAAGTGCCCGGTATTAAACAATCAGGTCCGTATAATTTGATGGTGTCTTCCGGTTCTTTGCTTAAGTCTGTTATTTCCGGAAGGGCTGTTTGCATTCGGTAAGCCATTTCATATTGTTGGATCTTTGTGTGGATCTCGGGATCACCAAATTCTTTATACGATTCTTCATTCAATGCCGACAGATCATCCAACATCCTTCTTCTATCTGCTTTGTCGACTCCATCGGGATTATTCAGATACAGAACAGGATTTTCTCCGCTGCTGAATTGAACTCCCTGGTGAACGGAATCTAAAAATCCATTTGTCCAGAGTTTTGAATAAACACCCTGCCCATTTCCTTTTCCTTTCGACAACAGTACACAAAATGCCGGTAAATTTTTGTTTTCACTTCCCAGGCCATAACTGAGCCATGCACCCATACTCGGTCGATTACCAACTTGTGCACCGGTTTGAAAAAAGGTCAGCGCGGGGTCATGATTTATCGCTTCCGTGTGCAACGTTTTGATCACGCAAAGTTCATCGGCTATTGACGCGATGTTCGGTAGCAGTTCACTGAACCACATGCGATGCTCACCATATTGATCGAATTTAAAATAGGAACCAGCGAGCGGAAATTTTTTCTGATCGGCCGTCATGCCGGTGAGCCGCTGTCCCATCCTGACGGATGCCGGCAATTCTTCACCAAACATTTCATTGAGCTTAGGTTTGTAATCAAAAAGATCAAGTTGCGAAGGCGCTCCATTCTGGAATAGATAAATAATCCTTTTTGCTTTTGGAGGAAAATGTGGAAGTCCCGTCACAATCGTTTCCTCTTCACTGCTACTGCCAAATAGATCAGGGATCAACAAGGAACCTAGTGCTGCACTTCCGATACCTAAACTCAATCTCGACAAAAACCGTCGCCGGTTTATATTCAGACTATGTTCCAGAATTTCTTTTTGCATAAAAGTTTGTTTTTACGTGAAACGTGAAACGTCAATCGTGAATCGTGAATATCTATCCTGACGATCGGAGTTCCATTCACCACTCACCACTCACTATTCACCCTTTCACAATCGCTTCTTCCATATTGTAGATCATATCGACAGTTTTCATCATTGCAGCCGAAATATCCTCATCTATTTTTTTATTCAATGGATACTCACCCACGCTCAATGTAGTCAGCGCATCCAGCTTTTTTTGTCGAAACAACTGCAGTTGTTCAATATAATAGTTCTTTAAAATAACTAACTCTTTGTCCGATGTGTTGCGGCAAATAATGAGTCGGAATGCTTTGTTAATCTTTTGTTCGGCGGACGAATTTTCATTGACCAGCTTTTGCGCCAGGACCCTTGACGCTTCTAATACTGTTGGATCATTCATCATCATCAGCGCTTGCAATGGTGTATTTGTTTTGAGACGTTTCACTTCACATTGATCGCGGTTACTTGCATCGAATATTGCCATCGATGGTGGAGGCACGGTAAGCTTGATAAATGTGTACATACCCCTTCGATATAATGAGCCACCTTCATCTTGTTTATAAGTTTTCAATACACCGCGACCGGAGGTGGCGGCTTCCCATAACCCTTTCGGCTGGTAAGGTTTTACACTCGGACCGCCTATCGTTGTGTTTAGCAAACCGCTACTGCTCAAAACAAGATCACGAACCAGTTCGGCTGCGAGTCTTACCCTCGGTGCATGTGATAAATAAATATTTTCCGGATCCGTCTTCAATTTGTCGTTAGTAGCCTGTGCAGACTGCCGATATGTGGCGGATAACAAGATCTTTTTCATCAATCGCTTAATGTTCCATCCATTTTCCATAAAGTCCACAGCCAGCCAATCGAGTAATTCAGGATGAGAAGGAAGTTCACCTTGCATACCAAAATCTCCGGCCGTTTTTACAATACCCCTTCCAAAGATCTCCTGCCAGACCTGGTTCACAAATACCCTTGCGGTTAATGGATTCCTTTTATCGACTGTCCATCGTGCGAGGCCCAGCCTGTTGCGTGGAAATTTGCTTTCATCAAACTTCATCACCGCAGGGATCGGTTCCGGTTGTACTTCCGTTGTGGGCATATTATACACACCACGACTAAGCACAAATGTTTTGCGCAACGTGTCCTCAGCCATAACTGAAACCGTTAGATCACCTGTATCTTTTTTATTAATGAATGTCAAATCGTTTTTTACATCCGTGTCGCTAATATGGATCAACGGATTTTTAGCCGGCTTTGACACTGACACATCCCCTTCATAACCTTTTTCCTTTGTGTTATTGAAAAAGGCCAGCAACGAATAATAATCTTTTTGTTTAAAGGGATCATATTTGTGATCGTGGCACTGCGCGCATTCGATGGTAAGACCTAATATTCCTTTACCGAAAGTTTTTGTTTTATCAATTAAGTATTCGATTCTGTATTCCTCGTCGATCACGCCACCCTCTTCTGTGTATTTGTGATTACGGAAAAAACCCGTTGCGAGTATTTGCTCTTTGGTAGCCTGGGGCAACATATCACCGGCGATCTGCCACACAAGAAACTGATCGTAAGGAAGATTTTCATTGAACGCGTGGATCACCCAATCTCGCCAGGGCCATTGAGTGCGTATGTTATCATCCTGGTACCCGTAGCTATCAGCATAGCGTGCCACATCCAGCCAATGCACTGCCATTTTCTCGCCGTACTGTGGCATGGCCATTAGCTCATCGATGATTTTCTCGTAAGCATTTGGCGACTGATCACGACGAAACCTATCCATCATGTCCAACGAAGGTGGCAAGCCGGTAAGATCCAGCGATGCGCGTTTTAATAATCGTTCTTTGTCTGCCTCGCCGTTGGGAGTGAGATTTTTTTCATCGAGTTTCTGTAATATAAAATAGTCGATCTCATTCCTTACCCAATCTTTATTGCGAATGTTTGGCAGCGGAGCTTTTTTGGGTGGCATGAATGCCCAGTGCGTTTCATAATGAGCTCCCTGTTCGATCCATTTTTTGAACAATTTGATCTCATACTCGGTCAGTGCACCCAAATGTGAATCCGGGTCCGGCATCATATAACTTGTATCATGAGAGGAGATACGCTTATAAAGTTCTGATTGGTCGGGTTTGCCCGGCACTAATGCAAAAGCTCCCTTTGTTTCCTTCAATGGAGCAAAAGCGCTATCAGGAATGTCAAGCCTCAGTTGTGCCTGTCTTTTGTTGGCATCGGGACCATGACATTTAAAACATTTATCAGAAAGGATGGGGCGGATGTTGAAGTTGTAGCTGACCTTATCGGGTAATTTATCTCCGCTGTTTTTGGTGAAACAGGAACTGATAACAACAACCGTTGTAACAATGAAACACAGTAATGTGGTGAGCTTCCATCCCATCAGCGATGAAAGTTACAAAATGTTTCTCTAGATGGTGGCTGGGGGTGTCCTTCTTTTCAGCAAGATGTGAGAAGAAGATCGGAACACACACAAACCCTTTTGATGAATTGTTGCGGTAAGTTTGGCCAAACTTATTTAGGTAAGCTGCCTTGATCGCTACGTGTGTTTTTTGCCTGGTTGATCATATCGATCCTGGCAAGTTCAGCGAGATTTTTCTCATTGGCCCTTTCAAAAGGCACTGATCTTTGACCCGGTTCGCAATGCAGTTTTTTTGTTGTCCGTGAGGCGTCCAGCCTGTAAACTTCAGAAAGTTTCTTTTGATCATGATCCCGGGAAGCGGGAGTCGCTGACAACCTACTTACAACAAGGGCAAACCAACCAGATGCAAAAAGAACAGTGAGCAATAGCATATGAACCACCGATAAGGACCTCCTGATTTTGTTGCTCCCGATAAATGCAGATTCCTGGCCTTTTGTTGCTATTCCATTAAAGACGTATCCTTTCTTGGGAATTGTCTGAAGCAACTCTTTGTTTGTGTCGAGAAGAATTTTCCGTAAAAATGAAATAGCTTGGTTGAGACTTTCATTAGCACCAGGGTAGTCATTCCAGATTTCATGAATAATGCGCGACCTGGTCATTACCGTTTTAGGGTTGCCTGCCAGCATGCAAAGCAATTTGATCAAACGGGGTTCCACCCGGGTCTTTTGCCTGGACTCTTTGTCAAAGACTTCATGCCTGGTTTTATTTATAACAAACCGGCGGTTGATTGTAATTAGGCCATCACTCATAATTTTTACGGTTCTTAAAACAAATCTAAAGCTTTCTTAAGCTATTCCAAAGGTTCCCGCTGGTCTTCGAAATGAGCCCCCCACTAATTTTACCCGAAATCACTAGCCATGAAATTCATATTTATTTTTTTCCCGATAACATTGATTAGCACTGCATCTTATTCGCAGGAAGCCAGGAGAGACAGATTGGATAGTTTTTTTCAGTCATTGCAATCCTATGGTTTGATGAATGGAAATATCCTGGTTGCTGAGAAAGACAAGATTGTTTATCAAAGATCATTTGGCTTTGCAGACCTTAAAGCGAAGCTGGCAAACAGCGACAGCTCGGAATTTACGCTTGGTTCAGTTTCAAAAACACTCACGTCAACGGCCATTCTGCAATTGAAAGAGAAGAAGAAACTAAAGTTGGATGACCCTTTCATAAAATATTTTCCAGGATTTCCATATCCTCAAATTTTGATCCGGCATTTGCTTTCACACACATCCGGCCTGCCGGATTATGAATTGTACCAGGAAGAAATGACCGCAAATCCCGGCAAGATCTTTACCATTTCCGATATCTTGCCATCGTTAAAAAGATGGAAAGAGCCACTTCATTTTAAGCCGGGAGAGAAATGGCAATATGTAAATACGAATTTCTGCTTGCTGGCACTGCTTGTGGAAAAATTATCGGGGCTTAGTTTTCAGAAATATATGGAGAAATATGTCTTTAGCCCCATTGGAATGAGCCACACATATTTTCAATCTGATCCGGGAAAAACAGGTGAAAGAAACCGGACAGTCAACTACGAGTATCCATGGTTATTTTCTACAGAAATGCAACCGGCCGACAGCATCAAAAGGAATCATTGGCGCTCATATAACGCAAGTGGTTTTGTAGGCCAGGGCAATATCATGACAACAACCGGAGATCTATTAAAATTTGATGAAGCACTTTATTCCAATAAGATTTTGAAACTTGAAACACTGGCTGAGGCATTTACACCAACTAAATTAAACAATGGGCAAAATGTAAATGCCGAAAGCGGTGTTGGCAGATCCTCTTATGGGTTGGGTTGGTTTATACTTGACGATACTTCTGCCGGAAAAATTGTGTGGCACAGTGGTGGTGTGCCGGGAGGGCTTAGTATTTTCATCAGAGACATTACAAAAAGACAGACAGTCATTGCGTTTGATAACGCATTCGATAAAGGGCTTTATAAATATGGAATTTCCGCTTTGAATATTTTGAATGACAAGCCGGTCATTGGTTACAAAAAGTCGCTCACGCAGGATTATAATCTTGCTTTACTTGAAAAGGGGACCGACGCTGCGTTCTGCAGGTTAATTGAACTAAAAGCGGACACATTGCATTATTATCTCAGTGAAGATGACATGAATGAATTAGGCTTGCAAATGCTATACGCCGCCACTTTTTCCAAACACAAGGATATGGCGCTTGAAATTTTGAAACTTAATGTCTTGTTATTCCCTGAAAGTTTTAACACCTATGACAGCTACGGGGAGGCCTTAGCTGACACCGGGGAAAAAGAGGAGGCAATTTTTATGTACCAGCGATCAATCGAATTAAACCCTGGTAATGACAGTGGGAAACAAGCCTTGAAGCGATTAAGACAAAAATAAATGTGGAATGCAGAGGGATGGCGAAAATATTTATTATAGGATCAGCCGATGAGGATACTTGCTTATGTGCAAGGATATCACTGGCGTTTCATTGCCTGAATAAAGCTTGAGACCTTCCATGCAAAGAGAGCCGATTAGGAACCCGAAAGGCATTTTTAAAAACTCGATCACGATCCTATTCTGCGTTTGATCGATTTTGAATCAGCAAGCGCTAATTTTATTCTGCAAGCAGGATAGCTTGTTCATTTGGAATGAGCAGGCAATAACTTGTCACTCGCATTGGTTCTCTTTTACCAGCAATAATGACGCGCTGTTCGATGATCGCATCGGACAGTTCTGTTTTCACCAGCTCTGTTTCGAGAGGTTCTATTTTATTATAGAACCGGCTAGCGTCATATTCTCTTACTAACCTGGTAAACAGATCAAGCTGTTGCGCTGTCTGGCATGACCAGATCCACTTCAAAAGTGTCTCTTTGTGTTTGTAGATATCCATACGGAATTATTTTGCAAAGGGTTTAATTTGAATTCCAGGTTTCGAAAAACCAGTATTCAATCTTTTAAAAAACTCTGATTAGTTCAAGATGAGTGTGCCGTGATCTGGAAAACTTATAGGAGTAATTGGTACGGATGCTCATCGTAGTTTTCCGAGAGGATAAATGTGAGATTCTTACTTCAAACTTATAGTCCTGTCCTTACTAATGCAAGCATTTTAAAGGAAATATTTTTTATTAAAAATAACCAGCTCATTTTCAGCATTATGATGCTTGCGAAATCGCGGATTTCATAGTAACGCGACGGGTCCTTTTCAGTATTTCTATCAATGCTCTGTCCATAGCCTGAAGGATACTCGTTGATGAAGAAAAACGGGCTCTGTGTCCTGGGCTGTTGTCAAAAGCACGGTTGCAGGTGTTTAGCAGGCGATTGAGCGAACATTTAATTTTTGAACGCGAACAACGGCGTAAAAAGTTTTAAATTCAAGGGGCGCAGCAACCCAAATGTTGCTAACCAAATGCGGTTCCAGATCCAACATACGTTTTTAGTTCTCGGTATCATATTAATTACATTCAGTTTCCTCTTTTTTGGACTATCGAATGGAATTTACACGACACTCTTGCTTTCTGGTTTATTAATCTCCTTTCTTTCCTTTCTACTAATTTTACTGAAAGACGAACATAGTCAAAGATGGGGTTGGATCGTAGTCATTGCGGTCGCCATAGCAATCCAACAATTGTCGGAACCATTGCTGATAAGGTATTCTTACAAAATCCTTATTCATCAAAACGATCAACTTTTTGCGGAAGTAAATCGAATGATGCAGCTAAAGAAGAGTGATATATTCTATTTAAAGACGTCACCAATAGACTCATCAAAGTTTACTGTTCATGAAAATTCCAGGATCAGACAACTTATGGACGCGACGAGTGTTCACCTGATTTCAAAGGACAGTAGCAAAGTGTTTTATGAAACCTATGGAATGCTAGATGTAAGGCTGGGGATATTTTACTTCCCTTCAGGCGATGCACCTGCCAGGAGATATAGGCATATCGAGGGCAACTGGTATTATTGATCCGCGATAGCTAACATTCAGTTTGTCCCGTAAGTGCGGGATTGGCCTCGTCGGTTTTCTTCTTCCCCCGAGGAGCCTTGGCGCAGAATTTTCAAATTTAGAAAATGTATTTGGACCCTGGTTTGTAAAAGTGAACCGTCATTTCACCTTCTTGCAAACCTCATGTTTGCCATTGTAATGCGCTATAAGTTCCGTGATATTTCCTGAGGCATCTTTTACAAATTCAATTCTTGCGTTGATGACTTTTAAATAAAAATTTGTTTGATCTTCTGCGAACAATGGAGATTTCGGCAACCCTCCCTGGGGCGCTTCCATTTGCAATTGCCCATTTTCTAAAGTGATGTACGCATGATGTTTTTTGTCAAACTCATACTTGCCCAAATATTTTTTTAAACTATCGATTGGAAATTGTTTGCCTTCGCCTGCATACATTGATTCATAGTGTTGATGGAAAATGATGGCGGAAAGATCCCCACTGATTCCGTTTAATGCATCTCCGAACCAACCATAGTTATTCAATAAAGCAATTGTTACATCTTCATCTGGATAGCAACACAGGTACGAGATGAAACCCGGCAATCCTCCGCCATGTGAAAGTGATTTTTTGCTCCATACGGAATCGATGTACACGCCATAGCCATAATGTTCCAGGCGTGGTATAAACATAGCTTTCCATGATTCACTGGTAAGGATCTTTTGGTCAACTATTGCCTGGGCCCATTTGTACATGTCACTGGTTGTACTGAAGATTCCCCCTGCAGCGTAGGTGATCGTTGAATCCCATCTCCAGGCCTTTGCCTCTTCCTGCGCGGTTGAATTTAAATGCTGATAGCCAGTCGCAATGTTTGTATCCGCCGATTGCGTAAAACCAAAAAATGAATGAGTCATTTGAAGCGGCGTGAAAATAACATCTCTTACATTTTGCTCATAGGACTTACCCGTAACTTTTTCAATGATCCGTCCGAGCAAATAATACCCGGAATTGCAATACCGGAATTTAGTACCCGGTTTAAAAAAGAGGTCATGTTTGAACACACGATCAAGGATCAATTGTTTGTCAACAGGGTGACAGGAAATAGTGGAATCTTCGTCGTCAATGTCGGCTACATAATTATAGATACCCGATGTGTGCGTTAATAAATTTTCTAGTGTTATTTTATTTGAGTATTTGAATTCCGGGAAATACTTATCAAGCTTACCATTCACGGAAAGTTTGCCTTCCTCTTGTAACTTTAAAATTACCAATGCAGTAAATTGTTTGGTAACAGAACCGATCAGGAAGATAGTGCTTGAATCATTTAAAGCCCTGGTGGTGTAATTTTTATAACCATAACTCTTCATCAAAAGGATCTTCCCTTTTTGTGTTATCAATGCATTGCCATTGAACTTGTTTGCTTTATTAGCAGTTAGTAAGTACGCATCCAGTTTTTGCGTTACAGAGTCATTTTGTTGTGCATGTGAAACACGAAGACAGGCGATGCAAAAAGCAGCTACAATTATTCTTTTCATAACAGGCGGTTGTCGACAACACATTTCAATTGAGCCTAAAGAATAAATATATTGTAAAAAAGCTGAATTGCGACAACAAGCTCATTTGATCAAACGCTTAACTTTATAAGAACAATGAAACGATTGTTATGCTAACAGATTTTCAAAGTGACTTCCTTGATCTAACAACCATCATTGAACAACGGCAATATGATAAGCTGGCTGCCTTTCGATTGAGAGTACCTGATCAATTTAACTGGGTACGTGACATATTTGAACCATTGATTGTTGCAGGCAATGCCGAACGCGACCTGCTCGAATTGGTTAGTGACGAGGATCGAATACCAGTTACTTCGACTTACGGCGAGGCGTTGGCAAAATGTAATCAGCTTTTGAATTTCTTACGTGCACAAGGCGTTCAGCAACGTGACCGAATGTTTATCATGTGTGGTTTGCATGAAGGACTTTGGACCAGCTATCTCGCAGCTATCAAAGGTGGCCTTGTATTAATTCCGGCT
>Ga0207679_10003247_pt1 | contig 10039 bp, 10 predicted proteins | sample KBSC73metaG_FD_184320 | JGI IMG/M metagenome (GOLD analysis project Ga0207679, IMG submission 184320) | Corn rhizosphere microbial communities from Kellogg Biological Station, Michigan, USA - KBS C7-3 metaG (SPAdes) (version 2) | ecosystem: Host-associated > Plants > Roots > Rhizosphere > Soil ...
GAACACCAGTGGTGCCGATACGGTTTACTACGGAACTAAGATGCGAGGCGCATCAAATGCCAAGGCAAAACGCGAACTGAATTTTAAGCCACGACCGTTAGAGTGGATCGTTGACACCGTGATGTCTTGCGCCAGTTAACGTACTGCCTTCTATCTTCGAAGATGCGCTGAATTCCACTGCCTTCTCACAATTGTCGAAAAAAGGCGATTACACTCCAGCGATTGACCTGCTCCGTCTGGCGCGATTGCACGTGCTCGCCCTGCAGGCCGCGAGAAACCGAAACCACCGCAATCCTCCCACCGGGCTCACCTCTGCGGCGGACGTGGCACGCGGTTCATTGGGATCTCGCGGTCGTTAGAGCGAGAATCATTCGAGCCAGACTCATCAGCGTTAGTCTCATTCGTAGCCGCCACACCCTCAGGAGGCGGTCTCGGGATCTTGTGACCGGCCCTCGCAGCGATGTTCGAGGTTCCGAATCCCGGTGGCGGGCGCGGGACGTAGTGACGCGTGGCAACGGCAGCCCCCGTTCCCCCAGCATCATCTCTCGGACTTTGCATGTTGCGATTCGAGGGCGTCTCTTGATTCTGATCCATCACGTTCTGCGCATCACGTTCCGTCTGGTTTTCGGAGTCGTGAAGTGACTCTCCCGGCAACGCATCGATCGCAGATGAAGTGGCAGGCGCGGCCGCACCGGCTCGTATGGTGCCGCTTGCATGCTGATGGTTATTGCGCGCGAGCTTGCGTGGGCCGCTGGCCCTTCGTCGAACACTGGAAATGATGCGCACACGGTGCCGCGTCGCCCGAGGCACAGAGTCGAGTGGTATGCCTGCGGATGGTTTGGGCAATGGCTTGTCCCGAATCTCATCGGCCACACTTCGTATCTTGTGATCGGCGGGCATCCGATTATTTGGCGTGGTCATGCCAGTGGCCGGTCGCACGATAGGAACCGGAGGAGTGGATTCTTGCTGGGAAAGCCTAGCGGCCACGTCTCGGAGGTCACGGTACCAATACGACGCGGCAGCGGCGACGCATCCGAACAAGGCGATCAGAATGAACGAGCGTCCCCAATGGAAGATGCTCCCCCGATCTTCCAAACTGTAAACAAAGCTGTTGTCCGGTTCGGCGGCTACACCCGGAAAAAACGAACCGCTAAGCGGCGGCACCGGCTCGCGCGCTGGCTTCGTCTCGACCTGTGGTTCAATCTCACGAGTCGGCTGCGACTCAAGCAATTGGGCACCGCACATTCCACAGAACCGAGATCGCGGTGCGCTCTCATGGTTGCAATTCGCGCAGCGTATGCGCATTGAACCCTGCGATTTATTAGCCGCTTTACTTAATACGCTCAACACGAGGCGCGCATTTGTCGTGTCGCGCTCCGAGATACCATCGGAATCTTGGGTTTCGGGTGCCTCGCCTTCCATTGCATTCGCGGCAGGTCGGTGAATGCGGTCTTCTTGTTCATGATGACGCTGAAGAACCCAAACGGCGGCCAACAATCCTTCGAAAGTGGCTGCATCGAGGCTTAGATGTTGGCTCAAACAGAAACCTCGTCAATTCGGGGATGGTCTAGCTCGAAAAGCGACAATGACCGCGAGATTCAGCTTCTGGCCCGTTGCTTCGGGGTTAATCCGCGCCAACATCAGGGGAAATCCCACCGCTGGGCAGCAACTCGAAGTTCCGCTTCTCTCTAATAAACCCGAATGTGGCAAATGAGTTGCGGACTGCGTCGGTATTTAATCCGCCAGGGCCCACGCGACCTGTTTCTGCGCATTTCTAAACAATCCCGAAAGCGAGGGTGCCCCATCCTCGTCCGCGTTCTCCGCGGACAGGGTGGGAGTTTCAATCTCGTGCGAGGTTAAGGGACAGCGAGGCGGAAGAAACTCATGGGTAGAGAAGTCGCTGAAGTAGCGGTTTTGTTACAAACGTGCTCAGCGTGAAATATAGTCCGCCCGTCGCTCATTAGCGAATATGGCGCGATTGTAATCGGCCTCGGTCTTACTTCAATCCCGCCAAACTCGCGTGCCGGAACAGTAGGCCTGACGCGGTGAGCAACGCCACGAAGACACCATGCCCGATGGCCATATTCCGCGCAAGATAGGGCGGCGCGCCCGAAGGCAGCATCACGGCAATCAGCGCAAGCGTCGCCGCCATCGCGAATAACGTGCGAGCCAAACCTCGCGCCTCCAGCCGCGCCAGCCAGGCCCCAACTGCTCCCAGGGCGAGCACGCTGTAGTACACCAGGTTCGCCGGATTTTCGGAGTCCGCGACATGGACCATGTTAGACCACCCCAAGGCGAACCCCGCCACCAGCGCCACACCAACGCCCGCCTTGTACGACCACACGTTCATCTTTCTTGCTATCAGCGCATACACCATGCCCGTCGCGAAGAACAGGACATACACAAACACAAAACTTCCCGCGTTCCAGTTCCATCCCTTCACCACCCGCGATGCCACGAGCGGCACCATTAACGCAACCAGCGCTCCCAGCGCCACACGCAGAATCGTATTTCCCAGTTGCGACATATGAATTGTGTTCTCCCTAACGATTCCCACCGACGTCTCGAAAAAGATCCACAGCGCAAGCCCGTGCAATCCCCGCTTGGCGTCTTCCTGCTCCCGGCACAGGTCGTGAAATGTCTGCGCCATCTCCTCGCCGAACCGCTCACGGAAAGGCCGTGGATACAGCCGCAGCAGCATCGCATACCACGTCCGGTAGCGCCGGCCCGCGACGTTAGTGGCCATGCGCCAAACGTCCTTTCGCGACCGCCACCACGTTGCGATACCGCTGTAGCTCGGCGTCCAGCGCTGCTCGCCCCGCGCCGGTGAGCTCGTAATAGATTCGCCGCTCGTCGTCCATCTCCGGATCGACCCGCTTATCGCTTTCCCGGATCAGCCCTGCCTCCATCATCCGCCCCATCGAGCCATACAGCGTTCCTGGGCCCATCGTCGCCTTGCCCTGCGAGTCCACCTGCACTTGTTTCATGATCGCGTACCCATGCCGCTCCCCCGTCGAAAGCGCCAGCAGGATGTGTAGCACTGCAGGAGTCAGTGGAGCATGCGCCGCACTCTTCTTCGCCATGCCTCAATACTATATCCGTTACGGATATATTGCAAGCCCCGGCTGAGCGTATTTCGTGCAGCAGCAATATTGTTATGACGTGCGTTGATCGGGGACTTTCGTGGCGCAGCGAACCGGTGTCTTCTTTACCGCTCGCAATTAGCACTGTTGTAACAGGCGTATTACACCAACTACTGGTAACAGGCCGTCTGGGAATGTAGTCGGTGAAATGGAGATTTTTCGCCAGTTAGCTATCTGGGTAAGTCTTCGTAGAACCTTTGCCGGTGTCACTCGTACGAGACTTGGCGAACTCAGCAAACTGTCCAAGAAAAAAGGGCCGTGTTCAACCAATCCCTTCCGGCTCCTCGCCTGTGTCTAATGCGATTGCAATAAGAATCGTGTCTACATTCAGAGTGACGACTCAAAAAATTGCCCTAAACCGACCGATCGCAATGCTGCTGTCAACAACGCAAACCCGTTACACAAGAGCAGCTTCTTTGGTCTCGGTGGCCCGGACGCGGTCGTAGCGATCAAGATTCATGACCTTGCTCCATGCGGCCACAAAGTCTTTCACAAACTTCTGCTTCGATCCGGCACAGGCGTATACCTCCGCGAACGCACGAAGTTGTGAGTGTGAACCGAAGATCAAGTCGATACGTGTTGCAGTCCATTTACGAGCGCCCGTCTTGCGATCGCTGCCTTCGTAGACGCCATCTTTACCGTCGGCCGGATGCCATTGAGTGCGCATGTCAAGCAGGTTGACAAAAAAATCATTCGTCAAAGTGCCGGGCGTCGCAGTGAAGACACCGTGCTTAGAACCGCCGGCATTCGCGCCGAGCACGCGAAGTCCGCCGACCAGTACCGTCATTTCCGGCCCGGTCAGCCTCAGTAGTTGGGCGCGGTCGACGAGGGCCTCTTCCGGTTTCATGAACTGGGTCCTGCCGCTAACGTAGTTGCGGAAACCATCGGCCCGAGGCTCAAGAGGCGCGAACGAGGCGACATCGGTCTGTTCCTGAGATGCATCCATCCGCCCCGGCGTGAAAGCTACCTTCACCTCGACGCCGGCATCCTTGGCGGCCTTTTCTATTGCAGCGTTTCCTCCAAGGACGATCAGGTCGGCAAGGGAGACCTTCTTGCTAAATTCCTTTTGTATGGTTTCGAGCTTCTGAAGCACATTTGCAAGCTGCTTGGGCTGATTGACCTCCCAATCCTTTTGGGGAGCAAGCCGGATGCGTGCTCCGTTCGCCCCACCTCTTTTGTCCGAACCACGAAAGGTCGAGGCCGACGCCCACGCGGTCGAAACCAGATCGGACACCGAAACACCGGAGGCGAGAATCTTCGTCTTCAGCGCGGCAGCATCTTTATCATCGATCAACGGATGGTCAACGGAGGGAATTGGGTCTTGCCAAATCAGAGTCTCCTTTGGCACAAGCGCGCCTAGGTAGCGCGCGATCGGACCCATGTCGCGGTGCGTGAGCTTAAACCATGCGCGAGAGAATGCATCGGCAAACTGATCCGGATTTTCGTAGAAACGTCGCGAGATCTTCTCATATGCCGGATCGAAGCGCATAGACAGATCGGTGGTGAGCATAGTCGGCACGCGCTTCTTCGTCTTATCGAACGGGTCCGGTATAGTCGGTTGGCCGTTCTTGGCCCGCCACTGTTTTGCACCCGCCGGACTCGTCGTCAGCTCCCACTCGTTCTCAAACAGGTTCTTGAAAAACAGATTGCTCCACTTCGTTGGCGTCTGCGTCCAAGTGACTTCTGGACCGCCGGTAATGGCATCCGCTCCGATTCCTGTGCCGAACTTGCTTTTCCACCCGAGGCCCTGATCTTCTAAGGCGCCGCTTTCCGGTTCCGGCCCCACCAGCGACGGGTCCCCGGCACCGTGGGTCTTGCCAAAGGTGTGGCCGCCGGCGATCAGTGCGACGGTCTCTTCGTCGTTCATGGCCATGCGGAAGAACGTCTCGCGGATATCTTTCGCCGCTGCAAGCGGATCGGGGTTGCCGTTCGGCCCTTCGGGGTTAACGTAGATCAGGCCCATCTGGACCGCACCCAGCGGCTCCGAAAGCTGGCGCTCGCCGCTATAACGTTCGTCGCCCAACCACGTCCCCTCGGGACCCCAGTAAAGTTCCTCAGGCTCCCACGTGTCGACACGTCCTCCAGCGAAGCCGAAGGTCTTGAAGCCCATCGATTCCAACGCGACGTTGCCCGCAAGGATCATCAGGTCGGCCCATGATATCTTTTCGCCATATTTCTGTTTGATGGGCCAGAGCAGGCGGCGCGCCTTATCGAGGTTCGCGTTGTCGGGCCAGCTGTTCAGCGGCGCGAAACGTTGCTGCCCCGCGCCCGCGCCGCCACGGCCGTCAGTAATCCTGTAAGTCCCCGCGCTGTGCCATGCCAGGCGGATCATCAATCCGCCATAATGGCCGAAGTCAGCCGGCCACCAATCTTGAGATTCCGTCATTAAGACATGCAGGTCTTTAATCACCGCATTAAGGTCTAAGCTTTCAAACTCCTTGGCATAGTCAAACCCGTGGCCCATCGGGTCGGACAGGCTGGAATTGCGGTGAAGAACCGAGATATCCAGGGCTTCCGGCCACCAGTCGCGATGCGTTCTCCCGCGCCCGGACGCTACCGGGCACTTCGCCGTAGCCGCTACGGTCTGGGCCTTGTTGGCTGCAGGTGCTTCTTTTAAATCTTTTTCCATCTCTTGATCCTTTCAACCGAAATTGGAATATTTAGCGGGAAGCGCGTCGCGGTGCGCATTTGACGCACAGACCCCGCAGAATGAGTTCGCACTGGCGAAGCACTCGCTTGCCGAGTGATGACCGGACAGGACGAGGCACGTCATACCAGTCTATGTCCTCAACGTTGCCACAGCGGTCGCAGATGAAGTGGTGATGCCGCGTGCCTCTCGCATCAAATCGCGCCGCGCGGCCCTCCGCCGCCACTTCGCGAACCAGACCAGCCTGCACCAGATCTCGCAAGTTGTTGTAAATCGTAGCCCGGGATGAGCGCGGATCGAGGCGGTTAACAGCTTCGAAGATCTCGGCCGCCGTGGGATGCCCCTCTTGCTCCATCAGGAACGCCATGAGAGCGTAGCGCTGCGGCGTGCTCCGCAGACCGCTGCCCGACAGGGACAGTTTGATCGGGTGATGGCCCATGAGAAGTATTAGATTATATCTAATATAATAATTGGTCAACGCGCAAAGTCTATAAAATCTGGGCCGGCGACATGCCGTTAGCGGCCTATGGCCTTCCCCACGTCTGATCTCGCAGTTCCGTTTGGTGCGACCATGACCTGTAATGGAAACACTTGGCTTGTCACACGGCGCCCGGTCTCGAGGAGTGCGGCCGCCTCCACGCGAGGGCACAACCATGATTGTTGGGGAATCCTGAGTGGGTGCGCCACGACGTCGGCAACTCTTTCTTTCCCGCAGACCTCAAATTTGAGGGTTGGAGTACACACTTGCCGGTACATGAGGACAAGAAGGAATCGACAAAGGACTTTTTCCAGGCGTTCGCCAATCGGTGCTCGCAAGTTGCGGGATCACGCTGGGCTTTTCTATCGGCCGTTCTCCTGATCATCGTATGGGCGGCAACTGGTCCCATCTTCCGATACTCCGACGCCTGGCAGCTCGTGGTCAACACCGCAACCACGATTATCACCTTCCTGATGGTTTTCCTTATACAGAATGCCCAAAACCGCGATTCCCACGCCCTTCATCTCAAATTGGACGAAATCATTCGCGCAAAGCGCAGCGCGAACAACAAGATGATCGATATCGAAAAGCTCTCCGACAAAGAGCTGACACTGTTGGCTACGGAATATGAGAGGATTCGCAAGGAATCCGACAACTCCGAAGATCAGGGATGATAACCGAGATCTTGCTCCATTCCACGAATCATAAAGCAACGTTTCATAGAATTAGCGTGGTCGCGCTCGACCACAAAGGTTGGGCCTCGTGGGCAATTTGGAGAGTTGCAATCCAAGGTGAAGCAGCACCGCAGCTCGGTGCCTTCAGATTCATCCGTACTACCTCGTATCACTCAGTAAAGGTGGCTTCCAGTAAAGACGGCTTCCAAAAAACCTGACGAGTTCAATTGTGTCAGCGTTATCACCTCGTATGGACCGCCCGCTTGTCGTCCCGTACCTCGCACCACTTCGAGATTATTTAGAGTCGTCAGGTTCCATGGATGTGCCACAATATTGGACTGTGACGACGGGATGAGAGTATTGCAAAGCACCAGGTAGCTGAGGCTCGTGCTTCGCCCCAACGGAGCGGCAACCAGAGCGCCAGTCTGGCTAAACCACTGATAAAGATGGTGGGCGCTATAGGATTCGAACCTATGACTTCCACCGTGTGAAGATGGCACTCTACCGCTGAGTTAAGCGCCCAACTGTCGGTTCGCGGTGAAAAAGCATTGTAGCAAAAGTAATTTCCTCCAACTCTTCACCTCCACTCGCCGCAACACTCCTGAGCGTTGACGCATCTTGATACCGTGGTAGCCTTGACCCTGACGCTCGGGTGCTGGGAACCATGCATCCTGGCTCTTGCCATGCGAGTCCCGCCTACCCCCGACGAAAGTCCCGCAACCCCCTCAAACAAAAGAGGTTTGAGTTACACTAAGGACGACGGCAACACGCAACTTTCTACCCCCGGCCGGGTTCAAACTAGTGTGAGCAGCTTTGCCGTAGATCGCGGAATGCTGAACATGGGAGCGATCAGCCCTGGAGCCGAGGCGGAAACCCGCCCGGCGTTCGCGGAAGGCTTGACCGACGCGGAAGTCATGCTGCGCGTCAAAGCCGGCGATGCTGCCGCTTTCGACTACTTGGTGGCAAAATATCGGCGTGCGATGGTCAGCTTTATGTATCGCACCTGCCGAAATCAAGGCGCAGCGGAAGATCTTGCTCAAGAAGTATTTCTAAGGGTGTATCGTTCGCGGGCAGGATACGAAGCGAGTGCGAAGTTTACAACCTGGTTGTACCGGATAGCGACAAACTTGGCAGTGAATCATGCGCGTGATACCAGGCATGAGCGCCCGGAGAATCAGGTCAGCATCGATCAGCCGGACGAAGAAACAGGCACGACCCTCGACGTCGCGGATGATTCTTTAACTGCCGAGGAATCGTTGCTTCGCCGGGAACGCATGGCGGCAATTCGCCAAAAGGTTCAGGCACTGCCAGAGCGGCAAAGGCTGGCGGTGATGATGCATAAATATCAGCAAATGGATTACAAGCAGATTGCTGAAGTGCTGAAACTGAGCGAATCCGCCACGAAGTCATTACTATTTCGCGCGTACGAAACTTTGCGGGAGCAGCTGAAGCAGTTTGTATAAGCAGGGGAGCGGTCTATGAAGTGCGACAAAATTCTCGAAACAATGCCGGACCTGGCCGCCGGAATCATGGCCGCTACTCCGGAAATAAACGACCATCTGCGTTCTTGCCCGGCATGCGCAACAAAGCTCGACGAGATGCAGAAAACGATGGCTCTGCTTGACGAGTGGCAGGTGCCGGAGCCATCCCCGTATTTTGATGTGCGTCTGCAGGCTCAACTTCGTGAGGAAATGGCCAAGCCAGCGACCGCGTGGTTTGAGTGGTTGCGCCGACCCGCTCTGGCAGTTTCTCTTACGATCTTGATAGCAGTTGGTGTCGCTTTGGTAAGCAAGAAAACAGGGATGGTGGGACCGTCGGACGGCCCCGGGGTGGTCGCCCAGACGCAAGAAAACACACAAGCGGTTCCCGATACGCCTGGAACCGCAGTCAGCGATCTGCAAGCACTCGATAACAACGACGATCTGTATGCGAATTTTGATGTCCTGGATGACTTGCAGGTCCAGGAGGACGTGACGGCAACGCCGTAACGTTAACGCAGTAACTGGGCGAAACGGGGACCGGGATGATGAGGCTACACAACCTGACGCTGGCAGCCGCTGCGCTTGCAGTCGCAAGCCAGTGGACGGTGCCGAGCCTCGCGCAGGATCAGCGAAACATCCCGAAGCCTCCACCGCAACAGCAGAACAAGTCGGAGGTTCCACGGCCGCCGCGTCCCGACCAGCATCCGCAAAACCATCCTCCGCAGAATCAGCCCCCGCAAAATCAACCGCGGCCAAACCAGTATCCGCAAAACCAGTATCCGCAGAACCGGCAGCGGCCCGTAGAGAATCCTGCACAGCGCGCTCCGGGCCAACCGCCACGTCCTGACCAGTATCCGCCAAACCAGCAACGGACCATGGAGAACTCAGTTCAGCGTCCTCCGAACCGACCGCCACGTCCTGACCAATATCCGCCAAACCAGCAACGGACCATGGAGAACTCAGTTCAGGGTCCTCCGAACCGCCCACCACGTCCTGACCAGTATCCGCAAAATCAGCAACGGCCCACGGAGAATTCAGTACGGCGCCCTCCGAACCAACCGCCGCGCCCGAACGGATCCGAGGGTGGAAGTCATGCCGGAGATTGGTTGCGTCGTTACAAAGACGTTCCTCCGAACCAGCAGCGGGAGGCCCTCGAAAGCGATCCGCGCTTCCGCAACCTTCCACCGCAGCGGCAGGAAAAACTGCGTCAGCGGCTCGACCGTTTCAATACGCTCCCGCCTGACCAGCAGCAACGCGTACTGAACCGCATGGAAACCTGGGAACATCTGACGCCGAACCAGAAATCTGAGGCGCGCCAGCTGTACTCGCAGTTCCGCAACCTTCCGCCGCAAAGACGCCAGGCTCTCGACAATGCAATTCGCAGCATGCGCACCATGACACCCGAGCAACGGCAGGAGTTCCTGAATTCAGGACAATCGAAGAGAATGTTCTCTCCGCAAGAGCAAGACTTGCTGGGTGGGATCTCCCGCTTGCCATTGGCCGCCGGAGAAACTCCGCAGAACGAAAGCCCGGAAGAATAAAAGCCCGGAAAAATAGAAGCCCGCGAGAATAAAATCCCGGAAATGGACTACTCCATTCTTGCGCTTTCTGCGTGT
>Ga0207679_10003259_pt1 | contig 10029 bp, 7 predicted proteins | sample KBSC73metaG_FD_184320 | JGI IMG/M metagenome (GOLD analysis project Ga0207679, IMG submission 184320) | Corn rhizosphere microbial communities from Kellogg Biological Station, Michigan, USA - KBS C7-3 metaG (SPAdes) (version 2) | ecosystem: Host-associated > Plants > Roots > Rhizosphere > Soil ...
ACCAACGCCGGCAGTCCCGTTTGGCGTTGGCGAGCGGTTCACCTACGACGTCAAGCTGGGCCCGTTCAAGGCTGGGCGCGGAAGCATGGAGATCACGAGTACCGACACCATCCGCGGCCGCACGGCGTATCGCGCCGTCTTCAGGGTTAAGGGCGGTATTCTCGGCTACCATGCCGACAACACGATGGAAACCTGGATCGACACGGCGACGATCACGTCGCTTCGTTTCACGCAGGACTTCGAGCAGACCGGCAAGGACCGCAAGAAATTCTACGAGATCTATCCCGAGCGCGCGGTCTACCAGGAACCCAACAAGCCCGAGCAGCCGTCGGTCCCGGATCCGTTGGACGATGCGTCGTTCATCTATTTCGTACGCACGGTTCCTCTCGAGATCGGCCGCACGTATTCGTTCGACCGATACTTCAAGCCGGACGCAAACCCGGTGCGGATCAAGGTGCTTCGTCGAGAGACGGTGAAGGTGCCGGCAGGGACGTACCAGGCCATCGTGGTCCAGCCGATGATCAAGTCGAAGGGGATCTTCTCGGAGAACAGCAAGGCGGAGATCTGGTTCTCGGAGGATGCGAACCGCATCATGGTTCAGCTCAAGGCAGACCTGCCGGTGGGTTCGCTCAACCTGTACCTCAAGTCGGCTCAGCCGCCGACTCTCACGATCCCGACCGTACCGCCTCCTCCGTGACCCCTCGCGAAGCGGACCTCGCCGCCGTTCGGACCGTGCCCATCGCGCGGCGACCGAACAAGGTACGCGCCGAAGAGTTCGCGTCGCCGCCGCCGGGCGGGAAGCGGACTTTTGCGGCGTTTCTCGCCTCGCTTCCCGACGTGCTCGTTGCGCGCGACTTCGTGCGCGTCATCGACGCGATCGCTCAGGCGAAACAACGCGACCGAGCGGTGGTCGTCATGCTCGGCGGTCACGTCGTGAAAACGGGGCTCGCGCCGTTGTTGATCGACCTCATGCGGCGTGGGATCATCACGCACCTCGCGATGAACGGGTCCGCCGCCATTCACGACTACGAGATCGCACGCTTCGGCGGCACGTCGGAGGACGTCGCCGCCGGACTCCGTGACGGCACGTTCGGGATGGCGGAAGAGACCGGGCGTGGGCTCAATGACGCGTTCACCGCGGGAATGCGAGAGAAGCTGGGCATGGGTGAATCGATCGCCGTCGCTCTGGAGAGCATAGCGGAGCTCGCCCACCCGGAGCTGTCGGTCATACTCGGGGCCCATCGCCTCGGGTTGCCGGTGACCGTTCACGCCGCGTTAGGCGCGGAGATCATCCATCAGCATCCGGCGGCCAATGGAGCCGCGATCGGCGACACGAGCCATCGCGACTTTCGTCGGCTCGCGGCCTCACTCCCTTTCCTCCACGATGGCGGCGTCGTGTTGAACCTCGGAAGCGCGGTGATCATGCCCGAGGTCTTCCTCAAGGCGCTCACCATCGCTCGGAATCTGGGCGCGGGGAAACCGACCGACTTCACGACGTGCGACCTCGACATGCAGCGCCACTATCGGCCGCGCGTCAACGTGGTCCAGCGCCCGACGCTCGAGGGCGGCAACGGCTATGAAATCACCGGACACCACGAGCTCATGGTCCCGCTCCTGGCGTGGGGCGTCGTCGAGAAGCTGGAATCGGAAAGCTGACGGTTGACGAGAAAAGGCCCGGGCGCACGGAGTGCGCTCGGGCCTTCAAAATCTCTATCGCGTGCTCCGCGGACCTGACTCGATCCGCGGTTGGAGTGACTTAGACGCCGTTACCCGACCACTTCTCGCGCAGACGCCGCGCCGTGTCCGGGCTGAAGATCCGAATCGCGAGGTAGATCACACCGCCCACGATGGCGATCTTTACCGCCAGGAAGAACACGAAGGCAATCAAACCGAGAATGCCCGGGAGAATTCCGAAGAAAAATTTGAGCACGAACAGGCCCGCCAACGCGAAAAGCCCGATCATGAAGATGGTGCGGAGCATTCGAGGGTTCTCCCAAACGAGGACTGTTCACTCTTACGCGCGGCACGCAAACCCGGTTTCAGTGTGTGCGTTGGTGCCGGTCGCGTCTACCACAAAGTATACGCACAGTGTCTCCCAGTCGTCAGAGCGCTAGGTTGTCGCATGTGTCGATCGACTCCTCGACCTCGGCCTCCGACGTTCTCGTCGTTGGGTGTGGGCTCATCGGCCTCGCCTGCGGCGCCGCCGCGGCACAGCGCGGGTTCCGCGTGCGAATTATCGGCGAGCCCCGGGCCGGCGCCGCTTCGCTCGCGGCCGCGGGTCTACTGGCGCCATCGATCGAGCGTGCCGATGGCCACGCGGGCGACTTCGCGACTGCCGCGCGCGACCGATACCCCACCTACCTCGAGTGGCTTCTCGAGCTGACGGGGCTCGCGGTCCCGCTCAACCGGGATGGAATCATTCAGGTCGCGCTGAACGAGGCGGGTGTTCGGGGCCTGCGCCGCGCGAAGCCGGCGGAAGCCGAGTGGCTCGACGCGCGGGAGCTCGCCGAGCTCGAGCCAGCGCTGAGTCACGGACTGGGAGGAGTACTACACCCGCTCGACGGCTCCGTTGACAACGTGCGCTTATTCGAGGCACTCCGGGTCGCCGTGGACGCCCTTACCGAGGTAACGATCGTTCCAGATACCATCTCGGAATTGCGGTTCGCTGACCAAGTCGAGGCGGTGGGACGAAGCGGATCGCGCTACACCGCTCAAACGGTGGTTCTCGCGGCTGGCGCCTGGAGCGCGACGATCACGGGTTTGCCGAAGGTGATCCCGGTGGAACCGGTACGAGGTCAGATGATCGCGTACGCCGGGTCCCCACTTCGGCGAGCGGTGTACGGCCCGAGGGGCTACCTCGTACCACGCGCCAGCGAGCGCACGCTCGTCGGCGCTACAACAGAACGGGCGGGCTTCGAGTCCATTACCACGCCCGAGGGAATCGCGAAGCTCGCAGGGGCAGCGGGGGAGATTCTCCCGCAGTTTGCGACCAGCCAGCCGACTGACGCGTGGGCAGGGCTTCGCCCGATCTCCGCGGATCTCCAGCCGATCCTTGGCCTCGATCCCGACGAGCCCCGCCTTCTCTACGCGACCGGCCACTCGCGAAACGGGATTCTCATGACGCCCCTGACCGGTGACTGCATCGGCGCGCTTCTGACGGGCGACCCGCCTCCGGTCGACATCAGCGCCTTTTCAATCGCGCGATTTGCCATTGGCTCTTGATACCATCATCGCGGCAACCGCCAACTTGCTGTTAGCAGGTTAGCGTACGCTGGTCGGCGTTTCTCGCCGGGGCTAAGTTTCGCACCCAGCATCAATTTGCGGTTTGCTTCGCCTGCTTGTCGCAGGCCGAGTTCCCCTGGTTACGAGATGGCAGACACACTCTACCAGATCATGGGCCGGCACCGGGCCGAGCCGCTGCCAGAGCGGAAGCCTTCATGGCTCAAGGTCAAGGCGCCCGGCGGCCCAAACTACGCACGCCTCCGGCACCTCATGCGCGAGCTCGATCTCCACACGGTGTGCGAAGAGGCGCATTGTCCGAACGTGGGCGAGTGCTGGGAGCACGGCACCGCGACATTCATGATTCTTGGCGACGTGTGTACGCGCAATTGCGGTTATTGCGCGGTAACGCACGGACGTCCTCCCAAATATGACTTGAGTGAACCGGGTCGCGTCGCGGCGGCGATCGCCGAGATGCGGCTCCAGCATGCGGTGATCACGTCCGTCGATCGCGACGATCTGCCCGATTTCGGCGCCTACATCTTCGCCGAGACGATTCGTCAGATCCACGAGCAGGTTCCAGGCTGTTCGGTCGAGGTGCTCGTTCCGGATTTTCAGGGCGACGTCGACAGCATTCGCACGGTGCTGGAGGCTCGTCCGGAGATCTACAATCACAACACCGAGACCGTACCGCGCCTCTACAAGCGCGCGCGTCCCGGCGGACGATACGAGCGCGTGATGCAGATCTTTCGCGACGCCAAGTCGCTTGCGCCCGACATCCCGACGAAAACGGGAATCATCCTCGGACTTGGTGAGACGATCGAGGAGGTCGTGGCGGTAATGCATGACCTTCGCTCGGTCGACGTAGATATTCTGACGCTCGGCCAGTACCTGCGCCCCTCGAACGATCACCTTCCGCTCGATCGGTACTACACGCCGGAGGAATTTCGCGAGCTCGCACGGATCGGTCGCGGAATGGGCTTCCGACACGTCGAGTCCGGCCCGCTGGTCAGATCGAGCTATCACGCGTGGGAACAGGTGTCGGCAGCAGGCTTCGCGCACGGGACAGCGGGAACTGGGAACGGGGAACTGGGAACCGAAGCGGCCTAACGTTTCGGTTCCCGAGCGTGGCGAGCAGCCGCGCAGCCTCGGTTCCTGTTCCCTGTTCCCAGTTCCCGCTAATCGTTTCCACATATGGCTAAAAAGAAACCGGACTCCCCTTCCTCTTCGGACGACATCGAGTTACGTCGCGACCTGCTTCGCTCCATGCTGCTGCAGCGACGGTTCGAGGAGCGGTGCGCCGAAGCCTACGCGTTAGGCAAGATCGGTGGCTTCTGTCACCTGTACATCGGGCAGGAAGCATGCGGCACGGGCGCGATCTCGATCCTGCGCCCCGACGATTACGTGATCACGACCTACCGCGATCACGGCCAGGCGCTCGCCCGTGGCATGGCGCCGAGAGCCATCATGGCGGAGCTGTTCGGCCGCATCGACGGCGTCGTGCGCGGCAAGGGTGGCTCCATGCACCTGTTCGACCGCAACGCGAACTTCCTCGGCGGGCACGGCATTGTTGGCGGTCACGTACCGATCGCGACCGGTGTGGGTTTCGCAATCAAGTATCGCGGCGGTGATCAGGTCTGCGTGTGCTTCATGGGCGAGTCCGTCGTGAACACGGGCGCGTTTCACGAAGCCCTGAACATGGCGGCCCTCTGGAAGCTGCCAGTCGTGTTCATCATCGAGAACAACCGGTATGGGATGGGGACCGCGCTGGAGCGCGCGTCGTCCATCCACGACATCTACAACCGCGCGGCTTCGTACGACATGCCGCGTGGCGTTGTGGACGGCCAGGACGTGATGGTGGTGCGGGCTGCGGTACAGGAGGCGGTCGATCGAGCACGGACCGAATCGACACCGACGCTGCTCGAGGTGCGAACCTACCGGTTCATGGGGCACTCGATGTCCGACGCCGTGAGCGGCACGTACCGCACGAAGGAAGAGCTGGAGGAGTACCTCAAACGCGACCCGATCATCGTCCTGCGAACGCAGCTCCAACAGGCGGGCCAGTTGACAGACGACGAATTCGCGAAGCTCGATGAGGAAGTGAAAGCGGTCGTCCAGGACGCGTGGGACTTCGCCGAGCAGAGCCCGGAGCCGCCGATCGAGGCGCTGTATGAGGACGTCCTGGTCGACACGACGAGCGATGCGCACGCCGAGGCCGCGGTGGCCGCTGACTGAACCAGCCTAACTCGAGTCGAATGTCCGTCATTACATATCGTGACGCCCTGAACCAGGCGCTCCGCGAAGAGATGCACCGAGACGATCGCGTCTTCATCATGGGTGAGGAGGTCGCGGTCTATCAGGGTGCGTACAAGGTCTCGAAGGGGCTGCTGCAGGAATTCGGCGAGATGCGTGTGGTGGACACGCCGATCACCGAGCTTGGGTTCGCCGGCGTTGGCGTTGGCGCCGCGATGGTCGGCCTGCGCCCCATCATCGAGTTCATGACCTGGAATTTCGCGCTGCTGGCCATCGATCAGGTCGTGAACTCAGCCGCGAAGATGCTGTACATGTCGGGTGGCCAGTACAACATGCCGATGGTCTTTCGCGGGCCTAACGGGGCGGCCCTGCAGCTCTCCGCACAGCACTCGCAGGCGTGGGAGTCGTGGCTCGCCCACATTCCCGGACTGAAGGTCGTCGCCCCGGGCACGCCATACGACGCGAAGGGACTGCTCAAGAGCGCGATCCGCGATGACAATCCCGTCATCGTGCTGGAGGGCGAAATGCTCTACAACACGAAAGGCGAGGTGCCCGAGAACGAGGAAGTCATCGTGCCGCTTGGTAAGGCAGAGCTGAAGCGCGAAGGCGAGCACGCCTCGATCATCACGCACGGGAAGATGGTTCTCGCCGCGCTCCAGGCCGCGGACCAGTTAGGCAAGCAGGGAATCAACGTGGACGTGGTGGATCTGCGCACCATTCGGCCGATGGACGTCGACGCGATCACGACGTCGGTTCGGAAGACCAATCGTGCGGTCGTTCTCGAGGAAGGGTGGGAGATCTGCGGCGTTGGTGCGCAGGTGGTCGACTACATCCAACGCGACTGCTTCGATGACCTCGACGCGCCGGTCGTCCGCGTGCATCAAGCCGACGTGCCGATGCCGTACGCCAAGAACCTGGAGCGCGCTGCCAAGCCGGACGCTGCGAAGGCGATCGCCGCGGTGAAGAAAGTCATGTACCTCGAGTAGGCGGAGGGATCCTCGGGTATGGCAACAAAGGTCGTGATGGAGGCGCTCTCGCCGACCATGGAGGAAGGACGCCTCGTCAAATGGCTGAAGAACGAAGGCGACCAGATCAAGAACGGCGAAACGCTCGCCGAAGTCGAGACTGACAAGGCGATCATGGAGCTGGTCGCTCGCGGCGAGGGCGTGCTTCGAAAGCGTCTGCTCAATGAGAACGACGCAGCGCCGGTGGGCCAACTGATCGCCGTCATCGCCCCGCCTGACGAGAACATTGACGCGCTCGTGAGCAGCGCTGGCAGCGCTGCCGCTGCACCGGCTGCACCGGCCGCTCCGGCTGCCGCCAGCGCCGGTGCCACGCAGGAGAAAGTCGCCAGTGGCGCCCCGCCGGCGCCTCCGCCGGCCCGCCCGGCTGCTCCGCCGGCGCCGTCCGCCGCACCCAGCGGCAATGGCGGTGGGCGGATGCGGTCTTCCCCACTCGCGCGCCGCATGGCGTCCGAGAATGGGCTGGACTTGCAGGGCGTCCAGGGGAGTGGCCCGGGCGGACGCATCATAAAGCGCGACATCGAGGCCGCCGTCGCGTCGGGCAGTGCGAAGCAGCAGCCGACAGCCGGGCGGTTCGTACCAGCGGGCGAGGACTATCGCGACGCGCCGCTCACCCAGATCCGAAAGACGATCGCGCGCCGGCTCTCCGAGTCCATCGGGCCGATCCCGACGTTCTACCTCACCGCCGAATTCGACATGGAGCGCGTCGCGGAGATGCGCGCTGCGATGGCGGCCATGGGCGATGAATTCAAGGTCTCGTTCAACGACATCGTGCTCAAGGCAGTGGCAACCGCGCTGGCCCAGCACCCCGAGGTCAACGCCCACTGGCTCGGCGACAAGATCCGCTACTTCAACCGTGTCCACCTGGGGATGGCGGTCGCGATCGAGGACGGGCTGATCACGCCAGTCATCTTCGACGCGGACCAGAAGCGGATGAGCGAGATCTCTCGCGAGTCGCGGGAGCTCGCCAAACGCGCCCGCGAACGGAAGCTCAAGCCTGACGAGTACACGGGCTCGACGTTCTCGGTCTCGAACCTTGGCATGTTCGGTATCGACCAGTTCACCGCCATCATCAACCCGCCCGAAGTCGGCATCCTGGCAGTCGGGGCGCTGGAAGACAAACCGGTGGTGGTCGACGGAGCGCTCGCGCACCGGAAGCGCATGCGCGTCACCATGAGCTGCGATCACCGCGTTGTGGACGGTGCGCTTGGCGCGCGGTTCCTGCAAACGCTGCGGCGTCTGATCGAGAACCCCCTGATGCTGGTCTATTGATCAGCACTGCCTGATTCTCATCACCGATGGCCGGAGGGCCGATGTGGTGTATCGATCGGCCCGACCGTCGCGTGACGCTTTTCATGCGCACGCGTAGTTTCTGTACCGTGCCCCTGTTTTTCTCCCGCTGGGTGCAGCGCATCGCGCTGCTCGTTGGAGCCGGCGCCGTGTTCGGGTCGTGCACCGACTCGAACGGCCCGCGCACCGGCACGCTGTCGCTGACGATTGCCGGCCTCCCGGGGAGCGTCGCCGCGCAAGTCACGCTCGTCGGCCCCAACAACTACTCACGCGTGCTCACGGCGACCGAGGTAGTCGCTGGCCTCAGGCCCGGCGCGTACCTGATCTCCGCAGCGCCGATCCGCGACGGTGCGACGCGATATTCGCCGCTCGCCGACACCCAGACCGTGTCGATCCCCAAGTCGAATGTCCCGGTCGAAGCCGCCGTCGACTACGAGGTCTCGAGCGCCGTACTGATCGTCACGGTCGACGGCGCACCCGCGGGCAAGCCGCCAGCGATACGCGTCAGTGGGCCTAACGGGTTTCTGCAAACCATCGCCGCGTCGACGACGTTCGACGGCATCGATCCCGGACCGTACGTAATCACTGCGCCAGAGATTAGCGCGGATCAGCAGCGGTTCAGTGTCACGCCGAGCTCCGTTCAGGTCCTGCTCGGGCCCGGCTTGAAGCCGAAGACAGTTCAAGTCAGGTACGCGCAGACCACCGGCAATCTCAGATTCGACGTCAGCGGACTGCCGGACGGCGTGGCAGCGGATATCAGAGTCACGGGGCCGGGGACAGGCTTCACCGTCGAAGCGTCGCGCGACACCGTCGGCCTGCCCTCCGGCCCGTATACCGTGAACGCGAACTCGGTCACGGCTAACGGCGCGAGCTACGTCCCGAATTTCGGCTCGCAGACCATCACCCTTTCTCCAGCGACCACTGCCGTCGTGACGGTGAATTATGCGCGAAGCGACGGAACGCTGAACCTAACGATCGATGGGGTCACCATCACGCAGTCCGTCCAGACGTACAGCGGCACTGTTCCACTCGTCGCCGGACGGGATGGGTACATTCGTGTGTTTGCCCGAGCGAACCAGTCAACGAGCGCGACGACGAGCGTTCGGGTGAGGCTCTTCAGCGGCAATACACTGGTGAACACCATGACGCTCACCAACGACAGTCCGGTACCGACCGCGCCGGACCAGGCTGTTTTGGCGACGTCGTGGAACGGAATCGTGCCCGGTCAGCTCGTTCAGCCGGGGCTGCGAATCCTGGCGGATGTCGATCCGGCGAACACGGTGGCCGAAGCCAACGAGACCGACAACACCTTCCCGGCATCAGGGACGGCCGCGGTGCTCGACGTCCGCAACGTCGACCCGCTGCGAATCACGTTCGTGCCGGTGATCCAGCGCTTCAACAAGACGCTCGTCGGCAACGTGACGACGTCCAACACGGATCAATTTCTGGGCGATGCGCGGCGAATGCTGCCGCTTCGCGACATCGACGTGCAGGTTCACGCGCCGTATACCACCAGCGATTCGCTCGAGCTGACGTCGAGCAACGGTAATTCGGAGTGGCTGCATGTCCTGTCGGAAATGGACGCGCTTCGGATCGCCGAATCGGGCGTTAGGCATTACTTCGGCGTCGTGAAGGTGAGCTACAACGCCGGCATCGCCGGGTACGGGTATATCGGTGGCCGAGCTGTCGTGGGGTGGGATTATATGCCCAGTGGACGCACCGTCGCGGCACATGAGCTGACTCACAACTTCGGGCGTTTGCACGCGCCGTGCGGTGGCGCCCTCGATCGGGATCCGACCTTCCCGAACCCCGATGGCTCCATCGGCGTATACGGCTACGACCTCTCGACGAACAGGTTGCGCCTCCCGTCGTCTCCCGATCTCATGGGCTACTGCGCCGACCCATGGATCAGCGACTACAACTACGTGGGGGCCATGGATTGGCGTGCGTCGAACTCAACGGAGGCCGCCGTGGCTGGCGCGTCGTCGTCGCCGCGCCCATCCCTGCTCGTGTGGGGACGTGTGGAACGCGGACGGCTCGTGCTCGAGCCCGCGTTCTCGCTCGTGGCGCGACCGGCGCTGCCCACCGGAAGCGGGCCATATCGTATCGAAGGCATGGCACGCGATGGGCGTCGGTTGTTCTCGTATGCGTTCTCCGGGGAAAAGCCGGCAGACGCGGACGACCCGACCGCTCGACACTTCGCATTCGCGATCCCCATCGACGAAGCGACGCAGCGGGAGCTGAC